>Ga0068856_100005427_pt1 | contig 12566 bp, 8 predicted proteins | sample KBSCornC62_FD_66595 | JGI IMG/M metagenome (GOLD analysis project Ga0068856, IMG submission 66595) | Corn rhizosphere microbial communities from Kellogg Biological Station, Michigan, USA - KBS Corn C6-2 | ecosystem: Host-associated > Plants > Roots > Rhizosphere > Soil ...
TGATCTCGGATATTTCGACCTGGAGCAGAAAACCCTGCAACCCCTCGACAACCCGTTCGGCACGAGGTTGTCACCCATGTCTTAGGTACGTTCCGTTACCGATGTGTCCGGGCTGGACAAAAACTAGCAGTGGTAGGCGATGACGGACTCGAACCGCCGACATCTTCCGTGTAAAGGAAGCGCTCTACCAACTGAGCTAATCGCCCCCGAGGGGTATTCGGCGGCGCATTGAGCTAGCCGCCCTCGGCGCTGTGTTTAGCCTTCGCCGGCCCATTTGCGCAAGGTGGCACTGGGCAGAACCGGTCCCCGCTAATCCTGCGGCTGGCCCGGCAATCCCCTGAGATCGTTGATCCAGGGCGCCTGCGAACGGCACCAGATTTGCCGCACCGGTTTCAGGCGGTCACGCTGGCGGATCGAGCCCCAGCGGATGCCCCAATCGTCTGGACCGCCCTCGCCGCTGGTGAACAACGGGGAACCGCACTCGCTGCAAAAATGCTGGAAGCGCGTGCGGCCGTTGCCGCCGGTCTTGGCGTAGATCTTCGGCGGCTGGCCGGTCAGCCGGACCTGTTCGGCGGAGCAGATCACGGTCACCCGGTAGGGCGAGCCCGTGAGCTGCTGGCAATCGGTGCAGTGGCAGATCGACACCTGCGCCGGGTCGATCTCGGCCTCATAGGTCACCGCGCCGCAATGGCATTGTCCGTCGATCTGCATCGCCTCACTCCAAAAGCAAACGGCGCCCGAAGGCGCCGTTTTATCAACTCGCGAAGGTTCATCAGGCTCAGTGCGCCGTCAGGCCGCCGGCGGCTTCGTCGCCGGCATCCGGCTTGACCGGCACCTTGGTGTCCTCTTCCCAGACGATCGGCACCGGCGGCCGCACCAGGGCCTTGGAAACGACGTCGTCGAGCCGGGCGACCGGAATGATGTCCATGCCGCCCTTGATCGCATCGGAAATCTCCGTGAGATCCTTGGCGTTGTCTTCCGGAATCAAGACCGTCTTGATGCCGCCGCGGGCCGCGGCCAACAGCTTCTCCTTCAACCCGCCGATCGGCAGCACCCTGCCGCGCAGCGTGATCTCGCCGGTCATCGCGACATCGTGGCGGACCGGAATGCCGGTCATGACCGAGATGATCGCGGTGGCCATCGCGACACCCGCCGACGGTCCGTCCTTCGGGGTCGCCCCCTCCGGCACGTGGACGTGGATGTCGCGCCGGTCGAACATCGGCGGCTCGATGCCGTAGACGATCGCGCGCGAGCGGACATAGGACGCCGCCGCCGAAATCGACTCCTTCATCACGTCGCGCAGATTGCCGGTGACCGTCATCTTGCCCTTGCCGGGCATCATGACGCCTTCGATGGTGAGCAGCTCGCCGCCGACATCGGTCCAGGCCAGGCCCGTCACGATACCGACCTGAGGCTCGCTCTCGATCTCGCCGTAGCGGTATTTCGGCACACCCAAAAATTCCTCGAGGGATTTCTCGGTGACCTTGACCGCCTTCTTCTTGGAGATCATCAGCTCCTTCACCGCCTTGCGGGCGAGTGTCGAGAGCTCACGCTCCAGGTTACGCACGCCCGCTTCGCGGGTGTAGCGGCGGATCATCAGCAACAGCGCGTCGTCGTCGATCGACCATTCCTTCGAATCGAGGCCATGCTTGGCGATCGCGTTCGGGATCAGATGCTTGCGCGCGATCTCGACCTTCTCGTTCTCGGTATAGCCGGCGATCCGGATGATCTCCATGCGGTCCATCAGCGGGCCGGGAATATTCAGCGTATTCGCCGTGGTGATGAACATCACGCTGGAGAGATCGTAATCGACCTCGAGGTAGTGATCATTGAAGGTCGAGTTCTGCTCGGGGTCGAGGACCTCAAGCAGCGCCGATGACGGATCGCCGCGGAAATCGGCGCCCATCTTGTCGATCTCGTCCAGCAGGAACAGCGGATTCGAGGTCTTCGCCTTCCTCATCGACTGGATGACCTTGCCGGGCATCGAGCCGATATAGGTACGGCGATGACCGCGGATCTCGGCCTCGTCGCGCACGCCGCCGAGCGACACGCGAACGAATTCGCGCCCCGTCGCCTTCGCGATCGATTTGCCGAGCGAGGTCTTGCCGACGCCGGGAGGGCCGACCAGGCACAGGATCGGGCCGGTCAGCTTGTTGGCGCGCGACTGCACCGCGAGATACTCGACGATGCGGTCCTTGACCTTCTCCAGCCCATAGTGGTCGTCATCCAGCACGGCTTGCGCCGCGACCAGATCCTTCTTGACCTTGGACTTCTTGTTCCATGGGATCGACAGCAGCCAGTCGAGATAGTTGCGCACGACGGTCGCTTCCGCGGACATCGGCGACATCTGGCGCAGCTTCTTCAGCTCGTGCTGGGCCTTCTCGCGCGCTTCCTTGGACAGCTTGGTCTTGGCGATCTTCTCCTCGATGTCGGCGAGTTCGTCGCGGCCCTCGTCGTCGCCGAGTTCCTTCTGGATCGCCTTCATCTGCTCGTTCAGGTAATACTCGCGCTGGGTCTTCTCCATCTGGCGCTTGACGCGCGAGCGGATGCGCTTCTCGACCTGCAGGACCGAGATCTCGCTCTCCATCAGCCCCAGCACCTTTTCCAGGCGGGCGGTGACCGACAGCGTCTCCAAAATGGCTTGGCGATCGGCGATCTTGACCGCCAGATGCGAAGCGACCTGGTCGCCGAGCTTGGCGAAATCCGTGATCGCCTGCACCACGCCGACGACTTCGGCCGAGATCTTCTTGTTGAGTTTAACGTAGCTCTCGAAATCGGACACGACCGAGCGCGCCAAAGCTTCCGCCTCGACGGAACTGGCGTCGGTGTCGGCGAGCGCCGTCGCGGTCGCTTCGTAATATTCGGTCCGGTCGGAGTATTTCTGGACGCGCGCGCGCTCGAGCCCCTCCACCAGCACCTTCACGGTGCCGTCGGGCAATTTGAGCAGCTGCAGGACGCTGGCAAGCGTGCCGGTCTCGTAGATCGAATCCGGGGTCGGATCGTCATCGCTGGCGTTCTTCTGCGTCGCCAGCATGATCAGCGCGTCGTTCTTCATCACCTCTTCGAGCGCGCGGATCGATTTCTCGCGGCCGACGAACAGAGGCACGATGATGTTCGGGAAAACGACGATGTCGCGCAGCGGCAACACGGGGTAAGAACGGCTTTCGCCGTGGACGATGGTTGGCCGGGGTTTCGGGGTCGTCATGGCCTATTCCTTTTGTTGTGCCCCCTTGCACGCAGTCCGCCCATTTGCGCAACCGCCACAAGGTGCCGGAAGGGGTCGCTTGGCTCGGATCGGAGCCTGCTTCCCCGGATCGTGGGGCTTACGAATCTCATACGAAATTCGCGCCACCGATCGCATTAGGTGGCTATCGACTGGGGGGGTGTCAAGTCTCGGAAATGCCCGCCAATTGGGGCTAAATGCGACGCGATGCAGGTTTTTGGCAGCTGTTGTATCTGCTGCGATTTCTGCGCCGCCTGGGCCGCGGGAAGTCCCGCAGCCACGCTTTATTGAACGCCCGGATGAACGTCCCTGGCCAGCGCGATCAGGCGCTGGCGCTGCTCTCCACCGCGCGGTCGGAGCGGTCGGCGTAGATGTAGAGCGGCCGGGCGGTTCCCTCGACCACTTCGCGCGAGATCACGACCTCCTCGACGCCTTCCAGACCCGGCAGATCGAACATGGTCTCGAGCAGGATGCTCTCCAGGATCGAACGCAGGCCGCGCGCGCCGGTCTTGCGTTCGATCGCCTTGCGCGCGACTGCGCCCAGGGCTTCGTCCGCGAAAGTCAGCTCGATGTTCTCCATCTCGAACAGCCGCTGATACTGCTTTACGAGCGCATTCTTCGGATCGGTCAGGATCTTCTTCAGCGAGGCTTCGTCGAGATCCTCGAGCGTCGCGACCACCGGCAAGCGACCGACGAATTCCGGGATCAGGCCGTACTTCAAGAGATCCTCAGGCTCGACATGGCGGAAGATTTCGCCGGTGCGGCGATCTTCCGGCGCCAGTACCTGGGCGGCGAAACCGATCGAGGTCGAACGTCCGCGCGCGGAGATGATCTTCTCGAGGCCGGAGAAGGCGCCGCCGCAGATGAACAGGATGTTGGTGGTGTCGACCTGCAGGAATTCCTGCTGCGGATGCTTGCGGCCGCCCTGCGGAGGAACCGAGGCCACGGTGCCTTCCATGATCTTCAACAGCGCCTGCTGCACGCCCTCGCCCGACACGTCGCGGGTGATCGAGGGGTTGTCGGACTTGCGGCTGATCTTGTCGATTTCGTCGATATAGACGATGCCGCGCTGCGCGCGCTCGACATTGTAGTCGGCCGACTGCAACAGCTTCAGGATGATGTTCTCGACGTCTTCGCCGACATAGCCGGCTTCGGTCAGCGTCGTCGCATCCGCCATCGTGAACGGCACGTCGAGAATCCGCGCCAGCGTCTGCGCCAGCAGCGTCTTGCCCGAGCCGGTCGGACCGATCAGCAGGATGTTGGATTTCGCCAGTTCGACGTCGTTGTGCTTGGTCTGGTGGTTGAGCCGCTTGTAGTGGTTGTGGACGGCGACCGACAGCACCTTCTTGGCATGGCTCTGGCCGATAACGTAGTCGTCCAGAACCTTGCAGATTTCCTTCGGCGTCGGAATCCCGTCGCGCGACTTCACCAGCGAGGACTTGTTCTCCTCACGGATGATGTCCATGCACAGTTCAACGCATTCGTCGCAGATGAATACGGTGGGACCCGCGATCAGTTTGCGGACTTCGTGCTGGCTCTTGCCGCAGAACGAGCAATACAGCGTGTTCTTGGAGTCGCTCGTGCCGACCTTACTCATTCCTGTCTCCGTCCGCCGTTCGATCCGGTCCGCTTGCAAATTCTGGGTATCTGCGCCCTATTCCGGCACAGAACATAGATAGAGCAAAATCCGTACCAAAAAAGACCCTTAACACTAACCGCCGCGAATCGCGGCCGACCCGAATCCTCACAATCGCAACCTACATGGTCTAGCCAACCATGCTGACACCCGACTATCAAGAATTCCCTAATCGGCCGGGGTTTGGCTACCCGTGACAATACCGTGATTTGCGGTAACCACGCGAGCCGCGATTGAGGAAATCAGCCAAGCGTTGCGCGATTGCCACGCCGCCAAACCGACCCGAAAGCGGAACTTTATGCCACCACGGGGGCGCTAAAGTACCGCCCGTGGCATAAATTGCCGGTACCGGGCCGCCTTCACATTCGGCCGAATTGAGGTCCAAACCGTATGGTTACGGAGTTTTCGGCGTCGGCTCTTCCGAGCGCTTGTCGATCACCTTGTCGACGATGCCGAAATCGCGCGCCATCTCGGCGGTGAGGAACTTGTCGCGCTCCAGCGCATCCTCGATCGCCTTGTAGGTCTGGCCGGTGTGCTTGACGTAGATCTCGTTGAGCCGCTTCTTGAGATTCAGGATCTCCTGCGCGTGCAGCATGATGTCGGTGGCCTGGCCCTGAAAACCGCCGGAGGGCTGGTGCACCATGATGCGCGAGTTCGGCAGCGAGAAGCGCATGTCCTTGTGGCCGGCGGCCAGCAGCAGTGAACCCATCGAGGCCGCCTGCCCGGTGCACAACGTCGACACCGGCGGCCGGATGAACTGCATCGTGTCGTAGATCGCAAGGCCCGACGTCACCACGCCACCCGGCGAGTTGATGTACATCGAGATTTCCTTCTTCGGATTCTCGGCTTCGAGGAACAACAGCTGCGCCACTGTCAGCGTCGACATGCCATCCTCGACCGGGCCGGTCACGAAGATGATGCGCTCTTTCAAAAGGCGCGAGAAAATGTCGTAGGCGCGTTCTCCGCGGTTCGTCTGCTCGACCACCATGGGCACGAGGTTCATGTAGGTTTCAACGGGATCGCGCATTAGTCACACCCCAAGGTTTGGGTAAGAGGGTTTTGGAGGCGAACATCCACCGGCAACAGGCAAGAAGACCGGAATTGCCGGACGCGGACGAACGTCCCGTGATGCAAGACTTCACATGCAAGACTTCACATGCAAGACTTCAGATGCAGGACTTCAAAGACAGGCTCTCAGATAGGGGCCAATTCCCCGGCCACAAGGCCGGACAAAGGCGTCGAAGCGTGAGCCAAGTTCAAGCTGATTCGCCTGAATACGCCTAGCGACGGATGCCGCCGCCGGGTCGCTTTCGCGGTTCATCATTAACGCGAACAGGCCGGCCTTACCCCGCAATCTCAGGCAATTGCGCCGCAGGCCCGAATCTTCAAGCCGGCGCCTTTTCGTCCTCTTCCTTGAACAGCTCTTCGCGCGTGACCTTCTTCTCGGTCACATTGGCAAGCTCGAGGATGAAATCGACCACCTTGTCCTCATAGATCGGGGCACGAAGCTGGGCCAGCGCGTTGGCGTTGCTGCGATAGAAGTCCCAGACCTCCTTCTCGCGGCCCGGCATCGAGCGCGCGCGCTCGATCACCGCGCGGCCGACCTCGTCGTCGGTCACCGTGATCTTGTTCTTCTCGCCGATCTCCGACAGCACGAGCCCCAGCCGCACCCGCCGGTCGGCGATCTTGTGGTATTCTTCCTGCGCCGCCGCTTCGGTGGTGTCCTCGTCGGCAAACGTCTTGCCGGTCGAATCCATCTCGGCCTGGATCGAGTTCCACATCAGCTTGAACTCTTCCTCGACCAATGAGGGCGGCGCCTCGAAGCGATGGGTCTCGTCGAGCTTGTCGAGCAGGACGCGCTTGACGCGCTGCCTCGTCGCGCCGGCGAATTCCGCCACCAGCCGTTCACGGGCGGCTTCCTTCAGCTTGTCGAGCGATTCCAGCCCGAGCGATTTGGCAAAGTCGTCGTCGATCGTGGTGTCCTGCGGCGACTCGACCGCGGTCGCCGTGGTGTCGAACTCGGCCGCTTTCCCGGCCAGCGTGTCGCTGGCGTAGTTCTTGGGGAATGACGCTTTGACGATACGGTTTTCGCCCGGGGCGATGCCGATCAGCTGATCCTCGAAGCCGGGGATGAACTGGCCCGCGCCGATCACGACCTGGATGCCTTCGCCGGTGCCGCCGTCGAACGGCACACCGTCGATGCTGCCCTTGAAGTTGATGGTGACGCGGTCGCCGCTCTCCGCCTTGGCACCGTCGGCTTTCGCGACGTAGCTGCGGTTCTGGTCGGCAATGCGCTTGATGGCTTCGTCGATATCGCTATCGCTAACCTCGACCACCGGCTTCTCGACGGTAAAGCTCTTGAAGTCGGCGAGCTGGATCGCGGGTACGACCTCGATCGACACCGTGTAGGTCAGGTCCGACTTGCCGGTCAGGATGTCCTCGACGGCCTTCTCTTCCGTCGGCATCGTCACCTTGGGCTCGGTCGCGAGCTTGAAACCGCGCTCGGTGAAGATCTGCGTGTTGGTGTCGCGGATAGTCTGCTCGACGGTCTCGGCCATGACCGAGCGGCCATAGACCTTCTTGAGGTGGCTGACCGGCACCTTGCCGGGACGAAAACCGTTGATGCGGACCTTGTCCTTGAGATCGATCAGACGCGCGTCCGCCTTGGCATCGAGATCCGATGCCGGGACGTTGATCTGGAACTCGTGCTTCAATCCCTCAACAAGGGTTTCTGTGACCTGCATGGCGTCAATCTTCTTCCGCTTTCGTCGTCGGCCTTCTATGGCCTTGGACAGTGTCAATGGGCTCGGCGCGCAACCTTCTCAAGCCTGCGCCGGTGGTTCGGCGAACCCGCCCCGATCAGGACTGGTTCTCCAGTAATTCGTCATGCAAACGCTGAAAGCGCTTGGTGCGGGCGGAGGGACTCGAACCCCCACAACTTTCGTCACTGGAACCTAAATCCAGCGCGTCTACCAGTTCCGCCACGCCCGCTGATAGCATCATGTCCGGCCGCGATGCCGCGGGCGGCGGGCTTATAACATGGGCCTCTCGGTTCGCAGCAAAAAAATGGCCGCCTCTCAAGCCCATGGAAGTAACCACGGAAGCTGGACATATCCAGCGGAAAATGGTCCGCATCGGCCATGGCGAAGCGCATTTTAAGGCCTGACGGGCGGCTTGGTCGCGGGCTGGATCGCCGCCAGCTGATGGCTGGCCTTGGAGCCGTCCTGGTGGCTCCGGCGCTGCCTTCCCGGGCAGCCGGCGAGCGACCGCTGGCGCTGCAGGCCAAGGCCGATACAATCGACCTGCGCCCGGGCCAACCAGCCACCGCGATCCGGGCGCTGGCCGGTGGCCCCGGCAACGCCGAACTTCGGTTCAAGCGGGGTGACACGCTCCAGATCCAGCTCGGCAACACTACCACGGCGCCGGTCGCGCTGAATTGGCGCGGGATCGACGGCGTCCCCGCCAGCGAGCCGCTTTTGGCCCGGTCGCCGCTGGCGCCCCAGGCCACCGATAGCTTTGCGATTCCATTGCGCCATGCCGGCACCTTCATGTGCGACGGCAGGCTATTGGGCGATGGCCAGGGCTCCCCGTCAGCAGCCCGCGCGCTGATCGTGGCGGAAAGCGAGACGATCACTGGGGATCGCGACGAGGTGCTGCTGTTCGAGGACTGGCGGCTGCGACCGGACGGAACCGCGATTACCCCGGGAACCTCTCCCGAGAACACAACGCCAATCTGTTCGGTCAACGGACGAAATTCGCTCGAACTTTCAACCCGACTCCATGAACGCCTCAGGCTGCGGCTCGTAAACGGGTTTCAACGCCATGTTATCGCGGTAAAAATCGAAAATCATGAGGTCCAGGTGATGGCGCTCGACGGGCGGCCCGCCGAGCCGTTCCCGGCCCGCAACGGCGCCGTGGTGCTGGCGCCGGGCGGCCGGGCCGACGTGTTGATCGATGCCGCGCTGCCGGCAGGCGCGGTCGCCTCCATCCTGCTGCATGATGGCACCGAGGCGCGCCCGATCGCCCGGCTGGTCGGCTCGAAGGAACCGCCGTTCCGGAACGCGCCGCTGGCTCCAGCCTCCCCGCTGCCCTCCAATGGCCTGCCCGCCCGGCTCGAGTTGAAAGGCGCGCTGCGTATCGAACTGCCCCTGAGCAGGCCGCAGGCCAATTGGGTTGCACCGGCGGCCTTCGAGCCATCGGCGTCGCCCGCGTTCCGCGCCAAGGCCGGCCGCATTGTGGTGCTCACCCTGAAAAACCCCGCGGCCACCGCGACCGTGCTTCACCTCCATGGTCATCATTTCCGGCTGCTGGATCGGCTCGACGACGGCTGGAAGCCGTTTTGGCTGGATACGCTGGCGATCGAGCCCGGCCAGACCCAGCTCGTGGCGTTCGCCGCCGAATACCCCGGGCGCTGGCTGATGGAAGCCACCGCCGCCGACTGGGCCGCACCACGCGGGTTGCGCTGGTTCAGCGTCGAGTGAATTCGGCTCAGTAGTCGATGCCAAAACCGTCATAGAGGCGGCGAAACACCGCCGGCAGGGTTTCCGGCAAATCCTCGGCGATCAGGCCGGGGCCGGCTTCGCGCGCCGCCTCGCCATGCATCCAGACCCCGATCGAGGCGGCCTCGAACGCCGGCGTGCCCTGCGCCAGCAGGCCCGCGATCATGCCGGAGAGCACGTCGCCGGCGCCCGCGGTGGCAAGCCAGGGCGGCGCGTTGGCGGCGATGGTGGCGCGGCCGTCCGGCGAGGCCACTACCGTATCCGGCCCCTTCAGCAGCACGACGGCGCCGGACCGCTCCGCGGCGGCTCGCACCCTTTCGAGCTTGGAGCGTCCCGGGTTCTTATTGCTCATATCGCTGAACAGCCGGGGAAACTCGCCCTCATGCGGCGTCAGCACGACCTGCGCCTCGGAAGAAGCTTTGATCACCTCGAACAAGCGATCGGGCGCGCCGGCAAAACTGGTCAATGCATCCGCATCCAGCACCAGATGACGCCTTGTGGTCAGCGCGGTCAGCACGAAATCGCAGGTGCGCTCGCCGACCCCGGCCCCCGGCCCGATCACGCACGCGTTGAGCCGTTTGTCGCCGAGCAGTTCCGCGAACTCGACCACGGTATCGGCGACCTGCACCATGACCGCGGTCAGCGCCGAGGCGTTGACGGCGAGCGCGTCGCGCGGCGTTGCCAGCGTCACGAGGCCTGCGCCCGCCCGCAGCGCCCCGCGCGCCGACATCCGTGCGGCACCGGTCGCGGCGATATCGCCGGAGACGACGACCGCATGGCCGCGGGCATATTTGTGCCCGTCGACCTGCGGCACCGGAAACGCGGCGCGCCAGGCATCGGGGGTATTTTCTGATGTCAGCGGCGCGATCTCGGCCAGCACCGCCGCCTCGATGCCGATATCGGCGACGCGGACCCGGCCGCAATGCAGCCGGCCCGGCAGCAACAGATGCGCGGGCTTCTTCCGGAAGAAGGTCACCGTCTCGGCGGCGCGGACGGCGGCGCCCATCACCGCGCCTGACGTGCCGTTGATGCCGCTCGGCAGGTCGACCGACAGCACCGGCGCGCCGTTGGCATTGATCGCCTCGATCATGTCTGATGGTTCGCCCTTCACCGGCCGGTTGAGGCCGGCGCCGAACAGCGCATCGATGATCAGCGCCGGCCTGCCGATCGCCTGCGGATTGAACGGCAGCACCGGCTGTTTCCAGCCGCGCGCCGCGGAAGCCGCATCGCCTTGCAGGCTGTCGCGCTCGCACAGCAGGATGACCGAGACCTCGCGGCCGCGCGCGGCCAGCTCTGCGGCCGCGACAAAACCGTCGCCGCCATTGTTGCCGCGGCCGGCGACCACCACGATCGGCCCCTCCTCCACCAGCTCGATGGCGGCCTCGGCCACCGCCTGCCCCGCGCTGAGCATCAGGGAAAAGCCGGGGGTGCCCGCGGCAATGGTGAGCCGGTCGGCGCGCTCCATTTCAGCCGTGGTCAGAACTTCCAAGACAAACTCCGTGCCAATTTGCCGATACAAGCGCCTCATCCTGAGGCAATTCGTAAGGCCAAAGCGGTCCAGCCCCTTGACGAATGCATAGCGATTGAGCTGTTTGCCTATCCCATAGGCTGCCGATATTGTAGACCTCTCCGCCAGGCTCCGACGGTTATCCGTTAAAAGTCTGATAACGTTTCAAAATCGGGTGCCGTGCCAACTTGGCATAGACCCTGCTTTTGAGGAAGCCTGCTCTGGCAAGGAAGCCAGCTCTGGGAGCCCGCTCCGGATCGTCTGGTCCAACGGCCCAACACGGGCTGCTCGCCAGAAAACCCCTCGAACAACCAGCGCACCTGGCGCCCTATCGACATGCTGCGCTCTGAAATATCGAAATGCCCGGGAGGCGTTCAGTGAAAAAAATAGAAGCCATCATCAAGCCATTCAAGCTCGACGAGGTGAAAGAAGCGCTTCAGGAAGTCGGACTGCAGGGCATCACCGTCACCGAAGCCAAGGGCTTTGGACGGCAGAAGGGACACGCCGAACTTTATCGCGGCGCGGAATACATCGTCGACTTCCTGCCCAAGGTCAAAATCGAGATCGTGATTGGCGACGATCTGGTCGAGAAAGCCATCGACGCGATCCGGCGCGCGGCGCAGACCGGCCGCATCGGCGACGGCAAAATCTTCGTCTCCAACATCGAGGAAGCGATCCGCATCCGGACCGGGGAATCCGGGCTGGACGCTATCTGAGCCGGGTGCTATCCCGCAGATCGTGGCTAAAAAACAAGAAAACAAGGCTGCCTGAGGCGGCCTGAACTCGTTCACGAAATCTCATCACCACCTGGAAACCGACCCGCAGACAAAAGGGGTATTCATGAAGACCGGCAAAGACGTCCTGAAGTCGATCAAGGACAACGACGTCAAATACGTCGACCTGCGTTTCACCGACCCGCGCGGCAAGTGGCAGCATGTCACCTTCGACGTCGGCATGATCGAGGATGAAACGTTCGCCGAAGGCGTGATGTTCGACGGTTCGTCGATCGCGGGCTGGAAGGCGATCAACGAATCCGACATGTGCCTGATGCCCGACCCGGTCACCGCGACCATCGATCCGTTCTTCGCGGAAACCACCATGGTCATCACCTGCGACGTGCTGGAGCCGACCACCGGCGAGCCCTACAACCGCGACCCCCGCGGCATGGCCAAGAAGGCCGAAGCCATGGTCAAGTCGATGGGCGTCGGCGACACCGTGTTCTTCGGACCGGAAGCCGAGTTCTTCGTGTTCGACGACGTTCGCTTCCAGACCACGCCCTACAACACCGGCTTCAGGCTCGACTCCTCGGAATTGCCGATCAACTCGGACACCGAATATGAGGGCGGCAACCTCGGTCACCGCATCCGCACCAAGGCCGGTTACTTCCCGGTGCCGCCGCAGGACTCGGTGCAGGACATGCGCTCGGAAATGCTCGGCGCGATGGCCAAGATGGGCGTCAAGGTCGAGAAGCACCATCATGAAGTCGCTTCCGCCCAGCACGAACTCGGCATGAAGTTCGACACCCTGACGCTGATGGCCGACCAGATGCAGATCTACAAATACTGCATCCACCAGGTCGCGCACATCTACGGCAAGACCGCCACCTTCATGCCGAAGCCGGTCTATGGCGACAACGGCTCGGGCATGCACTGCCACCAGTCGATCTGGAAGGACGGCAAGCCGGTGTTCGCCGGCAACAAA
>Ga0068856_100005430_pt1 | contig 12564 bp, 19 predicted proteins | sample KBSCornC62_FD_66595 | JGI IMG/M metagenome (GOLD analysis project Ga0068856, IMG submission 66595) | Corn rhizosphere microbial communities from Kellogg Biological Station, Michigan, USA - KBS Corn C6-2 | ecosystem: Host-associated > Plants > Roots > Rhizosphere > Soil ...
GATCACGTCGCCGCCCTTCATGTCGATCACGCCGGGGCCGCGCGCCGTCGAGTCGTTCAGGCGCTCGAAGCGCTGAAACGGGCTGCTCGGCTCGAAGACCGTATCGAGATGGCCGATGAGGAGCAGCTTGGGGCCCGGCCCGCGGTGCTCGGCGACGAGATGTCCCGCGCGGTGGAACGCCGCGCCGTCGACCCAGCGGGTGGTGAATCCGAGCGAGTCGAGCCGCGGACGCAGCACGTCCGTCACCTGCCGCACGCCGGCGAGATTGAGCGTTCCGCTATTGATGTTCACGAGGCGCTCGAGCAATGCGAGCGCATCGGCGTTATGCGAGTCGACCGACGACGCGATCGCGCGCTCGGTCGCGTCGAGTGACGACTGCGTCGATTGCGCTGCGGCAAGCGTTGGTGCGAGAGCGACACTCGCCGCGACGAGGAGCGCGGCACGTGCGCGCGTGGTGAGCGGAGTCATGAGCCGCAATATACGGCGCGCCTTGTGGTCAGCGAACGAGCTCCGGCGGAAGCGAGCGAAGCCATCCCGCCTGGAGCACACCCCACAACCCGATGAGGATTGCCTCCGCGGCGTCGTGCCGGAGTGAGGTCGGCCGCTTCGCGCCGCTCCATGCGATCACGCGTCGCGCGATGCGGCCGGCGACCTCCTTGGCCTGTACACCGCTACGCTGCTCGCGCGAGAGCAGGAACACTGGCCGCCACGTCTCGGCCGTGACGCGCACGACGTCCAACGCACTGCGCTCCGCCGCACTCTCCCACGCGTCGGCGAGAATGCCGCCGCCCTCGAGCACCACGCGCGTCAAGTCGCGCGGATCGGCCAGCAGCGCCGGCAGCGCGCGGCGCAGACGTGCGGCATTCCCGAAATTGCGCGAGCGGTACCAGCGGAGCTGCCCATCATCACCGAAGCACGCGAGACCGGTGCGTACGCCGACGTCGACGGCGAGGAGCGATGCCATCGCCGCTCAGTGCGATTCCTCGTCGTCGAGCGGCTCCTGAAAGGCGGCGAGAATCTCGTGGGCCCGATCGAGCTCGTAGTCAGGCACGAGCACGTCCACTCCACGCGCGGTGACCCCTTGAAAGCCCGGACCGAAGATCCCGACGATGTCGTTCCCTTGCGCGACGGCATCGATCCCGGCGGCGTGGAGCTGCTCCACGAGCATGTCGGCCTCGAACGCGGAGCCGAGGTTCACGAGTTTGACGAGGTGTGACGTCATTTGCCTAACCTAACGCGCGCGGCGCCGGGCGCGAGTGAACGGCAGCATTTCGGCCGGCGAGAGCCGATGCAGCTCGGAGTGGCGCGCGTCGCGAATGTGGACGACATCCGCGCCGAGCGACGTGAGCACGTCGGCGATGAGACGGCGATGGCAGCGCCACCAGAGCACCTCCGAGCACATGATCGCGGTCCGCAGCCCCTCGGCGAACATGAGCAGCTCGAACAATCCGTCGGCGAATTCATCGGTCGCGACGTGGTCCGCGTAGGCGCGGAACGCGGGATGTCGCCAACCGACGTTGGGCGAATCGGAGTTGGGCCGGCGTCGTCCGCCGAGCGCCGGGATCCAGACGTAACCCACTCCGTGCCCGGCGAGCGAGTCGGCGAGCGTGGCGGACATGAACTGAGGCAGACGGCGCGATCCGGGAAAGCGGCGTACATCGGCGACCAGCTCGATGTCATACTGCTCGACGATCGCGACGAACTCCTCGATCGAACGCGTCGAATGTCCGATCGTCCAGACGGTCAGCGCCACGCGGCCGCCCGCGCGTTCACACGATCCCGGCTTTCACGACGCGCGCGGTGACCACGAGCTGTCCGACGTGACGCATCGAATGCTCGGCGCCGTGCACGAGGCAGCCGATCACCGTCGACGGGAGCTTCGCTCGGCCGACCGGCCGGAAATCGCCGAGCGTCGAGACGTCGATCGAGCGGAGCTCGTTCACGGCGGCGTCGACGCGGCTGTGCAGCGTCTCGAGCGCCTGAGGCACCTCGTCGAGGCGCAGCGGCTCGCCCTCGGCGCGCAGGGCGGAGAACTGCGCTTCGCTCAGGCTCTCGCCGCGCGCATAGGTGAAGAGCCGGTCGATCACGCCCGGAATGTGCCGGATGTGGAACGCCGCCGATGCGGCGCCGCCCGGCCGCGCATTCCACTGCGCCTCGGTCAGCCCGGCCGCGAGCTCGTCGACGCTTTCGCGAACTTGTAAGAGGATATGCGCAACGGGCTGCAAGAGAGCGGGCACGCCGTCGACCGGGCCGCGCTGCCACCATTCGGTATTTGCCATGTGGGAAAAGCTACCACGCCCGGGCAACGGCGATGCGGTCTTCCGCGCGGTGCATTTACACGTATTTTCACCGACCATATGCGCCCACCTCGAGCGCCCTTGCCGACGCTGCCCTGCTATCCGTGTCCGCACGACGCGTCGTGCTGCGCGTACGGAACGACTCTCACCGACGAAGAGGCCGAGCAGATCGTGCAGACGCACGGTGCCGAGCTCGTGTACCGAACACGATGGGGCGAGTGGCGTACGCGCGTTCGAAACAAGCGCTGCGTCTTCTACGGAAACGGCTCCTGCACCATTCACGATCGCGCGTATTACCCCGTGCAGTGCCAGGCCTTCCCGTGGACCGATCCGGAGACCGGCGCGCGCTACGAGTACGACGTGATGATCTGCGGCGAGTTCGAGCTGCGCCCCGAGCTGATCGAAGCGCACCGCGCGATTCCCGCGGCCGAGGAGCTCGAGTCGGGCGGTTAGCTGGACGCGAGCTCGAAGCCGCTCAGGTCATCGCCCGGCAGCCAGAAAAACAGCTCGTTGCGATCGGGATCCTCGAGCACGAGCGTCGGACGTCCCCAGTCGACGCGCCGCGCCGTGATGCTCCTTGAAGAGAGATGCTCCCGCAGCGGCTCGCGCTGCCCGTCGTCGAGACCAACGAACGCGCGACCATGTCCGGCGCGATCGCTCGTGCGGTCGTGGACTCGATTGAGAATCAGCTCGAAGCCGAACAGGCTGACCTGGCAGACTTCCGTGCGGCCGTCTTCGCGGAAGTCCCAGTCCAGCGAGAAGCCGAGGCGTTCAGTGTAGAAGGCGCGCGACTCGTCGGCGTCCCGTACGAAGAACACGCATCGCGCATAGAGATTATTCATCGGGCTCCTTCTCCTCGGCGGCTCGATCCTCGAGCGCGGCAATCGTCCAGGCCTGTGCCTGTGAGAGAATTTCATTCTTCACGCGCTCTGTTCCCGCCACGAGCGCGTCGGCGATCTGCGCCAACACGGCGCGCGCTTCGTCGGGCGTCGCGGCCGCATTCATCGCGGGTTGAAAGCGCGCCGTCTCTCGCGCGATCATCGCTCTGAGCTCCGCGCGCATGAGTTGATTGAGCGCTTCGGCGCGCTCGCGCGGAATCAGACTCGCCTTGAGCGCTCGCAATTGCGCCTCGGCAGCGACCGCCGCGGCAAGTGCGCGCTCGAGCTCGTCATCGTCCGACGACCGATGTGTTGTCATAGCGTCCAGAGAACTTCGCCGCGAGCGATGGCCGAGGCAATGTGACGACGAGCGCGCCAATCGGCAGCGGCTCGGCGCATGAAGCTTGCCCTCGAGCCGGCCATGATCCGCCCCTTCACCGCGAGCGTCCTCACCGTGGCAGTTGCGGCAACCAACGCCGGCGCGCTGCAAGGGCAGGTCGCGGACACGGCGGTCGCGCGCTCTTCGCTCGCGCCACCGCGTCCGGTCTTCTCGATCGGGCAGCCGCCGATCTGGCGACAGCAGATCTCGGCGCAAGCCACGGCGTACACGCAGGGCAGCCGCTCCGGCGCGACGTTCAGCTACGGCGTGTTCCACGCGTTCAACAAGCCGCCGATCGAAGCGTTCAATCCTCTGCTTGGTCTCATCGGGGGCACGCTCGAAGGGTACGGGACGATCGGCGGTATCGGCGACGAAGGCGTGCGCGCGATGGCGACATCGCGACTGCTGGCGACGAGTGTCGGCGGCGACTGGGACGTTCGCCACGGCCGAGTGAACGCGATCGTGAGCTGGCAGAGCGCGATCCGCCGCGGCGGGCTGCTCGGACGCGGCTCGATGCTGCGCATCGACTGGATTCCAGGGCGCGGACAGACCGTGCGAGTGGGGCTCACCGCGCCGCTGTTCGATCCGCTCGCCGGACGCACACGTCCGCGCGCGACGAGCGTCAGGATTCCCGATCCACCGAAGCCCGCCACGGCGGTGCAGGCCGCGAGTGATCCGATTACACGGCGCCTCGCGCGCGAGATCGACTCGGCGTCGACGGCGATTGCCGCCTATTCAAATCTTTATACGGACGATGCCGTTCGCGCGACGCACGCGATCGGCTACCGCGCGGCGATGGACGAATCGCGTACCGCGCTCGAGCAGCTCTTCGCCGCGGGGCTCGACAGTGCGGAGGCGACGATCGCCGCGCGACGCGCGCGAGCCGCCGTGCTCGATCGCATCATCATCCCGGTCGACTCGGTGTTCGGACGCGCGAAGCGCGTCGATCTCGATCGACTCGCGGGCGGCGCCGCGGCGGATTTCGAGCGATGGCTCAGCGACTCCTCCGGCATCGCGATGGCCAAGCGAGCTAACGCAGCGTCGTCATTCGCCGCCTGGATCGACGCCGTAACGCCGCCGATGCGCGCCATTGTCGCACATCAACGCGACTCGCGCCTCATCTGGCTCCCGATGGATCTTGCGCTCACCTTCGATCAGTACGACGAACAGCTCCAGGTGGACTCCCTGATTGGCCGCGTAGTCGGCCATCCGTTCACGGACGGCAACGCGCTGACCTACCTGCGCAGCACGGATCTCACGCTCGAGGTCGCGCGCTCCATTCTCGCCGCTCGGCAGTACCACGTGCTCTGGACGCACGAGTTCATGGGGCGCGCCTGGTACACGCGCGCGATCGACAACGTGGGCTACACGATGGTGGCGGACGCGTACTTCCCGGCGCTCACCGCCGCCGTGCGCCGCTACGACAGTACCGGCGTGTTCCCGGTGTACATGATCCTGCACGATCAGTACTTCTACGAGACCTCGGACGGACGTCTCTGGCTCACGATCCTCGAGGATCCGCTCAACGCCTCGATGCGCATCAAAGGCGACGACGGCACGCGCGAGCGCCATCTGCGCGAGCGACAAGCGGAGTTGCGGGCGGCGGTCGCCGGCTCGCGACGGCTGCAGCAGGATGCGCGCGCGTCGGGCGATGCGGGCCGATGGCTGCGGAACACGATCAAGGTGCACGTGGACGTCGGGAATCAGTCCGACTTCTCGTTCCGAAGTGGTCGCATCATCCCGGGGATCCCGTTCACGCCAGACAACGTCATGCGCGACCACCGCAAATTAGTGATCTATGATGTGAACGAGGCCGATCCAAGCCGCGGCGCTGTGCTCGTCATGGGCATCGGCATTGGTGAGACCTATTCGAGTGCGTCGTGGGAGGACCGCGGATTTCGCGTACGAGGTCCGGCGACGTTGGAGGCGCGCGCCGCGCTCCGGCAGACGCTCCGCGAGAACGGCTTTTCGGAGAGCGAGATCCCCGCGCCGCTGCGCGCGGTCGCCAGCAAGCGCGCGCAGGAGCAGAAGGCGAACCTGGGCGAGTTCGTCGGCCGCGCATTGCAAGTGCACAACGAGGTGGGGTTTGGCAACAAGCGCTCCTCGATCGCACGGGCGATGCTCTACAATCTCGCGCAGCCGGGCGCAGTGATCATCGTGCCGGACCAACTCTGGTTCAGCGAGACGTGGGCGGGCATGCTCGCCGGAGCGGCGGCGCGAGGCGCGCGCGTGGAGATCATCGCGCCCGCGCTGGCGAACGCGCCAATCCCCGATGCTCCGGCGATGGCGCGCGCGCACGACGTGCTGCTTCGGATGCTCGCGCTGCGCGACAGCATGGCGCCGGCGATGCGCGAGAGTGGCGGCGAGCTGCACATCGGCCTCTTCGCGGCGCACGCGCAGGCCGACGACGCGGCCGGCCGGCTGCGCGAAGTGCGGGCGGGGCTCGCGCGCTATCCGTGGATTCGCGCGGTGATTCCGTTCGACGACAAAACGCTCTCGGTGCTCGATCGCGTGGAGCGCGAGATCGCGAGCGGCGGCCGTCCGGACGCGACGCAGCTCGCGACGAACGAGAAGCCGCATGCGCCGCAGCCGCATCGCAAGACGCAGGTCGTCGCGCGGGCGAGCGCGATCGCCGCGCTGCTGCGCCAGCCGGGATGGGACGAGGTGCTGGCGGACGCGATGCGCGTACAATCGAGTCAGAGCACGAGCTTTGCGGAGCAATTAGGAAACTCGCATCCCGCCGTTGACACGGCCGCGACGCGGCGGGCCGACCAGATGATGCGCGCCTACGAGGCGAGCATCCCGGAGGCGGAGCGCAAGCGCGTGAGCTTCTACTTCGCCGAGGGCTCGCACAACATGGACGATCGCGGGCTGGTATCGGATGGCGAGGCGACGTTGATCGTGTCCGGGCCGCAGGCGGCGGCTGGCCTGGTGGACCTCTTCTATATGATGGCGCGCACGACGTGGGTCGACCGGCCTGCGGAGCTGGAGGCTCTGCTGCCGCGGCAGTCGTCACTCATCAGCCGGTTCGCGAAGTGGGTGCGGGCGGCGTTGTGAGACGGAGCGGGCATCGCGAGTCGCCGCCGTGGCTGGTCGCTGCAGGCGCATGCCGTAGACGAACGCGAGTACGCCGACCGCACCACCCACGCACATCAGCACCACGTCGACGGCGTGGACGTGGTGCCGGGCCGAGGTCAGGAACCAGTGCAGGACATCGCCGGCCAGCGTGGCGCCGAACGAGATCAATCCGAGTGAGAGGAGCCCTGACTTGGCATTGGTCACGGGCGTTTCAGAACTCCAAAGTAGAACACAACGAACACGACCACGATCCCAAGGTTCACGATCAAGCGTGGCCAGAAGTGGTTCTTGAAGAACAACACGTCGACCGCGACGATCAGAGCAATCATCACGAGGACGTAGAGGGCTGTTCCCGCGTTGCCTCTCACTGCTGCCTCCATTCAAAGGACCAGCATCGAAGTTCGGTGGTCAGAGGCGCTTCGACCAGACGAGCTGCACTTCACTGGGAAGCGCCGGATATGCGTGCCGTCGCACTCGCGCCAATCGAAACCCGCACGCAGCGTACAAACGGCACGCGGGGACGTTGATCTGTTGTGTCTCGACGCGAAGCTGCGTCGCCCCGCCAAGCCTTGCTTCGCGAATCACCTGCTCGAGAAGTGCCGCGCCAACTCCCCGGCGCCGCAGCGCTGGTGCGACCCGAAGATCCCATAGTAGTGCAGAGTCCGCGCGCTCGCCAATGCGCCGGAGGTCCGCACAGCCGCATGGTACCAGCGCAGCGCCGCCGGCGCGCTGGCCGTTCAGGAAGGCGGTGAAGAATTTCCACGCTGCGACGTCGAAGCGTTCGGCCCAGTCCGTCGGATGCGCGCCTGGATAGCTATCGTAATCCTTCCAGTAGGGCGCCGCGGTGGGTATCGCGGCGAATGCGGCGCCGTGAAGCGCGGCATCGATGGCGGCGTCGTCCAGCACTTCGGCCACCGTGAAGCCGATTGGGATTTGTGAGTACTCGGCGAGGCACTCGGCGGATTGGCGGACGATCACCAAGCTCATGAGTGTTCACCGAATCCTACTGCCAGTCCTGCGTCCACGCAGCGGCTCGCGGTCAGCCGCGGCGCGGTTGATTCACACACGCCACGCGCCGACGCCGCCTAGGTCTTTGACCGAGTAGAGAGTTTCGTTTGATAGCCGAACTTGCGTCGTGCGTCCTTTCGCGTGAACCGCCACTGAATTCTGGTGCGAGCATGATTAGCACGTGTCGTCCAAGCGTGGGTCTCGGTGCGGAGGTGGTCGAGCGTCTCGATGCGACGACGGCCAAGGCACCCGCGACTCACGAGGCTCAATTCGAGTTCGGCCTGGTTCAACCAGCTACCATGCTTCGGGGTGAAATGAACACGGAGCCGTCGCCAGATCCGGTGGCCCTCCGCATCGCCGAAGGTGTCGGTGAGCGATTTCTCACAATGGATATTGAGATTATCCATCACCAGGTGAATGGTCCGCGCCCGCGGATACGCCAAGACCATCCGCCGCACCACACACGCGAACTGGTGCGCCGACCGATCAGGCGTGGCACAGGTGAAATGGCGACCGGCCTTCGGCTCCACGACCGCGAAGACGTTCGCGGTGCCGCACCGGCGATATTCGCTATCGCGTTTGGCGATCGAGCCAGGGTGAGCCGGACGCGGGGGGCGGACTTCGGCGTGCAGCGAGATCGGCTTCTCATCCAGGCAGACGACCGGCGACTGCGCGGAGTACGGCCGCTCGTACAGCGCCAACACGTCTTCCATCTTCGTGATGTACTCCGCGTTGAGCTCAGCGACGCACCACATTTTTTTCCCGCCACGGTTTTAAGTCGTGGGATTGCAAGAGCACGCGAATCGTCTCTCGTCCCACGCGAGGCACCAGCCGTCGTTTCACCGCTTCTTCCGCGATCAAGCGGACCGTCCACCGCGCCGCTCCTGCTGGCGGCGCACTGCAGGCCATCGCGACAATGCGCTGCTTCTCCGCGGGCGCTAACACTTCGGCCGCTCCTGGCCGTGGCCGCTCATACAGCGCGGTGGCTAACCCGCCGCGCCGATAGCGATGCGCCACTTTCCGAATCGCCTGTTCGGTCAACGGAACCAGGCGCGCCACTTCGGCCGCGCTGGCGCCCTGATCCAATCGGAGCAGTGCCATCGCGCGGAGCACCACCCGCACCTGTTGCACCCCGCCGTGCAACAAGACCTGTAACTCCTTCGCGTCCTGCGACTTCAGTCGGAACGGCAATGGAGATCGTGGCATGGCCGAAGTATAGATCTGGCCGCACCACGTCCGCAATATTCCTTACGAATCTTTTCAGGCGGTCAGTGACCTAGCGTCTCTCCAAAAATCCTTTGCCTTCATATATCGCGGACATCGCCTTCTCGATCCGCGCCGCTCGCGTCGCCGACTGCCTGGCGGTCGCAAAGTGGTACAGGTAGCCCCGCTGCCGCCCCGGCGTCAGTGCGTCGAACGCGCGCTTAAAGCGTGGATCTTTTCGGAAGCGCTCGGTGAGCTCTTCGGGAACCGGGAAGTCCGAGGTCCGCCTCGGCGTGATCCGAAGCCCCGCCTTCTCGACCGCCATCGCTTCTCGCACGTACGCTTTGATGACGGCGGCCCGCGCGGTGATCTCCTTCGCGCTGGTGAACTTCATCACGCGCGCCGCCTGCACCTGGCCGAGCTGCACCAGCACATGCTTCGGATCCTTCAGCAACGCGCCTTGAAAGAATCCTAATGCGAAATACTCCTTGAATCCCTGCATGATCACGATGTTCTTGCCGCCGGCCGTGTAGGTCGGCTTGCCCCACTTGCACTCTTCCGTCATGCCCAGGCCGGCGAGCACGCGCCGCATCGCCGTGATTTCCGCCTTCCACCGATCTCGATACGCCATTTCCATGCGAGTACATCCCTCCATTGCGGGTTGGCGCTACGGGTCATGGTCCTACGACGTCGATTCGTGTGTAGGTCAGCTCCAGATCTCCCTCCCACGTCGCGCCGTCGCGTGACAGTTCTCCGCGGCTGACCATGGTCCGGCCATCCGGCGAGATCGTTGCCGTCATTCGCTGCGAGAAGCCCGGCGCGATTCGCGACCAGGTCCACACGTTGTCCTGGAAGCTGACCTCGTATCGCCTCGAGATCCCGCGCTCGTCGAAGTACAGCATCGAACATTCGCCGGTCGCGTCGTCGGTGCCGAAGATGCTGATGCCGCTTGGGATCTCGGGTTCGTCGATCCGCGAGTGCATGATCAAGAATGCGCCGCCATCGAGCCACGAAAACGTCGTGCGACCGTGAAATGTCTTTCCGGGCACCATCGGATGCGTGCCGACCGTGCTCCACGTGCCCACGATGACGCCCAGCGGTGCAAGCGCGGGATTGGGCTTGGCGGCCTCGTTGCGAATTGATTCGACCATTTGAGAGTCGCGCACGCCCGCTACCGCCACGTTCTGCGGACGAATGACATCGTGTGTATGCCCGGACTGCCCGCGGTACTGGTTGTATCGTTGCTCAACGTGTCGCCGGTCGATGCCAGCGTCGCGTCGGTTCTTCCGCCCGCCCACTGGAGCGTGACGTGTGGCGCCATCACCGTTCCGGTTACCTCGTAGGAGACCGCGCAGCCGCCGATCGCGCCGCAGTAACTCACGGTGCCGGTGATCGTGGTGCCTTCCTGGACGAGGTCGAGCTCAGTGTACGTGTCGACTCCGATCTGAACCCAGCAACCCGACACTGTCGCCGGCCATGGCGGTCCGGCAGTGCCCGCGCAGCTCGCCTTCCGCGGACCCGTGCTGTCTGAACACGCGGCAAGCGTCACTACCGCCGTGAGAAGCAGGACGCATCGGCCCAGCACGAGCGGGCCTCGACGCTGGTCATGTGAGCATTCAGTTATGAGCAATAGCTTATGCATGATCATTGATGCGTGGCTTCGTCAGCGGATCCAATGGCCGAGTCGACTCCACCGGATCGCGGTCAGTGCGCGAATGTAGTCGCCGCCCTGCGCCAGTCGCGCGACACAGCATGCTCAGCTCGGCACACACGTCAGCCGAACCGCGTCCTCACCAACACGATCGACGGCGACGATCTCGAGCGGCGGCCTGGCGCCGGCGAAGTATGGCTTGCCGCCGCCAAGCACGAACGGTCGGAAATAGAGGCGATACTCGTCGATCAGTCCGAGCTCGGTCAGGCTCGCTGCAAGCGCAGGGCCGGCGACATCGATCTCACCCTCGACGTCCTTCTTTATTCTGCGCGCGAATGCATCGACGCTCTGCGCGACGAGCGTGGCGTTCGGGCCGACCGAGCTCAGTGTACGCGAGACAACCCATTTCGGCTTCGCCCGCCACGCCGCGGCGAAGTCGTGGTCGGCGGCATCCCACTCCGGTCGGTCGTCGTCCCAGTAGCGCATGATCTCGTAGATCCGCCGGCCATACAGGCATCCGGTCACGCCGCGAATGTGATCCGTGAAATGACGGCCGAGTGCCGCGCCAGGCGGAGGAAATTCCAGCGTGTCCGATGTGCCGTCGACGTAGCCGTCGAGGGATTGCATCATGCCGAAGACGAGCTTGCCCATGGCGCCGCACCTCTGGATCGATGTCTGACAGGATCTCTTACGATACTTGAACAGCGTGTTGGCTCGCCCGGATCTCGATCATGCCATTCTACCAACCGAACACCGTGCCATGGCGAACCGCGCGCCGAGCGTGACCGGCGAGATCATGCGGACGCGCGACAGGTCGCGAACGTCGAGCGCGAAGACGCGGTGTCCCGCGGCGTCCGACTGGATCCAGTACTTGCCGATCACGAGCGGTGTCGCACAGCCACGCTGCTCCTCCTCGCTGTCCTTGCGGTCATCGCCACCGGCCCACGCGAAGAGATATCGGGCTGGCCGAAGCGCCGATTCGCTGACGACCTTGGGCCGCGCTTTGGCGCATGCGGTGGTGGCGATCGCGGTGAGTGCGAGACAAAGCGCGCGGTACGATGGTCTGTTCACGGGGTGGATCCGGCGGCGGATGACGACGTGCATACTCGCACCGGCAAGGTACGCCGCGCGCGATCGCATAAAATGCGAACGCGGCCAGCTACCGCAACCGTCCGTCCGCTTCAACGTTCGTCAGGCCGGCGGCCGCGAGGAGCCTGCCGCACGACTCGCCGAATCGAGTCGCTGTCGCTCGTCCGCCGGCAATCGGAAGAAAGCCCGCGCGGCGGCGACCGAGGCGTGCCGACGCGCTGACGCGTTCCGAATCGATTCGACGACCCAGGCGCCTCGGCGCCGAACGAGAACGACGGCCGCGCTATCGGCGCGCAAATAGTCTGGACTTGGCAAGAACATGAAGCTCGCCTCGCTCGAGGCGACCGCACCGAGCACCTCAAACCGTACTGGTATCAGCAGCGTATCGCCCGATGCGACGCCAGGGAGAAGCGAGAAACTCTGCACCACCGCGACGCCGGCCGCACAACTGACGGAGTCTGGGGAGGCGCGCCGCACGCGACGCAGATGCGCGAGGTCGAGTTGGTTGGAGATCGCGCGGGTCGCGACTGCGCGCGCCAACCCGGTCTCGCCGAGCGCGGTCGAGGAGCGGACTTGCGCCCGCAGTGTTCCGCCGATGAGAAGGATCGCGAGGACTTGTTGAATGAGCCGCTTCACAACATAGGTGCGCGCAATGTGAAACCACTCCCGCTCGTGAGCTAGCGAAGAGTCCGGCGTAGAATCTCCCGTCGATGCTCGATGCGCGTTGCCGCAATCAATCGTCCGTCCGGTGATACACGCGGCTGAAACACGTTCGCGGCATCGTGCGTGAGCTGACGCGGCTCGCCGCCCGCCGTCGGAATCGAGATCAGTTGCATCCGCTCGCCGACCCGCGCCGCATAGACGATGGACCTGCCGTCGGGCGTCCAACAGAGTCCGCCATAGGTGTTCATCGGATACTCCATGAGCTTGCGCCCGCCGGAACCGTCGGCCGCGACAATCCAAACAGCGTGCCGCTGCTCG
>Ga0068856_100005435_pt1 | contig 12560 bp, 14 predicted proteins | sample KBSCornC62_FD_66595 | JGI IMG/M metagenome (GOLD analysis project Ga0068856, IMG submission 66595) | Corn rhizosphere microbial communities from Kellogg Biological Station, Michigan, USA - KBS Corn C6-2 | ecosystem: Host-associated > Plants > Roots > Rhizosphere > Soil ...
GTTGTGGACGCAGTACTTGAGGATCTGCAGCCAGTCGGCGCGCTGCACGAGCGGCGCGAACTTCGTGCCGATCTCGCACTGGCCGGCGGTCGCCACCTCGTGGTGATGCACTTCGACGGTCACGCCCATCTGCTCGAGCGCGAGGCAGATCGCCGAGCGGATGTCCTGGAGCGAGTCGGTCGGCGGCACCGGGAAGTAGCCGCCCTTCACGCCCGGACGATGGCCCATGTTGCCGCCTTCGAACTTCTCCGCGGACGACCACGAAGCTTCCGACGAGAAGACCTTGCAGTAGCTGCCCGACATGTCGACCGACCACTCGACCGCGTCGAAGATGAAGAACTCGGGCTCGGGACCGAAATACGCGACGTCGCCGAGCCCCGTCGACTTGAGATAGGCCTCAGCGCGCTTCGCGAGGGAGCGCGGGTCGCGCTCGTAGCCCTTGCCGTCGGCGGGCTCGATCACATCGCACGTGAGCAGCAGCGTCGCCTCGTCCATGAACGGATCGAGCTTGGCCGTCGCAGGATCCGGCATCAGCAGCATGTCGGACGCCTGGATGCCCTTCCAGCCCGCGATCGACGAGCCGTCGAACGCGTGACCGTATTCGAACTTGTCGTTGTCGAATGCCTTCGACGGAACGGACACGTGCTGTTCCTTGCCGCGCGTGTCGGTGAAGCGCAGGTCGACGAACTTCACCTCCTTGTCCTTGATCATCGAAAGTACGTCGGCGCCGGTCATGCTCATTCGGATGTCTCCTGGAAACGGGGATGCAAGCGGGGATCGCTGGCGGACCCGGTTCGGTTAGCCGGTTCCATGCCATCGGCGTGTTGCAGCCAAGCGGTTGTTTTTGAAACCCTGGCCAAGCCGGTGCGGCGATTTCGGTGCGAAGGCGAGCCCCAACTTGGGGCATGCAGTTTAGTCTTCGCCCCGATCCGGTGCAACGGTGGTCACGGATAGAAGAGATAGAGCCGATACCCCGATTGCGACGTCGCACTCGCGTCGAGGAATAGCGTGACGACCTCCTCGCCGTTCGGTGGCAGGCCGCGCGCCACGCCGCTCGCGCTGCCCGCATATTCGTCCGGCGGGAAGGCGCGGCGCGCGACGACACGGTCGGACGAGTCGGTCAGCGTGAGCTCGAGATACGGCCACGCGATCGGGTACGACGCGCGATTGCGAATCGTCGCCGACAGCTTGAGGAGTCCGCGATGCGCAGGATCGCCGCGAAGGTCCGATGCGTCGATCGACAGGGCCGCCGCGTCGCGAAGCGGCTCGACGGTGCAACCGAAGGCCGCGCACGCCGACTCGAGCACGGGGCGCATGAACGGCGCACGCGCCGCGATCGCATCGCGATATTCGAACAGCGCCTGCGCAGCGAGCGCCACGAGCAGCAGCACGATCGCCGAGGCGTAAAGCGCCTTCGGCCTCTCGCGCAACGACTTGCGCGGCTTCCATTGGAAGCGCTCCGATCGCAGTCCCCCCTCGTCGATGCGGGTCGGCGATTCGGTCGATTCAATTGCGGCGGTTTCGGTTGCGGTGTTTTCAATTGCGGTGTTTTCAATTGCGGTGGTTTCGGTTGCGGCGGTTCCCGCTGCGGCGGTTTGCGTTTCGGCGGCTTCCGTTTCGGCGGTTTCGCCCGGGGACGCTTCGTTTGGTTCCCATTCCGTCGCAACCGTTTCGGTTGCCGGGGCGTGTGCCTCGGTGATGTCGGCTACCGGCGTTTCGGCGTCATCGATCACGACGCTTTCGGCGGCCGGTTCCGGCGCAGTGCCGGCGACTTCGGGTTCCTGCGGTGGCTCCGCGCCGGCGAGCGCGACGCGCTCCCGGTTCGCGTCGAAAACCGCGAGGCAATTGCCGCAGCGCACCTGGCCTTCACGCAGCGCGAGTTGCGCCGCGCTGACGCGGAATACCGTCTGGCATCCCGGGCAGCGCGTGTAATGCGTCGGCGGCGATGTCATCGCGCATCCGCCCGTCGCTCACCGGCGAGCAGAACCCATCCGTCGTGCTCGGCCTCGATCGTCGTCACGAACCACGGCGCGTACGCGGCCGCCACGTCGCCTGCCTGATCGGCGAGAATGCCGGAAAGCGCGATGCGTCCGTCCGGTTGCGTGCGGCGCGCGAGCGCCGGCGCAAGCAGCCGCAACGGATTCGCCAGGATGTTGGCGACGACGATCGTGAATTGCCCGGTCAGCAGCGCATCCGCGTTCACGAACTGCGCGGCCACGCGATTTTCGCGCGCGTTGTCGACGCTCGCGCGAACCGCCTGCGGATCGATGTCGACGCCGACGACGCGGGCCGCGCCGAGTTTGGCAGCGGCGATCGCCAGGATCCCGGAGCCGCAACCGTAATCGAGCACGCTGTCGGTGCAACGGACGGTGTCGGCAAGATAGCGCAGGCACAGGTGCGTCGTCGGGTGCGCACCGGTGCCGAAAGCGAGACCCGGATCGAGCCGGATGTTGACGGCGTCCGGATGCGGCGGCTCGCGCCATGTCGGCACGATCCACAGACCCCCGGTGATTCGAAGCGGCGCGAATTGCGCCTGCGTGGCGCGCACCCAGTCCCGTTCCGCGACCCGGTAGCTTTCGAACGCCGGCAACGGCGAATCAACCGCACCGGCCGCGGCGGCGACGATCGCCTGCGGGTGCGCATCCGCGCCGCAGAGAGCAGTCAGCCGCGTGATGCGCCAATAGCCGGGCATCTGCGACGGCTCGTCGAAGATCGCGTCTTCGTCGGGCGTGTCGGCGCACGGATCGGCCGCGTCGACCGACAGCGCGCCGGCGTCGAGCAGCGCATCGGACCACCGTTCGGCCGCCACGGCCGCGACGTCGAAGCGAAGCGCCCAGTAAGTCCCCACTTCTACGCAGCCTGCTTGCGGCTCGCGAGCCGCTCCTCGAGGTAGTGGATCGACGTACCGCCGCGCAGGAACTTCTCGTCGAGCAGCAATTCCTGATGCAGCGGAATGTTGGTACGAATTCCGCCGACGACCATCTCCGACAGCGCGACGCGCATCCGCGCGATCGCCTGCTCGCGCGTCTCGCCGTACGCGATCACCTTGCCGATCATCGAATCGTAATTCGGCGGCACGAAGTAGTTCTGGTATGCGTGCGAGTCGACGCGGATGCCGGGACCGCCGGGCGCATGCCAGGCGGTGATGCGGCCGGGCGACGGCACGAACGTCCACGCATCCTCCGCGTTGATCCGGCATTCGATCGCGTGTCCGCGCCGCACGACGTCGCGCTGGCGGAAGCGCAGCTTCTGACCGGCGGCGATGCGGATCTGCTCCTGCACGATATCGATGCCGGTGATCATCTCGGTGACCGGATGCTCGACCTGCACGCGCGTGTTCATCTCGATGAAGAAGAACTCCTCGTCCTGGTAGAGGAACTCGAAGGTTCCCGCGCCGCGGTAGCCGATCTTGCGGCAGGCGTCGGCCGCGCGCTCGGTGATGCGCGCCAGCGCGCGCACGTTGACGTCCGGCGCGGGCGCCTCCTCGATGATCTTCTGGTGCCGGCGCTGCATCGAGCAGTCGCGGTCGAACAGGCACACAGTGTTCTTGAATTCGTCGGCGAGCACCTGAATCTCGATGTGGCGCGGGTTGCCGAGGAAGCGCTCCATGTAGAGCGATGCGTTTCCGAATGCCGCCTGCGCCTCGGTGCGCGTCAGCGCGACGGCGGGCAGCAGCGCCGCTTCGGTGTGCACGACGCGCATGCCACGGCCGCCGCCGCCGCCGGCCGCCTTCACGATCACTGGATAGCCAATCGACCGCGCGATCCGCAGCACCTCTTTGGAATCGTCGGGCAGGACGCCTTCGGAGCCCGGCACGCACGGCACGCCGGCTTTCGCCATTGCCGCCTTTGCGCTGACCTTGTCGCCCATAAGCCGGATCGTCTCCGGGCGCGGGCCGATGAAGACGAAGCCGGACCGCTCGACCTTTTCGGCGAAGTCGGCGTTTTCGGAGAGAAAGCCGTAACCCGGATGAATCGCCTGCGCGTCGGTGACCTCGGCGGCCGCGATGATCGCCGGAATGTTGAGATAGCTCTGCACCGACGGCGGCGGCCCGATGCACACCGATTCGTCGGCGAGCGCGACGTACTTCGCGTCGCGATCGGCCTCGGAATGCACGACGACCGTCTTGATCCCGAACTCGCGGCATGCGCGCTGGATGCGCAGCGCGATTTCCCCGCGATTGGCGATCAGGACCTTGTCGAACAGCTTGTCGGAACCCCTCAACGCCATGTCAGTCGCGAAGGGCCGTCCCGTGACCCCCATGCGAGCGGGGCGAAGCCAGGGCCCGACAGGGGGCGGCCGCGAGCACGGGCGGCGGCCGACACGCAATGCCGATCCATGACAAACCACGCAAGAAGGCCGCAGCGATGCGGCTTCTTCGGGGGCAGCGAGCGTGGGAGTCGTTTCATCCAGCGATGATGAAGAGCGGCTGACCGAATTCGACTGCCTGACCGTTTTCGGCGAGGATCGCCTTGATCGTGCCGCTTGCATCGGCCTCGATTTCGTTCATCAACTTCATCGCCTCGACGATGCAGAGCGTGTCGCCCTGCGCGACGCTATCGCCGACTTCGACGAACGGCGCGCCACCCGGCGACGCCGACCGATAGAACGTGCCGACCATCGGGCTCTTCACCGCGTGCCCTTCGTCCGCGGGCGCCGGCGTTTCGGCAGCGGGGAGCGGCGGCGCAGGCGCGGCGCTCGCGAGCTGCGGCGCCTGGAACATCAGCGGCGCGGGCGCCGGGGCCGAAGCGCGTGTGATCCGGACGCGTTCTTCGCCTTCCTGGATTTCAAGTTCTGCGATTCCGGACGTTTCGACGAGGTCAATCAGCGTCTTCAGTTTGCGCAAGTCCATGGCAGGCCCCGAGCGACCGAAGCCGCGAGTTTGCCGCTGATGGACGAACTTGTCCAGCAATTAGCCGGATTTAGGCGCCGATCATGAACCGGCTGCCGGCGGCTGCGACCCTTGGAGTAGCAGCCTGGCGAGGACCGCGTCGAGCTTCGCTTTCTTGAAGGGCCCAAGTTGCGTGTCGACGACGCGGCCGCGGCGGTCCAAGACGACGGTGAACGGCAGCGCGGCCAGATCGTTGCCGAGGGTTTTCGACAGTTCGATCGCACCATAGCCGCCGATCAGCGTCGGATAATTGAGATTCACCTCGCGCGCGAACGCCTGGACTTTTGCGGGATCGTCCACGGCGATGCCGACGAATTGCAAGCCCTTGGCAGCGTCGCGTGTCTGCATGGCGACGAACTGCGGCATTTCCTCGCGACACGGCGCGCACCATGTCGCCCAGAAGTTGACGACGAGCACCTTGCCTCGCCATTGCGCGAGCGCCTGCTCGTTGCCCTGCGCGTCGGGCAGGACGAGGTTCAGCACGGCGGTGCCGTCGCGAACCGCGTCGTCGCCGCCGCGATGCCAAAGCGCGGTTGCGACGCCAACGGCGAGCGCGGCGATGGCAACCGCGAGCGCGACGGCAATCGTTCGCCGGCGCGATCGGGATTGCGGGACCGGCGCCGCGGCCGGCGTCACTTGAACCATCCCTTCGCGCCCGGCTCGACGAAGCTGCCGGGCTTGCCGCCGGACGCCGGGACGGTCAGCGTCAGTTGCTGCGGATTGGGCGGATAGCAGACGCCGACATCGGCGCAACCCTGCGAGTCGGCGTGCAGCGTGATCTTCTCGCCGGCGGCAGCGTGCACGAGCGGGACGCGCACGACGACTTCGCCGCGATAGGTCTCGACGTCGCCGAAGAACGCGTCGTGCTTCGGCTTGCCGGGCGGCAGCACCACGGGCTTCGATTCGACCGGCTCGGTGCGAAACTGCATCTTGTCGCGGTAAAGGTAATAGCCGTTGGCAACGGCGAAGCGCGCCTCGATCGTTTGCGGATCGAGCGCACGCGCCGACAGGCGGAACGCCTGCTCGGGCGGCAGGAGCTTCGGCGACAGCGACGAAAGGCCTTCGGCGTGCGCCGTCGCGACAATCAGCAGCATCAGGGAAAGGAGAAGCCGCACGGGCTCAGGTCGCGGCCGTCTCGGCCGCCAACCAGTCGAGATAGCGTGCGTCGCCCGCGACGACGGGAATTGCGACGATCTCGGGCGTGTCATAGGGGTGGATTTTCCGGATCACGCCCTCCACGTTCGTATACAACGCCGATCGCGTCTTGATGGCCAGCGGAACCTCGGTAGCCGTTTCGATTCCTCCGCGCCAGTGATAAATTGAGTCGACGGCGGCGCCGATGTTCACGCACGCTGCAAGCCGGCCTTCGAGGAGCGCGTTCGCGAGCGTCGTCGCAACGGTCCGGTCCGGCGCGTGGGTGAGCACGACGAGCGCGCCGTCGCGAGAAGGAGTCGTAATGCGTTTCGTAATGCTGGCCATTGTACTGTTATTCCCGCTGGTCGACCTCGTGGCGACCGCAAGGTTCGCCCGCTGGACGGGCGTGCCGATGTGGGTGTGGCTCACGGGCTCGGCGATTGCGGGATTGTGGGTGCTCGCCAACGAGCGCGTCCAGTTCCGGGCGCGAACGCTCGCCGCGTTTCGCAGCGACTCGCCGTTCCGGGGTCTGCTCGACAGCGGCCGCCGCGTGCTCGCCGGGATCCTGCTGATCGCGCCCGGCATCCTGAGCGACGCGCTCGCGGTGCTGCTGCTGCTCCTGCCGATCAACCAGCGCGGCGGCTTCGGCGGACCGCAGCCGGTGCCGGCGGGGCAGGCGTATCGCGACAACCACGCGCTCGACGGCGACTACCGCCGCCTCGACTGACGGTCCGGTCAACCCTTCATTCGGTCGAGCAGCGTCGGCTGATCCTTACGGGCGCGCCGGTAGGCCCAAAAGATCAGCGCGATGCCGATGACGATCATCGGCATCGACAGCCACTGTCCCATCGTGAAGCCGCCCGCGAGGAAGCCGAGGAAGTTGTCCGGCTCGCGCGCGAACTCGGCGATGAAGCGGAAGGCCCCGTAGCCGATCAGGAACAATCCGGATACGGCGCCGCGCGGGCGCTTGCGCGACGAGTAGATCCACAGGATCACGAACAGCAGCACGCCTTCCAGCCCGAATTCGTAAAGCTGCGACGGATGGCGCGGCACGTTGTCGACTTGCGGAAACACCATCGCCCAAGGCACATCGGTCGGCCTCCCGACGAGCTCGCCGTTGATGAAATTGCCGAGCCTCCCGGCGGCGAGACCCAGCGGACAAAGCGGCGCGACGAAGTCGGTGATGTCGAGCAGCGCCTTGTGGCGCTTGCGTGAGAAGAACCATAGCGCGATCAGCACGCCGAGGAAGCCGCCGTGGAAGCTCATGCCGCCGTGCCACACCTCGAACAGTTCGAGCGGGTGCGCGAAGTAATACTCGGGCTTGTAGAACAGCACGTAGCCGAGGCGCCCGCCGAGGATCACGCCGAAGACGCCGTAGAACAGCATGTCGTCGACGTCGGATGGCCGCCATCCGGTGAGCATCTCCGCACGCGCGCGCCTGCGTCCGAGGATGACGAACAGCATGAAGCCCGCGAGGTACATGAGGCCGTACCAGCGGACGGCGAGCGGACCGACGTGAAAGGCGACGGGATCGAACTGCGGATGAACGAGCATCGCGCCCGATATATCACAAACGGCGCGGCCGGTATCATTGACGGTTTCGCGCACGCCGCTCAAATGGAGGTTCCCTCGTGGGCCAGAATCGCCGCTCCCGCCTGATCACCGAGGGCATCGCGCGCTCGCCGAATCGCGCGATGCTGCGCGCCGTCGGTTTCGGCGACGACGATTTCGAGAAGCCGATCGTCGGCGTCGCGAACGCCCACAGCACGATGAACCCGTGCAATGCGGGCATCCAGCCGCTCGTCGACCGCGCGATGACCGCGCTGCGCGCAGCGGGCGCGATGCCGCAGGTGTTCGGCGTGCCGACGGTCACCGACGGCATCGGCATGGGTACCGAGGGAATGAAGTATTCGCTCGTGTCGCGCGAGGTGATCGCCGACGCGATCGAGACGTCGGTGAACGGCCAATGCATGGACGGCGTGCTCGTCGTCGGCGGCTGCGACAAGAACATGCCGGCGGCGATGATGGCGATGGCGCGCATCGACGTTCCCGGCATCTTCGTTTACGCGGGAACGATCAAGCCGGGGTACTGGAAGGGACAGGCGCTGACGATCGTCTCGCCGTTCGAGGCGGTCGGCGCCTACACGGCGGGCAAGCTCGCGAAGGAGGATTACGACGGCATCGAGCGCAACGCGTGCCCGACCGTCGGCGCGTGCGGCGGCATGTATACGGCGAACACCATGTCGTCGTCGTTCGAGGCGCTCGGCATGAGCCTGCTCGGCAGCTCGCAGCTCGCCTCGCCCGATCCCGCGAAGGCCGACTCGTCGGCGCAGTCGGCGGAGATCCTGGTCCGCGCGATCGCGAACGACCTGAAGCCGCGCGACATCATCACGCGAGCGTCGATCGAGAACGCGATCTCGCTCGTGATGGCGACCGGCGGCTCGACCAACGCCGTGCTCCATTACCTCGCGATCGCGGCCGCCGCGGAGGTGGAGTGGACGATCGACGATTTCGAGCGCATCCGCAGGCGCGTGCCGGTGCTCTGCGACCTGAAGCCGTCCGGCCGCTACGTTGCGGTCGACTTCAACGCCGCCGGCGGAGTTCCGCAGGTGCTGCGAATGCTGCTCGACGCGGGCCTTCTCGACGGCGACTGCATGACGATCACCGGACGCACGATCGGCGAGGAGCTTTCGTCGGTGCCCGCAAAGCCGCGCGCCGATCAACAGGTGATTCGGCCGTTCGACAAGCCGATGTACCCGCACGGACACCTGGCGATCCTGCGCGGCAACCTCGCACCGGAAGGCTGCGTCGCGAAGATCACGGGCTTGAAGAATCTGTCGATCACCGGCCCCGCGCGCGTCTTCGATTCGGAGCCTGCCTGCATGGAGGCGATCCTCGCGCGGAAGATCCGGCCGGGAGACGTCCTCGTCATCCGATACGAAGGTCCGAAGGGCGGACCGGGCATGCAGGAGATGCTCGCGCCGACATCGGCGCTGATCGGCCAGGGACTCGGCGAGTCGGTCGGGCTCGTCACCGACGGCCGCTTCTCCGGCGGCACGTGGGGGATGGTGGTCGGACATGTCGCGCCGGAGGCGTACGTCGGGGGAACGATCGCGCTGGTCTGCGAAGGCGACTCGATCACGATCGACGCGAATCGGCTGCTGATCCAGTTGAACGTCGACGACGAGACGCTTGCGGCACGCCGCGCGCGGTGGCAGGCGCCGACGCCTCGCTACACGCGGGGCCTGCTCGCGAAGTACATGCGGCTCGTGTCGACGGCGAGCCGCGGCGCGATCACCGACGCGCCGGCCTGAGACGGGAACACGCCCGTTCGCGCGGCTGTTAGCAGACGATCAGCGTTCGCCTTCACGTCCATGTCGCTTGGAACCGCCTTTCGCGTCGCCATCATCGCGGTCGCTCTCGCGATCGCCGGGTGCGCGGGCCTGGAATCGGCGGGCGACCTGAGCGGCCCGGTGGCCGCCGCGCCGACCTTCCACGTCGGCGAGCGCTGGGTCTACCGGGCGCGCGAAGGCTTTCGTTCGCCCGCCGTCTGGGAAGAGACGCACGAGGTCACGGCCGTGGGTCCCGAAGGCATCGTCGTTCGCGTGACCGTCAAGGGACCGACGCTCGACGGCGTGCGCTACGAGTCGCTCGCAGCGCCCGGCGTCATGCGCCAGGGCGCGCTGATGGACCTCGAGACGCGGCGATTCGCGACGCCGGTCGACCGCTACCGCTTTCCGCTCGCGAGCGGCGAGACGTGGAACCAGTGGGTGAACAACTTCAACGAGACCACGAAGAAGGAGGGGCAGATCAACCGCTACGTCCGCGTGGGTGGCTGGGAGAAGGTATCGACGCCAGCCGGCGAGTTCGACGCGATCCGGATGCGCGTGATGATGCGCCTCGACGACGAGGAATTCTGGCGCTATCCGACGACGTGCAACTACCTGATCTGGTATGCGCCGGCGGTCGGCGCGACGGTGCGCGAGGAAAAGGAAGCCCAGTACTTCGAGAAGGGCGAGGAGCTGGACGGAAACGGCGCGATCCGCTCGCAGCACACGCTGATCGAGCTCACGTCGTACGTCAAGTAGCGCAAAGTAGGGTCAAAGAGGACTTTCGCGCACGCGAAAATCGTCTTCTCTGACCCTACTTTTGCGTCAATCCCAGCGCGCGCCAGATCGCGACGGTAAGCGGTGACTGGTTGAGCGTATAGAAGTGCAGACCCGGCGCGCCGCGCTCGATCAGCGACGCGCACATCGCCGTCACGACGTCGAGGCCGAACGCGCGAATCGACTCGACGTCGTCGCCCAGGCCTTCCAGCCGCCGGCGTATCCAACGCGGGATCTCCGCACCGCACGCATCCGAGAAGCGCGCGAGCTTCGTGAAGCTTCCGATCGGCATGATGCCGGGCACGATCGGCACGTGCACGCCGCGCGCCGCGCACGCGTCGACGAAATGCCAGTACGCGTCGCCGTTGAAGAAATACTGCGTGATCGCCGAGTTCGCGCCCGCGTCGACTTTGCGCCGGAAGCTCGCGACGTCGTCGTCCGCATTGCGCGATTGCGGGTGATACTCGGGGTACGCGGCGACGTCGATATGGAACCAGTCGCCCGTCTCGTCGCGAATGAAGCGCACGAGCTCGTTCGCATAACGGAAGTCGCCGACGTCGACGCTGCCCGACGGCAGGTCGCCGCGCAGCGCGACGAGATGGCGGATGCCGTGGCTGCGGTATTGCGCCAGCACCTCGCGGATGCCTTCGCGCGTGGCGCCGATGCACGACAGGTGCGGCACGCCCTCCATGCCTTCGTCGCGGATCTCGAGCACCGTCGCGAGCGTCCCCTCGCGCGTGGAGCCGCCAGCGCCGAACGTGACCGAGCAGAATGCGGGCCGCAGCGGCGCCAGCTCGCGCCGCGTGGCGCGAAGCTTCGCGATGCCGTCCGGCGTCTTCGGCGGAAAGAACTCGACGCTGTACAGCGCCTTGCGCGGTTCGGAGGTCGTCATGCGGGGCGCCTCAGGACAAGCGACGCGAGCAGCCACGAGACGATGCTGTAGACGATCGCGCCGAACACGCCGCTCCAGAAGCCGCCGACGACGAAGCCGGGCACGAACGAGCCGACGAACCAGAACAGAAGCCCGTTGATGACGAAGATGAAGAGACCGAGCGTCAGCAACGTGACCGGCAGCGTGAGCAGGACGAGGAGCGGCCTGATCAGCGTGTTGATGAACGCAAGCACCAGCGCCGCGAAAAGCGCGCTGCTCACGCTCGTCACCCGAATCGAGTGCACGACGTAAGGAAGCACGAGCAGCGCGAGCGCGTTCAGCAGCCAGGTGACGATGAGACGAAGCATCGCGGGCACGCGCGGTCAGTGCGCCGGCGCGCCGTCGACGAACGGCTTCAGTCCGGCGTAGATCGTCGCGTTGACCGGCGCCGACAGGCCGGCCTGCGCGGACAGTTCCGCGACGCGGCCGCAAAGCCACGACGCCTCGAGGCGCCGCCCGCCCGCGAGGTCGTTCTGCATCGACGAGCGCATCTCGGCGGGAAGCCGGTCGAGCGCGCGCATCTGCGCCGGCAGAAAATCGTCGGCCAGCGTGACGTTCTGCGCGCGCGCGAGCGCGACGGTTTCGTGCATCGACGCGGCGAACGTCGCGCGGAGATCGGGATCGCTGCGGATGCCGCCGACCGGCTGGCGCGACAGCGCCGTGATGCCGGACAGCGCCGTCAGGAATACGAACTTCTCCCAAAGCGCGGGGCGGATGTCCGGCGCGACCTCGGCGTCGATGCCCGCGGCGGCGCAGGCGTTCACGAATGCGCTCGCGCGCTCGCGAAGCTCGCCCGCATCGTCGAACGCGCCGACGCGAAGCTTCGCCATCGATCCCGTCTGCGCGACGATGCCCGGCTCGGCGATCGTCGCGGCAATGTACGCGACGCCGCCCAGCACGCGATCACTGCCGAGAACGCGCCGCAGGATTTCCGGACTGTCGATGCCGTTCTGGAACCCAACGACGACGCCGCGTTCGCCAAGCAACGGCGCGATCCGGGCGGCCGCCGTCTCGACGTCCCACAGCTTGACGCAGAACATGACGACGTCGACCGGCGCCAGCGACGACGGATCGTCGGTGACGACGACGTCGCGGAGCTCGATGTCGCCGCCCGCGCTGCGGACGCGCAGTCCCTGTCGACGCATCGCGTCGAGGTGCGCGCCGCGCGCGACGAACGCGATGTCGTTGCCGGCCTTCGCGAGCTTCGCGCCGAAGTATCCGCCGACGCCGCCGCTGCCCATTATCGCGACGCGCATGACGACTCCGATCAGTATCGATAGCTATCCGACTTGTACGGGCCCGCCGAATCGACGCCGATATAACGCGCCTGCTTGTCGGTGAGTCGCGTCAGCGTCGCGCCGAGCTTCGAGAGCTGCAGCCGCGCGACCTTCTCGTCGAGATGCTTGGGCAGCACGTACACGCCGACGGGGTACTTGCCGCTCCGCTCCCTGGCGTCGGTCCACAGCTCGATCTGCGCCATGACCTGGTTCGCGAACGA
>Ga0068856_100005444_pt1 | contig 12541 bp, 27 predicted proteins | sample KBSCornC62_FD_66595 | JGI IMG/M metagenome (GOLD analysis project Ga0068856, IMG submission 66595) | Corn rhizosphere microbial communities from Kellogg Biological Station, Michigan, USA - KBS Corn C6-2 | ecosystem: Host-associated > Plants > Roots > Rhizosphere > Soil ...
ATGTTGTATCAAAAAGCACCAAAAGTTTTAACAGGGATTGCTTTGGGTACGTCTCTTGTTGCAACAATTGGTGCAATTTTTACATTTTGAGAGTAATATGAAACACCCCTTTGAAGCTTCGTCTGAATATACCGAATTAGAGCAAGCAATTGCTGATTCGATTTGGATGCAAATTCATAAATTTAGAGAATCATATGGAACAAGGTATCCATTTCCTACTTTATATGAAATATATCTGACAGATGGTGATAGAAATATTGATTTTTTGTGTTTCGACCAGGATCTAGAAGATTTCATTAGAGATTTATATGAAGGTGAAGTAAAAGTTGCCTATAAAACGGTTTGGAAGTATATTCAAGAAAAATTAAAAAGTGATTTTCAGGAAAATCAAAAACAAAAGCGAATCAGATCAATGCAGATCCCTCGTTTTGAACACAAAACACGTTACCAAAAATTTCCCCCAAAGAAAAACAGGTTTTTTAGATAATGGCAAAGAAAAAAGCAGGACAGAATGCAACGTGGTGCAAGGCTTACAAGACTTCCAAGCGCCGTGAAAAGAATAAGTTGATCAAGGTTCAGAAACATTTGAAGCGATTTCCAGATGATGTAACTGCGCAAGAAACAATAACGAGGTTGAAAGCGATTGTATAATGCCGTATATTTTACAAAACCAGCGACCATATTTTACTCCGTCGCTTCCTGATAATCATAAATTTTCTGTTCCCGGAGAATTGAATTTTACTCTTACCCAAATCATCCAAAAGTATGTCAAGGATGTTGGTGCATGTTATTCGACATTTAATGATATTGTTGGCGCGCTTGAATGCGCCAAACTTGAATTCTATCGTCGTGTTGTTGCCAATTACGAAAATCAAAAAATTAACGAAAATGGGGATGTTTATGACTGAAGCGAACAATCATATTGTGGAAGCACCGTGCGACGTTGAACCAACTCATACCTTGACCATCGTTGATATTGATGACGCTACACTCGGAACAGTAAGTTACGCTAACCAGCGAGCCGGGTTCAAGAACTTAGGCGGGACAGCAAATAATTCACCAGATTGGTGGGATCGAAAATTTCCGAAACAGCCAGAGCCGAAGAAAATGGGACCAGTAGAAATTCGTCGTGCACATTATCTTTTGCAGCAGCGTCAAACTGTTGATGCAATCATTAACGATATTGACAACAACAAGTACGTCAACACCCAGGATGTAATTCGAGAACATCTTTCCGATGATGATCTGAAGAAGGCAATTCTACCGGTATTGCAGAAACGTTCCGCTGACTTTGTGAAAGAATTAAAAGAACTTGGTGTAGACCTGAGTTTTTGATTGACAGAAATTAATTAAATTGATATTTTATTTTCAAGGAGAATAAATGCTAACACTTTATACAAGAGACAATTGCACGACCTGTGAATGGTCCAAACAGTTCCTGACTTCTAATTCCATCGAATATTCCGAACAAAAGATTGGTCCTGATATTTCACTGGAAGATATCAAGAAACTGTTTCCTAGTTCAACCCATCTGCCGATTATTGTTCTGAATGGACAAGTGACTGACATGCACACGGTTGCGCAACAGTTACTGACTGAGGGATAATTAAAATGGCTTTCATGCCTCTTGACTTGGATATGTTTCTTGCTGAAATGAAACATGATGTGGCCGAAATCGTCTATGATGATTACGGTACAGTGAGAGTTTTTCGCGGAACATTGATGGGCCGTTTACTTCCGGCACCACCGGTTACTCCACAAGGCTTGGAGGAACATATCCTGATCCAACGTACACGCCAGGACAAGAAGATGGTTCTATGGGACGTGGCGGCGCGTAACTGGCGAGAATTCCCCACTGATCGAATTATTATGGTACAAATTACCCCGAGTTATTGATGAATAAGGCCATACTACTAGACAGGGATGGTGTTATCACTAAACTGGTTTGGCATGAAATAAAAAACGAGTGGACCGCGCCCTGGACCAGGGAAGAATTCGAAGTTCTTCCGCATGTTGATGAAGCTCTCAAAGATGCAAAATCAATGGGCTTCTTTAATTTGATCATAACTAATCAACCCGATGTTCTTGATGGTTTCATTTCTGTAGAAGACTGTGTTTTCTTTTCTGAATATCTAAAACAAGCCTATCAGATAGATGAAATTTTCGAAGCTTATTCAAGGGGTGATTGGAAATATAAACCAAATCCAGGCTTCATTGATCAAGCAAAAGATGTGTTTAATCTTGATTTGTCCCAATGTTTTTTTATTGGTGATCGTTGGAAAGACTGTGTGTGCGCCGCGCAGCGGAAAGTTAAGTACATACATGTCGGTGATCAAGACCCAATAGGACCAGTAAGATATCGAGCAAAGCATATCGGTGATGCTTTGCAATGGATTCGAAAATACGAACTAACAAAGGCAAAGTCATGACTTTTCCCGTAAGCCCCGGTGTCTCTATAACCGAAGTGGACTATTGTCCCGAACCCCCATACAATATGATTCATAAAGCTCTTGAGATAGCATTTAGTTACGGACAAATTGACGGTGCACATCATAAAACATGGGCAATCGATCAGATGGTCCGCGCTTTAACCGGCGATGGATATGATGCTTGGATCAAAGAATATGAAAATGAGGTGGATGGTGAAAAAGAATATGAATGGGATACAGGGATAGCCCCATGATTGAAACAATTATGACCGGACTTTACTTCTGGATTGGAAAGTCGATTGCCGAATTATTGATGGCTTTTTTTGCCCTGGTAATTATTGCGGTTGTATTCTTTGCGTATGTTATAGTTTCGGTTTGGTTTGATAGGAGAAAGAAAAAGAAATGAACGGTTTTGAGGAAAATGAGATCAGTAAAAATGCCAACGGTGGAACCGAAATTCTCAAGCGTCGGCTGGCTTCTTTGTTGCCTGCTGATTTGCTTGATCATTTTCAGATCATTGCATCACGCCCGCGTGAATTGCAGGCTGACAAAATCCGCATCATGTTCTTCAATGATCTTCCCAACGATCCCGAGGTAGCCAATTTTAAAGATGAAGAGTATCGAAAGCAATTTCACAAACTTGTATTTGTTTCTCATTGGCAATATGAGATGTATCGAAATATTCTCGGTGTGCCTTACTCTGATCATTCTATGGTTATTGAGGTTGGCATCGATCCCATCGAATTGGTGGACAAACCTACCGACGTTATTCGGTGTGTGTACACATCTACTCCCCATCGTGGGCTGAATATTCTTGTTCCTGTTTTTGCTAAATTGGCGGAACAACACAAGGATATTCATCTGGATGTTTTTTCATCCTTTAAATTGTATGGATGGGATGACCCCAAAGATTTTGATCAGTTGTTTGATGCGATCAAAACCAACGACCAAATGACATATCACGGAACCGTTCCTCATGCTGATCTAAAGGAATATCTGAAGAAATGTCACGTTTTTGCTTACCCCTGTATATGGCCAGAAACCGCTTGTCAGGCTCTGATGGAAGCTATGTCCGCTGGGTTGGTGTGCGTCCATTCTGATTATGCAGCGTTGCCTCTGACCGCTGGTGGGCAAACCGTGATGTATAACGGTGATCAGGATTTGCAGAAGCACGCGGGTATATTTTCATCTGCTTTGAGTCAGGCTATCGAAATGGTTCGCAATCGTGATGAAACATTTAAATCGCGGATGACACTACAGAAAATTTACGCTGATAATCGCTTTCATATCACAAAGGCAAAATTTCAGTGGGAATTCCTGTTGCGCGATCTACTTGCGAAACATCCCGATGCAGACAATCGTAAGGCACCGGAAAAGACATTCCGCTACATCATTAACCAGGGATGATCTATGTATAAATTCACCAAGGAAGAATTCTACAAGATGTTTAACGGCGAAGTTACGATGATGGAGGTCCAAATTGCACTGGATGGTCTCTTGAATAATAAACTCGTTGAATTAAAAAATGGATATTACAGTTTAACAGAAACTGGTAAATTCTACGCTGATATTTGGTTTCCAAAAGAAGATGATAATAACACGAACCCCACTACGCATTAGTTTCTTTTCGGGTGGATCGGATCTTCCTTCGTTCTATACAAAGGAACCCGGTGCTGCTCTGAGTGCGACGATTAATAAGTATGTTTACGTCGTCGTCCACGATACACCCGAAGAAACCAAACATGTTCATAATGAACTTGAGATGCCATCTGATGTTGAGCGAATGCAGCACAACATCACGCGTGAAACGTTGAAAATGTTTGGGATAGAAAAGGGAATTACGGTTACGGAAATTACGGATGTTCCTTGTCAGGGTTCTGGTTTGGGTGCGTCATCAGCCTATACGGTTGGATTACTTAGATCGCTCATTTGTAGACATAATAAAAATTCCAATAATCTAACCAATAAAGCCGATGCGCCTAGTTTAGCCGAAACTGCATCTGATATTGAAATTGAGAAATGTGGATATCCCATCGGTAAGCAGGATCAATATGCAGCCGCCGTGGGTGGTGTAAATTTATTTCGTTTCAATTCTAATCATAGTGTTGATTCTCTACCCATCGGACCTTGTAAAAATCAACTAAAACTTTTGGCAGAAAATCTGATTTTGGTTTACACCGGCAAGAAAAGAGAAGCATCCAAAATTCTAAATCATTTGAAAGATAATATGGATGCACGATTTGGCCTAGTCAAAAGACAGCGGGATATGGCCTACCAAGGCGCCGAATATCTCCGAAATTATCAATTTGATAAATTTGGTGCCCTGTTACATAATGCCTGGACATTAAAAAAAGAATCAAATGCACTAACAACTTATAAAGAAGTTGACAATTTATACGAAGAAGTGTATAGATTAGGTGCTTTGGGAGGAAAGGTTCTTGGAGCCGGTGGTGGCGGTTATATGTTACTGTATGTTCCCGAGCCTCGCCGTAATGCAGTTGTTGATTTGACACAACAACGCGGTTTCAAGGTCTTTCCTTTCCAATTTTCACACGAAGGATCACAGGTAATATTCGAGGAAAAATGAAATGTTGACAGCCCTTGTGTTGATCTGTGCCGCTACAGTTAGCGTGTGTTCTTATGGAAATGCCGACGACGTGAGGCAACCGCCGCCCCCTGTAATCGAATATGAAGGGCGCACGATACCTTTGTCGTCTTCTAACCCGTACACTGTACAGAAATTCGCCTTGGAATGGGCTGGTGAGCAAGTCGCCAAGGGCAAAATCGTGCTGCGCCCAGATCAGCATATTGAGATCAAGGTTTATAGGGCTAACGAAAATCCCGGCGAGCACAAGGCATGACCTATATAGGTGCCATAGCTTTTGTGGCAATTGTTCTTTTTGTTGTTATAACTATTATGTTTGATAAGGATTGATAAGGATTGATATAATGTATAAAGTTAAAGAGGACCTTATTTTTCTGTTTATAGCTGTTTCGTTTATAAGTGTAGTTATAGGTGCTATAGGTTTAATGATTTATTGTGCTATTTTTATTTGGCCAGAAGAAGAAGAAAAACGAAACGAAGCCTGTGCAGCTAGGCATATGGAAATAGCGCATTATTCAGTATCCAGTGGTAAAACATCAACAACTTATTATATGTGTCGTGATCCAAAAACAGGAGCATTGTTTGCAGTCGAGTAAGTTTAAAATAGAAATAAACGAATTACCCAAGTGGTCTTATCTTTTCTATTATCCTGAAAACGATAATTACGGTGTGTGCGTTCTCCGCGCAGGTTCGGAGAATAGCCGCCAAGCATTGATTGAATTGAAAGAAATTCTTGAATTAGCGGCTGATATAAAAGCCGTACTAAATTCTGGTATGGGTCATAATCTCACCAAAGAAGAAGTCAGTAAATTGGATTTTATTTTAAAATGAACATAATGATACTTGATTTAAATCAAGTACTCTTTTCGAATATGTATCAACAATTAGGAAACATCGAAAAGTTAAAAATCGAACAGCCAGTTGAAGGTGGTCCACTTTATCAAATCGATGAAGACATGCTGCGTCATATGGTTCTCAATTCGATTAGAATGCTACGTGTCCAGTTTAGAAAAGAATATCCAGAACTAGTCATTGCATGTGATGGGCAGCGTTCTTGGCGTCGCGAAATTTATCCTTACTACAAATATAAGAGAAGAAAAGAAAAGGATACATCGCAGATTGCTTGGAATGCTTTGTTTAACTCGATGACCAAAATTCGTTGTGAATTGGCGACGTTTTTTCCTTATCGTGTCGTGTATATTCCAGAAGCCGAAGCAGATGATATCATTGCCACGGTAGTTCAACTTCAGGAAACCGTTGGTGAAACGTTGATTTTTTCGGCTGATAGGGATTTTTTACAACTACATTCATCCACGGTCAAACAGTATGATCCCGTGCGTCGTAAAGCGGTGATCAACAAGAATCCGAAGGAAGCTTTGTTGTATCACATTCTACGCGGAGATTCCGGCGATGGTGTTCCCAACGTTGTATCCGACGATGATTGTTTCGCCACCGAAGGAAAACGCCAAGTACCCTTGACAGGAAAACGCATCAAAGTTATACTTGAAAACTTGAAAAATAATACGTTAGATGAAACAATCAAGAAGAACATCGAACGTAACAACAAGATGATAAATTTGAAAGCTATTCCAAAAGAGATTAAAGATAAAATCTTCAAAGAATATCTACTTGAATGCGAGAAAAAAACCGGCGATCTCAACAACTACTTTATTGAAAATAAATTGAGATTACTACACGAACACATCGGAGATTTTAAATGAAACGAAGTATTTCAGAAAACTTGGCTAGTGTTGCATCGCTAGCCACTGCAAAGGATCGTGTTGAAGCACTGCGTAGACTGGGTCAGGAAAGCCCTGCTTATGAATACGTTCTGAAACTGGCATTGGACCCGGGTGCGAAATGGGCCTTACCCGAAGGCGACCCGCCGTATAAGCCTTGTGAAGTTTTAGACAACGAAGGTGTTTTGTTTGCGGAATTGCGTCGTTTGTATCTGTTTCTGGACCCTTCGGTTCCCGGAAGTAAACCGGACTTGAGACAGAATCGCCGCGAACAGTTGTTCATTGAATTGTTGGAAACTGTGTCAACGTCTGATGCCAAGCTTCTTATCGCCATGAAAGATAAAAAACTTCCATGGAAAGAACTTGATAAGAAGACCGTTCAGAAGGCGTTTCCAAAAATTTTTTGAGAGGGAGGAACAGCCCATGGGCAAATCACGTCATCAACGTGATTATGAAGATCAAGAAACTAAAATTTACAAGGAAAAAGAACGCCAACGCGAGCGTCAACGAAAACAACAAAGAGATCGCGAAGACTTGGAACACGCCGACTCTTTAAGAACCATGATAATGAATTCAACTATAATAGGTAACCAGTAGATGCCAACATATACTTTCAGAAAAAAAGATACGAATTATACACAAACTGATTTCATGAGCATTTCCGAAATGGAAATGTTTTTGGAAAGAAATCCAGATTGGGATATTGTGCCTGCTGCCCCGCTCATTCATTCGGGGACCGGGCTGCAAAAACCGGATCAGGGTTTCCGAGATATCCTTCGCGAAATCAAACGAAAGCATTCGCAGGGAATTACAAAAAGTTCAATAAATACTTTTGATTAGGATTTTCGATATGGATTTTTTCGGAAAATATATCTTACCATTTCTCTTGGGTTTCTTCTTGGCTATTGCGGTTGGATCAACTTTTTCTCATAGTCGTCCTTATGCTACGGACAACTTTGATGATGGACCTGTATCAAAATGGTACAAAGAAATTAAAATTCCTCCTGGAAATCCTATGGTTCCGCATTTGGGTGGTGCTGGTTGTTGCAATGAATCCGATTGTCATCCAACTGAAGATAGAATTGTAAATGGACACTATCAGGCTCTTGTGGGTCATCGACGCGACGAAGATGGTGTTTGGGAATTGGAAAAATGGATTGATATTCCGGATGAAATATGGAAAAACAACCAACTCGTAAACAACCCCGCGAACCCAACAGGACACGCAGTGATTTGTCATACACCCCCGGCAAGAAATGGAAATGGTTGGGATTATTCTCTTCTAAACATTTACTGCTTTTTCCCCTCCGGTGGATACTAAAAATGAAGCAAAAAAATAATGACGGCATGACTGCACCATATCGTGGACCACGCTATAAAATTGGCGACAAGGTTCGCATTCGCGGGGGAAGTCCGTCGTTTGAAGCCGCTCTTGTGGTTGATTATGTCGTGAAGAGTCGAGAAGATACCCTTGGTGATTATGATAATCAATTGATCATTGCCTTTGAAAATGGAAATGAAAAATTGATTTCCGAGGAACGGGTTTACAAGATATGAAATATATCCAAAACTTTCTCGGTGAAGTGTCTGAAATCGTACAGACGCTGCGTTTGAATGTACAAGCCATTGATGACATTATCTCGGCACTTCGTGAAACCAAGCGACGGGGTGGGCGTTTGTTTATTATTGGCATGGGCGGATCGGCAGGAACCGCTTCCCATGCGGTGAATGATTTCCGTAAAATCGCGGGGATCGATGCCATCTGTCCCCTGGATAACGTATCGGAACTTACGGCATGGGCAAACGATATTTCTTGGGAAGACTGTATAACATACAGTTTGAAGGTAAGCCGGTTTGGTTCCGACGATACGCTGCTGATTTTATCTGGATCGGGTTGTACTACTGCATCATTCGAATTAACACCTTCTTCAATGCCGCTATTCACGGCGGCATCCTGGGCAGCGAATAGAAAAGGATCGATTATTTCTATCGTTGGAAGAGAGGAATCGCAGTTACTTCCCTTATCCACACATTCTTTGGTTATTCCCTTTTGTGAAAATGAAAAGATGATGTACGCCTATGTGGAATCACTGCACTCGGTGCTTCTGCATTTGATCGTTAATCATCCGGAACTAAAGGAAGAATAATGGACTCCTTACATGACTTAGAGGTTGCAATCGCCAACCTGTGTCGTGTGCGCAATAACCTTCTTCAAGAAAAAGAGAACGAAGAAGTAAAAATGGCCTTGCGTTTAGTGAATCCTTTCGTTAATCGTCTGCAATATGTTCGTGAATATTGGGAATTGAGGAAGAAGGATGCTTTTTACCGAAGAAAGAGATGAAACTGTTATTGCCTATCTGCGTGCTTCCATTCAGAAGGTAATGAGTAAGCAGTGTATTCATCCGGAATGGGAACATTATCGCCGTGATCTTGCTGATGCTATTCTCTGCTGTGAAAAACTTAATGAAACGATTGAGGCGCTAGGGGGTGTACGCGAACCAATTCGAATTCAGTATGATCTAAAAGATTTCAAATTTAATCAGTTGGAGAAACATTTCGAAAAAATTGATTTGTTTAAAGATCATGTAATTAATCCATATTGTCAATGTTCTTATTGTGCATGTATTAAAAATGAAAATTCGCTTACTCAAACGATTTAATATCGAACAAATCAATTCTGATGAAGGGCGATATTACAAGACACCAGCGGGTGATTTTCGTTCGGTGACCACGGTCATCGGGGAAGCCATGGATAAATCTTATTTGAAGGAATGGCGTGCCCGCGTCGGGGAAGAAAAGGCCAATGGAATTGTTTATCAGTCAACGCATATTGGAAGTGCACTACATAAAGCGCTCGAATGCTGGATGTTGGGTGAGCCGGTTACAACCACACCTTTCATCATAAAGCATTACAAAGATATCAAAGCAATTCTGGAACAAAATGTTACGCAAGTATATGGGATTGAATATCCCCTTTATTCGACGCGTCTGAGAGCGGCCGGAACCACCGATTTATTTTGTTTGTGGGGAAATTCCATGGCTATCGTGGACTTTAAAACTTCCAAAAGAGAAAAAACAGAAAAAGATATTTTAGATTATTTTTTGCAATCAACTTGCTATGCAATGATGGCAGAAGAAATGTTGAACTTGCCAAAAATTCGTCTGGCGAGTATTATCATAGCTTCGGATGCGACGTTCAAACCATCGGTTTTTACATTTAACACGTTGCAGTACCGAGAAAAAGTAGAAGATGTTTTCGTCCAGGGGTTGAAATTGTGAATAATATTGCAGTGCGGTGTTAAATTCTTTGAAAATAACTTGACAGGGGTAAAAATATTTCGTAAATTTACGGTATCGTGATGGTTTCTGACGAAAGGAAGTGAACGAATGGCCCATGAACTAGAGCGCGGTTCAGACGGCGTGTGGCACATGGCATATACCGGGGAGGTTCCTTGGCATGGCCTGGGAAAAAAGGTTCCCCACGATCTCACACCACAACAGATGGCCGAAGCTGCCGGTGCTGACTGGCGCATATACCGCAAGCCGCTTACTTACACACCTAACGGTGACCCGGATGCTCGTTATGATTCGGGTCGCGACGCCTTACTACGAGAGACTGACGATGCCCTGATGGACATTGTTACCCGCGACTGGAACGAAATCCAAAACGAAGAAGCCTTTGAATTCTTCAACGATTGGGTTTCGACTGGTGAAATGTCCATGGAAACGGCTGGCGTTCTTCGCGGCGGCCAGATTGTATGGGCACTTGCCAAAACCCACGACTCAATTGAACTTTTCCGCAAGGATAAGATTGATTCGTATATGCTGTTTACCAACCCGCATATGTATGGTTGGACGGCTTCGGTGTCTTGGTCGGCTATCCGTGTGGTCTGTATGAACACACTGGTTGCGTCTCTAACGGGCACACAGAAGGATAAGGTGATCAAGATTAGTCATCGTCGTAAGTTTGATGCTGACGAAGTCAAGGCTACCTTGGGTGTTGCCAAGGAAAAACTAGCCAAGTATAAGGTGATGGCAAATCATTTGGGTTCTAAGAAAGCCTCCACTGAAGATGTGATCGAGTACTTCAAACGTGTATTCCCGGTACTGAATACTCCGGGTACGCGAAAGGACCCGGAACGTAAGGTAAAGGAAATCAGCAAGAATGCCAAGATTGCCTTTGATATCTTGGAAACACAACCCGGCGCCGAATTTGCCAGGGGTACGTGGTGGCAACCGTTCAATGCCGTGACGTTCCTACTGGATCATACGGCTGGCCGCAACGACGACAATCGGCTGTATTCGGCTTGGTATGGTGAGAATCGTCGTAAGAAATTCGCCGCACTAGAGTTGGCGACTGAGTATGCAGAAGCTGGCGATGGTGTCGCCATCGGTTGAGAGGGCGACGGTCCTGGGTATGACTTAAAACTACCTACTTAACTTATCAGTGGGAGGTTTAAGGTGAAGACTTCGTACTATTCTGATGGTGAGGTTGACCGATCACAGGATGTGACTGTCGCTGGTGACTTTTACAAGGGACTTTTTTTCGGGTCGATTATGTCGGCTTTTTTATGGTATCTTTTGTATTTGTTGGTAGTTTATTTCTGTTGGTGAAAGGAAAAGAATGAAGAAGAGTAATATTCGAACAAATTATCTGCGTGTCAAAATTGTAAATCTAGGTGACGAAGCAAGATATATTCGAAAGAAAGAAATTCAGGCCGCTTGTAAACTTCATGATATGAAGGTGCGTCGTAAGCTTGCTTTCATGGTTTTGAACGATAAGTTTCCCGAAAATAAATTTCAGCGAATGAAGGATGCCGCGCTGCGTATCAACAACGAGGCGCGTCGCCGTAAACAAGGGTTCGATCCGGATGCATTGATCTATGCCGATGCCCGAGTATGTCCTCCGTCTACGTTTGTGCAAGATAATCTTCTGAAAACAGAACCGCGATGGGATCACCTGTCTTATCAGCATAAGCTAAAGATGGAACTAAAGGGTCATCGAAAGACCGTTGTGCGCAGAGAAGCTCGCGCTGCGTTGATTGCTTATGGTTTCCTGCGCGGCAATCCGTTCCGTAAGGTCGAGAAGCAAGCTAAATTCCACAATTCAAATCCTTATTCGGAAGCAAACAATAAATTGTGGACCCGGGTCGAGCAGATTGTCAGTTACTTTTCAAACGAAGACCCGCGCATCCTGAAACAAAAGTTTGCTGCCTGGAAGGATGAAGCGTGGCGTTCTTTTCCGGAAGCAGTAGTTCATCCTAGTGAACCATCTTTGATGCAGGAAATTGAATTAGCCGAAGGTGGTTACGAAAAAGACTGGAATAATGCTTGACGTAAATTACTGAGTTCATCTATAAATAGAGTGTCATTCGTTGACGTTCGGTGATAGGTAGACAGAACCCGGGGGCAGTACCCGGCGCCTCCACCAAAGGCACCTGTGGCGGGTCGTACTCGCACCACCAATCCCAAATTGAGTGGTGATCTTTATGACCCTTGTAGGACTGATAAAGTAAGTCCGAATTTGGGGTCACAGGTGTCTCTGATGGGGGCGAACTAGGATCGACTGATACTGAATAACGGATCGAGAATGAATCGCCGCTGCGAGCGCAGCCGTTTAAATGGCAACGTACTAGCCCACATTGCAGACGCCTACGCGGCGTAAGCAGGAGTCCGGAGGGGAACTTGGCAACAGAATCCCCTTCATTTTTCCCACAATAGAAGGATAGAAATGGCGGTCATCGAACTATCAACTTTGCAAGATCGAT
>Ga0068856_100005449_pt1 | contig 12536 bp, 11 predicted proteins | sample KBSCornC62_FD_66595 | JGI IMG/M metagenome (GOLD analysis project Ga0068856, IMG submission 66595) | Corn rhizosphere microbial communities from Kellogg Biological Station, Michigan, USA - KBS Corn C6-2 | ecosystem: Host-associated > Plants > Roots > Rhizosphere > Soil ...
CATGTGTCACCAGCTTGTCACCGATAATGGCATGACCTTCAACGGCTATTTTAATTGGGCCCGTAGTCGCTTGGGGAGGCGCCTTCAATGTGAATTGGGCTTTATCCTGGTTCTCGCCAATACGCGCGCCGCTTAATGAAAATCCTCCGGGCGCATCTTTCAGATCCAGATTGATGGCGTTGGTGAATCCATCCCGCCGCAACGCATAGACCGTGACGGGCGCACTCATGCCCGTGCGTAAACTGAGGCTGGACGGCACCATCCGCAAAGCGAAATCAGGCTGCGGGTGACTGATGCGCAGGCGATAGGCAAATTCGGGTCCGCCCTGTCCTTGGGCGTCGCGGAGATGAATGAAATAAGTCCCATCGGCGGGAAGGGTGTTCGTGAGATAGGAATCCGCATGGAAAGTATTCATGCCACTGCCTTTGTCTTCAAAATCGTCGTTGAAAGCCAGTTGCTTTCCAGCAGAATCGGTCAACCATAAGAACGAGTCCAGTGGCGAATCGAGCCTGCGCGCGAACACTTCAGCCACAAACCGTTCCCCGGCGCGGCCTTCAAATTTGAAGACTTCGGATTCGCCTGGCGCATTGACGCGACCATTGATAATTGTCGGCAGGGTCACAACTTGCGCAGTTTCCACTGAATGATTGGATCTGAGTGCCGGACACTCCGGTAGATTATCCATCGCGAAAGGAATGGAGTTAAAAGTGTTACACGATGTTCCACCGATATCTATGACACCGGGAGTGGCTGTTGAATTATCAACAGTCAGAACAGCGTTCGTTAAATTCCAGCCCTTAAGCTTCACTTCGGTTTTGCTTCCAGCCGGTCCTCCCAACGGGTAAATACTTGTGATAAACGGCAATTCACCGATGGTCAGACGGTACACAAAATCTTCCCGCCCGCGAAAAATGGAATCGTGGATTTGTATGGTGTACTGGCCATCCTGCGGTACCTCAAAGTGCATCACGGGGTCCGGCTTAAGGTGATAGCGCTCGGCGCTGCCAATTTCGTGGCCTTTGGAATCCAACAATGTGACGGCGGCCTCGAACCAGCCGGGCACTGCGTCGGCAAGATACGGAATGAGTGTCCGGGCGCTGACGGCAATCACTAAATGCTGACCACGCATAGCCGAAAAACGATAATAGTCGATGCCGCCGGGCGTAATCTGGCCGTTGATCGTGACTGGCAGCGTGACTTGCGCTTCATGTTTTGGAGTGCCGACTGATGCGGGCGGTCCACCCAGCCGTTCGAGCATCTTGTCCAGGTCCGGGTTTGTCGCTTTCGCTGCCGGCCTTGAGACCTCCGGGAGCGTCCCCACGCAAAAACGCATGGGATTCGAAAGTGCATTGGGCGTTACCAATCGAATTTCATAATCGCCCGGCTTGGCATCCACTGCGATGGAGACCTTCATCGTAACCGTGTCAATCATGGCCGGGTTCGCGGTGCGGTTTGGCGGATTGCGCAGAATTTTTTCGCGGATTTCCTCTCGTTCTTTGGCATCCGCTGTCGTCCACGTGTTTGTGCCTGCGCCGGCAAAGTTATTACGGCGGGCATTCTGAAATTTCTCCTGCAATACCCGCATTCGATCCCGCAAGTCATTGAAATCCTTTTGATTCATCGGACGGTTGTGGTCCGACACCGTGGCAGTAATGCCGTGTCCGCTGAAAAAGCAGTTTGAAACGGACATTAAAAACTGCCCGCCGACTGTAACTTGAAAACTCGTCCCAACTTTACCGCCCGCCGGGTAAACGTATGCGAGATGCGGAGCGCCTTGTTGGGCGTAAACGGTGGTGAGCATCTTCGAGAAAATCAACGCAGCCGCGAGAATTCGAATCGCGAATGATGATTTGAATGCAGCGCCACGACACCCGCCGGGCAAAATCTGCGTTGAAGTTTTTTTTGTCATGAGCATCGATTACACTGACATGATTTCTTTGAGGAGCCCGGCTGACTTGATTCCGTCAGCTGACTGGGGCAAGACAAACATGGGCAAGCCCTCGGGGTTCGGCAGTTTAGTATTTGCATCAATTCCAAGTTGGGCGTAAATGCTGCCAATCAAGTCCACCGGGTAAACGGGTCGGTCCTTTACTTCCTCGCCTTTGGCATCGGAAGCGCCAACGACCTGGCCGCCCTTGAATCCTCCACCCGCAAGCATGGCCGAAAAAACCTTCCCCCAATGATTGCGACCGCCGTTCCACGGTGCTTCCCACATAACCTTTGGCGTGCGCCCAAATTCGCCGCCCCACCAGACGACAGTCGAATCGAGCAAGCCCCGTTCCGACAAGTCCTGGAGCAAAGTTGCGACCCCCTTGTCCATCTCGGGCAATTGCCGACGCATTGTCTGAAAGTTTTCTTTGTGTGTATCCCAACCGCCGTAGTTAATCGTGACATACGGAATCCCGCGTTCCACAAGCCGTCGAGCCACAAGGCACGACTGGCCAAATTTCGTGCGCCCATATCGGTCTCGCAATTCCGCTTTTTCCTGGGACAAATCAAATACTTTGGCTCCATCGCCAAGGATCATGTCGTAGGCCGTGTTCTCAGCCTGGGTATTCGCTATAATTTGCGGATCTTCCGGCAGCTCGTGCGCCAGCGTATCGAGCTGATGAAGCAGATCGCGCCGGCTCTTCTGTCGCTGCTCCGTAATTCCCGGAAGCACCACACCTTCCACGGCAAAAGGTGTCTGTGCCGGATTTCCGCCGGTGGCAAAGGGTTTGTAACGTGCCCCAAGGAATCCCGCTTCATCAAATCTTCCCTGTGGCTCTGTGAGAACTACGTAGGGAGGAATTAAACCCTTGTAGCCCGCGTCGTAGCCTTTCGTCAAAGACACAACCGCTCCGACACTGGGAAAGACCGTCCGACCGCCGGGTTGGCGTCCGGTTTGCACAATGTAGGAGGCGGTTTCGTGCGCAAAGTTGCCATGCGTCATGCTTCGGATCAGCGAATATTTATCCGCCTGTTTCGCCAGCAACGGCAAAAGCTCGCCGATGCGGATGCCCGAAACGTTCGTCTCAATGGGCGATTTTAATGGACCACAATAATCGTATCCAGCCTCTGGTTTCGGATCAAAAATATCTGTGTGCGACGGCCCTCCCCACATCCAAATTTGAATAACCGCCTTTGCTCGCGCTGCGGGAGCGGCGGCCAGGGCACGGAAAGAAATGTGATTGGCCAGCACAAGCCCACTGGCCGTGAACAAGGCGCGCCGAATCGCTTCGCGCCGGCTGATGCGCGGACGCTGCTTTTCAAAGTCGAAATAGAATGGACGCATAATCCTTTTTGGTTAGTGACGATAGAGAAATTCCGTGCTGTTCATCAGCGCCCACGCCAGGTCCACGATTGCCTGGCGTCGGCCGCCGGCGGATTGAAAATAGTTTTCCGCGGCGCGAGTCTCCGCCGCAGTGGGAAAGCGCGAGACAATGCCCAGGTACATTCCGCTTACAACATCCGCCGATGCGCGGTCGGAAGAAGCCTGAAATTGCACCATTCGCGACGATTCAATTTTGCGCTGCATCTGGCTGGAATTGAGCAGCCACAGCTTCTGCGCTGCCGTGATACGATTGTTGCGTTCGGATTCAAGGCCGGTATCGCGCGGCGGACGCCCGAACATTTCGAGAAACGAACTCGTGATGCTGGCGTCGGGCAGGGCAACCGTGCGGAGCGTGTCGGGAACGAAAGTGTACGGCTCGGGGATGGCGCTGCTATAAAGCTCGTTCGTGCCGCAAATCTGGTCAACAGCATCAATGAGGATTTCAGCATCAAGGCGGCGCAGTGGGTAGAAGGCGAAATTTGCCGCTGCTTCCGGCGAGTTGCTTTTCGGCAGCGAGGCAAGCTGGTAAGTTTTTGAATTCAGGATGAGTCGGCAGAGCTGTTTAAAATCGTAACCAGAAGAGACAAGCTGTGTTTGGAGATACTGCAGCAGCCTGGGATTCGACGGAGGATTATCAGGACGAAAATCATCCGGCTCCTGCACAATTCCCCTTCCCAGCAGCCACGCCCATGCGCGATTCGCTATATTCCGCGCAAACTGCGGGTCTTTCAGTAACCAGTCAGCGAAAACCACCCGCGGATCCTTGTCGGCTGTCAGGATCACCTTTTTGCCATCCGGAAAGATCGCCTCGCAGGTGGGCCCGTTCAGGGCTCCGGTGTTCGTGGCAGCCGGATTAAAAAATACAATTTCTTCTTTCCATTCGGACGTGTACTTGTAGCCAACGTCAGCGAAAAACACCGCAAGGTTGGCAAGGTCGTTGGATGACCAGTGATCGGCGCGTTCGCCTATGAACGTGAGCGCTACGGTCTGGGCAATACCGCCGGGCGTCCGGTTTTGCATAGCGCGATAAAAGTTGACCGGTGGATTTTCAAAATTACTGCCGCTGCTCGTGAGCAGCTCGCGCGCAAACTTGTCGCAAGGCATATTGGTCCGCACCGCATCGTGAATCCAATGGTGGTAACCTTGCGCCGCATTTGGCCAGAGATTGATGGGGAATTCCGCCTTGATTCGTAAAATATCGCTCCATTTCATTGCCAGATAATCCGCATACGCATCGCTCGCCAGCAGTTGATCAATCAGTTCCTGGCGCTTTGCCGGATTGCGATCCAAAATAAATCGCTGTGCCTCGGTGGCGGTCGGAAGCGTGCCGGTGACGTCCAGATAAACGCGCCGGACGAACACCGGATCGGAACAAAGTTGCGCCGGGGTGATGTTTAATTCCTTGAGCCGCGCAAAAACAAGCTCATCAATTTTGTTTGCCGGTACCAGCGTCTCAGGGCTCTCATAAGGAGTTGCGGCGAACGCCGAGCTCGCGAAAAGAAATAGCGCCAGCGTGCAGCGTCGAATGGCAGCTAGGTGTCCGGCACGCAATGTCATTGTTTTATAAGACGGGCGAAATTTTTTAAAAGCTTCAACAAAACCAACACGTTTTTTGGCTTTTTGATGGCAAAAAAGGATTAGCGTAAGTTTTTATAACATCTTTTCTAAAAAGATGTGCTTGTAACTATTTATCCCGGCGCTTCGTCGTATGGAGTGATGTCGTTTATCGCAACCAACCCCAGTGCAAACCCGGCCCGGATAACTAACATCCAGTCCGGCAGGTTGATTTCCATCAACATCCGGCCACAGCCCCGGGAATCAATAATGAGCCTCTGCAGCCGGCTGGCAGCGGAATTGCGCGAACGCGCGGCAACGCCGTTGCATCTCCTTATTTTTGGAAATTGTCGCAGCCAGACGCCGGTCATGGACGCATTCCGCCGTTCGTTTAATAACGTTGAATGCCCGGTCACCTGGGCGGAAGGAACCGCGTGCGACGGCCATTTTATTGCCGGCATTCAAGCGCACGCCTTCACAGGCGAAGTTGAGCGATTGACTTTCGACGGGCGGATTTCTGCATCCATATTTACCGACGGCGGTGCCCGGCAATGTTTCATCGGCGGTATCGGACCTGCGGATGGACTGGCGTCGCAGTCCTGGCAAACGTTGCAGGCATTGGAAAATCTGCAAATGGTGCTGGCTGACGCCGGTTTTGAACTACGCGATGTCGTGCGCACGTGGTTCTTCTTGGATGATATTCTTTCCTGGTATGACGACTTCAATCGTGCGCGGACCAGCATTTATTCCGGCCTGAAATTCCGCACCGGCTCACTGCCCGCGAGCACGGGCGTGGGCGCCGCCAATCCTTCCGGCACGGCGCTGACATTGGCCGCGTGGGCGTTCAAGCCCGTTGATATGAATGCATATGCCGAGGAAGTTGCCTCGCCGTTGCAATGTCCAGCTCCCGCATATGGCAGTTCGTTCAGCCGGGCGATGGAAACGTCCACCAGCGTGGGCCGCCGCCTTGTCATCTCCGGCACGGCGAGCATTGCGCCCGGAGGGAAAACATTGTGGGACGGCGATGTGCGTAAGCAGATTGAAACTACAATGGAAGTCGTCGAGGCTATTCTGCGGTCGCGAAGTTTTGCGCTGACAGACCTTACCCGCGCTACCGCCTATTTCCGTCGGGTGGCGGACGCTCCGGTATTTGCAGAATGGCTGGCGGAGCGCCGGCTTTTCAAATTGCCTGTTGTCTCAGCGCAATGTGACGTGTGCCGCGATGATTTGCTGTTCGAACTTGAAGCCGACGCCGAAACGCAAAAATCTTGATCAGATACTGCCCGCGGCAACGCGCTTCGCTAGAGCCGCGAAAATGCTTTCAAAAACCCATTTGCCGTCGTCACTGCCGAGGATGGATTCGCAGGCGCGTTCAGGGTGGGGCATGAGGCCGGCCACGTTGCGGCGTTCGTTGCAGATGCCGGCGATGTTTTGCAGGGCGCCGTTGGGATTTGCAGAGTCGGTCACGTTGCCGGAGGCGTCGCAGTATTGCCAGAGGATCTGGTTGTTGGTCTTGATTTTGGCGAGCGTCTCTTCATCGGCAAAGTAACAGCCTTCGCCATGGGCAATGGGAACGCGGAGATTTTTGCCGGCGGGAATTTTGCCTGTGAACGGTGAATCGGTAGTGACTGTTTTCAGGTGGATGTATTCGCAATGGAACTGCAAGTCACGATTGCGGATGAGAGCGCCCGGAAGCAGGCCCGCTTCCGTGAGGACTTGAAAACCATTGCACACTCCCAGCACGAGGCCGCCGTTGTCGGCAAATTGTTTGACGGCCTGCATGACAGGGCTAAAACGAGCGATTGCGCCGCAACGCAAGTAATCACCGTAACTGAAACCGCCGGGGACTATCACGGCGTCGGTATCGCCCAAGGAAGATTCTTTGTGCCAGACGAGGCGGGCCGAGTGGCCGAGCAAGCGCACGGCATGGACGGCGTCCTGGTCGCAGTTGCTGGCGGGAAATTGGAGAACGGCGAAATTCATTCGATTTCGAGCTTATAATCTTCGATGACAGGGTTGCTGAGCAGCTTGTGGGCGGCGTCGTTAATGGCTTTTTGAGCGGCAGCCTTGTCGGTACCGGGCGCGAGATCGATTTCGATATATTTGCCAATGTGGACGCCGGTGACGCCGGTGTAGCCCATGTGGGCCAGGGCGTTCTGAACGGTTTTGCCCTGGGGATCGAGCACGGCTTTTTTCGGCGTAATGATAATTTTCGCTTTCATGCGCAGATGGATGATTTTGCGGAAAATCGGGCATTAAGCGAGCCAAAAAGTTTTGCGCGCCGCCGTGTTCGGATTGGGACGGACACTCCAAAGGCAATTACACCCAGCCAGGCCGGAATGATGTTTGAAAGATATTCATTTAAAGGCCCCATTTCTTTCATGGCAAAACGTCTCTGAACGAATAACCAGCATTGAAATCCGCGGCCAGATGCGCGACAGTGTGCGGCCATGCAAACTGTGACCACATCGCATTTAGGAGCGGGCGGCAATGGCGAACGCAAACACTTGGACGCCTGCACTATCGTTATTTTTGGAGCTAGCGGCGATTTGACCGCGCGGAAGCTGATTCCGGCCCTGTACCATTTGTACAAGGACGGCCAACTGCCGACATCATTTCGAGTCGTCGGCTTTGCGCGGCGTGAAAAGACGGACGCCTCATGGCGGCAGGAGCTGCGGAAAGCGCTGGACCAGTTTTCCCGTACAAAGCCGGTGGATGAAAAAGTGTGGACTGCTTTTGCGGAAAATATTTTTTACTGCCAGGGCGATTTGACCGATGACGCAGCGTACAAAAAACTGGAAACGCAGTTGACGGAGTTCGGCAGCGGGCCGTTGCGCGAGAATCTTCTGTTCTACCTGGCGATTTCGCCGAGCCAGTTTGGCGTGGTAATCGAGCAGGTGCATCGCGCTGGGCTGTTGAACCGTGAAGGCTCCGCATGGCAGCGGGTGGTGGTGGAAAAACCGTTTGGCCATGATCTGGCCTCGGCGCAGGCGCTAAACCGTGAGCTGACCCGTTATGCGCATGAGTCCCAAGTGTTCCGCATAGACCATTACCTAGGTAAGGAAACGGTGCAGAACATTTTGATGTTCCGGTTCTCCAATTCCATTTTCGAGCGTTTGTGGAACCGCGAATCAGTGGACCACGTGCAAATTACCGTGAGCGAAAAGTTGGGCGTGGCCGACCGCGGAGGTTATTATGAGGAAGCCGGCGCGTTGCGCGATATGGTGCAGAACCACATGTTGCAGGTGTTATCCCTCATTGCCATGGAGCCGCCGGTGTCGCTGGAAGCGGAGGCGGTGCGTGATGAAAAAGTGAAGCTGTTGAAATCGATCCGGGCGCTGACGCCTGAGGACGTTGCCCATCAGGTCGTGCGCGGGCAGTATTTCGCAGGCATCGTGGCCGGCGAAGTGCGTCCCGGCTATCGGCAGGAAACGAAAGTAAAGACGGATTCCAACGTGGAAACGTACGTGGCGATGAAGTTGTTGATCGACAACTGGCGCTGGAGCGGTGTGCCGTTTTATCTGCGCACCGGTAAAAATCTGCCGGCGAGCGCCAGCGAAGTGCGAATTCAGTTTCGGCCCACACCGCATGTGTTGTTTGCCGCCCAGTGCGGAAACAAATTGGACTCGAATGCGCTCACCTTGCGATTGCAGCCGAATGAAGGCATTTCACTCCGTTTCAATGGCAAAGTCCCTGGCATGAGCCTGGGAGTGCGCCCGGTACGGATGCACTTCAGCTACGACTCCGAGTTTGGCGCGTACACTCCGGAAGCGTACGAGCGGTTGCTGTTGGAAGCAATTATCGGGGACGCCACGCTGTTCATCCGCCGCGACGAAGTGGAAACCGCGTGGAGCATTGTGGACTCGATCCGTGCCGGATGGCAGGACAAGCCGCTGACGAACCGCGAATTTTACGCCGCCGGCACTTGGGGACCCATTGCCGCGGACGACCTGCTGGCGCAATTGGGCCACACCTGGCACGAGCCGCAGATTAAATAGTGCGGTGACTGCGCCATGAGAATTGCAAAAGTATTATGGCCGAATACAAAGCACTTATTAAATGGCAGCGGACGAGCGCCGAATTTCTCGGCGGCAAATATTCGCGTGAACACACCTGGGCGTTCGACGGCGGCGTCACTGTGGCCGCGTCGTCGTCGCCTCACGTAGTGCCGACGCCGTGGTCGAACCCGGCGTGCGTGGATCCCGAGGAAGCATTTGTGGCTTCACTTTCGAGCTGCCATATGCTGACGTTTCTCTATTTGGCCGCGAAACAAGGATTCCAAATTGACAGCTATGAGGACGAAGCTATTGGCCAGGTCACCAAGAATGAAAAAGGAATCCCGTGGGTGAGTCAGGTGACTCTGAACCCTATAATTGCTTACAGCGGCGACAAGCTGCCGTCTGCAACGGAACAGGACCACCTACATCACCTCGCGCATGAGCAGTGTTTCATCGCCAATTCAGTGAAAACACAAGTTTCAGTCAAACCAAAATAAAATTGTGGCAAACTACGAACTTTTAAAATTTGGCGGACCGGATGAGCTCGCCCGCGCTGCGGCTGGCTTCTGGCTGGATGAAATCGAAGCGGCAAACCGCGCCGGGGTGAATCATTGTGTGGCGCTTTCCGGCGGGCGCATTACGCAAAAATTTTTGGCGGATGTTGTTACCCAGGCCAGGGTCAGAAAGATCTCGTTTGATCGCGTCCATTTTTTCTGGGCCGATGAACGGTGTGTGCCGCCGGATGACCCGGAAAGTAATTTCAAACTGGCGAAAGAGCTCTTGTTTGATCCGTTAAAAATTGCCACTGAAAGAATACATCGGTTGCGAGGTGAGGACGAGCCGGACAGCGCGGCAATGAAGGCTGGCAGAGAATTGGAGGCGGTCGCAAAAAAAAATCCGGAAGGAATGCCGGTCTTGGATTTGATCTTTTTGGGAATGGGAGAGGATGGACACATCGCGTCACTTTTTCCGGAATCCTCTGCAAAATTAGTGGACATTTCTGTCCCGTTTTTAGTCGTAAAAAATTCACCGAAGCCGCCGCCGACAAGAATTTCACTTAGTTATAAAGCGATTTTCGCCGCGAAAAATATAGCTGTTTTGATATCGGGAGCGGGCAAGGCCGAAGCGCTTCGAAACACATTGTCAACAAATGACAAGACCTCGTTGGCTCGTGTGATCGCGACGCGTTTCGTGAAAATTTTTTCTGATATTAACGAAATTTAATTTGTAACTAGACGGTTAATAGGATAAGGTAACTTCGTTCGTTAGAACGTGCGATGAGCACATAGGAGGCGTATAGGGTCCTGCGCCAAAAAACGTTATTTGAAAAATTTTAAAAATTATTTGAACCTTTTTCAACGGTAAGACGTCTGAAAAAGTGAAGGCGGGACGAAGGCAAAAAGCGACGAAAGATTTTTGAAGATTCGCTGTCCGTTTAGGGTTGGCATAGAGGTTTTGCTTGCGGCGCGGCTCGGACAGCGTCCCCAAGTTGGTCGCGTCGCCCTTCTGAGCGCCTCGGTGAAGGCGTATATAACCTCGTCACCATTAAGGCCGGACGCAAGTCCGGCCTTCTTTATTTTTAAAGCATTCGAGAGGAAACCCTGTGATGCAGTCGTGAACCTCGGGATGACCGGCTCTTCACAGAAATTCAGAGCCCCTTCGATTCGAATGCGTGAAGAGCCGTGTCACCGAACGGAATAAGTTCGGCCACCGATGTCAGCGCAAAAAATTGAAGAACTATTTTTTTCCGCCCCAAAACGTTTTCGTTTCCTCGCCGCGCTGCTTCACCTTGATCTGGCCGAGGATGGCATGCCAGCCGATATAAATTTTATGCCATTGGGTTTCAAGATTGCGCAGGGCACCTTCGCCCATTTCAGACAAGTACCGCAATGAAGGCGCGTTGCCAATGAGCGAGTGAATTTCATCGCGCGTGGGCGACTGCACTTCCACGGAGGCAAAGATAAGTTCCAGTTCCTGTACGATAATGCTCTTGATCTCGAGGAAATGGTGCTCATCGGCCGCGGCGAATTTTTTGGAGCGGGCCAGGCTGATGAAGTGGTTGAACTGTTTCCAGCACTCGATATGGGTTTCGATCTGGGTGACGAGTTGATTAATTTCCTTGGGTGTCATGATCGCACGGGTATTGGGGTGTTGGACAAAGCGGTTTTGGGAAACAAAAAGATGATGGCGCCGCCCCGCAATTCGCGGGCGGTGATGCGCAGGCTGCCAAAATGCAGGCTGACTTCCGCCAGGGGAATCTGCCCCAGGCGCGCTTCACGAAAAAGCTCGAGCACGTCGCGCCCGATGTCTTGCAAAAGCGTTTGCGGAAACGTGGAGGATACGGTGGAGGTGATAATTTGGCCGTGACGGTCCACCGTGACCGTGCCTGCGGGCAATTGCTGGACAGAAGCTTTGCTTCCGAAAATTTTTTTCAGGATTCCCATGAGGCAACAAGTTTGCGGCTTTTATCGACCATGTTTTCAACGGCTTCCGCCGGCCAGCCCACCAGAAAGGCGCGGTCACCACGCACGAGCATAATGGAGTGGCGCTCTGTGCTCTGGGCGGCGACGTGGGAAAGGGGGCCGGCTTCAAGACGTTCGCCAAGTTTGCGTGCGGTGTCGGCGGCGCACTTGGTCCATTTGGCGAGGGCTTCAACGTTTTGGGTGCCAAGGGCCTCGGGTTCGCCACCCTCGAGCGGCATGGCAACTACAAATTCCGCGCCTTCACGGGTGAGCTGCGCAAGCTTCCACATCGTCTTGCGGTGCAAGTCGCTTTCCAATGACTCAGGCTCGGTTCCCGGATTGGCCGTCTCATCGATGTTCTGCGCGGATTCCAGCAGCAGCGCGTTCAATGACTTGGTGACGGTTCGCTCGCGATTAAGTTCGGCGGGAAGATTTTCAAAGGTGCCGGTCCTCCAGGCGAGCAGCCGCCGAAACGCAGCTTCGCCGCGCGCGCCCTCACATTCGGCATCTGCAAGTTCGCCGTCCTGGATCCATAATTTGGCAACCAGCGGACCGCGAGTGATACGCAAAACCGTGCTCGAGCGCGAAAGACATTCCATCTGGATGATATCCATGAGGCTCTTGCTTTGCAGTCCCCGGAAACCGGTGTCGTGTTCACGGTCTGACTGGCCCAGAAGAGATTCCACGCATTCACTGAACAACTTCGTATTGCGCTGCATTTCAGACTTGAGCCAAAACAAGTCCACGCCGAGGGCGTAGGCGCGGGAGCGATATTCCTCGTCTTCCAAGCCGCTCAGCACAACCGTGCGCGTGGCCGGAAAGCGGCGGCGAACAATGGCAATCATCTGCAGGCCGTCGATGCGCGGCATTTTTAAATCGGAAATCAAGAGCCGCACCTTCTCCGTCTCCAGCAGTGCCAGGGCGCGCTTGGCATTGTTGGCAGTGAGAATTTCAGGGTGGCTCGGCAGAGTGGCCATCTGATCGCGACACAGCGAAAGCCAGTCGGCGTCATCATCAAGCACCAGGATTTTATGCCGGGTATCCATGTCAGATTATGTAATCGCTACCTGCGATGTGGCGGAAATTCAAGTGATAAAGCATCCAATTTTATAAGCAAGCTGCGTTCCAGCAATAAAGGCGGATTTTCGCCGCAAATGGGACAGAATCCGACTCAGCGAGTCCAACCGTAGGACAAAAACGAGGCAAAAA
>Ga0068856_100005450_pt1 | contig 12536 bp, 11 predicted proteins | sample KBSCornC62_FD_66595 | JGI IMG/M metagenome (GOLD analysis project Ga0068856, IMG submission 66595) | Corn rhizosphere microbial communities from Kellogg Biological Station, Michigan, USA - KBS Corn C6-2 | ecosystem: Host-associated > Plants > Roots > Rhizosphere > Soil ...
GCGCGTGCATCTCGTCGATCAGTGTCGGCAGCTCGGCCGCAAAGCCGGCGTCGGGCGAGACGAGAAGATGTTCGAAGGTGGCAACCTCCCGCAACTTCTCGACCGTCCGCATCTCGACGTCGTCCCGTCGCCCGACCGTCCACGTGCGCGTCCGGCCCCCGGATCGGAGGCGTGCGGCGAGGAGTAGACGGCTGTCGATACCGCCGGTCAACTCGAAGAAGAGGCCGTCCTCCTGCTGCGAATAGGCGCCGACGGCCTCCTCGACCGCCTCACGGTAGGCGGTTGCAGTCGTCTCTCGGCCAGGCGTCGGCGCCCAAGTCGCGCGTTTCGTAGCGGCGCCCGGTCGGAGGTGAAGAGTCTCGCCGCACTCGAGCTGTCGAATTCCCCGGAAGAACGTCCGCCCGGTGATGAAGTGTCCGGCCGTCGCCCACTCCGTCGCCGCCTCGACGTCGAAGTCGGCTCCGAGTGACGCGAGCGAGAAGGCGGACGTGCTCGCCCAAACGGTCCCGCCCGGATCCTGCCGGAGATAAAGGTGCTGTAGGGCGCTCCGGTCGGCGACGATCGTCAACGTGTCCGCGCCCCGGTCGCGGAAGAACGCGCAGAACGGGGGCCACACGGCCTCGAACGCGGCGGCCCCACGATTCAGCGAGTCCTGCAGGAGTGCCGGCCAGGTGGCGGCGGATTCGCCGACGACGGTTGGATTGCCGACGAATGCCAGTAGCGCCGGCGGTCGGTCGCTTCGCTGGACGTGAACCGAGCGGGCGTGGGACGCGCTCCATAGCCGAAGGAGACAGTGCTCGTCTTCGTGCTGGAGCTCGTCCATCTGCCGCACACGTTCGGGGAACTCGGCAGCCGCTCGCTCGAAGGTCTCGCGCAAGGGCGCGGTGACTCCCGTATCGGACCAGAGCATGAGCGCAGCAGTCGCCAAGGCAGTCGTCTAACGCCGAAGCTTGATCTCGGCACCACACCCGTCAGGCCGGCTCAACGGTCCCGTTCCTGCGGGCGGCGCGCTCGAGCGCGACCGCCCGAAGCCGCTGCTTGCGCCGCACGTATGCGCGGACGTCCGCATCCGGGCACCGCGGCTCGCGGCGAATGGCGGCGGCGAGGTAGCTCGTGCTCATTGCCAACGCGCGTGGCTGTCGCCGCGCGCGGTACAAGGAGCGTAGAAGCAGGTAGGAAAAGCGGTACCCCATGTAGTACGCGGCCTCGCCCTGTGCCTGCCACCGCGCTGCGGCGGCGCCGTCGCGCACTCCGACGGGCCGATGGTGGTAGAAGCTGAGCTCAGGGATCATGCGTGTCGTCCAGCCGCGAAGGTTGGCCTTGAATCCGTCGATGCCGTCCCAGCCGACACGCTCCTCGAGCGGGAGAACCTCTTGGAGGCATTCGCGCCGATAGGCTCGCACGGCGCCACGTACGTGTCCGAGCGCCACTGCGACGGGTTCCCACCTTCCGTCCTGCTCCTCGAGACACGTGCCACTCGCGATGCCGAGCCGAGGCTCCGCGGCGAACGCGGCGAGCAGACGCTCGAAATGATCCGGTTCCACCGACGTGTCTGCGTCGAGCTTGACGATGACCGATGGGAACGCGTCGAGCTCCTTCAGGCCGGCGTGAAAGGCGCGCACGATCGGCGCGCCAGGTTTCGGACGCTTCTCCTCGGCCGGCACGGAGATCACGCGGATCCAGGGACGCGTCCGAGCGAGCACGGACGCGACCTCGAACGTCGCATCCGTGGAGCCGTTGTCGACGATGACCCACGCCAAGGGCAGCTGCGTCTGCCGGTCGATCGCCGCCGACAACCGCTGGAGGTTCTCCGCCTCGTCCCGGAGCGGCGTGACGAGCGCGTAAGTGAGCTCGGTGTCTGGCGTCACGCCGCGCACTCTGCCGTCGGCCGAACGGCGGCGGCCCGCGGGAGGTAGCTGCCCAGCCAGACCTCGAGCATCAGCAACGTGAGGAGCAGCTTCGAGCTGCGATAGCTCCCCCTGCGGCCGAGCAGTTGCTCGACCTCCTTCTGGTCCACATACGCCGCGAACTGCGCCGAGGGGTCGAGGAGCCGGTCTACGATCTCGCCGCCGATCTGTCGGTCGAACCAGTGCCCGACCGCGCCGCTGAAGAAGCCGACCTTCGGGCGGTCGAGAACCGCCTCCGGAACCAATCCGCGGGCGGCCGACCGCAGAATCGCCTTGGTCGTGCCCCCGGACAGCTTGAGCGAGACAGGCATCTGCGCGCACAGCTCGACGAGGCGGTGGTCTAGAAACGGGACGCGCACCTCCAGGGAGCTCGCCATCGAGGTCCGGTCGAAGTAGTGGAGCATGTCGTCGACGAGGCTCAACTGCGCGTCCAGGACCAGCGTGCGTGCCAGCCCGTGACGAGGCGCGCCGTCGACGCGATCGGCCAGCGCCGTCTTGACGAGCGACGGGTGTACCTGCTCGAGCCCGCCGCGCGCCGAGCGCGAACGGACCGTCTCCAGCCACTCCGACCTCGCGATCGTGCCGGCGACGACCGGGTCGTCGGCTGCAGCTGCGGCTGCTCCCCGACGGATGCGCGCCGGTGCTACGGCTGCCGCCGCGCCCACGGCGCGTCGCACAGCTGCGGGCGCGCGGCTCCAGCGCTCGATGGCTGCGACCTGGCGGTAGCGGTCGTAGCCGGCGAGCAGCTCGTCCGCGCCTTGCCCCGAGAGCGCGACCGTCACGTGACGTGCCGTGAGCTGGGACAGCGCCGCGAAGCCGATCGCGGACAGGTCGGCGATTGGCTCGTCGAGGGACCAGACCAGCCCTTCGACATCCACCGGATCGTCGAGCGAGAGCTCGAGCTCATGGTGGTCCGCGCCGAGCGAGCGCGCCGTTTCTCGCGCGAAGGGGAGCTCGTTGTCGGGTACGCCCGCGAAGCCGACCGAGAACGTCTGCACGGGCCGAGCACTCTCCGCAGCCATCAACGCGACGATGAGGCTCGAGTCGAGACCTCCGCTCAGCATCGCGCCGAGCGGAACGTCGCTCATCAGGCGGATCCGAACGGCGTCGCGCAGGAGGTCGATGAGCTCCTCTTCCCAGTCCGACTCCGACCTGGTCAGGTCGGAGTCGGGGCGCGGGTACTGCCAGTACTGCTCGACCGTCACGCGATCCTGCTCGACGACGAGCTGATGACCGGGGAGGAGCTTTTTCACGTGGCGAAGCAGCGTCCGGGGGCCCGGGACGAAGCCGAGCGCCAGCAGGAGCTCGAGCGCCTCGAGATCGAGGTCGGTCGGGACGAGGCCACTCGCGAGGACGGCCTTCAGCTCTGAGCCGAAGACGAGGACGTCGCCGACTTCCGCGTAGTAGAGCGGCTTCTTTCCGAGGCGATCGCGGGCGATCAGCGCCCGTTGACGTTCCGCGTCCCAGACCGCGAACGCGAACATCCCGAGCAGCGATTGCGCCATGTCGTCGCCCTCGGCCTCGTAGAGGTGGGGGAGGATTTCCGTGTCGCACCGGGAGGTGAAGACGTGGCCGTCCCGCTCGAGCCCACGTCGAATCGCCTCGTGGTTGTAGAGCTCGCCGTTCTGTGCGGCGACGACGTTGCCACGTTCGTTCGCGAACGGCTGGTGACCGTCGACGACGTCGATGATGCTCAGCCGCCGCACGCCGATGGCGACTCGATCGTCGACGTGATAGCCGGCGTCGTCGGGACCCCGATGCCGCATCGTCGACGTCATCGAGCGCAGCGTTGCCAGGTCGACAGCGGCACGCGTCTCACCGCGGACCTGCACGACTCCACAAATCCCGCACACGGAGGTTCCACCGTAGCCCGCGCGCGGCATCGGGGCGATACCCGGTCGATGGGATACGGCCGAGCGCGCCTGATCGATTGGCTAGCCCCCGCCGGGCGGCCCCCGGACTCGCGACGCGGACTCACCACCTAGCCAGCTGGCTAGGCGACCTCGGAGGCTTCTGTTCGTTCGGCCCGTAGCTGCTCCGGGGTCGGCGTTCTACGGTCATTGAGTGTACGACCGGCCCCGTCCATCGACTCCGCTCTCGCCGCGTGAGGCGCAAGTTATGGAACTGATGACAGAAGGTATGACGAACCGCCAGATCGCCGGACGCTTGAGCGTCACCGTCCACGCGGTGAAGTTCCACCTTGCGTCGATCTACCGAAAGCTCGAAGTCCACAACCGGACCGAGGCGGTCGTCACCTTTCTCGCTGCGAACGACGGGCTGAAGACGCCTCACTAGAGCTCATGGATCTCGCGCTATACGGACGAGTTTTGCGGCGCTTCTGGCCGCTCGTTGTCACAGGACTGGTCCTGGCAGTCGCTCTCGCCGCCCTGTCGCTCGTGCGGGTGACGGGCAACGGGGTCAGCTACCGCAAGCCCCAAGTGTGGCAGAGCCAAGCTTCGCTTCTGCTCGACTCGCCCGGGTTCCCCTGGGGTCGGACGTTGGTTCCCGGCTCCGGCACTTCGACACCGCCGCAGTACGTGAATCTCTCCGGGCTGACCGACCTGTACTCCCAGTTCGCCAACAGTGACGAGGTCAAGCGGATCATGCGTGAGGACGGAGCGCCGAAGAGCTGGACCATCACCGCGGCTCCGGTCGTGCCGACGATCCAGGGCGCGACCCTCCCGGTGATCGCGCTGTCGGGTCGCGCGCACTCGGCCGGCGATGCCGTCTCGGCGGTCGAGTACGGAAAGCGTGCGCTCATCGAGTACGTGAACCGTCAGGAGCAACTAGGGAAGATCCCGGCGAATCAGCGGATCACTCTCAAGAGCATGCAGGGCGCGACCGTCCCGGTCGTCGTCCAGCCCCGCAAGAAGACGCTCGCGGTCGTCGTCTTCCTCGCCGTCGCGATCGCCACGTTCGGTCTCGCGTTCCTCCTCGAGAACCTCAGGCCGCGCGTGCGCGCCGTTGCACCGGCAGCACCTGCATTGCGGGCCAGCACGAAGCACACGGCCTAGGTCATGCGCGCGCTGCTCGGCGCATCCCGCCAAGACTCCGCGGTGATCTTCGTCACGGGAGCGCTCGCGCTGCTCTCGGTGGCGGTCGTGAGCGGCCACGGCGTGAAAGTCCTGGCGCCGCTCACGGCGATCGTCGGGCTCGCGGCAGTGAGCCGGCGCGTCGTCATCGGCTGGCAGCGACTGATCGCGTTGATCGTGCTCGTCGTGATGTTCGTTCCGATCAGCCGCTACAAGCTTCCGGGGAGCCTCCCGTTCGACCTCGAGCTCTATCGCGTCGTCGTCGCGCTCTGCTTGCTCATCTGGATCGCGTCGCTGCTCGTCGACTCGCACGTCAAGCTCACCAGCACCGCGTTCGACCCGCCGTTGGTGCTCATCCTCGCGTGTGTGCTCGGATCCGAGGTCACCAACCCAAGCCGGGTTGGAGAGTGGGGATCCCAGGTCGTGAAGTCAATAACGTTCTTTCTCAGCTTCGTCCTCGTCTACTACCTGACGGCTACGACGATTCGCAAACGCGTCGATGCGGATTTTCTGCTCAAGCTTCTGACGATCTGCGGAGCGGTGGTCGGCGCTTTCTCTGTCTTTGAGCAACGAACCCACTACAACGTGTTCGACCACCTGCACAGCATCCTGCCGTTTCTGGCCTTCGAAGGACCGATTGGGTACCTCACGCTCGGGGGCAATCTTCGCGTCTACGGCTCTTCGCAGCAGCCCATTGCGCTCGGTGCTGCACTCGTCGTCATCCTTCCTTTCGCTGTCTATTTCGCGCGCGTTTCGAGCCGGCGCTGGTGGCTGGCAGCCGTGCTGCTGCTGGTCGGAGCATTTGCGAGTGGGTCTCGAACGGCAATCGTCATGCTCACGGTCGAGGTGATCGTCTTCCTGTGTCTCAAGCCAGCCGAGACGATCAGGCTGTGGCCCGCCCTCATCCCGGCGCTCGCCGTCGTTCACCTCGCTGTGCCGGGAACGATCGGAAGCCTGAAGGACGCGTTCTTCCCCAAGGGCGGGCTGATAGCGCAGCAGTCGAAGTTCGAGGCGGACTACAACCCACTGCTCGCGGGCGGCCGCATTCGACTGATCAAGCCGATGCTGAACGAAGCGAGCCAGAAGCCTGTCTTCGGCGAGGGCTACGGAACGAGAATCACGGGGTTCGACTCGCCCGATCGAAACGCCCCGATTCTCGACGACCAGTGGCTGAACAACGTTCTCGACGTCGGGTTCGTCGGCCTCGGGGCGTGGATCTGGCTGATCGTCAGAGCTAGCCGGAAGCTGTTCCGGGCGTCCCGGACGGCAGAGGAGGTAGGCGACAGCTGGTTGTTCGCCGCGCTTTGCGCTTCCGTCACGAGCTTCGCGGTCGGCATGCTCACGTTCGACGCTTTCAGCTTCACCCAGGCCGCCTTCATCTTCTGGATCGTGCTCGGGTTGTCAGCCGCCTTCCTAAAGATCGCGACGAGTCCGGCGTCGGCCGCTCGGGCCGAGGTACTCGCTCGCTGACTCGGTAGAGGTGGGATCGACTGTGGACGACCTTGCGGTGATCGTGGTTTCGACGAACGAAGCGCAATGGCTACGAGCCTGCCTCAGCAGCGTCTTCGAGCATGGCGGAGCGTGCTCGCTCGACGTGGTCGTCGCCGACAACGGCTCGACGGACGGAACCGCGGAGCTCGTGACGGAAGAATTCCCGGAAGCGCGCGTGGTCTCTTGCGTGAACCGCGGCTTCGCCCACGCCAACAATCGGGGACTAGAGACGACCGATGCTCGGTACGTCCTGTTCTTGAATCCGGACACGGAGATCTGCGCCGGGACGTTCGAGGCGCTGGTGCGCCATTTCGACGAGCATCCCGACGTAGGGCTTGCCGGCGTCATCCAGTTGACGCCGGAAGGGGACGTCTATCCGACCGTCAGGTATTTCCCGAATGCGCTGCGCGCCTTCGGTCAGGCGCTGGGGTCGGAGCGGCTGCCGTTTCGCGCTCAGATGCTCTGTGAGCGCGACCTCGACCTCGAGCGCTACACGCAAGTGATCGAGTGCGACTGGACGTCGGGCTCGTTCATGCTCGCGAGGCGTGAGGCGCTCGACAGCGCCGGCTTCATGGACGAGCGCTTCTTCATCTACAGCGAGGAGCCGGACCTATGCCTGCGCATGAAGCGCGCCGGCTGGAAGGTATGCCACTTGCCGGCGATGACGATCGTTCATCACGCAGGCAAGGCCGGCATGCGGCCCAAGATGTGGGCGCAGGACGCCTATACGCGAATGCAGCATGCACGGAAGCACTTCTCGCCCGTGCACCGTCGCGTGTACGCCGCGGCGCTCGGGTTTGGCTACGCCACTCGAGCGGTCGCGCCCGTCCTCGATGCATCGCACAGCGGCCGTCGCAACGCAGCTCGTGCCGCGCTGCGGGTGATGATCGGTCTTGAAGAGCCGCCCTTCGGCCAGCCGCCGCGCCAGGCAATTCCGGCCCATCGACTCCCGGTCGCACGATGACCGACCCACTCGTCTCCATCTTGATCGTCAACTGGAACACCCGTGAGCTTGTTCTGGAATGTCTTCGGTCGCTGCCCAGGCAGGGGGCCGCGCCTTCATACGAAGTCGTCGTCGTGGATAACGGCTCTGTCGACGGGTCCGGCGAGGCCCTCGCTCGGGAGGACGGGATCACCCTCATACGAAACGACCGCAACCTCGGCTACGCGGCAGCGGTCAACCAGGCGTACCGGCGCGCCAGTGGAGATTTCGTCCTGCTTCTCAATTCCGACGTCGAACTTACGCCGACGGCGTTCAGCGCCTTGACTCAGTTTCTTCAAGCGAATCCGTCTGCCGCTGGAGTTGGGCCCCTGTATCTGAACGTGGACGGATCGCCCCAGCCGTTTCATTTCAGATTCCCGACCTTCACCATGACCTTGGCCAACGGCGGTGCTATCGCCGGGAGGCTCTTGCCGGGAAGCAAACGGCGGCTTCGCCGATACCGAATGCTCGACGACGATTTCTCCCGGCCGCGCCCAGTGCCTCAACCTTCAGCCAGTTGTCTTCTCCTGCGACGATCCGTCCTTCCCGATGATCACGTCTTCGATGAGCGATACCCCATCTTTTTCAACGACGTCCAATTGGCGCGGTCGTTTGCAGAGCGCGGGCTGCCGCTTTGGGTTACGCCTGCTGCACAGGTGGTTCACCATTCACACGCCTCGACTCGAAAGCTTGGCGCGGCTGGAAAAAGACAGTATCTAGGTTCGATCATCCGCATGCTCAATGAAACCGAGCCGCCCACGAAGGTGTGGCTCTACCGTGTCGTGGTCTTCGTGCAAAATATTCCGGTGTGGGTATTTCGGCGCCCGAACGCCCTTACTTTCGGGGACCTGTTGAAAGCCCTGTCGGGCGACGTCGGACCGCTTCCATCTGATCCCAGCCCGCCTGTTTAAGCAGGAAGCGGAACCGGACGTTGACATGAGGAGACAGCGGCCTAAGAAAATCAGCCTGTTCGGTCACTTCGGATCGGCGAACCTCGGAAACGAGGCGACGCTTCTAGCGATGGTGTCGCGCCTCCGCGTCGTCTTTCCGGATTGTGAGCTGTGCTGCATTTGCACGGGCCCTGAACGCGTTGTCGCAGCGCATGCGATCGAGGGCGTACCGCATACAGTGAGGTCGCGACGAATCTGGGATCGTCGGCTTTCGTTGCCCAAGCGCCTCCACATGCTGTTCCTCGGGCTGGGCGAGGAGGTCGGAGAGTACACCAGGGCATGGAGGATCCTGCGCGGAACCGACATGTTCGTCGTCCCCGGCACAGGGTTGCTCACGGACGCCTTTGAGCTCTCGGGTTGGGGACCATACGGCCTGTTCAAGTGGACGCTCGTCGCACGGCTGCGTCGTTGCAAGGTTATGTTCATAAGCGTCGGCGCGGGACCAGTCGAAACGTTGGAAGGGCGATTGCTCGTGAAGCTGTCTTTAGCGTTTGCTGACTACCGGTCGTATCGGGACGCCCCCAGCAAAGAGGTCGTGGAGAGTCTAGGCGTTCGCGCAAGCGGTGACCGCATCTACCCGGATCTGGTGTTTGCCTTGCCGTCACCCATGGCGTGCGCGCCGACGATTGCGCGCGACAGACGACCGACTGTCGCTCTTGGCCTGATGGCCTACTCCCCGACGTACAGCATGGGAGATGCGGTCGATGACACGTACGAACGGTATGTTCGATCACTCGCGGAGCTGGCGGACTGGCTGCTAGATCACGAGTACGACATCGAGCTCTTGGTTGGAGACGCAGCCGTAGACACCACGACGATCGCCGATCTCAAAGCCGCGTTGCGTCAGAGCACGCGCCATGTCGATGAGCGCGTGGTTCACCACTCGACTGCAACGCCCGACGAACTGCTCTCGCGTTTAGTCGCGGTCGATTACGTGATAGCCACGCGCTTTCACAACGTGCTCATGAGCCTTCTTGGCCGCAGGCCTGTAGTAGCGATCTCATTTCACCACAAGTGTTCGTCATTGATGAGCGAGATGGGATTGTCCAATTACTGCATCGATATCAACGAGATCAACCCCGATCGACTAATCGCGAAGTTCGAGGCGCTGGTGCAGGAATCCGACGAGCTTCGGTGCGCTATTCGGCAGCGGGTCGAACGGTTGCGAGCGGCCCTTGACGAGCAGTACGAACTCCTATTCCGGGAGGAACTCGGCGAAGTTGAATTCGTCGAGACCGAAACGGCGGCGGGATGAGGAACGTCATCGGCGAGCCGCACGGCCAACCGGTGGCGGCGCTCGACCGCGCCTTCGACTGGTGTCACTCGGCCCGGGGCGGGCGAATCTAGGTGCACGGCGCAACGGTGGCGGGCGGACTGACGCCGCGAGACGAAAGCCGAAGCGCGATGGGACGATCGCTCGACAAGATCCTCTTGAGGGCGAACCGGCGGATCTGGAAGCGCGTTCCGGGTTCCATTCATGACCTGCACGTCGCCCACGCCTACGGGCGGTGGCTGCACGTCGTTGCCTGTCGGAACGCCGACCGCGAGATGTACTTGGGCACGTTGTTTCTCCGCAACCGTCCGGCGCTCGAGCTGATGCGCAGACTCGCGGTGAAACAACGAGGGTCGGCGCTGAAGATGGCGATCCTCGGCTGCAGCGTCGGTGTGGAGGTTTATTCGATCCTGTGGACGCTTCGGCGCGACCGCCCAGACCTGGAGATTGCCGTCGACGCAGTCGACATCTCGCCGGAAGTCCTGGCGGTAGCAGAGGAGGGGGCGTACGGCCCTCAGATCTCCGAAGCTGTGCACGCCTCGATTTTCGAGCCGTTGACCGATGCGGAGCGCCGCGAGATGTTCGACTGGAAGGGGGAACAGGCGCTCGTCAAGCCCTGGCTGAAGGAAGGTGTCATCTGGCGAGTCGGAGACGCTTCCGACCCCGGATTGGTCGACGAGCTCGGGACATCGGACTTCGTAGTTGCGAACAATTTCCTCTGCCACATGGAGTCGCCGGAAGCGGAGCGATGCCTCCGGAACCTTGCGGGGCTGGTGAAGCCAGATTCGTACTTGTTCGTCGCCGGCGTCGATCTGAACGTGCGGACGAAGGTCGCGCTCGACCTTGGCTGGGAGCCCGTGGGTGAGCTCCTGGCAGAGATCCACGACGGCGACCCTCTGGTGCGCGCTGACTGGCCATTCGAATGGTGGGGCCTGGAGCCGCTTGATCGCAGGAGACCGGACTGGCAGATCCGGTATGCCTCTGTGTTTCGCGTGCCGGCGGCATCGACCGGAAACTACGCTCCCTGATCGGGTACGCCTTGGTCACGTCCGGCTCCCCGATCCGTGTTGATGTGACCCCGCGCGACGCGTTCGAGCGGCGGCCGCGCTTGTTCGCCGCGCTCGAAGCGGCATTCCCAGTCAAATTCCAAGTCGGCAACGCAGATGCGGACGCTGCCATCGTCTTCGTTACCCCGGCTGGAGGGTCTGAGCTGGTGAGTAGGCCGACGCTGACGCTTCTCGGTGAGCATGAGACCCATCAGTCAATCGCCGCGGTCGCGTTTAGCGACTCGAGCTCGGTCCCGAGACCGTTCCGTGGCCAGACACTGACGGACTCTTCAGCAGGACAGCGACTCCCGAGCACCTACGACGACTGGGGCACAGCGCTCGCTACATCCCAGGCTGGACCGATCTGGATGGCTCGCGACCGCGAGTTCGTCGCGGGCTCGCGGCCCGAGGAGCTTGGCCCGCGCGGGACGCTTCGTGAGCAGCTGACAGCAGGTCGCTTCATGGGGCTGTTGCCCCTGGCGCACTTCCTGCGCGAGCTCTCGATCGCAGCGTCATGGGAGCAGCCGCAGTCGACGGCGTGCTTCGTCTTCGACGACCCGAACCTGCACTGGTGGTCCTACGGCTATCTCGACTACCGCGAACTCGCGGCCCATGCCGAAGCGCACGACTACCGCGTGACCGCCGCGACGATCCCCCTCGACCAGTGGTACATCCACAGGGCGACGGCCCGCTTTCTGCGAGAGGGCCAATCTCGCGTGTCGTTCGCGGTTCACGGGAACAACCACACACGGCACGAGCTTGATCGCTTCGACGATCCCGACCGAGCATCGGGGTTGGCAGCTGAGGCTCTGAAGCGGTCGAGTGCCGTTCGGCGAGCGGGAGCCGAGATCGGTCCCGTCATGGTTCCGCCGCACGGCGCGTGCTCCGTTGCGATGCTCGAAGGGTGCCTGCGTGCCGGCTTCGACGCGATCTGCGCCGAGTGGCCGTACTGGTGGCTCGACGAAGCCGACGCGTCGTCGCCACTCGCTGGCTGGCACCCACTCGACCGAATCGTAGGTCTGCCGGTCATCCCGCGGCTCCACGTCGTCGCGAGCGATCGGGACGACATGCCCTTCCGCGCATTCCTCGGCCAGCCGCTCGTTCTCTATGCCCACCACACGGATCTGAAGGGTGGGCTCGACCTGCTCGCGGAGCGCGCAGACGAGGTCCGCGCTCTCGGCGTCGATTCGTGGCGGTCGCTGGGCAATATCGCCCCGGACGTCTTCTCTGCCTATCGGTTCGGCGAGAACATGGAGTTCACGCTCTACTCCCAGAGAACGCGCATCGCGGTTCCGGAAGGTGTCTCTCGAGCCCGCTTCGTCTGCATTGGCGGAAAGCCCTCTGAAACCGCACTTCGGCTCGAGCTGCGAGATGCCGCCGGTCAGCGCGAGATTGCGCCCGGCGAGGCAGTCGAGGTTGGGTCTGGAGAGATCATCGCGACTGTTGTGGCGACGCCTTCCGCCGCTCCGACGCGGGGGGGTTGGCCGGTTCGCGGAGCTGTCCGACGGTTGTTAACCGAGACTCGCGACCGGGCAGCTCCGGTCTCGAACAGGATCCAAGCACGTGCGAGTCGGCGCCTGGCAGCGAACGCGCACCGAGTCGGGCCCTGACCGAGGTTTGGCTCGCCGCCGGCCGCCGTTGCTTCTGATCGCGTCCGCATGATGGACAGGACCGCCGTCGCACCCTAGAGAAGAAGCGAAGGCCGGTGGTTGCCACGGGCCTTCGCTTCAGGACCTACGTCTCGCAGCGTCCTTGCCTCAGCGAATCCCCATGTCCAGCCCGTCCGAGGCCGCACCCTTGCCGGGCGAGCCGGCGGCGAGGTGGTAGCCGGCGTAGCTCGTCGGGCTCGAGCCGC
>Ga0068856_100005452_pt1 | contig 12533 bp, 8 predicted proteins | sample KBSCornC62_FD_66595 | JGI IMG/M metagenome (GOLD analysis project Ga0068856, IMG submission 66595) | Corn rhizosphere microbial communities from Kellogg Biological Station, Michigan, USA - KBS Corn C6-2 | ecosystem: Host-associated > Plants > Roots > Rhizosphere > Soil ...
CGATCTTACTTTAACCCTGCTCCTCTCAACTCTTCCTCAAAACCGGACATTTCTACTTGGCAGAGAACAGGACATTTCTATTTGGCGTTGACACCCAGCTGTGATTGACTTGACACCAAGAGTTCCCCGTGACATACTTCCCCCGAATTTGGCCTGCAGGGGGATTGTACATCGCGTCGGCAAACCGTCGGCGACATTGTTGCCTGTGTCGCGAAGGAGGACATCATGAGTTATCAGTTTGAGGGTTACGTTTTTTGTTTTCGGACATTTCCCAAGCTGCGAGTGGTGTTTTCGCTAGCTTTGATGCTTTTTGCTTTCTCCGGGCTAGCACACGCGCAAGGGCTTGGCAGTGTTGCAGGGAACGTGAGCGACCCGAGTGGAGCCGCGATTGTGTCGGCGACGGTTACGATCGTCGAGTCGGATACGGGCTTAACGCGATCCGTCACAACGGGCTCGGACGGGCACTTCTTGATTCCAAGTCTGCGTCCGGCCGGTTACAGGCTCACTGTGGAGGCGCCAGGATTCCGGCGCTTTGCTCAAACCGGCATCACGTTGCAGGCGGACCAGGCCGCCACTGTCAATGTCAAGCTTGAAATTGGTGCAGCAACCGAATCCGTCACAGTGGAGGCTTCTGCCGTCCAAGTGGATACTTCGACCGAGACGCTCCGGCAGGTGGTCGATAATTCTCGCATGATCGCTATGCCTTTGAACGGACGCAATGCCGCGGAACTAACCGCTCTCGTTGCTGGCGCAGTCATCGCGCCTCCCAGCCAGGCCGACCAGGGTAAGACCAAAACCTTCCCTGTCGCAGTTACCATCTCAACTAACGGTACCCGCCAGAACCAAACCAGTTACAGACTCGACGGAGCCGAGAACATTGACAATCTCAGCAACGTCAATGCTCCCTTTCCCGCGCCGGATGCGCTTCAGGAATTCAGTGTGCAAACCAGCAACTACAGTGCGGAGTTTGGTCAGAATGCCGGTGGCGTGGTGAACGTCGTCACGAAGTCCGGTACCAATCAGTTTCACGGCGATGTCTATGGATTTCTGCGAAATTCCGCCTTAAACGCGCGTAACTTCTTCGCTGCCGAACGGGACCCGCTGAAGCGAAGTCAATTCGGAGGGACAATCGGTGGACCAATCATCAAGGACAAGACTTTCTTCTTCACCGAATACCAGGGTACTCGGGTTCGTAGTAACTTCGGAGGGCGAAGCGCTTTTGTGCCGACGCCAGCCAACCTCGCTGGCGACTTCTCGGCGTATCTTAGTGCCGGCAATCCTAATAACCCTGCCGCCAAGGTAGTGCAGATTAAAGACCCGACCAACGGCCTACCGTTCCCCAATAACCAGATCCCGGTGAAGCGCTTCGATCCGGCTTCGCTGAACGTGGCCAAGCTTCTTCCACAGGCTGGCGGCAACGGCTCCGCGTTTTTCACCAATCCGGATATTGAGAACTTCGACGAGACGATGATACGAGTCGATCATACATTCTCCAGCAAGGATCACGTGTTCGTCCGGTACTTTTGGGACCGATACGATTTCAGTCCGGTCCTTTCGAGCGACAACATCCTGACTTACCAGACGGGCTCGCACATCCCTTACCAGAATACTGTCTTGCGCGAAACTCACATCTTCCGTCCCGATTTGCTAAACGATTTCCGATTCAGCTACTTCCGGGAGGGAGACACGCGTACACCTCCAACGACAGCACCGAACCTGGCGGATTTCGGAGTTACTGGACTCTGGGAGCCGGCGGAGAAGAATATCGAGAGCTTGAACGCCTCCGGATTTTTCAGCTTTGGAGACTCCTCGCAAGCCTACATTCCTCGCCAGATGTTTGCCTGGAGTGATGACTTGCGTTGGGTGCGTGGCCGGCACAGCCTTTCTATTGGCGGAGCATTTGAACGAGACCGCTTCGATCTCGATACGCTCTTCCACACTGTCCCAAACATCACTTTCTCGGGAGATTCTACAGGGTCAGCTCTGACCGACTTTATGCTCGGACGGATGCGGACCTTTGTGCAAAGCAATGGCCTGAGAATGCGTTTGCGCAATATTATGACGAGCCTTTACGTGCAGGACAGTATCCGCTTGCACACTCGGTTCACACTTAATATCGGCCTAAGGTGGGAGCCGACTTTTCCGTGGAATGATTTGTACGGACAACAGGACATTTTTCGCGCTGCTGACTACTACGCGGGAAAGAAGACTGCCCAATTTTCCAATGCGCCGCCCGGATTATTCTTCCCTGGAGACCCCGGGGTTCCTAAAAATGGAAACTATCCGGATTGGAAGAACTTCGCGCCACGGTTAGGTTTCGCCTACGACGTGTTCGGCAATGGGAAGACGAGCCTTCGGGGAGGAGCTGGTGTTTTTTTCGACGCACGTATTGTCGGTTACTACAACTTCCACTTGGTTAACACGCCCTGGAGCGAAACCGTCAGTTTAACTTCACCGGCAGGACCCTTCAGCAACCCTTATCTTGGCATAACAAATCCATTCCCTCTCCCGAGAGTTCCCGCGCCAAACGCCCCCTTCCCCAAGCCGGTGCTGGTTGTCACTTGGGATCCGGCGGGACGATATGTTACGCCAACCATTTATCAGTGGAATCTCTCGCTCGAACACCAACTCGCACCCGACTGGCTTGTCCGCGGCGCATACGTGGGCACACGATCTACCCACCTCAATGAAGATATGGAGCTAAATCCGGCGAGTTACATTCCAGGCAGCTCACTTTCAACCGATAACCGGAGGCCATTCCAAGGCTACAGCGGCATTCAGCAGGGAGTCGAGACGGCTAATAGCTCGTATCACGCTCTTCAGCTCTCGCTAGAAAAACGTTTCACCCACGGGTTGACCATCCTGGCCAACTATACTTTCTCCAAGAGCCTCGATAATCTCTCACTCAACAGAAACGTTGCTAGCTTTGGATTGAGCTCCTACAGCGTTTTGCCGTATTACTTCCCTGACGCCAAGCAGTTCGATCGCGGACCATCCGACTTCGACCGCACACAACGTTTTGTTAGCTCGTATGTGTGGCAACCGCCGGTTCCATCCGGCGCTCACCGATTGGTCAGGCAACTGCTAGGGAACTGGGAGATTGGCGGAATTGCATCGGCCCAGACCGGAGATCCCCTTACCGTTGTGGCTGGCCTCGACAGGTCCCAAACGGCGCTTGGGAAGGATCGAGGAGTGTACGTGGGCGGAGCGATGATCGGGCCCGGCGCCTGCAAGAAAACGGCTCCATGCGTCGATTACATCAACCCCAGTGCTTTTGCACTTCCAGCAATCGGTACATTCGGCAACGTTGCTAAAGGGACTATCCGCGGTCCTGGGTCGCTCAACTTTGATATGAATTTCTCGAAGAGTTTTCCCATCGGCGAACGCGTCAGATTGCAGTTCCGCGCCGAGTTCTTCAATGTATTCAACCATGCAAATTATCTCGACCCGGGTACGGCAAACTCCACTAAAGGCAGTTCTTCGGCGTATACTGCGGCCAACGGAGTGTCCGCGAACGCGGCCGGTTTCGGCAGCATCCGCGCGGCGTACGATCCTCGGATCACGCAACTCGCGCTAAAGGTCGTGTTTTGACCATCCGGAGTCGCCACAAAACGACGAGATCCTGAGTATCGCCGCGAGGCTTTCTGATGTTCCTCGTGATGCGTTGTAGTCGAACTGGCGCTAGTTAGCCCTGGGGAACCCCGCACCCGTCTTCCTCGGGCTGCGGCTCCCGGCGCGACTTTTTCTTCTGGTGCTCGTGCCCATAGCCAGTTTCTTGGTTTATGCCTTCATTCGCCGCCACCATCACTATTGCGCCCATAACGACCCACTGTGTCGTCGCAACCGACCGTGCATCGCGTGTTCCCGTCAACTCTTCAACAGTATCGGGCCGACCAGCTCATAAGCGGGATCCGTCGCACGTTCAGCGATCAAGGGCAATTACACCGGCAACCGCAGGAGATCCGCTGTTCACAACGATTGTTTGCGGAAAGCTCCAGACCGTTGACCGAGGCTCCCCTACCAGCGTCGCGTCCTCAAGCATTCTCGGGATCCGAACCCCGGACCTCCTGCGTGTGAAGCGAGTAGTAGGCTTCTTTTGTTTCCCAGATTTCTATCCTGTTCTTATTACTTTCAACAATCTGGGGAATCTGCTCTTCGCTCGATCGGCAACTCCAGTCGTCGTTGGAGATAGGGTTTTGATACGGTTTTGATACGGTTCCCATTTCACGTGGTACCCAACAATGCGACGATCATACCCGCGAAGGATCCCAAGGATCGATTCTTAGTCATAGCGACGGCGTCGTTCCTCAGCCGCTCGGCTGCACTGCCATTATCGGCGTCCTATAGCATGGTGGCGTCCAAGATCGCTTCTTGCAGCCAGGACGCTTATAATCGACACATCTGGGCTGGCAGTTGGAAGTAAATTTGACCGTGGTGAGCGCGGCACAGCCATTACTGGAGCGACCCTTGGCCGACGACCAGCAATCCGCGGGTGAACCGATCCCCCCGAAGTACGAAGTGATCGAAGTCCACGTAGCGGAGTTGAGGCAACTCTTCAACGCAATCGATCCGTCTCCGTTCCGTGAAAAGGATCTAGACATCAATGTGGAGGAGTTCATCGTAGAGTGGGCAAGAGACCTGCCGCGCGATGCAAAATTAGCGCTCCTGGTGCACCTGGATCGGTCTGCGGAGTTAGGGAAGGAGTCCGAAGTACTCCGGGCGGCGATCCGGGAATTCTTCAGCCGCCGTTCTGAATCGTCGCAGCGCCGTCTCCGCCATCTATTCCGGGTCGGGCGCACTAGCCTGTTGATAGGGACCGGGTTTCTCACGGCATCGTTTCTAGCAAGCAATTTTGTGATGCGCGCATACCAAGGACTCCCCCTGAGCGACCTCCTGCGAGAAAGTCTCCTGATAGGCGGCTGGGTCGCGATGTGGCGCCCGCTAGAGATTTTCCTTTACGATTGGTGGCCGATCCAATCGGAAGTCAGGTTGTATGATCGGCTGAGCGCCATGCCGGTTCAGATCCAGGCGCGCAGTAATCCGGAGACACGCTAGACTCATCCGACTACCGGCATCCATTCGCTTTTACGTTGCCAGAACTGGCTCGAATCGTTGCGCAAACCTCGAATCCGGACTGCCCGGAGATCGCTTCATGGTCGGTCTCATTCTTGGCCCCGGTAGCGTTTCCCGGCAGAATCCTCTTGCTGTTCACCCGACGCGGGGTGCCTCCCTCCTCTCTGGAAGTTCGGACCGGCTTAGACACCGGCTCCTCAGGCGACCTGGACGTCCATAAACAAGAGCTCTCGCGTCCAACCCGATGTACTCAAACTAGGTCTGGTGAGCTTCCTTACGAATGTCAGTTTGGAGATGATCTTCTCAGTCTTCGCGGTTTTCTTCATTACCATCGCTGGGGCATCGAGCTCTTTGCCAGGTCACGTGGAAGGCCTCGCCGACTTTTCTACATCCTCGTTGGGCATGTCGCGGGTTGGTTATCGGATAGGACCGGGAAACACAAGGTCTTTGCTCTTGCCGGCTATAATTTCTCAACGGCGGCCAAGTCATTCTACTCATCTACCGTTCCGTGACGATCTTGGGTTGTTTCCGCGTGATTGAGCGTCTGGGAAAGAGCTTCCGCGGACCACCAAGGGCTGCCTGCCTCTCGGCAATTGCCGCGGAGAAAACCGAGGATATTCGTTCGGCCTATAAGGCGCTGGACCAGGCTCTCGTGCCAGGGCGAAAAAGTCTCGTTCCCGTTCAGGCGAGGCCCGATGAGTCGGCAATTTGGCGGACCGCATCACGGGCGTTCGCCGACTTGACGGTCTCTACAGCCTCGGTGGAACTCATCGACGAGCTTCGGAAGCATGCGCATCGCCTGAACTGCCAATTTGTGTTTCCATTCCGACAGGGAACCGCGAACAGCACATGCTCGACCACTGCAAATCTATCGCGAAGCGCGCCAAACTCGACCCGACAAAGTTTGATCTGAATACACAAAGTTTGATCTGAATACACTTCGTTCGACCTATGCCACAGGAATGCTGCGCAGGGGTTTCGACGTACGGACCTGAACGTAGCGAGAGTACGCGCATAGCTTGCGGTTGACGTGCCGGTCCGAGTGGCCGAGGAGAATTGCTCCTGAGACAATTGGCAGGAGGGGCGAGCGACCATGCAGATTACGCTTGAGTTGCCGGAGGACATTGTCGAAGGGCTTGAGTCGAGGTGGAAGGATCTGCCTCGTGCCGCTCAGGCTCCAGTCTGACTAACTTCTGCGTCGAGCTGGAAAGCCTGACTTTCAGTGAAAGGAAACCGCCATGGCCATGAACGCAGGAACAACAATAAAGCTGGGCGAATGTCTGCGCGGCAAGGTGGCCGTGGTTACCGGTGCCGCCCGCGGAATCGGCCGCGCCACGGCAATCGCCTTCGCTCGCGAGGGTGCGGACATCATCGGCCTCGATATCTGCGCCTCGGTGGACCCGCGTTCTGGTGTTGAACCATCGACCCCAGAGGATTTAGAGGAAACGGGGCGACTAATCGGCGTGACTAGTCGCCGTTGGCTGGGCATCAAGCTCGACCAGCGTGACCTACCCGGTTTGCGGTCGACCGCCCTCCGAGGCGAACAAGAATTCGGCGGCATCGACATCTTGTTCGCCAATGCTGGCATCCAGAGCTTCCATCCGTTGCTAGAGTTGGAGGACCCGGACTGGCACATCACCATCGACGTCAACCTGACGGGCACGGCGAACGCCGTCCGTGCCTTCGCGCCGTATATTGTGAAACGAGGCGGTGGACGTATCATCTTGACCTCGTCGACCCAAGGGCAGCATGGCACGAAGTACGGGGCAGCCTACTCGGCGGGGGTAGTTAACATGGGCTTCTCCAATTATCATTCGCTGGCATTCAACGTCACGCGGCGCTACGCCAACGGCTTGACGATCCTCTCGGGATACACGTTTTCGAAATCCATTGATAATGGCAGCGGCGTACGCACACTCGGTTCGGACCCGCTGTTCCCGCAAAACGCCTACTGTTTGTCTTGCGAGCGCGGCCGGTCGGTTTTCGATCAGCAGCACCGCTTCGTGACATCTGTGGTGTACGCTCTGCCATTCGGTAAAGGCCGCCCCTACCTCAACCGAGGTTTAGCCAGCAGAGTGATCGGCGGATGGGATCTGAACTCGATCTTCACACTCGCCACCGGTTTCCCACTGACGGTTGTGCCGGGTTCGGACCGTTCACAGACCAGCAGCGGTTACGATCGCACGAATGCCACCGGCATAAGCCCGACGCTTGATAATCCGAGTCCCGCCGAGTGGTTCAACATCGCCGCATTCGCGCTGCAGCCTCTTGGAAGGTACGGGAATGCGGGGCGCAACGTGGCTCAGGGTCCAGGAATTTTTGACTGGGACTTCTCTACCCTGAAGAACTTCAATTTCACTGAGAAGAGGTATTTGCAGTTTCGTTTCGAGGTCTTCAATTTCTTGAATCACCCCAACTTCGGAGACCCCAATCTCACGTTGGGCAACAATCGCCTTGACGCCGGTGGCGTTCCGATCGTGGGAACCGGCAGCTTCGGAACAATTAGCAATACGCGCACTGGAATCGATATGCGGGAGCTGCAGTTCAGCCTAAAGCTGATCTTCTGATTAGACTTGGAAGTCGGTTTGAGCGTCATGTGGCCAAGTGGGTGCGGATCGTTCGACACGACTACGCCCAGAGGAATTTGCGCCACTTCTTTGCCGCAAGCTGTGAGTGAGCGGCGAAGCTTATGATCCGCTCCGGAACAGTCGTCCGCTGGTTGCCCGCGCAGCTTAGTCCGAGTCCATTCGATTAGAAAGGAGCAAACCAACAAGATCGCCGAGTTCGGCTGACTGCGGGATAGCTCCGGCTCCTGGTCCGCCTGGCGGAACGTCAGAGAGCGACATTTAGGTTGCGCACCCACTGAAACGAGAAACGCGCAACTGGCACCGAGCAAATATGCTCAATCAAGAGTGCGGATGGAAGGATGGCGACAGATCGGGAACGGGGCTTTGTACAGCGGCCTTGGTCTTGCGACCTGGGCCTGAGGCCTCCCCGTAGGACCGCTCTCCGGTTTCTCGGCAAATACCCAGATCGCAATAATCGCGCCCGTTATTCCCGGGCGTCATGAGGTGGGCCGTCGTCGTGCCGCATTCATGATCCAAACACCACCATGCTTGCTATCGTCAGGGAACCCGAGCGACTGTGTTGTGGCGCCCGGCACAGCGATCGTCATGTGCGTTCGAGCGGTTCCGCATCGGCCCTCATCACGTGATACCATACCGATCGAAATCGGGCTTCGCCCAACAACAATTTCGCATTCTATCAGACGCTGGTGGCCTTTGCGCCGCCGAAGTCGGACAGAAGGACATCGATTATCGTTACGCCCTATACCAAACGCGAATCGAAACCGAGCGACGATATAGGCCTGGCGCAATCGGCTGGGAATTCACGAGACCAATTCACGAGACCATGACCGTTACCGTCAAGCAAGAATTGACATCGATCTGGAGATACGGGAATTCGCATTGTAATAAAAATGACACGGATCGGGGTTACCTTTGGGAGGTAACAGGTATATACTGTCCGCAATGTCGAGGATTCTGGCCCTTCGGGCCATCTGAAAGGGGAATTATGAAAAATCGTCCACTGACTGCGCTCTGGGCTTTCGCGTTGATCGGTGTTTTGCTGGTTGCCATTCCGGCCGCCGCTCAGCTGACCACTGCCGACATTTTGGGCACCGTCACCGATGCCGCGGGCGCCGTCGTGCCCAACGCAAAGGTCACGGTTGTGAACCTTGCGACGTCCGTTTCCCGAACCTTGCTGACCAATGGTTCGGGAGAATATGTCTTCAACCTTCTGCCGTCCGGCCAGTATAGCGTTACCGTGGAAGCGCCCAGCTTCAAGAAATCGGTCACCAATGTGACGCTGGTCTCCGGCGATCGCGCCCGCGTCGACGCCGCGCTGCAAATCGGTGAGACCAACCAGGTGGTCGAGGTGACGGCTATCTCCCCGGCCCTTCAGACCGACAGTTCCACGCTGCGAGATACCGTGTCCGCCCAGTCCGTACAGGATCTTCCGCTGAACGGCCGCAATTACATTACACTCGTCGAGACCGCGCCCGGTGCAGCTGCCGGACCATCCAACTCGATCCTCAGCGGTACGCGTCCGGATGACCGGCGGCAGACTTCAGCGGTTGTCGCTAATGGCCAGAATGAGACCTTCAACAACCACCTGGTGGATGGCATGGACAATAACGAGCGCGAACAGTTCTCGATTCTATTCCGGCCTTCGATCGACTCGGTTCAGGAAGTGAAGATCGACACCAACTCCTTTCCGGCCGAAGAAGGAAGGGCGGGCGGCGCGGTGATCAATCTGATCACCAAATCGGGTACCAACGCGTTCCACGGAGGGGCGTACGAATACTTCCGCAATGACAAGCTGAATGCCAATGACTTTTTTGCGAACAGCGCGGGTATTGCACGCGCGGAGTTCCGGCAAAACCAGTTTGGCGGCAGCCTGGGGGGGCCCATCAGGAAGAACAACACCTTTTTCTTTGGCGACATTGAGAACTTAAGAGTGATCCAGGGCAAGAATACTGGCTTACTGGCGGCACCGACCGCTTTTGAGTTGGCAAATCCTGGCAACTTCTCCGACGTATGTAATAAAGGAGGGATTACTTGCAAAGACGTTCCTGCTTCAGGGATCATTCCGAGTTCCCAGATTGACCCCGTCGCAATCAAGTACCTAGCGCTTTTCCCGGCGGCAAACATTCCAGGCGCGCCTCCCACGGCCAATTACTCGGGCAACGTGAATAACCAGTATTTCGCCAAGACGATTGACGCGCGAGTCGATCATCGTTTCTCCGACAAAGACAGCATGTTTGGCCGTTTCACCTACAACCCGACGACTACGGTATATCCAACTCTTTATCCGCAGGTGAAAGTCGGCAGTCTGACGGTCAACCCGGGTAACGGCATTTATCCCGGGAACTCGACTGAAGATTCGCAGGCATACATGCTGGATTACATTCACATCTTCAGCCCGACACTAGTAACGGAACTGAAAGCCGGTTTCACGCGGCTGAATATCGCGACTCTCTCGGCCAACCAAGGCACCAACCTCTCGAATCTGTTCGGCATCCCCGGGGCAAACATAAATCAATACGTTTCGGGCTTGATGAACACTACGATCGCCGGTTACCAGGGGACGGGAAGCTGCAATACGTTGGGTGACTGCACTTCCGTGCCGATTTATGAAATTAACAACGTTTTCCAGGAAGAGGGAGCGGTAACGTGGACACATGGCTCCCACAACGTCAAAATCGGCGCCGGCATGATCCGGCGTCAGGAGCAGTACTATCAGATCCAGAACGGTACAGGCAATTATGTGTTTAGCTCGTCGACGGCGGGCGCGCCGCCCAATAGCCTGGCGAACTTCCTGCGGGGCGTCCCCACGACTATCACGCGGCAGTATCCGTATCAGTTTCAGTACTACCGGACCTGGGAACCTCACATTTTCATCCAGGATGACTGGCATGCCACGCGCAAACTGACGCTGAATCTCGGCCTGCGCTGGGATCATATCGGTCAGCTGCAAAGCGCAACCGGTCAGCGCTCCAATTATCAGCTCGCTACTAACACATTTTGCATCAGCGCCGCAGCCTGCGTGGAGCCCAACTGGAAACAGTTCCAACCGCGATTCGGTTACGCGTACAGCGCGAGTAAAGGATTCGTATTTCGTGGAGGTTTCGGTGTGAGCTACTTCGCCCAGGATTATGCCGCGGGCGCGCTGAACCTTCCCAACCCGCCCTTCGTGACGGTGAGCTTCACCTGCTCTCCAGCGCAACTGACTGGATCGTCGGCATGTCCGGCGGGCATCGGTAAATTGTCGCAGGGCCCGCCTCCCATCGTTCCGCCCAATATCCCACAGCTGCTGGGCCCGGTTGCCGGAGGTTTGAATTCATCCTTGAGCGCCAAATCCAATTATTATCCGGGCGCGAAAGTCATGCAGTGGAACTTCACTATCCAGAAGCAACTCGGCGCGAATGTTTTCACAGCGGCGTATGTCGGCGAACTGGGGCGTCACCTGCAATATGCACCGAACGCAAACTTGCCGGCTCCCTCAGGCTCAGCCGTGACGCCAACATATGTCCGCATTGGCGTGCTACCCAACATAACTGGGATTACGCTCTACGGTACGGGCGGAGCCAGCGAGTATAATGCGGCGCAGTTCATCTTCGAGCGGCGCTATTCCAAGGGGTTGACCGTGAACGCCAACTATGTGTTCGCCCGCAATCTGACCAGCTTAACCGACCTCGGCGGCGCCGACCCGATTGGGTTAGTCATCACGAATCGCGGTTACGATTGGGGCAACTCCACCATCGGCTTTAAGCACAAATTCACCATGCGCGTGAATTACGAACTACCGTTCGGCAAGGGAGCCACGGGTTTCACCAGGCAAGCCATCGCCGGATGGCAAGTGAACGCGATCGCTTTCTGGCAATCCGGTGAGCCGTATACAGTCACCGACAACCAGAATTTGATCAATCTGCCGAATATATCAGCAGACCGCCCGAATCAGGTCTCCGGCCAATCCTGCCAGGCGTCGAACCAGTCGATTCGCAACTGGATCAACTTAAATGCCTTCCAACAGCAGCCCATCGGCTTCGCCGGGAATGAAGGGCGCGCCCAGTGCCTCGGACCGCAATGGAGAAGTCTGGACTTCTCGGTTTTCAAGGACTTCACCTTAACGGAAAAGGTCCGGCTGTCGTTCCGCACCGAGGCTTACAACATTACCAACACCCCGAACTTCTCGCTCCCAAACTCAGCTATCGCCGGTTGGACGGTGAGCAAGAAACCAGAGGGCATTCCGACCAACGCGGGAGCATTCGGCCAGATCACATCCACCAATCTCGGCTTCACGCCCCGCGTGATCCAATTGGCGCTGAAGCTGACGTTCTGATGTCGACTTCGTCCAATGCCGGGCCGATGACTTCATATCGGCAAGGCGCCGTCAATATGTTGTAATCGCCGCCGGGCGGTCGCAGGCAACGCGCCCCGCCGCTCGGCCATCAACAATTCCGTATTCCATCAGACGCTGGTGGCCTTGCCCTGCCGAAGCCGGTCGAAGCGCTCCATCCGGTGCGGTTTCAAGTCCGCTTCCTTTCCAGATAAGCCGAGGCTGACACTCCAAAGGGCCGTTAACCAAACGTGCGGGGCTCGACGGAGAGTCCGAGAAAGCTGAGTCCAACTTGCGTTGGCTCGGCATGCCGGGCGAGCGCGCCCAGTGGAATTCACATCTGAAGGGTGGCGACTTCTGCGCGTATTGGCCAAGTCTAGGGCGTTTGTGTCGAAGAAGTAATAATTTGGCTCCGCAGATATGGGCGACTTCGGCCACTCTCTCAAGAGAGCTACGACCGGCGGCAGATGATCCCAGGTGATAGCAGATAGCGGTTCTGGGACGGCGCACGCGGCCTCAACCGTACGCCAATGTAGATTTCGAGTAGCGCTAGCCCTTCT
>Ga0068856_100005456_pt1 | contig 12528 bp, 17 predicted proteins | sample KBSCornC62_FD_66595 | JGI IMG/M metagenome (GOLD analysis project Ga0068856, IMG submission 66595) | Corn rhizosphere microbial communities from Kellogg Biological Station, Michigan, USA - KBS Corn C6-2 | ecosystem: Host-associated > Plants > Roots > Rhizosphere > Soil ...
TTCTTCGCTTCCTTGTTGCCGCGTTGTCCCTTGGACATGGTGGTCTCCTGATTCGGGATGGATGGCCGGGTCGTGGTCACGGTGCGCGCGCTCGGCCGAGCACGCGCTCGTAGGCGGTTCGATCCGCCGCGTAGCAGCCGCATGCGGCCGCTTCGAGGCCGGCGCGGTCGAGCACGCTCATCTCCCCGCGGTGGTAGCGGATCAGGCCGTGGCGCTGCAGGTCGCCGGCGGCACGCGTGACCCCGGCACGGCGCACGCCCAGCATGTAGGCCATGAACTCGTGGGTGAGACGGAACTGCGCGGCTTCGGCCCGATCGTGGCTCATCAGCAGCCAGCGGGCCAGCCGCGGGCCCACTTGGTGGAACCGCGTGCAGGCGGCGCCCGTGGCGAGCTGCGCCATGAGCACGCAGGCGTATCGATGCAGCTGCGCCTGCAGCGCCTGGCTCGACACCAGCGTGCGACGAAACGCGCCGGCGCCGATGCGGCGCGCGCTGCCTGCTCCCTGCACGAGCGCGAGCAGCGGCGCGATGCGCGCGCCCAGCGCGAGGTGCACCCCGAGCATGCCCTCGCGGCCGACCATGCCGACCTCGAGCCCGGGCTCACCCGGGATGGCCGTCACCAGCGAGATGAACCCCTCGTCGGGAAAGTACACGTGGCGCACCGCCGCGTCCGGTTGCCACAGGACGGCGCCGAGCACCAGCGGCACCGTTTGCGACGCCGCGAGCAGGGCGGAGCGGTCGCGCCGGGGCAGTTGCTCGATGAGTCGATTCAGGGTGGCCGGCACCGTGCACAGCATGGGCCGGCCGCGGCCGCGCGTCCGTCTGGCAGCGCACAGTCTGCCGGTGCTGCCGCCTTTCGCGCCCTACCGCGCCGTGCGCACCGGAAGCAGCCGCTCGTATTCCTTCTTCACCACGCCGTAGCACTCGCAGGTGCGCTGCTCGAGCCCCGATCGGTCCAGCACCGTGATGTGGCCGCGCCGGTAGCGGATCAGCCCGGCGCGCTGCAGGTTCGCCGCCGCCTCGGTCACCCCTTCGCGGCGCACGCCGAGCATGTTGGCGATCAGCTCCTGCGTCATCACGAGGTCGGGCGCCTCGAGACGGTCGAGGCTCAGCAGCAGCCAGCGGCACAGCTGCTGGTCCAGCGAGTGGTGGCGGTTGCACACGGCGGTCTGCGCCATCTGCGTGATCAGCGCCTGCGTGTAGCGCAGCAGCAGGTGCAGCACCGGGCCGGAGCGGTTGAACTCTTCCTTGAGCAACGCGCCCGGCAAGCGAAAGCCCTGGCCCGCACTCTGCACGACCGAGCGGCTCGGCGTGGATTCGCCGCCCATGAAGAGCGACACGCCGACGATGCCTTCGTTGCCGACCACGGCGATCTCCGCCGACGCGCCGTCTTCCATGACGTACAGGAGCGAGACGATGGACGTCGTGGGGAAGTAGACGTGGCTCATGGCCATGCCCGACTCGTACAGCACGTGGCCGAGCGGCATGCTCACCGCCTCGAGGGCCGGCAGCCAGCGCGCCCACTCGACGGCGGGCAGCGCCGCGAGCAGCTGGTTCTTCCTCGGGTCCGGACTCGCGGCCATGGCGCTCAGTATAGGCAGCGCTGTCGTCGCTTCGTGCGCCAGCGCACCATCGACGCGGTTCGTGCGTCGAACACGTCCACAGCGCACACCTCCGCGCTCCACACGCTGCTCGTTACCGTGGGGCTGTGCCGCGCCTTCGCGCACCTGATGGTCGCGCCGTGCCGCGCGGTGAACATCCCGGCGATTCACGACCGGCATCGACGAGGGTGCCGACCCTGCGCAGGGTCCGACCGATTTCCATGCGTACGTCGAAGCCGACCTGGATGACCGCTGGTACCGGTTCGACCGGTCGGGCACCGCGATTCCGATCGGGTTCGTGCGGCTCGCCGTCGGTCGCGACGCCGCCGACGTCGCGTTCGCGACGATCTTCGGGACGGTCGCGTCCGGCGCGCCGCGCATCGCCATCGAGGCCATCGCGCGCACGGACGGGCGCCTGGTCGTGCCGCAGCACTGCGCCGAGGGACTGTCGAACGATGGGTAGGGTCCCGGCGAGCGATACTGGTCGGCCCGGACACTTGCGAGAACCATGGACGCGATCAGGATCTTCCGGCACCAGGGTTATGACCTGCGCTGCGGCGCCAAGGCACTCGACGGAGGGCGGTTCGCGCCCGAGCTGATCGTCTGCAAGCAGGTGTGGCCGACCCGCCCGAGGGTCATCGCGGTGGAGCGCGGGAACTACGCGTCCGAAGAGACCGCGATCGATGCCGCCTACGCCCAGGGCGTGGACTGGATCCAGAACTACGGCTGAGCGCGCTCGGCGCGATCGATTGGGGGGCTCGGACCTACAGGTCGCCGGCGTTGCGTTGCCAGGCGGTGAGCTGCCGCTCGGCTTCGTCCTTGGCAATCCCGTAGCGCTCCTGGATCTTGCCGGCGAGCTGGTCGCGGTGGCCGGCCACGACCTCGAGGTCGTCGTCGGTGAGCTTGCCCCACTGCGCCTGCACCTTGCCGGTGACCTGCTTCCAGTTGCCCCTGATGCGGTCCCAGTTCATGTGCATCTCCTCGTGAATCGGCTCAAGGTCGCACCGCGATATCTTCATTCACTGGCCTCGAGCCAGGTGCGCTCGGTGTGCGACCGCACAGACGCACCACCGTCCAAGGCGTTGAATGGCGCGCATGAGTGGCCTTTCCATCTTCTTCGGCCTGTTCGTCTTCGCCTTGCTGGGCGAATGGGCGCGCGTCGAGTGGCAGCGGATCGTCACGCATCCCTAGGGCCGCGCATCGTTGGATGCGCAGGCATCGCGGGCGATGCGGCATCCAGTGGACGTCGAGGCGAATCGCCGGCCTGGTCGACGGCCGTCTCTCCGGCCACGCGCTCGAGACCCGGCGCCAGCTCGTGGCGCGCCAGGCAGATCGTGAAGACGCATCCGGTGCCGGGCACGTCGCGCACGCCGAGCGTGCCGCCGTTGGCTTCGATGCTTCGCCTGGCGATGAACAGTCCCAGGCCGAGGCCGGAGCGGTCCTCGCTGCGCTGGGTGAAGGGCGTGAAGAGCTTCTCCGCCGTTCCGAGCGGCAGCCCGCCGCACCGATCGCCGACGTCGATCATGACCTGCTGGCCGAATGCGTAGGCGCTCAGGCTGACGTCGGTGCCGGGCCGCGTGAACTTGAAGGCGTTCTGCAGGAGGTTCGCGAGCGCTGCCAGCAGCAGCTCACGGTCTCCGCGGATGCCGAGCGCCACGTCGACCGGCCGCACGCGCAACTCGCATCCGGCCGCGCCCGCGTCCAGGCGGGCCGCGCCCACCGCATCGGCAATGAACGACGCGAGCGAGAACGTCGGCCGGGTGTCCGGTGCGCCGCTGCGGACCTCGTCGAGGGCGCGCGCGACCAGGTTCGCGAGCGACTCCAGGCTGCGCTTGAGCACGGCGCCGATCGCTCCGGAGATCGGCAGACTGCTGGCCTCGAGTGCCCGCACCGCCAGCGTCGCGGCACCCAGCGAATTGCGCAGCTCGTGGATCAGGACCCCCAGGCGCTCGTTCTCGTCGGCCCGATGGCGCCGCGCGACGTTCGCGTCGTGCTGGAACGTGAACTCGCTGACCGCATCGGCGATGGCGTTGTCCAGACAACGGTTCAGCGTCCGGAATTCCTCGATGTCGAACGGCGCGTCCAGCTCGAACGCCAGGTCGGTGATCGACTGGCACAGGTCCCCGTAGTCGTGGACCACCTGATCGACGGAATACCCGAGCTCGAGCATCTGCTTGCCGTGGCTCCTGGCCGTGAAGCCGATCTCCGAGACGGCCCGGGCAGAGCCGCCCGAGCTGCCCGAGATCCGCAGGCTTTCCGCCGGCTGGTCGGCCTCTTCCGCGGCCAGGGTCGCGGCGAGCTGGTCGAGGAACAGCGGCACGCCGTTTGCGAGCTGAAGCTGCGTCGCCACGCGCTGCGCGCGGCGGGCGACCTTCACCTTGCAACGCGCGATCAGCTCGTCGCGGTGCGTGACCAGGAACGTGTGCACGGGCGGCCGCGGGCGTGTGGTGGACCCGGCCCCTCAGGCCGCCGCGAGCAGCACCGCGCAGGCCTTCGCCACTGCGGAGGTGCGCTGGGCGGCGTCCGCGGCAGCGGGCACGACGGCGGCCCAACCCCCCTTTTCGACGAAGTCGCCCTGCAGCCACGCGTCGAGCTTCTTCAGCGTGGCGAGGTTCGCGGGGGCTTCGACCGCCCGCCTGAAGTGGTCGACGCACACCGGCGCGAGCGCCGCCACGACCGCGTCGTCGACCTGCACCTTGGCAGATCGCTGCGCTTCGCCGCCCGTGACCCATCCGCCCCAGGTGAAGCCCACGATGGCGAGCGCGACGGCGCCGCCGGCGACGCCCCAGAGGGCCGGCTTGGTTTCGATCGGGATGTTCATGGTGATCCTTTGGCAACCGATCGAGAGTAGGCCGACGCCCTCGGGTCGTCTGTGTGCCAGCGCACCATGACCCGTGCGTCTGCTGCCGTACAGACAGTCAGGCGCGGAGCACCTACCCTGCGCGTCGCCACCACACCGGAAGCCTGCATGCCTCGATGCCAGTTCCTCGCCTTCGGGCCCGATGCGATCGATGCCCGGCACGGGAGAGCGCGATGACCCGCGTGCTCCGCGACGTCGCCGCGGTGATCGAGACGAGCGCCCGCGACGGCCGGATCGCCCGCGCCAGGAGCGTCGCGCGCGATCTCAACCCGCATCGGCAGCCGGCGCAGGCGATCCATCCGCGGCTCTGGCCGCCCGAGAGCTTCGGCATGTTGCACGCGTGGTGGCACGGCTGGGACCAGACCGACCGCGAGCTGCGAGGCTGATGCCGCCATGACATCCCACGCACCAGACCACGCGAACGCGCCCGGGGCGCGAACCAAGGGACTTCACCTGCCGCCGAACCGCAGCTTCGCGTTCGGCGACCTCTCGTGCGAGCTCTACGCCGACCGCGAGGCCGACGGCCGGTGGTGCGGGCACGTGAGCGTGTTCGAGACCGGCACGCGCAGGCGCGTCGACCGCTTCACCCTCGAGGGCAGTCGCGAGAGCTTCGACCTGCTCGCGGCGGCCGCTCGCACGGCCGTCGAGAGGCGCCTCGCGTCGGCACGATCGCCTTCGATGCTGCTGACCGTCGCTTCGGACAGCCGCTCCTGCGGGCGCGCATGAGCGGGTTCTCCATCGCCTTCGGCCTGCTCGTCGCCGGCTTGCTCGTCGAATGGGCGCGCATCGAGATCGTGCGCGTGAAGCGCGAGCGACCGAGCCCCTGAAGCGCCGGCCCTAGAGCACGAGGCTGCCGACGCTCGTGCCGCCGCAGACGTACAGCACCTGGCCGGTGACGAAGCCGGCGTCGGGGCTGGCGAAGAACGCGACGGCGCGCGCCACGTCGGCTGCTTCGCCCAGGCGCTTGACCGGCACCGCGGCCGCGAGCGCGCGCTCCTTGTCGCTGCCTGCGGGAACCACGTCGAAGAACATGTCGGTGCGGATCGGCCCCGGCGCGACCACGTTGACCGTGATGCCCTCGGGCGCCAGCTCGAGCGCCCAGGTGCGCGCCATGCCGAGCATGCCCGCCTTGGTCGCCGAGTACGCGGTGCGCGTGGCCAGGCCCACCGCGGCGCGCGACGACAGCAGCACCACGCGGCCGTAGCGCGCGGCCTTCATCGCCGGCAGCGCCGATTGCAGCAGCCGGACCGCGCAGGCGAGGTGCAGCTCGACGAGCGCGTCGAGGTCCTCGAGCTTCACCTCGGGCAGGAGCGCGGGCCGGATGACGCCCGCGTTGTGCACCAGCGTCGTCACCTCGAAGCGGCGCGCGAGCTCGGCGGCGGCTTGCGCGGTGGCCGCGCGGTCCGTCAGGTCGACCTCGAGGCTGTGCAGCTTCGGATGCTCGACCGGACATGGGCGGCGCGCGAGCGACACCACCTCGCAGCCGTCGCGCAGCAGCTGCTCGCAGATCGCGAGGCCGATGCCGGCGCTGCCGCCGGTGACCACGGCGACGCGGTGCACCGGCGCGCTCATGGCGACGAGGGCACGCTGCCCTCGACCAGCGCGAGCACGCGCAGCGGGCTGCCGCTGCCCTTCTCGATCTTGAGCGGCGGGCAGATCAGCACGGCGCCGGTGGGCGGCAGCAGGTCGAGGTTCGCCAGGCACTGCAGCCCGTAGCGCCCCGAGCCGTGCATGAAGTAGTGGCACGGGTAGGGCGGCCGAAGGTGAAAACCCTGGCCGGCGTCGGTGCCGATCGCCTCCGAGCCGAAGCCCAGCACCTGACGCTGCTCGACCAGGAACTGCACCGCCTCGCTGCTGGGCCCGGGCGTGTGTTGGCCCTCCTCGTCGAAGTTCTGGTAGGCCTCGGGGTCGGTGCGCTTGGACCAGTCGGTGCGCATCAGCAGCCACGCGCCCGCGGGAATGCGGCCGTGCACCGACTCCCAGCGCTCGATGTCGTCGACCGTGAGCAGGTAATCGGGATCGGCCTTGGCCTGCTGCGAGCAGTCGACGACGCAGGCCGGCGCCACGAAGTGCTGCGCCGGAATCGTGTCGACCGAGTTGTTCGGCAGGTCGCGACCCGAGATCCAGTGGATCGGCGCGTCGAAGTGCGTGCCCGTGTGCTCGCCGCAGGAGAAGTTGTTCCAGTACCAGCCGGGACCGCGCGCGTCGTAGGCCGAAACCTCCTCGATGCGGAACGGCCAGCACTGGCCCATCTCGGGCGGCAGCGCGATCTGCGGGAACTCGGGCGTGAGGGTCTGGGTGAGGTCGACGACGCGGATGCGGTTCGAGGCGAGCGCCGAGACGAGCTGCGCGAGCAGCGAGGACGCCGTGGCGGGCGCGGGACGGGCGGTGCGCGCAGGGCGGCTCGGTCTCGTCTCGGTGGTGGTCGGTGCGGTCATGAATCGATCGTCGCTGCGCGCATCGCCGCTGTCAAACGGACGGCTCTGCGACCCTTCGCGGCTGCGTCGAAACACCGTTGACATCGACGCCCGCGTTCGCTGTAGTGGCAAGAGACCCGAGGAGCAACCCCATGCGCGCAGACGATCCCGTGCCGATCGACTTCTGGTTCACGGTCGGCAGCACCTACACCTACCTGGCCGCGATGCGCCTTCCCGAGGTCTCCCGTGCGACCGGCGTCGCCTTTCGCTGGCGGCCGTTCCGGCTGCTCACGATCCTGCAGGAGATGAAGCACGTGCCGTTCGCCGACAAGCCGGCGAAGAGCGCGTACATGTGGCGCGACATCGAGCGGCGCGCGGCGCTGTACGGCGTGCGATGGGCCGGGCCGCCGCGCTACCCGCTCGCCGATTCCGGCATCCCGAACCGCATCGCCACGCTGGCGGCGCTCGAGGGCTGGTGCGAGGGCTACGTGCGTGCGGCTTACGAAGGCTGGTTCCTGCAGCACGAGAACCCCGACGAGCCGGCCAACATCGAGCGCAGCCTTGCCCAGGTCGGGCAGGACGCGGGCCGCGTGCTCGCGCTCGCCGACGGGCCGGCGATCCACGAGGCGCTCAAGCAGTCGACCGACGCGGCCCGTGCCGTCGGCATCTTCGGCTCGCCGTGCTTCGTGACGCGCGGCGAGCTGTTCTGGGGCGACGACCGCCTCGAGGACGCGCTTGCCTGGCATCGTCGCGGCACGCTCGCGCACGAGGCGACGATCGACGCGCGAGCCGGGCGCTGAGCGCCGCGCACCGGGGTCGCCCCGTTCCGCCTGGTTCGGGTCACACGACAATCGAGTCCATCCAGATGGCGACGACAGCGCAGGAGCGGACCCGTCGGGCGTGGCGATGCCTCGCGGCGTTGACGCTCGCGCGTGCCGCGATGGGCTTCCAGTTCCAGTCGGTGGCCGCGGTCGCGCCGCTCATGGCCGGCGCGCTCGGCGTCGACAAGACGCAGCTCGGCTGGCTCGTCGGGCTCTACATGCTGCCCGGCGTCGCGTTCGCGCTGCCGGGCGGCCTGCTCGGCCGGCGCTTCGGCGACAAGCGGCTCGTGCTGGTGGGCCTCGCCCTGATGGCTGCGGGCGGCGTGTGGCTCGCGGTCGCCGGCTCGCTCGCAGCGGCCGACGCCGCGCGCTTCGCGAGCGGCATCGGCGGCGTGATGATCAACGTGCTGATGACCAAGATGGTCACCGACCTGTTCGAGGGCAAGGGGCGCCTGCTCGCGATGTCGGTGCTCATCAACGCGTGGCCCATCGGCATCGGCCTCGCGCTCCTCGCGATCGGCCCGCTCGCCGAGCACGCGGGCTGGCGCTGGGGCGTCGCATCGACCGCGGCGTTCGCGGTCCTCGGCGTCGCGATCGTGTGGGCCGCCTATCGCCCGCCGGCGCCGCGCGGGCCTTCGGCCGATGCGGCGCACGTGGGGCTCGGCGTCCTGTCGCGCCGGGAGTGGTGGCTGCTGGCTGTCGGGTCGCTGCCCTGGCTGCTCTACAACGCCGCCTACCAGATCACGACCGCGTTCCTGCCCTCGATCCTGGTCGCCGACGGGCTCGGGATCGTGCGCGCCGGCAGCCTGCTCGCGATCAACACGGTCGGCTTCGTCGTCGGCGTGCAGGCCGGCGGCTTCCTCCTCAAGCGCGCGTCGCGGCCCGACCTCGTGTGCCACCTCATGATCGCGGCGTGGTGCGCGACCCTGCTCTTCATCGCCGCCGGGAGCGAGCCGTTGCCATGGCTCGTGATCGGCGGACTGCTCGGCGGCGTGCCCGCGGCCGCGCTCGTGTCGGTGCCCGGCGACTTCCTGCGCGCGGAGAGCCGCCATGCGGGGATGGGCGTGTTCTATACGGCGTACTACCTCGGGTGCGCGCTGGTGCCGCCGCTCGCCGGCGCGCTCTACGACCGGGCGGGCGGTGAGGCGGCGTTGTGGATGGCGGCGGCGATCGGGGCGGGCACGGCGGTGACGCTCGCGATGTCCAGGCGGGCGATGGCCGCGCGCGTGCCGACCGCTGTCACGGCCACACGGGCCTGATCTCGGTCGGCGTGCGGCGGTTCAGCGACCCCGCGGATACCACCCTGCCCTGTGCGTTGGCCATCTGCCACGACACGATGGTGTGGGAAGCAAGAGAAGTCGATGCGGTGACGAACAGACCGTCCTTGGCAGCCAGGTCGACATCCGACGCGATCGTCTTCAACGTCAGGAAGTAGGTCGACGCCGCGTGCGCCGCGAGCAGCTCGCGCAGCATTCCGCCGCGCACCGCACCGTCGATGGGGGAGGCGCCTTGCGCGTCGACCGTGTAGAGCGCCAGCAGTGACTTCTCGACCTCGGTCGCGACATCGCTGAGCAGCTTGGCGGCTGCGACGATGCGTTCGCCTCGCGCATCCTTGGCGGCGACGCCCTTGTCCAAGGCGGCGCGAACGTCGGCCCTTGCGCTCGCGACCTGTTGGCGAACTTCCTCGAGCCGGGCGATCTCCGGCGGAACGCGGGGCGCGGTGGACGACGCGCCGGAGAGCGAGACCAGCGAGAGGAGGGCGTTCGTGTCCAGCACCGTCGTGCACGGCGCCGACGCCATCGCGCCGAACACCTGCGCTTCGAGAACCGAACCGGACGTGGTCGATTGGTTGCTCGTGTCGAAGGCGAACTGGGGCTTGAGGATGGTCGCGATGGACAGCACGCCCTGCAGCACGGCGGCACCCCCCGCAACGGCCGTTGCCGGCAGCAGGGATCTGCGGCCGGCGCCGGGAGAAGGGCCGCCGACGGCGCTCGCCAGGTCCTGGCGGGCCGACGAGACCTGATCGCCGACCTGCTGCAGCATCCGCTCGGTCGACAGCGACAGAGCGATCAGCGAGCGGGTCGGCAATGCCGCGGTGCCGGGCAGGATCCATCTCGACTCGCTGCATTTGTTGTTCTCGTCCGACTTCACCGTCGCCACGCGGGATAGCGTGGCGACGATCTGCTGCGCCGCTTGCTCGGCTTCATGAAACGCCATTTCCGATGCGCGGGCGTTGAGCTTCGGAGCGCTCGGCGCTGCCACCTTGTAGTTGGCCGGATTCGGGACCAGTGACTGGTAATAGTCGGAGCGCGCCCTTTCGGCCTCGACCTGCGCCTTCGTGAGCGCGGCGCGGGCGGTCGCCTCGCCGTTCGCGATCTCGATCTGGTTTCGCGCGATGGCCGCGCGCGCGTCGCTCTCGCGCTTGAGCTGCTCTGCCAGGTCGGCGTTCGTCCTGGCGTTGTCGGAGGCGGTGTCGGCCACCGCGTGGATCGACAGGGCGCCGGCGACGAGCGCGGCCGACACCTTGATCATCAGATCCGTCCTCATGTTGCCGTTCTCCCTCGTCGCTGCCGAGAATCGCCGTCGGCCGCCCGCGCGGTCGGGACGCGTGTGTGGGCGCAGATGGTGCCTCACCGACGGCTCATCGGTACTGTGAGGCCTGACAGGTCCTGGCTGGCGGATGCGGCGGCCTGCAGCGCAAACCGGCATGCGGCACCATCGGAGAAGGCGGCCGGGCAACCTGCGAGCACCCTCGCACGCGCCGGCCGTGGGAGCGACACGATGCGGATCCTCATCCTCGGCGCCGGCGCGATCGGCGGCTACTTCGGCGCGCGGCTCGTGCAGGCCGGCGGCGACGTCACGTTTCTCGTTCGCGAGCGGCGCGCCGCGCAGCTGCGCGAGCGCGGCATCGTGGTGAAGAGCCCGCACGGGGACTTCGAGACGCCCGCTCGCTGGACCCTGTCGGCGCAGGACGCTTCGCCCTTCGACCTCGTGATCGTGGCCTGCAAGGCCTACGACCTGGACGGCGCGATCGAATCCGTGCGTGGCGCGGTGGGGCCGTCGACCCATGTCCTGCCGCTGCTCAATGGGCTGGCGCACCTGGGCCGGCTCGCCGACGCCTTCGGAGCCGACCGCGTGCTCGGCGGCAGCTGCGGCATCCCCGCGACGCTCACGCCCGAAGGCGTGGTCATGCAGCTCGCGCCGTTTCACCGCATCGTGTTCGGATCGTTGCCGGCAACGTCCGCCGCCGCGGTCGAGAAGGTGCAGACCCTCAGGGCGCTGTTCGCGCGCACGCCGGTCGACGTCGTGGTCGCGCCCGACATGCTGCTCGAGTTGTGGGAGAAGTTCGTCGGGCTCGCCACGCTGGCCGCGATGACCTGTCTGATGCGCGGCACCGTCGGCGAGATCGTCTCGACCGAAGAAGGTGGCCGGCTGATGGCCGATACCTACGACGCCTGCGCGCAGGTCGCCGAGGCCGCCGGCCATGCGCCGCGCGAGGCCTCGCGGTCCGCGTTCAAGGGCCTGCTGCTGCAGCGCGATTCGAGCCTGGCCGCATCGATGCTGCGCGACCTCGAGGCCGATCGGCCGACGGAGGCGGCCCACATCGTGGGCGACATGCTCCATCGCTGCGTGGCCGCCGGCATCGAGCCCGCGGCCGTGCGCGCCGCCTGGTGCCACCTGCAGGTCTACGAGCAGCAGCGCGTGCGACGGGCGGCGCAGAGGGCGGTGGGGTCGTGAACGCCCGGACCGCCTCACCCTGCTTCGCGCGGGGCCTTCGCCGACCGCGGAGACAGGGCGGTGCATCGGCTCCAGCATGGGCTTTCACCGCCATTCGTCGACGAAGGAGCATGTCATGCCCGTGAAACCCATCCCCGACGGCTATCCGAGGGTCGTGCCCTACCTCATGGTGCGCGATGCCGGGCGCTTCATCGAGTTCCTCTCGACCGTGTTCGGCGCGAAGACGAGCGAGCAGCTCATGCGACCCGACGGAAAGATCGGCCACACCGAGCTGCGCATCGGCGACTCGATGATCATGCTGAGCGAAGCCAGCGACACGCACGCGGCCACGCCGGTCATGCTGCACTTCTACGTCGAGGACGTCGACGCCGTGTTCGACCGTGCCGTGCGTGCCGGCGGAACCGTCGTGCAAAAGCCCACGCACCAGTTCTACGGCGATCGCTCGGGGGGCGTGAAGGAGCCGTGCGGCAACACGATCTGGATCGCGACCCACGTCGAGGACGTGGGGCCCGAGGAGCTGAAGAAGCGCGCAGCCGAGGCGATGAAGGGCTAGGGCCGGCCGTCGGTCCCCCGGGCCGGGCGATCGGCGGTCGCAAGGTAGTTCGCCCAAGGGCTCGGCTCGGCGAATCCTTCGCCGCAATCGTCGCCCAGGCTGGTCGATGCGACGCGGTCGACCGCGTCGAGCAGCGAGCGGCTGAACTTCTGCGTGTCGGCGAAGCCGAGCCTGCTCTTCACCGCGTGGTTGGCGTCCAGGGTCACGCCCGCGCGGGTGAGGACGAACTTGTCGAAGTACTGCGTCTGCGGCATCAGCGCGATCCTCTGCGCCTCGAGATAGCCGCGCAGCGCCTCGTCCTTGAACGCATACGGCATCCCCGGCCAGAACGGATTGAACAGGCCGTCCCAGTGGTTGGGCAGGTAGACCTTCGGATGGATGACGGGCACCACCATCTGCGCGACCGGCAGGCCGCCGGTGCCGATCCAGGCGTCGACCTGCGTGAGACCGGCGTCCTTCATGGCGGCCGCGAGGTTGCCGAGCGGCGAGCCGTAGCTCACCCCGTCGACGATCACGTCCTTGTCGAGGTCGAACGCGCT
>Ga0068856_100005461_pt1 | contig 12522 bp, 8 predicted proteins | sample KBSCornC62_FD_66595 | JGI IMG/M metagenome (GOLD analysis project Ga0068856, IMG submission 66595) | Corn rhizosphere microbial communities from Kellogg Biological Station, Michigan, USA - KBS Corn C6-2 | ecosystem: Host-associated > Plants > Roots > Rhizosphere > Soil ...
GTGACGGTTTTCAACTTTATCTCGAACCCTAAATTAACGCGCGTAAACAAACACTATACCGATTTCGTGTCCATTCTTATCCCGGCACGGAACGAAGCTCCCAATGTGTTGCCCTTACTACAGTCCATCCACGCGCAGGACTATAAAAATTATGAAGTTATTATCTATGATGACGATTCTTCGGACGACACCTATCGCTTGTGTTTGTCATTCACGTCGGCTCATCCGGGTTTCAGCGTTATTAAAGGCGCCAAACTACCTGACGGCTGGCTGGGGAAAAACTATGCATGCTTTCAACTGGCAAAAAAGGCAAAGGGTGATTACCTTTTATTCCTTGACGCAGATGAAATTGTGAGCGCCGGCCTGATCAACAGCGCTGTTCATCGGATGAAACTTTATAAACTCGGTTTGCTGAGCCTTTTTTGCAACCAGGTTATGCAAACACCCGGCGAAAAAACTACTGTTCCTTTAATCAATTATTTACTGCTGAATTTATTCCCGGTACGATTAGTTTATTTGATAAAAAGTGCTGTTTTCTCAGCCGCATCCGGGCAGTTTATGTTGTTTGATGCGGAAATTTACAGGGAAGCTACGTGGCACAAGCAAGTTAAAGGCAAAATAGGGGGAGATGCAGCAATCATGAAGCTGGTAAAATCTTCCGGGTATAATGGCGAAGTTTTGTTGGCGAACGGTTTGATTTCCTGCCGTATGTTCAAGGGTTATCGTGAAGCAGTTACGGGTTTAAGTAAAAATGCGCTCGCAGCGTTTAATTATAGCGTAGCGGGGCTGCTGGTTTATCTGGTATTATTAGTGGGAGGACCGATGATTGTGATCATGACGTTGAATTTTAACCTGATATTCTTTATGAGTGGCCTTATTATACTTATGCGGATAATGATCTCCCTGGCTTCCGGCCAAAATGCAATTTACAACGTTTTGCTGCATCCTTTACAAATGATAAACTTAACCCTTATTGCACTTTTCTCCATTCAAAAACACCTCACTAATACTGTGGTTTGGAAAGGAAGACCTGTTTGATTTCGGATTTCGTCCGTCAGCTGACGGATCAATTTCGGATTTATCATCGGATCAAACTTAGACAACAATTCAACCAATGAACTAATGAACCAGTAAACCAATGAACAATTTTAATTAATTTTGCATCGCGATGGGAGATTATCATTTACAGGTTACTATTGACCAGGATTCGGGCTTTTGCTTTGGGGTAGTGTATGCTATTGACATGGCCGAAGAAATACTGGCCGAGGATGGATACCTGTACTGCCTTGGCGATATTGTTCATAATGACGAGGAAGTTGAGCGCCTGAAGGCAAAGGGTTTAAGGATAATTGAGCACGCCGACCTGAAAAATTTGCCAAACGAAAAGGTACTGATACGCGCCCATGGCGAAGCGCCGGATACCTATCGTATAGCGCTGGAGAACAATATAACATTGATAGATGCCTCATGCCCAGTAGTTTTGAAATTGCAAAACCGCATAAAAAACTCTTACGACGCGAACGAGAAGATTCTGATCTTCGGCAAACATGGCCATGCCGAAGTGGTGGGCCTGTCCGGGCAAACCAATAATGAGGCGCTGGTTTTCCAGGATATTGCCGAGCTGGACAACGTTGAATTACCGCAAAACATCACCTTGTACAGCCAGACCACCAAAAGCATGGAAAAGTTTTACAACGTAAAAGACCAGCTGTTGGAACGCGGTTATTCGCTGAAAGCAAACGATACCATTTGCCGCCAGGTATCCAACCGCGACCAGGACCTGCCCAAATTCGTAAGCAAGTTTGATAAGGTTGTATTTGTGTCGGGCCGCAAATCGTCCAACGGAAAAGTTTTGTTCGAAGTTTGCCGCAAACATAATCCTAACACTTATTTTATCTCATCTGCAGGCGAGCTGCAAAGCACCATGTTCTCGCCCGGCGACAAAGTGGGCATTGCCGGCGCCACTTCAACCCCCATGTGGCTGATGCAGGAGGTAAAGGCCGAACTGGAGAAATACTGAGTTGGCAGTTTGAGTTGGTAGTTGACATTTTGGAAGCTTCTCTAATCTAAATTTACATTTACCGGATAATACAAGCCTATTTCCTTCGTACTTCCGGTCTTCACTGACTTTCGGACTAAAAACTAATCACTATTTTTGCACAGCAAAAAATGAAAAAAGGAGTTTTACTGGTTAACCTGGGTACGCCCGATAGTCCCGAAACGAGGGACGTGCGTAAATACCTGGACGAGTTTTTAATGGATCCCCGGGTAATCGATATCAGCCCCATATCCCGCGCTTTATTGGTTAAAGGCATTATTGTGCCGTTCAGGAGCCCAAAGTCGGCCAAACTGTATAAGGCTATCTGGGGGGATGAAACGGGATCGCCTTTGATGCATTATAGCAAGCTGCAGCACCAACTGTTACAGCAGCGGCTGGGCGACGAATATATGGTTGAATTGGCTATGCGTTACCAAAGCCCGTCGATCGACTCGGCATTGAAAAGGCTGAAAGACGCCCTGGTTGAAAGCATCCAGATCATCGCTTTGTTTCCCCAATATGCATCCGCGAGCGCAGGGTCGGTATATGAAAAGATCATCGAATCGTTAAGGGAATGGCCAACTATACCTAACATTTCATTCGTCAATTCATTCCATGACAACGAACTGATGATTGAAACTTTTGCTGAAAACGGCAGAACACACCAGCCCGAAACTTATGATCATATCTTATTCAGCTTTCACGGCCTGCCACAGCGCCAGCTGATGAAATGCGACCATACCGGCGGCTTTTGCCTACAGGTTGAAGGCTGCTGCAATACTTTAAATAATACCAATAAGTTTTGCTACTCGGCGCAATCATACCACACCGCCCAATTGATAGCCGAAAAACTCAATATCCCGAAAGAAAAATATACCATTTGCTTTCAGTCACGCTTAGGAAAAGACCCATGGGTACAACCCTATACCAGCGAAGTAGTTGCCAAGCTGGCTAAGGAAGGCAAAAAACGCCTGCTGGTATTTTGCCCCGCCTTTGTGGCCGATTGCCTGGAAACCGTTTATGAAGTGACTGAAGAATACGGCGCAGAATTTAAGGCCCTCGGCGGCGAGCATGTGCAACTGGTTCAAAGTTTAAATGACTCGCCTACGTGGATCGATGCGTTGGAGAAAATGGTTAGGGAGAATTGAATAGTTAATATTCGTTAAAAGTAAGTGTCACTTTTGTCCCCAGGGGCTTTTCTTCATCATGCTTATCCGTAATTTCCACGCTTGCGTTAGAGCTGTTGAGTACGCTGTGCAGGTTTAGGCGGCTTTGCGTGAGGTAAATGCCTTTTGACTGGTGCCCGGATTGTGTGCCGTTAAATTGGTTTTGCCTTGACTGCTCCCGGCCTATGCCATTGTCATCAATAACGCAACGGATCGTATTGCCGACCTGATCCACGTTTAGGCTAACCATGCCACCTTCGGGTCCTGGCATAATGCCATGCCAGATGGCGTTTTCTATAAACGGCTGGATGATCAGCGCAGGCACCTTTGCCGACTTAAGGTCGGCCCTTTCATCTATATTGAATTCATAGCTAAATTTATTGCCAAAGCGCATCGCCTCGAGTTGAATATATAATTTGCAGGTTTCCAGCTCGTCGTAAAGGCTAACTTCGCGCTTGTCGGAATTTTGAAGAATATTTCGCAGTAACCGCGAAAACGTAGTCAGGTAACTAACGGCTTTGCTACCGTCTTCCTGTTGTATCAAAGCCTTGATCGAATTCAAACAGTTAAAAATAAAATGCGGGTTCATCTGTGCCCTGAGCGTTTTTGCTTCCAGATCGAGAAGGTGATACTCCATTTTTTCCTTTTTAACTTTAAATTGCCTGATCAGTTCATTGGTGGAAAGACCCAAAAAGAACATAAATTTTTTGTTTAGCGCGCTGTGATCCAGGTTCATTTTTGCGGCGAGGAACTTTACGCTTAATCGCGAGTCATCCAGGTGCTCCCCAATAAGTGCAAAAGTCTTTTTTAAAAATTCTTCCTGCATTTCGGCATAAGGGCGGTCAGGCTCATCACTCATCAGCTCTTCAAGATAGTGTGTCCGGGAGATCCGCTGTGCGTTTAAAATATTTTTTATTTTGGCACGCAGCTCATCCACGCCGAAGGGCTTAGTCAAATAGTCGTCCGCCCCGTAGGTCAGGCCGGTGATCTTACTTTCATAGTTGTTTTTGGCCGACAAAATGATAAAAGGGATATGTGAGGTTGCCGGGTTTGATTTTATTTTATCACAGAACTCAAAGCCATCCATGCCGGGCATCATCACATCAGATAAGATAATATCCGGAATTTGCACCAGGGCCATGTCGTAGCCATCCCGGCCATTGGATGCGGTAATCACTTTGGCAAGTGGCTCGAGGCTATTCCGCAGAAAATCTCTCAATTCCTGGTTATCTTCCGTAACAAGCACCAGCGCCCGTTTGTCATCCTGCGTATCTATAAATTCCACAGGCCCACCAGTTTCCTTGTTTTTGATGCTAAGCGGCGAAACAGCCGACAACGGGATTGCGTCGGGATAGCCCACTTTCCCGGTTGCGCCTTGCAGCTGCATGCTGATCGTCACCATCGTGCCTTGCCCTTTTACGCTTTCGATAGTTAATTCTCCCTCCATCAGCTTTACCAGGTCATTTACCAAAGCCAGACCGATTCCCGTTCCGCCATATTTTCTGGAAAGGTTATTATCGGCCTGGTAAAACCGGTCGGTTATAAAAGGCAACACGTTTTCATCAATTCCAATACCCGTATCTTTCACTATGATCGAAACCTCGCTTTTAGCGGCAGTGCCGCCTGTTTGCCGCACGCTTACAAAAATATCACCGCCGGGCGGTGTAAACTTTAAGGAATTGCCCACCAGGTTGCTGATGATCTTTTTCCAATGCTCCTCGTCAAAAAGATGTTCACCTATAAGCCCGCTCGCAAAATGTAATTTTATTTGCTTTTGCGAAGCCTCTTCTTCGAACGACTTCAGGAAACTGCCGGCGCAATAACCAAAGTCCCCCCTGGATAAAGCGACCGGCATCTTCCCGGCATCGAGTTTGGAAATATCCAGCAGTTGATTGATCAGGTTAAGCAGGTGGCACGAATTAGCAAAAAAGCTTTCCAGCAATTTGCCTGTGTCTTTCAGTTCATCGGGATGTTCAAGATAAAACTGCGCCGGCGACATAATAAGGGAAAGCGGTGTCCGGAGCTCGTGGGTAATATTCGAAAAAAACTTTTCCTTCATCTTGTCGATCGCCCTCAGCTTCTCCAGGTCCTTTTGTTCAAGTATCATCTTATACCTTAACCGTAGCTGCCTGATGCGGTTCCATATTAAAAAGCTGGCGATCAATATAACGATGCCGGCAATGGTGAGGATCAGCCTGAGCCTGGCCGCCTGTTTCGCCTCCAGGTCGGCCTGTTCTTTTTCGCGGACTTGCTGGTTAAAGGTGAGGGTTTGAATTTGCCGCATCTTGTCGATACTCGACATGCTGTCTTTAGCCGCCGCCGCTATCTTAAAATATTTAAACGCTTCCGATTCATTATGCAGGCTATCATTTGCCGCATACAGGAAATTTGAAGCGAGTAAAATGTGCTCTTCATCGTTATAATGCTTCGCAGCGCTTAACGCCTTTTTAGCATAAACGGTCGACGAATCGGTTTTGCCTTCTTTTTGGTAAAGTTTTGCCATACCGAGGTAAGCGCGGTCAATTTCCCGGTTGTTTAAATTATTGCGATAGAAATCCGAAACGAATCTTTTGTAATATTTTAATGCCAGTTCATCCTCTCCTTTTTCGGCATAGATGGCCGCGAACACCCTGGCCGCAAAAGCCAGCATGTATTCCTGGTGATGACCGGTATCGGCAATGTGGTAGGCTATTTTATTATAGTGTAAAGCCGAATCGAGCATGTGCATTTTCAAATACGTTTCAGCAATATTTTGAATTTCCCAGTGGCCCGGGTCGTATTTTCCGAGTAATTTTTTTGCCTTGAAATGGGACTCGAGCGATTTTCGGTAATTGCCCATTCCCGCGTAATTGTTGGCAATATTTCCTAAAGCCGTGGCCTGTCCCACTTCGTACTTTTGTTGCCGGCTCAATTCAAGGGCACTGAAGGCGTATTTCATCGACAATAGGTAATTTCCGGTTGCGTTGCACAGAAAATCCAAAGTGTTCAAAACATAAATTTGCGTTAATGTGGGCTTATGGCGGGAAAGGATTTCAAGGGCTTTTTGATATGATTGTATGCTTAAGTCGACTTCGGAGTTGTCCCTGTATTGTTGCCCGATCGCTTTCCAAATTTCAACTTTCGCTGAATCGGTCTTTGCCAAGGATAATTCTTGTTTCAAACGGTATATTTTTAGCTTATTGACAGTGGGTGCTTCTGCTTTAAGGATGTCTGTTTTGTTGTCATCATTAGAATCATCTATCGAAACCGACCTGACCTTGTGACCATCACGCACTTGGTAGAAATTATACAAGGCAGTTGACGCGTTATAAATATTTTCCTGATCCTTAAATTTCTGTGCGTTTGCCAGGCCCTTTTTAGCATAAAATATGGCAGAATCAATGGGGCCAAGTTTTTTAAAGATCCTTGATAGGTTTATAAAAACAAATCCCAGGTCCCTGTTTCGTTCTTTAAACTTTTCAAAATTCGAAACATATAGCCTGCAATAATGCAACGCAGTGGGATAATCATGCCGGGCGAGATAAATATCACTGAAAACACGCCAGGCATAAAGAATATACCCGTAGCCCGGCTTCGCCATCGCCTGTTTATAAGCTTCCTGCGTAAATATCAATGCAGAATCCAGCTGATTCATTTTGAGATAGGTGTTGCCGATGCATTGGATGGTGTAAATATTGTCTTCGGGCTCACCTCGCGACAAGTCGTAAGCTTTAATTATTTGTTTTGCTTTAAAATAATGGTTCAGCGATTCCCTGTAATAGCCAAGTCCCCTGTAATTATGCCCGAACACCAGATGAACAAATCCGGCGTGAAATTTATCTTTCATTTTTTCGGTTATCGCCAGCTCTCGTTCGGCATACGTTAAGGACTCGGCGTAGTCGCCCGTTTCATATAACATATAATCAATAGCCGATAATTGCCCGCGCTGGCGAAGCACCGAGTAATTAATTTTCTCATTTAGCTTAAGAGCTTGCTTATAAGTAAGGATGCTCAGGTCGACCTTTTCTTCATCCCTATAAGCTTGGGCTAACCGGTCCATTAAAATTACTTTTGTTGTATCCGATTTTGCTTTTAAAATTAAATACTTCAGGCTGTCGACCCCGGTTTGCGCCCGCAAGACAAGAGGCGCGGCGAAAAGAACAGCTATCACCACTTTTTTAAAGGCGGGTAAAAAAATGGTTTTTAACGCGGTGCCGTTCATCTTTTGATTTAATAGCTTTTGCTTTTTTAGCGCAATTAAAACCTGCTGGCCAGGTTGTTATTTCAACCCCAATTTCTCCAGCAGGAATTCTTTTCTCGCCTTCGAAACCATCAATTTTCCCCCGTTATTCATCAATACATATCCTCCGTCGGTGCGTATATAATGCGTCACCGCGTTTATGTTGACGATGGTTGAATGATGGATCCGGCAAAAAATTTCCTGCGGCAGCATTTCTTCAATGTCCCCCAGCGTTCGCGAGATCAGTAGTGCATGTTTATTGCTAAATATCACCTTTGTATAGGCGCCGTCAGCGCTGCAGTACAAAATGTCATTCAACTGGGCAAATTCGTAACCGTCGCGGTTGGGGAGGGCGATCTTTTGCTCATGCGAGGGTTGCCGCAGGTTTTGCAGTAAGTTCTGAACGTTCAACACCCCCGACGATGAAAGCAGCTTTTGCTCCACTTTTTGCACGGCCGCTTTTAGCTCCGCCGCATCAATAGGTTTGAGCAGGTAATCGACGGCGCTGATCCGGAATGCTCTCGCCGCAAACTTATCGTAGGCGGTGGTGAAAATAATGCAGAAATCGATGCGCTCCATCATTTCGAGCATTTCGAAACCATTCATCCAGGGCATTTCCACATCCAGGAAAATGAGCTGGGGCCGCAGCTTGCGAATGGCAAGTATCCCCTCCTTTGCTGAATTGCACCTGGCAGTCACTTCAACGTTGGGACAATGTTTTGACAGGTCAATCACAAGCGAATCAACGCAATGCTGCTCATCGTCTACAATAACTGCACTTATCACTTTAATATTTATTTATGGTTAGGACTTTGAAATCATACGATCGGTATTATTCAGCGATCGTATTAAAAACGGGCTTAAATGTAACGATCAACCCGCCGGAAACTCAACAAGGCCGACCGGCACTTATAGGCCGATGTTTGCCCAGATATATCGCCACATTAATAGATAAAGTTATAAACCTTTTTCAACTAAGCAACTATACATCAAGCCAATGGCCCGTTTGGTTTGATAATTACCCGAATTGAGGTAACAACTGTCACTGCGTCGAATTTGTTAGAGCGGCCGTTCGCAAAAAAACACGCGTTTACAGGCCTGTATGCCATTTATACCCGCAACAGGCCAGGGCAATACCCATGCGGAATTCCAACGGTATAATATTATTAATCATATATCAAATCGGAAAGCATAATTACCATATATGCATTGTGCCGGTTTAGCGCTCTCTATACTTTTGATTCGTCATTATTTATATCACAATTTGTTTTAATCGAATTATTAATCAACATCAAAACTTATTATCATGAAAAAACTATTATTAACCTTAGCAATTTTAGGCGGAATCACCCTCAGTAGCTTCGCCCAGTCATCCACCGGCTCAACCTCGTCACCGGCAAAAGGCGGGATAAAATTTAGTATAGGCGCTGAAGGGGCAATCCCGGTAGGCGATGCCAGTGATATTTACAACGCTGTAATAGGCGGGTCAATAAAATGTGATTTCCCGTTAAACGCCAGCACGTTTATTACCCTTGATGCAGGTTATAATTCGTTCATGATAAAAAGCGATTTGAAGGATGCCCTCGGACAATCATCCTCCGGTTTTATTCCTGTAAAGGCAGGCATAAAATATTACTCCGCCGGTGGCTTCTTTTTAGAAGGCCAGGTGGGCTCCGTGTTTTCGACCCAGAACGGCGGAGGAAATTCATTCGCCTGGTCAGCCGGCTTTGGTTACACCTTTGATGGCGGTTTTGAAGCCGGAGCCCGCTATGAAGCGTGGACAAATGGCGGTACTATAGGTCAGGCGGGCTTGCGTTTGGCTTACCGTTTTTGATGCAGCCTCGTCGCGCACCCTGCATCTGCCTTAAACACAAATTTTCAACCATTCCAAACCACAAAAATGTCGACCGCAAAACCATGCCTTTTTATTTATTGTCTCAGGTGCGCCGGCTGTTTATCGTGGCTGCCGGCTGCGGTTCATTATTATTTGCTGGGGACGCAAATGATGGAGATGCCCCCGGCAGTGGCATTCAGCCAGGAGGGTATGTTTCGAAACCTACGGCGTATCTGGCATATCCGGCTGGTGAAAGGCATGCTGCGAATAGCCATGCAAGGCCCTTTCGGCATCACGACGCTGGGACTGGTAAACTCAACCCTTCCGCTATCGGCCGATTCCGGCTATGTCATAGCGATTTGCCATACTCCCTGGAAGCGCCTGCTGGTTCAATGGTGTCTTGAAAACGACTTCGCCATGGTTGTTGGAAACGGAACCTGGCGCCACCGGAAAAGGCGAATTCAAAAACAGGCACGCGGATTCCGCGATCTGCGGGCTATTATCCGGCATTTGCAAAACAAGGGGCGGCTGGTAGTTGCGTTCGATCAGTTCAGTAATAGCGGTTGCCGGCTCAAATTCATGGGGAAGGAGCAGAATTTTTCGAACGTTAGCGCCCGCCTGGCCAGGGTTGCCGGCGTCCCGTTGGTTGCTGCCATACCCAGGCTGCGCCATGGGGTGGTTGACATTGAGTGTTCAGCCGAATTCGTGGTTAGTTCCCTGAAGTTTGCTCCGGAAAGGGTTATGCAAACCCTCGTCACGTTATTGGAGCAGGAGTTACGGGACGACCCGGCGCTTTGGCCGCCAAAATATTACCAGGCGGTGCAAACCGTAGCCGACCTGGGCTAAAATTTATCAAAAGCCTGCGGACTGGTGTCGGATTCGCAGGCACCGGAACACGTACATTTTATTATCAACCTCAATTAAAAAAATTATCATGAAAAATTTTATTCAAAAGCTCCTCATGCTGAGCCTGCTTATTTTCCTGTCGGTTCAGATTACCTGTGCACAAAAGGTTGATACAGCCGCACGGAATCGGTCAAATGCCTTGTTCGATCTTTATATGCAGCGCCATAAAGTACTTAAAACCATAGCGTGGGTGTCACTTTCGACTGGGACGGCACTGGTGGTCATTGGAACAGCCCAGGCAACTTCCTCATCTATCCTTTCGTCCAGCTACGCCGCGGGTGCTACTGCTGTTGCCGCGGGGGTAATTATGATGCTCGGCAGCATACCTTGTTTTTTGGTAGCAAGCAGCATGGAAAATAAAGCGCTGCGTGTGCAGCTGAACGCGGGCAGCATAAGCGGGATTCCGCGGTCGGAATATGTTGGACTGAGCTTAAAAATACATTTGTAGCAACTTACCCGGCTCCTCACGACAAAATCAGTTGTTACCAGCCTCTATTAAAATACTATCATGTAAATACCTCCCCAAAGATCGACCTGCATTGGCAATTGCCGTTTTTATCCTTGCAAATGGTGTTCACCAAAATGGGAGTGTGATGAACGAGAACAAGTGACATGAATACTTATGTAAAAAACGCCCATTGCGATAGCGATGCGCCAAAGCGGAAATGATGATGATCAATTGCTCATCCCAAATTCCCTCTAAAAAAGCTGTTCGATAATGTCATCTGTAGAAAGCCCTTCCGCCTCAGCGTGGTAGCTGCGGATGATACGATGCCTTAAAATAGGTTTGGCTATGGCTTTTACATCCTCAATATCCGGTGAATATTTCCCGCTGATTACCGCGTGGCATTTAGCGCCAAGTATCAGGAACTGCGATGCCCTGGGGCCTGCGCCCCAGTTAAGCAATCTTTTTACACCGGGGCCGGCCATTTCGCTGTTAGGGCGGGTCTTTGTCACCAGCTTTACGGCATATTCCAGCACATTATCGGTTACGGGGATGTTGCGCACCAATTGCTGAAAATATATGATCTGTTCTGCATTCAGCAGCTTTTTCACTTCAGGCTTAAGGGTACTGGTGGTGTTTTTTACCACCTGCAACTCTTCTTTAAATGAAGGGTAATCTAAAGCTATATTAAACATAAAACGGTCCAGCTGCGCCTCGGGCAATGGGTAGGTACCTTCCTGTTCTATGGGGTTTTGAGTTGCCAGAACAAAAAATGGCTGCGCCAGCTTGTGGGTAAATCCGGCTGCGGTTACCGCCTTTTCCTGCATAGCTTCCAAAAGGGCGGCCTGTGTTTTTGGCGGCGTACGGTTAATCTCGTCGGCAAGTATAATGTTCGCGAAAACGGGGCCCGGTATAAATTTGAAATTCCTGTCCTCGCCCAAAATTTCCGAACCGATAATATCCGATGGCATCAGGTCGGGGGTGAACTGAATGCGTTTAAAATCAAGATCGAGCACCTGGGCAACAGTTTGTACCAGCAATGTCTTCGCCAGTCCGGGTACGCCAACAAGTAAACAGTGCCCATTGCTAAAAATAGAAATAAGTACAAACTTAAGTACGTCTTCCTGACCTATGATAACTTTGCCAATTTCGGCGCTGATTTGCTGATAAGCGTGCCTTAAAGCATCAGCAGCTTCCACATCTGAGCGGTGTTGCATATTTTAAGGTTTAACTTCTGCGGTGGTTTCAACAGGGGTGGCCCATCCTTTTAACCCTGCGCACGATTGATATTGAGGATCAATTTTAATGAAGGTTTGTTTTCTTTTTTTCTGGAACCACTCGCTCACCTTACGATTAATTTTATCATTGCTGGCATAAGCTTTTATTTTAGGATAATCGTCCACCAGGTTTGCCCTGTGGGCGTTGGTGCTCGATTTAAGATACAGTATCCTGTAACTCTTTTTCCCATCGGCGGCTGTAAACAGGGCCGGCTTGGATATGCTTCCAACCTTCATTGTATCAACTATAAGCGCTACCTGCGGATCGAGCTTATCAGTAGGGATATAGGTGGTGCGGGTTTCCACATTATCAGCATTTAGCATCATTCCGCCATTATATTTTGTTTCCTTATTGTCGGAATAATATGCCGCCAGGGTTGAGAAGTCCATCTTTTTATTTTTTATGGCGAAATCATAAACACTATCGGCAGTTGCTTTGGCGCGGACCAAACTTGCATCGGTAATAGCCGGGATAATTAATATATGGCGCACGTGCACCTGCTCGCCGCGGCGTTCTATCACCTGTAAAAAGTGAAAACCGAAATCTGTTTCAAATACCGGTGAAACTTCACCCGCTTTTAGCCTGAACGCCCAGGCGGCAAATTCTTTAACAAACGTACTCCTGTCGGCAAAACCA
>Ga0068856_100005463_pt1 | contig 12520 bp, 11 predicted proteins | sample KBSCornC62_FD_66595 | JGI IMG/M metagenome (GOLD analysis project Ga0068856, IMG submission 66595) | Corn rhizosphere microbial communities from Kellogg Biological Station, Michigan, USA - KBS Corn C6-2 | ecosystem: Host-associated > Plants > Roots > Rhizosphere > Soil ...
GGGAGCTTGTCGACAGTCGCGTCGGATAGCAGCTGCTCGTAGTCGGCCTCGCTCTGTTTGGGACGCGGATCGTAGGAGAACGTCGATGGCTCCTTGTCCGAGCCGAGGTACGTCTTGCCACCGACCTGAAACCGCAACCGGCCGAGCTTCCACGAGTGATGCAACGGCTTCCAGGACGCACTCTTGCCGATCAGCTGGGCCGTCACTCCGCCTCGCAACCCGAGCGTCACATCGGCGCCTCCGAACAGGATGCCGTCGATGAAGTAACGACCCGAGACAGGATCGTCGGCATTCGCGCGCCCTGGGCGCTCCCAACCGATCCGCGGGCGTGCGCCAGCGTGGATCTGGACCTTCGCGCTCGCCGTGATCTCGCCACCGGCGTTCGCGAGCTTCGGGATCCCGCCTTTGAAGTACGCGTCGAGGTCGGCACCGACCTCGGCGGGAATGACCAGCGTGCCGGCGATGCTGAAGTGGCGCGTGACGCCCGGGTGAGTCGAGAACACCCCTTCCACCGTCAGATCCCCGAGAAGCGCTGGACCGACGTACGCGTGGACGACGAGGCTGATCCCCCACCAGTACGGCACCGGAACGATGTCGATCCATTGCACGCCCCAGTCGCTCTTATCGATCACGGACTTCTTCTTCGACTTGCGTCCGAACAGCTTGATCTGCGCGGTCGGTGTGATTCGCCCGAGCGTCGTGATGTAGCCGTCGGGGTCGACGATCACCTCGGCGCGACCGCGAAGCCACTTGTTGAAGTCGAACTCGAGTAACCCACTGCCGGTCAAGCCGAGGCCATTCGGTGCGTCGTCGGTCGCCGGCTCCGGCGGGGCCAAGGCGCCGAGTTTGCTGCGCGCGAGCTTGCGAGCGGCTTGCATCTCGGTCAACTCGATCTCGATCGACCCTTGGATCTTGTCGGAGACGTAGGACGCCTCTCCGCGTGCGGAGAACCGGCCGCGTTCGAACGAGGCATCGAGCTTGCCGAACAGCTTGTGGTTCGCGAGAGGTGTCAGCTTCGCGTCGAGCTTCGCGTGCGCCGAGAGATCCCCGAGCGAGTCTCGTCGGATCGGTACGACAGTCTTGGCGACGCCCTTCGCCTCGACATCGGCGAAGGCCTCGAAGTGACTCCACCCGTCGACGAGGTGAAAGAAGCTCGGCCGTGCTGTCGATTGCGGAAATAGGCCGTCGAGCCAGAAATTGGAGAGCATGACCGCGAGCTCGTATTTGCCGAAGCCAAGCTGATTCTCGGCGAGCCACACGGACGCATCCTGGAGGTCCTCGAGCTCGAGGAGCTCCGGGAGTCTCGCTTCCGTCAGTCGCTCGAGCGCGGCGGCGGAGCCTGGGCCGGCGGTGAGCACGAGCTCGCCGGAGATGTCGCCGTCGGGGGCGTTCACGGTCAGCGCGAACCGCTCGCCCGTGGTGAGCTGCGGCAACGCGGGGTGCTCGAACGAGATCACCTGATCGCGAGCCGCCGTGTGCAGCATGCCGCGATCGTCCTTGTAGACCCATAGCAGACCGTTGCCGAGCGAGCCGAATCGAACCGGCAGCTCGTGCGCGATCTGCGCCACGGGCCAGAACGCGTCGCGAAACCGCGTCGGCACCACGAGCTTCGGATTCCCCATCAGCTCGAACACGTAAGACGTGACATCGACGTGCACGAGCGGGATGACACCGAGCGGCGTGGGAACGAGGTCGAGGTGCTCCTCGGCGAGGATGAGGTGATGCGAAGGGCCGGCGGTGCGATGAGCGCTAGCCTGCTGATCCCGGGCGGCGCGTACGGCGTTATCGACGGGAGGCTTGACCACTCGCTTCGGGACAGGGGGCGTCGGGTCGCGACCGTCGACCTTCTGCACCCGATCGCTCGCCTTCGTCTTCGGTGCCACTCGCCTCCAACCTTGCAGCCGACTTTGCCACAATCATGCGCGTGAAGCTCGTGGCCGATCCTCGCGCGTTCCAGCGCGCACCGATCGGCAGCTGCGTCGCCGGTGCAACCTACCTGATGTGGTGCGCGGCTCGTGATCTGGTCGGCTCGTTGCAGTGGGGAATCCCGTCGGATCGCGACGTCCGCGACATGTTCGCGCTGATGGACTTCCTCGAGCATCCCTCGCTCGCTCGCACGGGATCGGTGCTGATGGACTGCAGGGACATCCAGCGCGTCGATGCCGACATCATGATCGGCTTCGTGGAGCGAGCGCGCACGCAGCTGCCGCGCTGGTCGCCGCGGATCGCCGCGCAGGCCGTGATCGTCCCGGCCGGGGTCGGTGGCATCTTGCTCGCCGGGGGCTTGCCGCTGCTCGCGCCGACACATCCGTTCCGGTTCGTATCGACGCTCGACGACGCCGTCGCGTTTCTTGGTCACCCGGGCGTTCGCGCCGCGCACGCCGAGGCGTGTGCGATCGCGACGACCGTGCAAGGGACGCTCGCACTTGTCGCGCGCGCACGGTCGGCGATCGCGGCGGATCTCATCGGCGCGAGCGTCGAGGGCTGCGCACTCGCCCTCGCGGTCTCGGGGCGCACTCTCCAGCGCGAGCTGGCGCGTGCGGGGACCTCGTTTTCCGACGAGCTCCGCCGCGCACGCGTCGCTGCGGCGAACGACGAGCTCCGACTCGGCGATGCCAAGTTCGACGTGATCGCGACGCGCACCGGGTTCGGCACCTCGTCGAGGATGAACGAGGCGCTGCGGCGCGAGCTCGGCGCCACGGCGCGCGAGCTCAGGGATCGCCACCGACGCTAGTGGCGTGATCCGGATCGCGGTTGGCGCGATCTGGATCGTGGGCCGAGGTATGAGGCCTCGTGAGTCGATCAGTCGTGTGGGCGGTGTGTCTCGGCGCGTGCGGACCCGATCCTCGTGGGGCGGCTCAGGCACCCGACGCGCAGATCAGCAACGATGCAGCGACGACGTGCGTGATCGCGCGCGAGGCCGAGCTCGATCTCGAGAACGACGCGCACAACTGCGGGAAGCCCTGCCACGATTGCACGGTGTGTGGTGGTACCTGCGTCGCGGGACGGTGCACGGCGGACACGCTGGTCGCCGACACGTCGGCGACGCTCCAGCTGGCAGTCGATGCGACGCGCGTCTACTGGGTCGATGACGGAAACGACATCCCGGGGTCCGGCCGGGTGTTCGCGATGGACAAGCGCGGCGGCGAGCCCACGCTCCTCGTCGAGGGCGAGACTCGAATCTTCGGGGTTGCGGTGGACGGCAGCTTCCTCTACTGGACGAACGGGGCGAGCGCGCAGACGGCCGGCTCGGTCAAGAGGCAGCCGCTGGGAGGCGGGAGCGCGGTGACGCTCGACGCCGCACCCACGTACAACCCGGCGTGGATCTACGCCGGCGCGGCGGGCGCGTACTGGTTCGGCACGGGGAACTCGGGGATCTATGCGTCGACCGCCTTCGAACCGTTTCGCGTGTTCGCACCACCGCATGCCGGGGCGATTGCCGTGGCAAATGGGCTCGTCTACTACCTCCACGTCGAGAGCGGCGGGCAGGAGCTTCGCGCATCACCCGAGGGCGGAGGTTCGGCTTCGGTGATCGCGACCAGCGCGACGCTGGAGTGGGGCGCGCTCGCCGCCGGGCGTGACGGCATCTACATGGCCGCGGAGGTTCCCGGCGAAGTGGTCCGCGTGCCGTTTGGTGGAGGCGCCCCGGTGGTCGTCGCATCCAACCAGGCGAGGCCCCTATGGATCGTCGCCGACGATCGCGCCGCGTACTGGACCAACCTCGGACCACCGGCAGGGAGCGGCGGGATCATGCAACTCACTCCCGACGGGCAGCCGGTCGAGCTCGCGACCATCGCTTCGCCGATGCAGCTCGCGCTCGACAATTCTTGTATCTACGTCCTCAGTCGCGATTCTCAGACGGCGCCCCTCCGCGGCTCCTTGCTACGGATCGCTCGATGATCCTGGTTCGCCTCTGAAGCGCTTCGCCTCGATCCCGTGCTTCCGGAGCAGCTCGAAGAAGGCGCGACGTGGCTTGCGCTCGGCGCGTGCGGCCTGGGCGATGTTGCCATCGGCCTGACGCAGCGCCGAGATCAGGCGTTCGCGCTCGAACTGCTCGACGACCTGCCGCTTCGCCTTCGCGAAGCTCGCATCACCGACTGTGGGGGCCTGCGGCACGAGCAACGGAAGATCGGACGGCTCGATCGGGCGCGCGATCTGGAGACACGTCAGGTACCGCACACAGTTCTCGAGCTCGCGGACATTTCCCGGCCACGTGTAGCGCTCCATCGCCTCGCAGGCGGCGGGGCCGAGCACGATCGGTGACAGGCGGTATTGCGCCGCATACTTCGCGATGAACATCTGCGCGAGGGGCGCGATGTCCTCGATGCGGCGCGCGAGCGCCGGAACCTCGACCGGGATCACGCGCAGCCGGAACATCAGATCCTCGCGAAACGTGCCGCGGCGGACAGCGTCGAGCAGATCGATGTTCGTCGCCGCGACGAACCGCACCTCGACTCGCTGGAGCTGCTGATCGCCGACGCGGCGGAATTCCTTGTCCTGGATGAACCGGAGGATCTTGGCCTGACTCGCGAGCGGAAGCGCGTCGAGCTCGTCGAGGAACAAGGTCCCTTGGTTCGCGGCTGCGGCGAGACCATCGCGCTCGCCGCGCGCGCCGGTGAACGCTCCGCCGACGTGGCCGAACAGCTCGTTCTCGAGCAGCTCGGCGTTCAGTGTCCCGCAGTTAAGCGCGACGAACGGACGACTCGCGCGTGGGCTCGCCTCGTGGAGATAGCGCGCGTAGCGCTCCTTGCCGACGCCCGTCGGCCCGGTGATCAAGACCTCGGCATCCGTCGCGGCGACACGATCGAGCGTCTCGAGCACACCCATATGCGCTCGACTCCGACCCACCAAACGCCCGCGCGTTTCCACCCGCGCCTTGTATACCAGAGGCGCTCCTCGCTCGGCTGGCGATCTTTCGCGAACGTTGGAGCAAATTGCGGCAGGTGGATGAAAACATCCAGCTGGGGTGGACCGAACGCACGCACTCCCGCGGCACGTTCACGGCGCACCGGGGCAAGCGCGGGTTCGGCGGTGGCGCATGGTTTGCTCGATGGCGCGGCGGTGCCGAACTTCGAGTCCATCGGTGACGTGTCGCGCACGTTGCGCGACTTTCTCACCGCCGAGCTCGCGGCCCTGGCACCGCCGAACCCGCCACCGATCGCGCTTCTCCACGATCTGCTCGCGCCCCCCCCGACCGCACCGCCCTCGCTGTCGCTCTTCCTTTACGACATCCTCGAGGATGGCAGCGCACGCAACCGGGCTCCGATAAGGACGCCGCAGCAGATCGCCGGAACCCAGCGGGTGCGGATCGCGAAGCCGCCATTGACGCTTGCGCTTCGCTACATGTTCACCGCGTGGGCCGCCGACCGCTTGACGGAGCACCGGATGATCGGACGCGTCCTCCAGGCCTTCCTCGATCATCCGGTCCTGAGCGGGTCGCAGCTCGTCGGCTCACTCGCGAACACGAACGAGGCACTCAAGCTCACGCTGTCTCCGATCGCGCTCGAGGACCGCGCGCAGGTGTGGGAGGCGATCAAGCTTCCGTATCGACTGTCGATCAATTACGAGGTTCGGGTCGTTCATATCGATCCGGAGCTCGCAGATGACGTCCCAGGCGTCGTCGAGGCGATCGCGCAGCCAGGTGAGGTCGCATGACCTTCCTCGCGTTCTCGGGTGCGGCGACGCGCACGTACAGTCCGGCCGGCTTCCTGTTGATCGACGCGTACACGCGCGAGCCACCCGCAGGTCGGGTCAGCGCGCGGATCGATCGCAGCGATGGCATCGGCGGATGGATCGAGACCGACGCGCGCGGTGTGATCACGCCGTCGAGCGTCCTCGCATTCCCGGGACTCGGGCGAGCACGCGATCCGGCGGCGCCACCGGTCACGCACCGCGTACGCGTCGAGGCTGACTTGTATCGCCCGATGTACCGCGCGAGTGCCGACGGTGTCGTGTTTCCCGTGCCGCCGTACAACGATGCGGAGCCGCTGACACTGCCGCCTCCGCTGTTCGCGCAGCTCCTGTTACTACCCGCGTTTCACTATCAGTACCCGTCGCACGTGCGCCTGCTTCGCGGCGAGGTCGTTCATGCGGCGGCGCCGGTGAGCGACGCGCTCGTCACGGACTCGGTGTTCGGAACGAGCGTGCTCACCGACGAGCGCGGTGCCTTCACGCTGCCGTTGCCCTTCCTGGCGGATGGTGTGGCCGACACGATCGATGTCAGCGATCGCTTCGGCAACACCGGCGCTCTGACGATCACGTTTCCCGCCGCACTCGCGAGCGGCGTCTTGATCCCGATCTGAGAGGAACCATGTCCGAATATCTGAGCCCCGGCGTCTACATCGAAGAGGTCGATAGCGGTCCCCAGCCCATCGAAGGTGTCAGCACGAGCACCACCGGGGCAGTCGGTGTCACGGTGCGTGGCCCGACGGTGGGACCACCGGTGTTGGTCACGAGCTTTCTCGAGTTCGCGCGCACGTTCGGCGACTTCCTTCCCCAGCCGTCACCTCTCGAGATCAACACGTACGCGAGCGACCCCACCGAGGGTGGCCGCTGGTGGACGTTCCCGCTCGCGGTCAAGGGCTTCTTCGACAACGGAGGTCAGCGCTTGTTCGTGAAGCGCGTGGTCAGCAAGACCGCGAAGGCCTCGTTCGGTTCGTTCCAGCAAGGGCTCTATGCGCGCGTCGTGGCGGACAAGGCTCCGAACGCGACCAGCGCGAGCCTCGAACACGTGATCCACGTCGACACGGCGACCGGTCTCGAGTTTCGCCGTGGCGATACCGGAGCGCCGTTGTTCAACGCCAACGTCACCGGCTACGACCCCGCGACCGGTATCGTGTCGTGGGGAGCCGGCGTCACGCCTGGCCTGGTGGCCTCGCGCGGCGACTTCGCAATCATCGAGCCCCCACTCGTCGCTACCGACACGCTCACGTTCACCGCGATCTCGCCGGGGGAGTGGGGCGATGACGTCGCCGTGCTCGTCCGGCCCGTCATCGGCGCGAGCTACGGCATGTTGTTCGATGCCGCATTTGGCGATCCGACGGCAACGAGCCAGCTCACCGTAGCGGCTGCGGTCGGAGCGGGAACCCTGACGATCGGCGTTGCGGCTGGATTCACCGCTGTCGGCGGACGGATCATCGTCAACGGCGACGAGTACGACTACACCGCCTACAACGCGGCCACGGGCGTGATCACGCTCGTCGGAACGACAACCGAGAGCTATGGCACGAGCGCCGTCGTCCGCCTGCTGCGACGCGCATACGACGGCGCCGGACTCACGGTGAACATCTGGGGCGCCCAGGCGATCTATCCGCACGCGATCCTCGAATTCGATAACGGCGCGGTCAAGGAACGTGCGGTGGTCGCTTCGGTCTCGGGAAACGTCGTCACCCTCAGTGCCGCGCTCGTCCAGACCTACTGGGAGGGCGAGACCGTGCGCGTGATCGAGGCCGAGGTGCGTACCCGGTACGCCCCGGGCGGCGTCGTCCAGGCTACCGAAACGTTCACGGGGCTACGCCTGTTCGACGACGGCACGCCGAACCACTTGATCACCGCCGTCAACGCGCGCTCGCAGCTCGTCACGGTGAAGCGCGAGCCGGGATACTCCGACTCGTTGCTCGAGCGATTCCCGGCGCCGAAGGGTGTCCCGTGGACCGAGCTCGCGTCTGGTGTCGACAACAACGACACCTTGACCGTCGACGACTTCGTCGGTGTCGATGGTGGTAGCGGCAAGCGCACCGGCATCCAAGCGCTGGAGGACATCGACGAGATCAGCATCGTGATGGTGCCCGGCATGTGGTCGTCGACCGTGCAGAGCGGCCTGATCCAGCAGTGCGAGCTGATGAAGAGCAGGTTCGCGATCCTCGATTCGCCGCGCCTCGATTCGCCGACGAGCGTCACCGACGTCAAGGCGTTCCGGTCGGCGCTCGATACAAAGTACGCCGCGCTGTACTACCCGTGGCTCGATGTTCGCGACCCGTCGGTTCACGCGACGGTGCTCGCTCCACCGTCGGGCCACCTCGCCGGGATCTACGCGCGCGTCGATGTCGAGCGCGGTGTTCACAAGGCGCCGGCGAACGAAGTGATCCAGGGCATCGTCAAGATCGATCAAGAAGTCACGAAACGCGAACAGGACCTGCTCAATCCGTTCCCGGTGAACATCAACGTGCTGCGCGCGTTCCCCGATCGCGGCAACCGGGTCTGGGGAGCGCGCTGCGTGACCTCCGATCCGCAGTGGAAGTACATCAACGTCCGTCGTCTGTTCATCTTCCTCGAGGCGTCGCTCGATATCGGCACGCAATGGGTGGTGTTCGAGCCCAACGATGAACCGCTGTGGGCGCGCGTACGCTCGAGCGTCACCAACTTCCTCACCACCGTGTGGCGCTCCGGCGCGCTGCAAGGCGCGAGCGCCGGCGAGGCCTTCTTCGTCAAGTGCGATCGCACCACGATGACCCAGGACGACATCGACAATGGTCGGCTGATCGTGCTGGTCGGTGTCGCGCCGGTGAAACCCGCCGAGTTCGTGATCTTCCGCATCCAGCAGAAGACGCTCGACGACGTCCAGGCCTCGTAACGGAGCAACCCCATGGCATTGGTTTATAGAGACGATCCATATCCGGCATACAACTTCGAGCTCGTCGTCACTGGCATCAGCGACGACGGGCGCGCGGTCAAGGGCTCGTTTGCGGAGGTCAGCGGCCTCGAGGTCGACCTCCCACCGATCGAGTATCGCAACGGCTCCGAGGACATCACCGTCCGCAAGCAGCCCGGGTTGAAGAAGTACACCGCGATCGTGCTGAAGCGCGGTTTGATCGGAGATCTCGCGATGTGGAACTGGGTGCTCCAGGGCCTCTCGGGCAAGGTCAAGCGAACCGAAGCGGCGATCATCCTCTTCGACGAGAGTCGCAAGGAGGTCATGCGGTGGAACCTCCGGCGGGTGTGGCCGTCGAAGTGGACGGGCCCGGGCCTCAACGCGAAGAACAACGAGATCGCGATGGAGACGCTCGAGCTCACGCACGAGGGCCTCGAGACGGACGGTCAGAACTGAGCCGTGGTCGCGACTGCCGACATCGCCGGTCTTCGGTTCGCGGTGGCTCCGGCCATCGCGCCGCAACCACTGCGCTCTGATGTCGCCGGCTTCATCGGACCGACGGCGCGCGGCCCGATCGGGGTACCGATCCGGATCGTCGGGTGGCGCGAGTACCTGCGCGTGTTCGGTCCGCTCGTCGCCTCCGCGGATACTCCCTACGCCGTCCGCGGCTACTTCGCGAATGGCGGAGAGATCGCACACGTCGTGCGCATCGGGGGAGAGACCGTCGCGCTGGCGGGCGCCGTGTGGACGATCGGCGCGAGCCTCCCGCCGACGAGCGGCTTTCCCTCGCAGCAGTACGCGGTGACCGCGACGAGCCCCGGCGCCTGGGCCAACCACGCAGAGGTGGAGCTGACCTATCGCCTCGACGGGTTGTCCGGAGGACCAGAGCTCGACATCATCGTCCGCGTTCCGGACGAGCCCGTCGAGCAGTTCACCGGTGTAACGCCCGCGCTGATCACCGAGCTCGGCTCGCGGTTCGTGACGTTCGTCCCGATCGGAGCGACGCCGCCGACGGGCACCAGCCCGGGACCTCGCCGCGCCGTGTTCTCGGTGGAGCTCCTCAACGGCGTGGACGCGCCGCCCGCGGCCGCGGACTACCAAGACGCGAACCTCCGGCTCGGCGATGTCCCCGAGGTCGCGCTCGTGGTGGCTCCGGACCTGTATCGCGATCTCGCGAGTGTCGCCGATCAGCTCGACGTCCTATCCGCGCTGCTTCGCACCGCCGCTGATGCACACGACCGTCTGGTTGTCGTCGACGTACCCGCAGCCTCCGAAGATCCCAGGGCCGCGGCGACGTGGCTGGCAGACTTGCGCGCGTTCACCGCGCCCGACACCTGGCGCGCCGCGGCCTGCTACCACCCTCGCGTGTGGGTCCCCGATCCGCTTGGCGGTGTGGCAGCACCCCAGCGGGCGATCGGCTGTGCAGGCCTGGTCACCGGCGCGATCAGCCGCCTCGATCGCGAGCGGGGCGCCCACCACACGCCCGCGAATGCGCCGTTGCTGGAAGCGGTGGATGTCACGCGCACGTTCGGGGACGCGGAGCTGGCGCTGCTCGGCGCGACCGGGATCGATCCGCTGATCTGCTGGTGCGGACACGGCCTCCAGATCTGGGGGGACCGCACGGTCGAGCTGGCCGACCCCAGCGCTCGGTTCGTCGCGCATCGCCGGCTCGTCCACCGCCTGGTGCGGGCGATTCGCCGGGTCGCGGAGCCGCTGGTGTTCGATGGCAACACCCCCGTGCTGTGGTTCGCGCTGACCCGCGCGATCACGACCGTCTTGCTCGAAGCGTTTCGAGCGGGAGCGCTCGCGGGGCAGCGGCCGGAGCAGGCGTTCTCGGTCCAGTGTGATGCGATCACGAATCCTCCGAGCGAGATCGATGGCGGGCGTTGCGTCTGCCTGATCGGTCTCGCACCTGCGGTGCCGATGGAGCTCATCACGTTGCGCATCGCGGTGGCCGCCGACGGCCACATCGAGGTGACGTGATGGAGAGACCGCTGCCCGGCTATTCCTTCTTCGTCACGCTGGATCCGGCCGACGCCTACCTGCCGGCGGCGCAGGCCGCGCTCGTGCCGTACGTCGCGGTCGGTGCGTTCAAGGAGGTTCGCGGGCTCGGAGCGGAGCTGGAGACGATGACCCAGGCCGAGGGCGGGCTCGGCGACACCGTGCATATCTTGCCGGTCCGGCACAGCTGGACCCGGATCACGCTCAGGCGCGGCATCGTGCGTGACTCGTCGCTGTTCACCTGGTATCAGGCCGGGCTGCGCCAATCGCTCGGCGCGCGCCGCGACGGAGCCATCGTCCTCTTGACCGCGGGTGGCGCGCCCGCGATGTCGTGGACGTTCCGCGCGGGCCTCGCGGTCAAGTGGAATGGCCCAGAGCTCGACGCGACGCAAAACTCCGTCGCGCTGGAATCTCTCGAGATCGCCCACGAGGGGATCGAACAACACGTGCTCTCCGCCGCGGAGCCGGACTGATGGTCACGATCCAGCAGCTCGAAGTCATCCTCGAGGTCGATGGCAACGAGGAGGCCGCGTTTGCGAAGCTGTTCGACAAGTACGTGCGGCGGTGGCAACGCGCCCGCGACGACGAACGCGCCCAGGTCGCTCAGATCGAGCGCGACCGCCGCCTCTACCGAGATGAGGACGCATGACCACGCCGGCATCGCTCGTGCGCCAGGGGCTGGTGAAGGCTCACCTGGAGATCATGCAGCCGGGCGCGCCCGCGCCGCGCGCGACCGGGATCGTGATCCCGGTTCGCTTCAACCCGACGCAGTACGTGATCGAGAAGGCGAACACGTTCGCCGAGATTCCGATCCCGGGGCTCGAGTCGCCGCCGCTCCAGTTCATTCGTGGCAACGCGGAGCGTCTCACGACCGAGCTCCTGCTCGATACGTCCGACACCCTCGAGGATGTCCGTGTGAAGTACACGGATCAGCTGCGCGGGTTGCTCGATGTCCAGAGCGAGCTCCACGCGCCGGCGATCCTGCGGTTCGTCTGGGACACCCAGGTGTTCGTTGGCGTCGTCGAGAGCATGAGCTTCACGTTCCAGCTGTTCACGCCCGAAGGTGTGCCGTTGCGTGCCCACCTCAACCTCGCGATGAAGGAGTACAGGACCGTCGAACAGCAGGTGATCGAGACGCCGCGCAACTCGCCGGATGTCGACAAGGCATACACGGTGCGCCGCGGTGACACGTTGAGTGCGATCGCGGCCGCCACCTACGACGATCCTAGCAAGTGGCGCGAGATCGCACGAGCGAACGGAATCGCCGATCCGAGAACACTTCCGCCGGGCCGCGTCCTCGCGGTGCCACGGATCAAATGATCATGTCGCAGCTCCTCGCCGGACTCCCGGCCACCAGCTACTACGCGCCACGCGCGCGAATCGAGATCGAGAACCGCGAGCTCACCGCGGAGGCGCTCGCCGACCTGATCTCGGTCTCGGTCTCGCTCGACGCCGATTCTCGAGCACTCGCCTCGTTCTCGCTGACGGTGAACAACTGGGATGCGGCTCGGCTCGCATTCAAGTACAGCGACAGCGAGCTGTTCGACGTCGGCAGGACAGTCCACGTCCAGCTCGGCTATGCCGATCGGGTGGTCTCGATGATGCGAGGGATCATCACGAGCCTGTCGCCGAAGTTTCCCGAGTCGGGCGCACCGACGCTCGCCGTGAGCGGCCAGGACTCGCTCGTGTTGCTGCGCGACCGCAAGCCCAAGGCGAACGAACAACGCAAGTTCTCGGGCCAGACCGATGGTGAGATCGCCGAGGTCATCGCGAAGCGCAACAACCTGACACCGATCGTCGATCGGGATGGCGAACCGCACCCGCAGGTGTTCCAGCGCGACCTCGACGACCTCCAGTTCCTGATCGAACGCGCGAAGCGAAGCGACTTCGATTGCTACATCGCGAACGACCCGGACGGAGGCAAGGATC
>Ga0068856_100005465_pt1 | contig 12519 bp, 13 predicted proteins | sample KBSCornC62_FD_66595 | JGI IMG/M metagenome (GOLD analysis project Ga0068856, IMG submission 66595) | Corn rhizosphere microbial communities from Kellogg Biological Station, Michigan, USA - KBS Corn C6-2 | ecosystem: Host-associated > Plants > Roots > Rhizosphere > Soil ...
ACGCGGCGTCGGCCTACGCCGCCGAGATCGACCATCTGGCGCTCGCCTTCACGGTGCTGATCGTGCTGCTGTCGGCGCCGGTCTTCTTCCTGATGATCGCCTTCGCGGTGAAATACCGCCGCGGCCGTACCGCCGACCGCCGCCATCCGGTGAACAGCCGGATCGGCTTCGAGATCTCCTGGGCGGTGATTCCGTTCGTCGCGATGCTGGTGTTCTACGTCTGGTCGACCCGGCTCTATTTCCAGCAGCATCATCCGCCGAGCAACGCGCTCGAGATCCAGGTCGTCGCCAAGCAGTGGATGTGGAAGTTCCAGCATCCCGGCGGCCAGCGCGAGATCAACGAGCTGCACGTGCCGATCGGCCGGCCGATCCTGCTGACGCTGGCCTCGCAGGACGTTATCCACGACCTCTACGTGCCGGCGCTGCGGCTGAAGCAGGATGTCGTGCCGGGCCGCTACACCAGCCTCTGGTTCAATGCCGACACCGTCGGCAGCTATCGCCTGCAATGCTCGCAGTTCTGCGGCGCCGACCATGCGGTGATGGGCGGCTACCTCCATCTGCTGTCGCCGTCCGACTATGCGCGCTGGCTCGAGCAGGCCGGCACCGACATGACGCTCGCTGCCCAGGGCGCGGCGCTGTTCCGCACGCGCGGCTGCAGCGGCTGCCACGGCGCCGCCGCGACGGTGAAGGCGCCGTCGCTCGCGGGGCTGTTCGGCCACGAGGTGCCGCTCTCCGACGGCAGCGTCGTGACGGCTGACGCGCAGTACATCCGCGACAGCATCCTGATGCCGCACGCGCAGGTCGCCGCCGGCTATCCCGACATCATGCCGACCTTCCAGAACGTGTTGCGCGAAGACGACGTGCTGAAGCTCGTCGCCTACATCAAGTCGCTCGCTGCCGAACCGAGGTCCAAGCGATGACCGATGTTCCTGCCAACCGGCGTGCCAATCCGCACGACATCCGCGATCGCGGGCTCAGCGAGACGCCCGAGCAGCGCACGAGCTACCTGCGCGCCGGCCATACGTTGCGCTCATGGTTCCTCACCACCGACCACAAGCGCATCGCGCTGCTCTATCTCGTGGCGGTCACGTTCTTCTTCTTCGTGGGCGGCATCGCCGCCGCGCTGATCCGCATCGATCTGCTGACGCCCGAGGGCGATCTGCTGAGCAACGAGGGCTACAACCGTGCCTTCACGCTGCACGGCGTGATCATGGTCTGGTTCTTCCTGATCCCGTCGATCCCCAACACCTTCGGCAACTTCCTGATCCCGCTGATGATCGGCGCGAAGGACCTCGCCTTCCCGCGGCTCAACCTCCTGAGCTGGTACATCTACGTGATCGGCGGTCTGTGCACGCTGTTCGTGCTGGTGGCGGGCGGCGTCGACACCGGCTGGACGTTCTACACGCCGCTCTCCTCGATGTTCGCGCACGGCCAGGTGGTGATGGCGGCGACCGCGGTGTTCATCGTCGGCTTCTCGTCGATCCTGACCGGGCTCAATTTCATCGTCACGATCCACAAGCTGCGCTGCCCCGGCATGACCTGGGGCCGCCTGCCGCTGTTCGTGTGGTCGCACTACGCGACCTCGCTGATTCTGGTGCTGGCGACGCCGGTGCTGTCGATCACGCTGGCGCTGATCGCGGCCGAGCGGCTGTTCGGGCTGGGCGTGTTCGATCCCAAGCTGGGCGGCGATCCGCTGCTCTACCAGCACCTGTTCTGGTTCTACAGCCATCCCGCCGTCTACATCATGGTGCTGCCCGGACTCGGCGTGGTGAGCGAGCTGGTCACCGCGGCGGCCCGCAAGCGCGTGTTCGGCTACTGGTTCGTGGCGGGCTCCTCGCTGGCGATCGCCGCGGTCGGCTTCCTGGTGTGGGGCCACCACATGTTCGTCGCCGGCCAGTCGATGTATGCCGGCGCGGTCTTCTCGTTCCTGAGCCTGGTGGTCGCCGTGCCGTCGGCCGTCAAGGTCTACAACTGGACGGCGACGCTCTACAAAGGCCAGATCGCGATCGATCCGCCGTTCCTGTTCGCCGCCTCGTTCATCGGCCTGTTCGTGTTCGGCGGGCTGACCGGGCTGGTGCTGGCGATGCTGGCGGTCGACACGCACGTGCATGACACCTACTTCGTGGTCGCGCACTTCCACTACATCATGGTCGGCGGCACGGTCTCCGCCTACTTCGGCGCGCTGCACTTCTGGTGGCCCAAGATGTTCGGCCGGACCTATCCGATGGTCTGGGGACGCATCATGGCGCTGCTGATCTACCTCGGCTTCAACCTCACCTTCTTCCCCCAGTTCATCCTCGGCTACCTCGGCATGCCGCGGCGCTATCACGTCTATCCGCCGGAGTGGCAGGTCTGGAACGTCCTGTCGTCGACCGGCGCCAGCATCCTGGGCGTCGCCTACGTGCTGCCGTTCGTCTACCTGCTCTGGTCGCTGCGCTACGGCCCGCCCGCGCCGGCCAATCCGTGGGGCGCCGCCGGCCTCGAATGGACGGTGCCGTCGCCGCCGCCGAAGGAGAATTTCGCCGAGACGCCGGTCGTCGATTATCCCGCCTACGACTATCCCCTGGAGATGGAGGAGGGGGAGATGAAGGAGGGCGCGCGTGGTTGACCAGCCCTACAGCACCGCGCCGCAGCAGCGCGAGGCGGCGACCATGGGCATGTTCGTCTTCCTCGGCACCGAGATCATGCTGTTCGGCGGCATGTTCGCCGTCGCGCTCGGCCTCAGGCTCACCCATCCGCGCGAATTCGTCGACGCCTCGCTGCAGCTGCATGTCTGGATCGGCGCGATCAATACCGCGGTCCTGCTCACCTCCAGCGCTGCCGTGGCGCTCGCGGTCCACGCCGTCCGGGCGCACCAGTATCGTGCCACCTCGGTGCTGTTCGTCATTGCCGCGCTGCTGGGCGTGGTCTTCCTCGGCATCAAGGCCTTCGAATACGCGACCGAGTACCGCGAAGGCCTGCTGCTGCCGCCGGTCGGGGTGCAGCGGCTGTTCATGGACCTCTACCTCCTCTCGACTGGCTTGCATGCGCTGCACGTGATCGTGGGCGCGGGCCTGCTCGCGGGCGTGGCGGCCTTCGCACCGCGGCGGGCGACACTGGTCGAGAACACCGGACTGTTCTGGCACCTGGTCGATGCGATCTGGGTGTTCCTCTATCCCGTCCTCTATCTCGCGCGGTAGCCCATGGAACAGGCGCGCAAGCGACTGGCGATCGTCTGGCTGGCCCTGATGGCGCTACTCGCCCTGACCGTGGCCGGCAGCTTCACCGTTACCGGTGCCGCCAGCGCCGTCGTGAGCTTCGGCGTGGCGGCCGCCAAGGTGGTGCTGATCTTCTGGTTCTTCATGCAGCTTCGCACCGAGAAGGGCCTGATCCGCGTGTTCGCGGTCGGCGCGATCGCCTGGCTGGCGATCCTGCTCACCATGCTGACCATCGACAACGTCACGCGGTGACGGGCGCCAAAATTGTCACGCCATTGTCAGGGCGTGGCAATCGACAAGTTCAAGCGGGCGTGCGTTTTGGCCGCTTTTTGTCATTTTGCCACCACCCCCTGTCACGGCGGGCCGCGTGGCCCCGTGGAATCCCGCCACACTTGTAACTCCCGCCGTCAGGACCTTCTGCCCAACTGTGTTGCGTGACCTGACACCATCGAGGAGCACGCCATGAACACCGTGATTGCCGAACAGACCCGTCGCCCCATTACCCCTCCGGTCGCGACCCGAGAGGAATGGCTGAGCGCCCGCAAGGCGCTGCTCGAGCGCGAGAAGGAACTGACCCGACTGGGCGACGCCGTGGCGCTCGAGCGCCGCGCCTTGCCCTGGGTGCGGCTGGAGAAGACCTACCTGTTCGACACGCCGGACGGCCGCCGTTCACTCGCCGACCTGTTCGACGGCCATCATCAGCTGGTGATGCAGCACTTCATGCTGCCGCCGGGTTGGGAGCAGGGCTGCAAGAGCTGCTCCTACATGGCCGACCATACCGATCCGACGCTGGTGCACCTCGCTCAGCGCGACACCGCCTTCGTCGCCGTCTCACGCGCGCCGCTGGCGGACATCGAGCGCTTCCGCCAGCGCATGGGCTGGCGGTTCCGCTGGGTGTCGTCGGACGGCACCGACTTCAACCGCGATTTCCACGTGACCTTCACCGCCGACGAGATCGCGCGCGGCGAGGCCGACTACAATTACCGCGGCATGACTCCCGGCCAGGAGATGCCGGGCATCAGCGTGTTCTACAAGGACGAGGCGGGGACAGTGTTCCACACCTACTCGACATACGGGCGTGGCGTGGAGGTGATGATGCACACCTACCGGCTCCTCGACCTCACCCCCAATGGCCGCAACGAAGACGGACGGGCCATGGCGTGGGTGCGCCATCACGATCGCTACGAGACGCAGCCTGCGCAGGGCGCGGGCTCGTGCTGCGGGCGATGAAGACGCTGCGCAGGCAGATGTCCGGCGCTGCCGACTGGCTATCGCTGGCGGCCGCGCCGACTCTCGCCGTCATGGCGCTGGTCACGGCGCTGGGCCGCGGGGCCGACATGTTCTGCGCGGGCTCGCCGATCGGTGGCGGCATGGTCCCGATGTACCTGCTGATGGGCGTCTTTCATGTCGGACCTTGGCTGCGGCTGCTCGCAGCGGCCGGTCCGCGCCCGCACTCGGCCTCATCCTGAGGGCAGGCGCCCCTCCCACCGACGCACTCTCCATCAGGCTCGGGCCGATTTGTGCCTCAGGGTGTAGAGGCCGACGTCGATCCAGACGGCCCGGAAGCCAGCGATGCAATAGCAGAGGTAGTAATCCCACAGGCGGCGGAGCCGCAGGTCGACGCCGAGCGGTTGGGCCTCGGACCAGGCGCGCAGGAAGCGGCTCCGCCATTCGGCCAGCGTTCGCGCGTAGCTGTCGCCGAACGTCTCCATGCCGACCACTTCGAGTCCCGCCGCCTCAGCTTCCCGGGCGATCGCGCTCTTCGTCGGCAGCATGCCGCCTGGAAAGACGTGGCGCTGGATGAAGTCGGTCGTCCGCCGGTAGCCCTCGAAGCGTGTCTCGTCGATCGTGATGACCTGAAGGACGGCCTTGCCGTGCGGTGCGAGCAGCTCACGCAGCTTGCCGAAATAGGTCGGCCAGTAGCGCTCACCGACCGCTTCGAGCATTTCGATCGATACGATGCGGTCGAAGCGGCCGGTGATGTTGCGATAATCCCTCAGCTCGAAGCGGCATCGGTCGGAAGCCTCAGCGCGCGCTGCCAGCTCCTGTGCGAAACCAAGCTGCTCGGTGGAGAGTGTGACGCCGGTCACGTGCGTTTGATACTGCGCCAGCCGTAGCGCCAAAGCGCCCCAGCCGCAGCCGATCTCGAGAATCTGCTCGCCGGCCGCCGGCGACAGCAGTTCGACGATCCGACGCAGCTTCTCCTCCTGGGCCTGTTCGAGCGTCTGCCCGGGCTCGCGATAGAGCGCCGACGAATAGATCATCAGCGGATCGAGCCAAAGCCGGTAGAAGTCATTGCCGAGATCGTAGTGGAACGAGATGTTGCGCCGTGCGCCTTTCGTCGTGTTTGCGTTCAGGAGATGGCGCACGCGGTGCAGGAGCCGCACCGGCAACGCCGCACGCAGCCTGTTGTCGAAAACATCGGCATTGCACACCGCAAAGTCGAGCAGGCTGGGCAGGTCCGGGCTCGACCAGTCGCCGTCGATATAAGCCTCGGCAAATCCCAGATCGCCGCCGGTGAGCAGGCGTCGCAGGGCACGCCAGCGGTGCAGGACCAATGCGGCTTTCGGACCCGGTCTCGCGCCGCTCACCGCGATACGCTGCCCACCTGGCGTCTCGATCATGATCTGCCCGCAGTCGGGGCGTGGCAGCAGAGGGCGAAGCAGCCACGGCGTGGGCCGGCCGAAGGTGGGGGCGTGCCGCTCGATGCTAGGCAGCGACATCGTGCTCTTTCCGCGCGTGGTCCTCGGCATGCGACGTCGCGAGTGATCGACCGATCGTCACCGGCTTCACCGGCGGCTTCGGCCGCGCCTGGACGCCGAGGCCTTTGAGCCACAACAGCAGCGCTTCCCAGTGGATCGCGGCGATGATCTTCAAGGTCATCAGGGGATAACCTGCGAGGGCGCGCGCCAAGGCTTTGTCGGTCAGCTCGTGCCCAGTCGCCTCGAATGTCGCCACGAGCATCGGCCCCTGACGGTCGTGCGCTGTCACGGCCAGGGCGAACTGGTTCGCCGGTGGCGTGAGTCGGAAGGTGTAGCGCATGTCCATGTCGAAGAACGGCGAGACGTGCAGCGCCTTGTCGGAGCGCTGCCGGATCGGCCTGTCCGGCGAATCGACAGCGACCAGATATGTGTGGCGATCGCCGAAGGTGTTGGTGACTTCGTAGAGCACGGCCGCCAACTCGCCGGTGCGGCGATGACAGAAGTAGATGCTGATCGGGTTGAAGACGTAACCGAGGATCCGCGGCAAGGTGAGCAGCGTGATCGGCCCGCCATCCGGCACCAGGCCGGCCGACCGCAGGTGTCGTTCGACCTGGACCCGCAGTGGCACGTGAGAGCCGTCGCCGTGATCGCGAGCGTCGAAGGAGACGAGGCCGAAGCGCCCCAGTCTGAAAAGCCGCGAGGCGGCGGCGAGCGTCTCGATCTCGTCGAGATCGAGCAGGAGATAGAACACGTCGTAGGACAGCCGATGCCGGCGCGGCCGCAGACGATCGTGTGTGACCCTCCCGACATAGAGCGACGAGTGCATCGCCTTCATCAGGCTGCCTCTTTCGTCGCGACCGGATTGCCCGGCCGATGAATGCGGCCCGATTCGTCGACCACGGTCCATGGTCGCCGCACGCCGCCCAGCGATTCGGCGACAGCGAGGCCAGCCTGCAAGCCGTCCTCGTGAAAGCCGGCACCGAAGTAGGCGCCGCAGAACCAGGTGTTCCCCACGCCCTGCAGCGACCACAGCTCGCGCTGTGCCAGGACCGCCTTCGCATCGAACATCGGATGCCGGTAGCCGATGCGCGCGTACACGGAGGCCGGCGCTGGCTCGCGATGCGGATTGAGCGTGACGAACAATGGCTTCCTGCGATCGATGCCCTGCAACAGGTTCATCCAGTAGGTCACGGCAGGCTTCGGTCCGCCGTTTGCGCCGGTGAGGTAGTTCCAGCTGGACCAGACGCGCGCGCGTCGCGGCATCAAGGCAGGGTCGCCGTGCAGCACCGCATCGTTGTCGCCGTAGCGGAACGATCCGAGGAGGCGCTGCTCCTCGCGACTCGGATCGGCGAGCAGGCGCAGCGCGTCGTCGGCATGGGCAGCGATCACCACATGGTCGAACGCGTGCATCGTGCCGCCCGCCTCGGCGATCTCCACGCCGCTTGCCGTGCGTCGTACGGCCCTAACCGGCTGGCTCGAGCGAATCTCGCCGATCGACGTTGCCATCGTACGGACGTAGCGGCGGCTGCCGCCGTCGACGGTGCGCCAGACGGGGCGGACCTCGAGGTTCAGCAGGCCGTGCGTCTCACAGAAACGGATGAAGGAAGCCGCGGGATAGCGGCCGATCTCGGTGGCCGGCGTCGACCAGATGGCGGCCGCCATCGGATACAGATGGTCGTCTCGGAAGGCCGTGCCGTAGCCGTCGCGCGTCAGATAGTCGTCGAGCGAGAGCGTGCCGAGCAGGCGCGCGTCGCGCGGCGCCTCGCGATAGAACCGCACAAGGTCGCGCAGCATGCTCCAGAAGCGCGGGCGAACGATGTTCGCCTTCTGCACCAGAAGCGAGGTCCAATTGGCGCCGCCATATTCGAGGCGGCCGTCGTCGAGCGACACGGCGAACGACATGTCGGAGGGTTTGGTTGGCACCCCGAGATGCGCGAACAGCGCCGTGAGGTTCGGATAGGTCACCTCGTTGTAGACGATGAAGCCCGTGTCGACCGGCGTTCCCGCGGCATCGACGGTATGGCTGTGGCCGCCCAGCCATCCCTCGGCTTCGAACAGGGTGACGCGATGTTTCTTCGACAACAGCCAGGCCGCCGACAGGCCGGAGATGCCGCTGCCGATGACGGCGATGCGCAAGGACCGTCTGCTGCAAACGATGGGGTTTGCGTTGACCATGCAGCTTCCGTGACGATTTGCTGACCCAATGAATTGCCTACGGCCGAGCCGGCTGGGCGGATCACCCGGGCCAATGATCCGCCCCTCGCCGGATCGCGTAGGCATCACGATGATCGCTGCGATCATTTTCGCCATCGTTCTCGGACTCGCGCTGTCGGCTGTGATGGCCATGGCGTGGCGCATCGCCTTGCAGACCGGCCGTTCCGGCTGGATCGATGCGATCTGGTCGTTCGCCGTCGGCGGGGCCGGCGTTGCCGCGGCGCTGTCGCCGATCGATCGCGACATCGTCCCGGGTGTGCGGCAATTGCTGGTTGCTGCGATGGTCCTGTTGTGGTCGCTGCGGCTGGGCATCCACATCTCGATCCGGACGGCTAACGGACGCGACGACCCGCGTTACGAACAGCTACGCACTGAATGGGGTGCCGGTTGCCGTCGGCGCCTTTTCTGGTTCCTGCAGATCCAGGCGGCCGTGGCACTTGTCCTTGTGCTGGCGATCGCTGTTGCTGCGCACAGGCCGGCGCCTGGCCTCAGCGTCAGCGACGGCCTGGGCGGCCTGATCCTCGCCGTTGCTCTCTTCGGCGAAGGCCTTGCCGACCGCCAGCTCTCCGATTTTCACAAGCATCGGGCCGACAGGACGGGAATTTGCTCCGTCGGCCTTTGGCGCTTCTCCCGCCATCCCAACTACTTCTTCGAATGGCTGGCGTGGGTGGCCTACGCTGTCGTCGCGATCGATCTTGGCGGGCACTACCCGCTGGGTTGGCTCGCGCTTGCGGCGCCGGCGATGATGTATTGGCTGCTCGTCCGCGTCTCGGGAATACCGCCGCTGGAGGCGCACATGGTTCGCAGCCGCGGCGCGAGCTTCCGCGACTATCAGGAAAAAGTGAACGCGTTCTGGCCGGGGCCATCGCGCTTGCCCTCGATCCACTGACAACCGGAGGCTCTGCCGTGAGTGCGCTTGCCCAGGTGATCCGCGCCGTCGAGCGCATGCCCTTTCCGGACCTGATCACGCAGCTCGGTATTGGCTTCCTGGTGCGGCGGATGAAGCGGCGTCTCGTCTCGGGCGCGTTTGGTACCGTCGACGAGTTCGCCAGGGACATGGCGCAGCGCGCGATCGCCGAGCATGTCGAGGTTGCCAATGACCAGCACTACGAACTGCCGCCGGAGTTTTTCGCGCTCCATCTGGGGCCGCGGCGCAAGTATTCGTGCTGCTTCTACCCGACCGGCAAGGAGTCCTTGGCCGAGGCGGAGCTGGCGGCCCTCGAGGCGACCATCGAGCACGCGGCCCTGCATGACGGCCAGCGCATCCTCGAGCTCGGCTGCGGCTGGGGCTCGCTCACGCTGACGATGGCAGAGCGCTTTCCCGGCGCATCCATCACGGCGGTGTCGAACTCCCACTCGCAGCGCCGGCATATCGAGGCGCAGGTGAAGGCGAGACAGCTCCGCAACGTCACCGTCGTCACGGCCGACATGAACCATTTCCAGGCCGCCGGCACCTTCGACCGCGTCGTGTCGGTCGAGATGTTCGAGCACATCTCCAATTGGCGGGATTTGCTGGAGCGGGCGCGGACCTGGCTGACGCCGGACGGGTGCGTGTTCCTGCACGTCTTCAGTCACCGGATGCATTCCTACCGCTTCGACCATCGCGACGAGACAGACTGGATCGCCCAGCACTTCTTCACCGGCGGCCTGATGCCGAGTCATCGACTGATCGAGCAGGTGGCGGACCGGTTCGCCGTGGAAAGAGAGTGGCGCTGGAACGGCCGACACTACCAGCGCACGGCGCTCGACTGGCTCGCCAACTTCGACCACAGCGCGCCACGCATCGAGCTGATCCTGGCCCGGGTGTACGGCGGCGACGCCGCCCTCTGGCAGCGGCGCTGGCGCCTGTTCTATCTCGCGACCGCGGGACTGTTCGGGCACGACGACGGCGCGGAATGGGGTGTCAGCCACTATAGGCTGCGGGCGGTCGGATGACGGTCTCCACGGCGATCAAGGCCTATGTCGCCCATGACGACCCTCTCGTGCGCGCGTGCAACGTCGTCGCGCTCGTCGTCGCGGCCAACCAGCCCTTCTATCCCCTCTACGTCCTTTGGCTTGTCGGCCATGGCGTGGCGGCGACGCTGCTGACGTTCCTGTCGACGCCGTTCTTCGTGGCCGTGCCGCTGCTCGCCCGGCATAGCCCGCGGTGGAGCCGCGCGATGCTGGTGCTCGCCGGCATGGCCAACACGATCGTCGTGACCGCGATCTTTGGTCAGGCGTCGGGCGTCGAGCTCTTCCTGATGCCGTGCGTGCTGATTGCGGCCGCCTTCTTCCGGGCATCCGACAGCGTGATCGCGATGGGGTTGGTGGCGCTCGGCCTCGGGCTGTTCCTCGGGTTGGATGGCCGCTACGGCGCGCCGATCTGCCAATGCAGCGCGGCCGACCAGAAGGCGCTGCTGGGCCTCCATGCGATCAGCGCCGGCACCCTGGTCGTCTTCATCGGCTTCGTGTCACGAGATAGCCGATCGTCGCCGCGGTCGCCGTGAGCAAGGTTCCCCAGGCCAGGTCGGCGATCGTGATCAGCGCCGGCCAGTCCTTCAGGGTCGCCTGGTTGGTGAGGTCGTAGGTGGCATAGGCGCAGAAGCCGAACGCTGCGCCGTAAAGCGCGGCTGTGGTCCAAGTTCCGGCCTTGAAGGCCGGAACCACCGCGAAGACCAGGATGCCGGCGACATAGACGACATAGAACAGTCCGGCTGCGGCCAGGTTGTATCGATCGGCCAGGAGATGCGACAGGTGGGGTTTGTACAGCCGCTCGGTCACCACGGTCAGCCAGACCGCATCGATGCCGAGGAAGGCGACCAGCGTGACGAAATAGGCGACCGCATACTGTTTCATACCGACGACCCTCTTCTTCCGTCGATGAATACGACTGAAGGAAGGCGCGCGGATGAGTGGGCAATCCGCGCCCGCGATCGACGCGTAAGGAGTGCATGTTCCGACCGACGGTCTGGCCTCTGATTCTGATGACGCTATGCAGTTGCCTTGCCGGCTGGACCGGCGCGGCGGCAGCGGAGCCGAAGGGTGTGTGGTTGCGCGACGACGGCAATGCGCGGGTCGAATTCGCACCGTGTGGCGACAAGCTGTGCGCCACAAATCTCTGGATCAGGGACACGAGCAAGGGCGAGGAGGTCGGCGACAAGCTGGTGATGAGCCTGCGCCCCGAGTCACCGACGACGTTCGTCGGCACCGCCTATGATCGCAAGCGCGATCTGACCTACTCGCTCACCGTCACGCTCGGCACGGGGCATATGGCGACACGCGGCTGCATCCTGGGCGGCCTGCTCTGCAAGGAAGTGAACTGGACGCTCGCCCCGCCGGGCGCTCATTGACCTTGGGGAGGCTTCGCCTGCCGCACCCATTCGTACGCCGCCACGGCGGCAGCGTTGGAGACGTTGAGCGCCGCCAGGGCCGCTCGGGTCGGGATCGTCACCAGGCGGTCGCATTTCTCCGCGGTCAGCCGGCGCAGGCCTTCGCCCTCGGCGCCAAGCACGATGCCGACGCGGCCCTTGAGATCGAGCGTGCCAATGGGCGTGTCACCGCGCTCGTCGAGGCCGTAGAGCCAGAAGCCTGCCTCCTTCAGTTGCTCGAGCGTGCGGGCGAGGTTCACCGCGCGCAGCAGCGGCACGATCTCCAGTCCGCCCGAGGCTGCCTTGGCCAGCACGCCGGTGTCGGCCGGTGCGTGGCGCTCGGTCACGATCACGCCGGCGGCTCCGAACGCCGCCGCGGTGCGCAGGATGGCGCCGACATTGTGCGGATCGGTGACCTGGTCGAGTGCCAGAATGAGCGCGTCATCGCCGCAGCGGGCAAGCAGGTCTTCCAGCACCGGCTCCTCGAGCGGCGCGACCAGCGCGGCCAGCCCCTGGTGCACGGCGCCGGCCGGCAGGCGCTGAGCCAGTTCCTCGCGCGACAGGATTTGCGGATTGCGGCCGGCAAATTCCTTTGTGTGACGCTCGGCCACATCCTTGATCGCCAGCAGCCGCTCGATCCGCCGCTCAGGGTTGGCCAGGGCGGCCAGCACCGGGTGCCGGCCATAAAGCCAGACGGCCTGGTGCCCGCCTCGAGGAGCGTTACGCGGCGCATGGTGAGGCGCACTGCGGGTCGGCTTGGCGGGACGGTGCGGGCCCGGTCGTGGTTGATGTCGCATTTGTGGGCGTTGTAACGGGATTTGGCGCTTGACGTAACTCATTGGATTTGCGAGCAACGCGCGCCCGTCAGGACGGGCTGAACAGGCTAAACTCGCGCTGCGCACCGCAGGTTCGGAGGGGTGGCCGAGCGGTCAATGGCAGCAGACTGTAAATCTGCCGACTTCGCGTCTACGAAGGTTCGAATCCTTCCCCCTCCACCAGCGGTACAGCGTGCGAGTGTGGCTCTGTTCAGGAGTTGCGGGTGTAGCTCAATGGTAGAGC
>Ga0068856_100005469_pt1 | contig 12514 bp, 9 predicted proteins | sample KBSCornC62_FD_66595 | JGI IMG/M metagenome (GOLD analysis project Ga0068856, IMG submission 66595) | Corn rhizosphere microbial communities from Kellogg Biological Station, Michigan, USA - KBS Corn C6-2 | ecosystem: Host-associated > Plants > Roots > Rhizosphere > Soil ...
CGATCGTGCCGGGCGCGTTCGGAATCTGGAGTCCCTTCTTGAACGACGTTCCGCTGCGCGGGCGGATCTGCGCCTCGATCCCCTGCGGGAGCCGCGCCTTGAAGCCGAGCGGAACGAGCGCGGTCACTCCGCTCTCGAGCGAGAACACGTACATCCCGCCTTCGTCGTTCGCCGCGGTGTCCCACGTGCGCGTCCCGTCGCTGCACTTGATCGCCCGGCCGGTGAGATACGCGCACAGGTCGTAGCCGGCCGAGCCCTCGGTCGCCCGGCGGGGCGGCTGCGCGTCGGGGTGCAGAAGCTCGATGGTGAGTTGCATCGGGGAAATGTAGAGCGGCGGCCTTGCTTCGCGCAGCGTCCGCGCGATAGCGTCACGCATGCCATCACTCACGCGACTCCTCACCTGCGCACTCGCCCTGCCCCTCCTCGGCGCATCGGGCGCACCGAAGCCGGATCCAATGATGGGACCCGGCATCTCGCGCGAGCTCGCCGCCGCACGCGCCGCGTTCATCTCCGACGTCCGCTACGGCCTCCAGCTCTCGGTCATGTCGCGCGACACGGCGTCCGGCGACGTGACGATCCGATTCCACGCGCGCCATCCGGCCGACGTGATCGTCGATTTTCGCGGGCCGTCGCTCGCGCAGGTGGCTGTCAACGGCCGCAGCGCGCCGACCGTCTTCAACGGCGCGCACCTCGAGATTCCAAAATCCGAAGTCAAGGCTGGCGAGAACGTCGTGACCGCCTCGTTCAAGGCGCTCATCGCGCCGGCCGGTGCGAGCATCATTCGCTTCCATGATGACAAGGACGGCAACGACTACCTGTACACCCTCCTCGTGCCGTCCGATGCGAACGCGCTCTTTCCGTGCTTCGACCAGCCGGATCTCAAGGCGCGGCTCACGCTGACGCTCGCCGTGCCCTCTCAGTGGCGCGCGCTCGCGAACGGAATCACGGAGCGCGTGGACAGCACGAGCACGGCCGGCGTGGCGACGTACTCCTTCCGGGAGACGGACCCGCTGCCGACCTACCTGTTCGCGTTCGCCGCCGGCCCGTGGACCGAGTTCAAGGGCGGTCCGCGGAACACCGCGCTCTGGGTGCGTGCGTCGCGTGCCAAGGAAGTCGAAGTCGATTCGCTCCAGGACCAGGTGGGCTCCGCGCTCACCTCGCTCGCGCGGTACTTCGACGTGCCGTACCCGTTCCAGCAATTTCAGTACATGCTCTCGCCAGCTTTTCCGTTCGGCGGCATGGAGCATCCGGGCGTCACGATGTTTAATGAGGAATCCTTTATCTACCGCGAGCCGCCCACTCTGAGCCAGCGGCTCGGCCGCCGGGCGACGATCTATCACGAAGTCGCGCACCAGTGGTTCGGCGACCTCGTGACGATGCGCTGGTTCGACGACCTCTGGCTCAAGGAAGGGTTCGCGACCTACATGGCCGCGAAGATGCAGGACATCGAAGGGCTGCCGAACCCGTGGATGTCGTTCTACCTGCGCAACAAGCCGGCGGCGTACGACGTCGATCAGACGTCGGGGACGACACCGGTCTGGCAGCAGCTCGCGAATCTCGACCAGGCCAAGAGCAACTACGGCGCGATCGTCTACAACAAGGCGCCAGGCATTCTCAAACAGCTCAACTATCTCGTCGGCGACTCGGCGTTTCGCGCCGGGCTGCACGACTTCCTCGTCGCCCACCGATACGGCAACGCAACGTGGCGCGATCTGCTCGGCGCGATCGGCCGGGCATCGCACCGTTCGCTCGACGACTGGGGCAAGCAGTACATCCTGCGGCCGGGCATGCCGGTGCTCGAGCAGCACGTCGACGTGGCGAACGGAAAGATCACTCGGCTGATGCTCGTGCAGCATCCGGCGCAGCCGCTCTCCGGCCCGGGCGTGTGGCCCATGCGGACGGAGGTCGCGCTCTGGTCGCACGGCGCGGGCGCAACGTCGATTCCCGTCGAGATCACGGCGGAGACGACGTACGTCCGCGAGGCCGCGGGGCGGCCGGCGCCGGATTTCGTGTTTGCGAATGAGAATGACAACGCCTACGGCCTGGTGATGCTGGACGCGCGCAGTACCACGTGGCTGCTCGATCACGTGGGCGAGGTGCAGGACAATTTCCTCCGCGCCATGCTGTGGGGCGCGATGTGGGATCTCGTGCGCGAGGCGCGGCTCGATCCGAGTCGATTCATCGCCGCGGCAGTCCGCGAGCTGCCGCGCGAGACCGACGAACAGATCGCCGGCGGAATCGTGAGCCGCATGACGCGCGCCACATCGAGCTATCTCTCCGAGACGCAGCGCGCGAGCGTCATCGAGAGCGTGGAGAATGTTCTGCTGCAAGGCGCCTCGGATCCGCACCGGGCGTACGGCATCCGAAAGACGTCTCTTGATGCGTACATCGGCGTCTCGCGCACACCAACCGCGCTGGCGCGCGTCTCGTCGTGGCTCGACAGCACGAGCACCGCTGGGCTTCCGCTTCGCCAGCCGACTCGCTGGTCGATCGTGACGCATCTCGTCGAGCGCGGCGTGCCGAATGCGGCGGCGCTGCTCGCGAGCGAGTCGCGTCGCGATACCACGGTGAATGGCAAGCGGAGCGCCTTCGTCGCCGCCGCCGCGCAGCCCGCGCCGGACATTAAGGCGCGCTACTTCGCGCGATACTTCCGCGACACCACGCTGAACGAGGACTGGGTCACGGCGAGTCTGCGCGCGTTCAACGATCCGGAGCACGCATCACTGAGCCTGCCGTACCTGGTGCCGGCACTCGACAGCCTGCCATGGATTCAGAAGAATCGCCGCATCTTCTTCCTGGGCTCGTGGCTCGGCTCGTTCATCGGAGGCCAGCGCTCGCCGGAGGCGCTCCACGAGATCGACGCGTTCCTCGCGTCGCGCAAGAACCTGCCGCTCGATCTCCGCGAGAAGATTTTGCAAACCCGCGACGATCTGGAGCGGACCGTGCGCATTCGCGCCAAATTCGCGGGCGCGACGGCGATGTGACCGTGTGGGCTAGCGCGTGCCCGTCGCGCTGATCGTGGTATCGGCCTCGTGGCGCGCGTACCACATCGGCTTCACGACGCAGTTCTCGAAATCCTGGCCGCGGCAGGTCGACTTGGCGGCCTGCTGCACCTGCCGGCGCACCGCGTCCGGATAGCCGTGGCAGTCCTTCGTGATGCGGCCGCGCACGCAGCCGTTGTAGCCCAGCAGCGCCTTGCGCCAGGCCGCACTCTGGTCGTCGGCGAGCTCGGCGGCTTTGTTCGCGACCCAGCCGAGGATATAGATTCCATATTTCAAGTTCGTGGAATCCGTGTGCACGTTCGTCCCGAACATGTGGCTGAGCGCGTCGCGCCAGTGCTTGGGATACACCTGCATGAGCCCGACGGCCCCGACGCGCGACCGCGCGCTAGACTTGAGCTCGTCGTTCTCCGTGAGCATCACGCCGAGCACGAGCGCCGGCGGGACTTTGCGGGTGTACGCCTCGCGCACCGCCACGTCGGCGAGCTCACGCGCGCGCGACCGCGACACGTGGCCGGTGCGCAGGAGATCCATCATGAACAGCTCGCGATCGAGCAGGAATTGCGGCGTCTTGAGCGCGACCTCAGCCGAAGCGTGCAACCATGGGGCGCGAAGCTCCATGGAATCCACGTAGGTGTGCGCGAGCAACTGCCGCCCAACCGGGCCGCGGCTCACGTAGTAGGGCTTGGTCGTGGTCACCGCCGCCGCGATCGCCGCTACGGCGGCGAGCGCAATCGCGATCTGAGACCAGATGGATCGTGGGGATCGAATGAGAACCTCCTGGAGCTGCACGGGCCGGCGGGAGTTGCCGAAGGAGCGGCCCCGGCAGCGCGGATACACGTCATGAATCTACCGAGCTCGGCGACTGAGAGTTCCAACGCGCCGGGCGAGCTCTGCCAATTGCAGCAATGGCAACGGGTTAGGTGCTTTGACCATAGTGCCGGCGCGGCGCGGTCGCAAGCGCGTGCGACGAATTCGCGCGGCACGGGTACATCCATTGTGCGGCATCTTTCTTGTCAGTGAAGGTCGTACCATGGGTAGTACCCCACTAGTTCCCGAGTTGGATGTGAACGCACCAGCGCGTCCGCCGCGTCCGCGCGGTCCGCGCATCAAACATCATCGTCGTCTGCCGAGCGCGGCGCGCTACACCCTCGCGTTCGCCGCGCTCGTCGTGTTGACGATTCTCGTACAGATCGCCGTGCACATGGCGCGCACCGATCCCCGCGATGCACGGGCGATCACCGAACGAGAGCTCCGCGTGAACACGCTCGAGCCGGGCGAACGCGTGGTGCGCATGGTCTCCGTCTTCAAACGGCCGGCAATCGATTATTTCCGCGCCACGCGCGGACTGCTCGTGCTCACGAACAAGCGGTTGCTCTATTTGGGGCTCGAGCCGCGCGACTTGCTTGCCGCGCCCGATCTGCCGCCGACGTTCGAGGAGCGGGATTTTCCGCTCGACACGCTCGTGCACGTCTCGAGCGGACGGACGTTCTTCGGAATCGCGAAGGCGCTCGTCATCCAGACGCCAACGGAGACGCTGCGCCTCGGCGTGCCGTCCGGCGTCTGGCCGAAAGCGAATCTGATGATCGTCGCGATGGACGTGCGGCACGACAAAGCCCTGGCCCTGAGCGCGCAGCAGCGCGCGTTCCTCGCCAAGGCCGAAGCCGAGCGACGCGCCGCCGAGCTCGATCGCAAGAAGGCGAAGTACTACACGGTTCGCCGTGGCGACGCGCTTGGAAGCATCGCCACGATCTGGAATACGACGCCGGATCGGCTGCGCGCATGGAACAAGCTGCCCGACAATCGAATTCGCGTCGGTCAAACGTTGATGGTGAAGCCGGCAACCTGACGGCCAACCTGACGGCGCGGCGCCGAGAGCACAACGCCGCGACACTCGCCGAAGCCAATCCGCCGGTGTCCCGAGCGCTCGCAGTAGCCGCGCATGATCACCTCGTCACCATCTTGAAGAAACGCGCGCGTCTCGCCGCTCGGCAGCTCGATCGGCTCGGTGCCGCGCCACGCGCGCTCGAGCAGGCAGCCGCGCGATTCCTTCGTCGGACCGGACACGGTGCCGCTCGCGAGGAGGTCGCCCGGCCGAAGGTCGCAGCCGTTGCTCGTGTGGTGCGCCACGAGCTGCCCGATGGTCCAGTACATCCCGGTGAAGCTTCCGCGGCTCACGCGCATCGGCGCGATTCCGCGCTCGCGCATCTGCGCCGACGCGAGCCAGACCTCGAGCGTGAGATCGACGCCGCCCGAATTAGTATCGTTTTGAGAAAAAAGATGCGGCAGCGGCGCAGGATCGCCAACTGGACGCGGGTAGGCTCGCGCACGGAACGGCGCCAGCGCGTCGAACGTCACCACCCACGGCGAGACGGTCGTCGCGAAATTTTTCGCCAGGAACGGACCGAGCGGCTGATACTCCCACGTCTGGATGTCGCGCGCCGACCAGTCGTTCACGAGACAGAGCCCGAATACGTGCATTTCCGCATCGCCGATCGAGATCGGGGCGCCGAGCGCATTCCCTTCGGCGATGAACGCGCCCACCTCGAGCTCGTAATCGAGTCGCCGCGACGGCCCGTAGGTCGGTTCGCTCTGATCGGGGTCGCGCGTCTGTCCGGCGGGACGTCGCACAGCCGTGCCGGAGACGACGATCGACGATGCGCGACCATGATAGCCGATCGGCACCCACTTGTAGTTCGGCAGGAGCGGATTGTCGGGCCGAAACATGCTTCCGACGTTCGTCGCGTGATGGACGGACGCGTAGAAGTCCGTGTAATCTCCAATCGCGGCAGGCACGAACAGCTCCGCATCGGCGATCGGCACGAGTATGCGCGACGCGGCATCCGCCTGGCGCGCCGCGTCGGCACGTAGCAGGTCGCTCGCCGCGATGCGCAGTGCGCGCGCCGCGCCCCTGCCCAGGCGCATGAGGTGATTCAGCTCCGGCCGCGCACACGCAACCAGCGCATCGGTGGGCACGTCGCGCAGCATGCCGGCATCGGTCGCCGCGGCGAGATCGAGGATGCGATCGCCAATCGCCATGCCCGCGCGCGGAGACTCATTCGACTGTGCGCGTCTGAAAACTCCAAATGGTAAATTCTGAATCGGAAAATCCGTGGCCGGATCGTTTGCCGATTCCACCCAGGAGCGGAGCCGCGGATCGTGTGTGGCGTCGAGCGTCATGCGGTGGCGGATAGTGAGAGCGCGCGGAGATCGTCGACCGGCTCCCGAAAACTGCACGAGCCGAACGAGAGCGCAACGTTCGCGCGCATCGCGCGAAGCTCGTCCGCGCCAAAGCGGTGCTCGCGCCATGCGATCGCGTCCGGCGTGATCGTGAACGCGCCGGGATCGATCTCCTCGAGCAGCGCGATCGCATCCGATTCCGGCACGCCGCGGGCGACGGCTGCCGCCGCGAGGAACACGTTCATGAAGCCGAACATCGTGTCCAGCGGCGCGTCCGGTGCGTACGTCAGCCGGTAGCTCCCGCGAACCGGGTGATGCAAGCCCGCCGTCGCCTTGAACGCGACGTTCGCCGCGACGCACGCGCGCATGAACCGCGCGACCGCTGTCGCGGACGGAAACGCATCGGACGTCGTGCCGCCGGTGCGCACTTTGGCGTGAAGGCCGCCGCGCGCGATCGCGGCGATCAGCGGCGATGGATCATCGGCGATCGAGAGCTCGATGAAGAACGCGCGATCGCCGCGATGCAGTGACGCGATGCGCTCGATCGCGGCGGCGTCACTCGCCTTTCCCTCGAGCGAGTCCACGACCGCGCGGCCGCGATGCGCGGCGTCAAAGTCCTCGACCCGCTGAATGTCGTCCGCCGGGTTCGCGCCGACGAGCGCGCTCAGGTGCCACTCCCCGGTCGCGATATCGACGTTCGCGAGCGCCGCGGAGAGCTCGCCGAGGCGCGCCACCGGCACGACGAAACGTCCAAGCATCCACGCATCGTCGCTCGCGCGGTATTGCGAGTAATGACGGACGGCGGCCGTCATGTCGAGCGCCGCGGGCGGAAACAAGCCCGCGTAATCGACGATGCCGGCGAGCAACGCCCGGAGCGCGGTCACGACCGAATGCGTCTCCGCGTCTTCACGATCGTGCCTCGGCAGTTCGCCGCGCCGCAGTGGCACTCGTAGAACCGGAGATCCTCCTCCGTGTACTCGGCATCGTCCTCGTACATGTAGTCGTACGCGAGCTCGGTGCCGGCGGGGATCGTCCTGACCGCGTCGATCCAGATGTGGCCGCGCTCGATCACTGCCTCGCAGTTCGGATCGCACGAGTGATTGATGAATCGCGCCGCGTTCCCCGCGTACGCCGCGTCGACGCACGTACGGCTGTTGAGGATGAAGAGGAACGTATGATGACGCTTCATGGACTCGTCATCGTACCGGCGATCGGCTTCCGCGTTGGAGATCTTCTCACCGGTGTACTCGATGATCCGCGTGCCCTTGGGGATCTCGCGGCGCGCGAAGATGCCGAGACCGTCGATCGGCGACTTTCTCACCTCCGCCCAGTCGTTCACCGGCCCCGCCCGGCCTGACGTCGATTTCCGGGCGCGCTTGGGCGCCGCGGAAGTGCGGGTCTTCGTGGTCTTTGCCCGGCGCTTCAACTTCGACTTTGACTTCGCTGCGGCCATGTGTTCCCTGTCTCGAACCCGGTGACGGACGATCTGGCGGACCGCGAAAACTAGTCATGCCGAGCAGTGAAACGCGACACGGGAGCATCGCGACGCGATACTCCCGTGTGCGTGCGCCAACGTGCGCCCGCGCCCGAATCAGAAGTCGAACCGAAGCCCCGCGCTGAACGCGAAGTTGTTCGCCGTCTGACCGGATAGGTTCAGCCCGGTGGCGTCTTGGAAGTTGAATTTGCCGATGTAGTCCTTGGCGAGCACGCGAAGCGCAATGCCGCGCGACACCGTCAGGTCCGCACCCACCCCGACGTTCCCCGCGAGGTTCGTCGCCTGGGTGTTGAGGATGGACTCATTGATGTTGTAATGGATCGCGCCCACGCCGGCTTGCACGAATGGCGAGAACGGCATCGATCCGGCTTTCGACGCGCCGACGCCGTACTCGAGATCGGCGTCGTAGATGAGCATCGAGCTGTGCCCGACGGAGACGCCGCCGAGGAACGGTACGCCGACCTGGATGTCAGACGCGGTGTAGCCGATGTTGCCGACGAGCGACACGTTCGGCGCGAGCGACAGTCCGACCTGTGTGCCGTAGATCGCTCCCGGCGCGTTGGTGAGCGAGGTCCCGACGGGGCCTTTGATGTAATCACCAAAGACCATGTACCCGACGTACGGCGAGACGTGGAGGACGGTCCCGGTGTTGGGGGCCTGAGCGGCGAGCACGGGCGCGCCGCCGACGAGCGCGGCGAGCGACAGAACGCCGATGAGACCTCGATGAATTACGCGCATGAGAGGAGAGGCAGAGTGTTGAACGACGTACGACTCGTGCCGTCCAAAAGCATGGCCGGGACCAGCGGCCGCCGAGTCGAGCACAGACTCCCGAAAGCCAAGTGCATGCTCGATTTACGTCATGAGCATCGTCGAAACCGAGTCGCGCCGACGTCCGACATTTAGGACGAACCGCCGTCCCCGCGATGCGTCGTTTCGCCGTGCGTCTCTTCGCGATTCTCTTAGAGAAAGCCCATGGCGAGGAGTGCTTCGTAGCGGCGCAGCGGTGACGACGGGTACTCGGTACCGCCACCGTCGATTCGGAATGACCGGCCAGGAAACTTGACCTCGTTCGCCTTCGCGAGGACCGCCTCCCAGGCCGTCGGAATCGTGTAGCCGAAGGCGTTCGCGATCAGCACGTCGTCGTAGTAACCCGCGGTCAACAGCAGCTCGCCGTCGCGGTATGCGTCGTACAGGTAGAGATTGCCAGCAATCGACTCGGGAAACTGAATCACCTTTCCGGGTGCGCGGTGGTCCATGTACATCGAGCACGAGGCCCCGAAGCCCGGCGCGAAGTTCGGCGTGAACGATCCGTCGACGACGCTCGCGAAGGTGTCGGCGAGTGAATCGCGGTTGAGGTTCCAGAGCAGATTGGGATGCGCGTTGTAGCCGAACCGCTCACACTTCTCGAAAAACCAATTGCCGTCGCGCGCGACGATGAAGTTTGCGTCGGCAAAGCCGGTGTAGCGCATTTCCGCGTACGCCGGGAACAGTCGGCCAATGCTCTCGCACACGGAACGGCTCTCGATCGGGACGGCGAACGCGAAGTCGAACGCGCAGCCGACGAGGTCGCCGAGATCGCCAGCGAGCTTCTTCTTCGACTCGAGCGTCATGAAGGCGAATCGCGGCTCGCCGTCGACCATCCAGACTTCGACGTTCGTCTCGATGCCTTGCTTGAGCTCCTGCAGCACGAACGAGGTGTGCGTGCGCAGCGACCGAAGGTGCTGGCGCAACTCGACGTTTGCCTCCGCGGGGTTGTCCGATTGCGGGAGCCACGTCTCGTAGTTTTCGCCGCGATCGGGTTTGTAGACGTACGCGGTGTCGCGGTGCTCGTCGAGGAACGCCACCGCGGCGCACGAATCATCGAACGCGAAGGAGGGTGGCGGCGTCAGTCCGTACTGCGAGACGAAGGCGAGACACGCGTCGCGATCGTGCTCCATCGTGTCGGCGAACGCCCCGCCCCCGAGCACGCGGAATCCCTCCCGGCGCAGCAACTCGTTCTCGCGAACGCTGTGGTTCTCGTCCCAGATCCAGATCGCGTTTCGATGCCGATGCCGATCATCGATGAGCTCACCGAGCGGCGCCTTGCGAACGAGTCCCTGCCCCACGAGGTGGTACGACTCCAGCGCGCGCCGGTCGTCGATGCCGCTGAAGCCGAGGAGCACGTCGTGGCCTTCGTCCCGGAGACGGAGCGCGAATCCCAGACCGGCGTAGTGGCGCGTGGCAAGGATGAATTGCATTCGGGGAGAGTGGCGGTGTTCTCCCCAGTCAAGCAGGCTACGTGCCTTTCAGCCGACGTCCCGTCGCGACGCGCCAGCCGAACCGTTGGAGCGAGACCTTGCCTGCCGCGTTGACGACGACACCTTCGCGCTGCAAGCGAAGGCGCTGCGTGGTTCCGGACGACGATCGCGCGCCCTCGAGACTGAGTTGACCCTGGGCATTGATCACGCGATGCCACGGGAGCGCAGTTCCATCGCGCAGATTGCTCAACGCGTATCCGACGAGGCGCGCTTGCCCGGGAAAGCCCGCGAGACGGGCGACGGTGCCGTACGTGGTAACGCGGCCGTGCGGGATTCGCCGCACGACCGCGTAGATTTTTTCGTACGTCGAGCCGACCTTCGCTACCACACCTGCGCGGCCGCGCGCGACTCCGTCGCGCTCGTATTGAGCTCGGGGCGGCACGAGAGACGTTCGCGCACGAGGGCACGCACCTCCGCCAGATCGTCGCCGACGATCTCGAGCCGCGGGGGACGCACCGTGGCGCTTCCGCGGCCCAGCTCCGACTGCACGAGCTTGATCAGCTGCACGAACTTGGGCACCGTGTCGAGCCGCAGCAGGGGCAGGAACCACTCGTAGATGGCCCGCGCTTCATCCCACCGGCCGTCGCGGGCCGCCTCGAACACCGCGACCGACTCCGCGGGAAATGCGTTCACCAGACCCGCGACCCAGCCGCTCGCGCCCACCGGGATCGACTCGAGAATGGCGTCGTCCATTCCCGCGAAGATCACGAGCCGATCACCCAACTGCTCGCGAATCGCCGTCACGCGGCGCACGTCGCCGCTCGACTCCTTCACGGCGTGCAGATTCGCGTGCCGCGCCAGCTCGCGCATCTGCGCGGGCGTGACGTCGGTGCCGTACGCGATGGGATTGTTGTAGAGCATGCACGAGAGCGGCGTCGCGGTGATCACCGCGTCGAAGTGCGCTTTGCTCTCCCGCCAATCGCCCTTGTACACGTACGGCGGCAGCACCATGAGTCCGTCGCAGCCCACGTTCTGCGCGCGCTTCGCGAGCGCGACGCACTCCGCGGTGCTCAGGCCGGCGATGCCGGCGACGAGAGGCGCCCGATCGCCGAGGGCACGCTTGCACGTTTCGAGAATGCTGATCTTCTCTTCGAAGCCGAGCGTCGCCGACTCTCCCAGCGAGCCGAGCGCGACGATGCCGCTGCAGCTTTCGTCGATGAGCCAGCCGACGTGCTTGGTGAGCCCTGCGTGGTCGATCTCCAGTGTCTCGTGAAACGGCGTCGTGATCGCGGGGAAGACGCCTTTCCAGTCAGGCTGGTGCATCGTGATTGCGCTCCGAGGTTTCGGCAGAATCGCCGGTCTTCGCCGGCGAGGAGAGTGTACGAACGCGAGCCGGAAAAACGGGCGGCCGCACCGAATCCGCCGACCAGCCCATGAGACATTCTAACGCAGGACCGCAAATTCGGCCCTGGCAGGGGCCCATGCCGGCGCGGGTGTAAAGCTTGCCCTGGCGAGCGCTCCAGCCCCGGTCGAGCTGTCCCAGGCGCACGTCCTCGCACCGGCACACGATCGTGTCGGATGCGGCGAGCGTATGGATTTCGGGCCGCAGCGCGAATGCGCGGTCGAGCCCGCGTCCGTGCGCCGCGCGGCGGCTCACGACGCGTCGCAGTGGTGCCGCATCGCTCGCGCGACCAGCTGCCGCGAGTCCCGCGACCTGTCCTTCGGCGATCGCGCTGTCCACGCCGGCGACGCCGGTTGGCTCGCCCGCGCAGTACACACCATCGGTCGACGTGCTCTGGTCCGCATCGACGAAGACCACGCTCCCACGCATGACGCAGCCGAGCAACCGCGCCAACTCGGTGTTCGGGACTAGACCGTAGCCGGTGCAGAGCGCGTCGCACTCGAGCGTGCGCGTCTCGGTGCCGACTCGCACGACGACCCGGCGCAGGCGATCGTCGCCTTCCGCGCGCACGACCCACGAGTTCATCGAATACGGCGCGCCGAAAAAGCCGGCGCGATACCGAGCCGCCTGCGCGAGCGTCGCCGGCGCATTCCAGAGGCCCGCGGCGAAACGTGCCACGCGAGCGCGCGACGATTGCTCGGCGACGACCAACAGCTTGGCGCCCGCCGCCGACAGCGAAGCGGCGACCGGAAGCAGAAGCGGCCCCGTGCCCGCGATCACGACACGCTTGCCGTCGAAGCGAGTTCCCGATTTCAGGAGCGCCTGTGCGCCGCCAATCCCGAAGACGTTCGGCAGCGTCCAGCCCGGGAACGGCAGGAATCGTTCGCGCGCGCCGGTCGCGAGAACGAGCGCTCGCGCGCCGATGATCGTCGGAATGCCGCTACGCTCGGCGCGCACGATGAACGAGCGCGGCGCGGACACTTGCAGATCGACGACGGTCGTGCGCGGCGAGACGGTCGCCTCGGAAGCGGCGAGCCGCGCGAGCCATTGCCTCGCGACCGACGGCTGATGCCCAGTGAGCTTTGGCCGCCAGATCTGTCCACCCGGCGACGCGCCTTCATCGACGACCATCGTACGCGCGCCCGCCTCGGCGGCCCGCGACGCGGCGGCAATGCCAGCGGGACCGCCGCCGATCACGAGC
>Ga0068856_100005477_pt1 | contig 12508 bp, 9 predicted proteins | sample KBSCornC62_FD_66595 | JGI IMG/M metagenome (GOLD analysis project Ga0068856, IMG submission 66595) | Corn rhizosphere microbial communities from Kellogg Biological Station, Michigan, USA - KBS Corn C6-2 | ecosystem: Host-associated > Plants > Roots > Rhizosphere > Soil ...
TCCTCGCATCACAAAAGTCGGGCGCCTGCTCCGTAAATACTCGCTGGATGAACTGCCTCAGTTCCTCAATGTTCTTCGCGGCGACATGAGCGTGGTAGGTCCACGGCCGCCAATTGCCAGCGAAGTCATGGAATACAAGCCCAACCATCTGCGTCGGCTTGACGTTACCCCGGGCATCACCGGTCTATGGCAGGTGCAAGGCCGCCAGGATCCGTCCTTTGATAGCTACGTGTCGCTCGACGTCACCTACATCGAGAACTGGAGCATGTGGCTCGATTTGAAGATCATCGTCCGTACTATAGGAGTCGTCTTCTCCGGAACCGGAACATAGCAAAGAATCGAGCGCAGTATTAAGGCCGATTCCAGTGGGGCGGCCCTTCCGCTGCGTTGCATTAAACTGGACGTGTGAAGATCGCACTGGCCCAGATCAATCCCACGGTCGGGGATTTCACCGGCAATCTCGAAAAAATTGTCGCCACCGCCCGTCGCGCAGCCGACATGGGTGCGCGTCTCACCGTATTTTCAGAATTGGTAATTTGCGGTTACCCTCCCGCGGATTTTCTCGAAAAGCCCAGCTTTCTGGCACGTTGCAGAGCCTCCGTCGAGGAACTGGCTTTTGCCACCCGTGATCTCTCCACCGCGATTCTGGCTGGCGTAGCGCTGCACGCGTCATCCGATGCGGGCAAGCCAGCCGTAAACGCCGCCGTCCTCATTGATCGCGGCAACCTGCTGCTGGAACAGCACAAGCGACTGCTGCCCTTCTATGACGTCTTCGACGAGCAGCGTTATTTTTCGGCGGCACGCAGCCAGCAGGTGGTAGAACTCGACAGCGTTCGCATCGCTGTCACCATTTGCGAAGACGCATGGAACGACAAGAATTTCTGGCCCCGTAGGCTCTACTCCGCCGACCCCATGGAGGAGCTGATGCGCCAGAATCCCGCGGTACACATCAACCTTTCTTCCTCTCCTTTCTGGCACTGCAAGCGCAAACTACGCCGGAAGATGCTCGCTGCAATTGCACGGCGCGACGGCGTTCCCGTCCTGATGTGCAATCAGGTCGGTGGCAACGATAGCCTTCTCTTCGACGGCTCCTCACTGGCGATCAACGCTCGCGGAGAACTCGTGGCCCAGGCTGCTTCCTTCGAAGAGGATTTGGTGCTCATCGATCCTTTCAATGCGCCTCCAATTCCAGAGCCGTCTGAAGATGAAGCGGAAGCCGCCTATCGCGCCCTTGTACTAGGCACGCGGGACTACGTGCGCAAATGCGGTTTTCACAAAGTCCTTATCGCCCTGAGCGGAGGAATCGATTCTGCACTCGTTGCCGCAATTGCTGCCGAGGCGCTTGGCAAAGAGAACGTTCTCGGCATCGGCATGCCCAGTCCGTACTCCTCAGCGGGATCCATTGACGACAGTCGAAAACTCGCTGCCAATCTCGGAATTCGCTTCGAAATCATCGGCATCAGTGAGCTCTTCAAGGAGTTCTCCACTGCACTTGACCCCTTGTTCGCGGGTCTTGCTCCCGATCTCACCGAGGAGAACATTCAGTCCCGTATTCGCGGAGTCCTTCTCATGGCGCTGTCGAATAAGTATTCCGCACTCGTGCTGACTACGGGAAACAAGTCTGAGATGGCTGTCGGGTACTGCACGCTCTACGGCGACATGGTCGGTGCCCTCGCAGTGATTGGCGACCTGGTAAAGACTCGCGTATATGCAGTATCCAGGTGGATCAACCGCGAACGAGAGATTATTCCTCCAGCGATTCTTGAAAAGCCTCCGTCAGCAGAATTGCGTCCAGACCAGAAGGACACAGACTCACTGCCCCCATACGAGATACTCGACCCAATACTTGAAGCATATGTAGAGCGTTATGAAACCCCGGAACACATCGCGGAGAAAAACGGTTTCTCTCTGGAACTCGTCAAACAGGTGGTGCGGCTGGTGGAGCGGTCCGAGTACAAACGCCAGCAGGCCGCGCCAGTCCTGAAGGTGACTTCAAAGTCGTTTGGCATGGGGCGTCGGTTTCCCATCGCCGTCAAGGTTCAGGTATAAGCTAGAAAGTGGGGAAATCCCCCGTCATTTGAAGGAGAAACGCTTGATTCGTCCGTCCGTTCGTCTCGCCAGCGCTGCAATGCTGGTTGCCCTTGTCCTCCCAATTTCCAGAATCAATGCCCAGCAGGATGCGCCCTCATCGCCGGCCCCGACAGCCCCACAGGCGCAGGCCGCGCCCACCGCCCCAGTTGAGTTTCCGAAGCCGGATCCAGCTGACTTTACCGCCGCGTCGCCCACTAAAGAGGTGGTGAATGCCTTCATGGATGCCAACCTCGGCTTCGACGAGAACAACAAATGGCAGGTGCAGGCGATCACCAAGACCCAGGTTGAAGGCATCAGCAAGGTCGTCGTTCTGATCGGCGACAGAGCGGGAAAGCAGCAACCTTATCGCTTTGCGTTCTTCACGACACCCGACGGAAAACACATCATCGTCAACGACAAGATCATCCCTTTTGGTGAGAAGCCTTTCGCAGATTATCGCGCAATGGTGCAGCAGCGCGCCAATGGCCCCTATCGCGGCGCCGCCGCAAAAGACCTCGAACTGGTCGAGTTCGCCGATTTTCAGTGCCCCCACTGCAAAGCCGCTCAGGCCAACATGGACAAGCTCGCGGCTGATTTTCCGAAGGCGCGCATTGTCTTTCAAAGCGATCCGTTGGCAAGCATTCACCCCGAAGCCACGTTGGCTGCGGCCTACGGCGCTTGCGTAACCAAAGAGGGGGGAAGCGCGGCGTTCTTCCAGTTTGCGTCTGCAGTTTTTGATGCCCAGGACGGTCTCAATACCCCCGACGGCGCGACCCTCACACTGAACAGCGCAGCTACCAAAGCAGGACTTGTTCCCGCGAAGATCGCCGCCTGCGCAGCGACACCTGAAGCCAAGGCCATCGTCGATGCTTCCGTCAAACTCAGCCAGGACCTCAACATCTCGTCTGTGCCAACTCTAGTGATTAACGGCCGTCAGGTTCCGGCCAACGCGCCTTACGAGACCTTAAAGCAGATCATTCTCTTTCAGGCCAAGCTCGACGGCATCGCTCAATAACGAAGATTGCTCCACTATCACGCCCCGGCACACGCGTAAATGGCATGACGTCTACGCTGTCGTCGGGGCATTCGATTTGCGATGTATGGCTCCGACGTGATCTCGCCGAAATTCTTATTGGCCTGTCCGGCCTCGCTCTACTCGCATCATCGGCGTTCGTCCAGCCGCTTGAGTTCCTCGAACCACGTGGGGAGTGATCACGATGAGTAAGCTGGCATAGTTTTGCTGTGTCTCCTTGTTAGAAGCCACATCATTGAAGCCGGGAATCTCGGAGATGGTAGGCAAGCCGCTCAATGCGCGGCTCTCCTGCTTGTCGACCTGGCTCACCAGCACCACTCCCTGGCCATCTTTCACCGTGATCGCTCCGGAATAGCTTCGGTTGTTCAGCACCGGCACTCCGTTCAGCGAACCACCGGCGAGCGCTGTGATCTTCATGTCCATCGTGAGCGCGACCTCACCACTCCGAATCACTCGCGGCGTGGCCTTCAACGTCAGCCCCAGGTCCTGATATTCGATTTGAGGAACTGTCAGTGAATTCCCTGTCAGCGAAGAGATGATCGACTGCAGGCTGCTCGAACTGCCAGCGCTCGAGAGCCCTGGAATGTTGATGCCGCCTGCGCCCAGGTTGGAGAAAGACGAAGTGGTGATCGGATAACGCATGCCGGTTTTCAGGGTGCCTTGCTCGCCATCTCCAAGTCGTAATTGAATGTGGTCCAACTCGCGCGATTCGGAAGAATTCAGACTAAGGTTCAGCGTCGCTGGCGTTGGAGATATGCCGGTTGCCGTAATCCCACCGCCGACCAGCACAAACCCATTCGAAAAGATTGCACTGGAAACCTGGCCCGATGCCAGCAGAATTCCGAGAATCGCGAGTGTATCTCCGGGAGCAGCTAGACCGGACGCAATAATCTGCTGCACAAGCGCCTGGTTTGCGTTCAGAATGGCCTGTTCTTCGGAGTAAACGTTGAATGCCGTAACCTGCTGCGGAAGCTGTACGCCTATGTTGCGTTGGTTCAATTGCGCAAGTTGTATCAGCCGCACTTCAAGCAACACCTGGCTCCGACCGTCGAGAAGTACACGCAAGGTATTGTTGAAGGCATTCAGTGTGTTGGGCGCGGCTCGAATAGTCAAGGTCCCGGAGGTTTGATCGACAGCAACCTGCTGCACCTGGAAGACATTCTTGGCCAGGTTGCCAACCTAGGTCAACTCCGCGGCCGTCAGGCCTCCGACGTAGATCGTTTCCAGTTCCAGTCGCGTGAATTGCAGGCGATTCTCGCGCGTATCGCGCGCAACAACCACTCGGTGCGCGTCCAGCGGAACCATAAAGGTCGACGTCACCATACCTACCGCCTGTACGGCTTGCTCGAACGCGAGATCGTCAACGTCAAGCTTTACCGACGAGCCCGACACGCTCTGATCGACGGAAGCTTCAATTCCATAAGATCTGAAGACCGTCTGAATCATTTGCCGCCTGTCCGAGCGAAGGTGAAAGCTGTGCTTCCCCCCGATCGGTTCCAGGGTCGGCGTTTCACCCAGTGAGCTTGCCGCCTGTTCATAGATGGCTTTCGGATGTACGGCCATCGCGTCATCGGCCATGCGGCGCAGGTGCTCCGCTGCTTGTTCGTTTTGCGGATCGAGTTCCGCAGCCCGCTCCAGCGCGGCACGCTCTGCCGCAACGTCTTTGCCCATGCGAGCTTTGGCTGCCACTTGGATCAACTCCGTGACGGCATGACTTCTTGCTACTTTCGCGGCCGCGCTGTAATTCACATTCGAAGGGTCAAGCGCGGCTGCTTTTTCATAGTCACGCAGCGCACTATCAAACTGTTCCTGCTCAAAAAGCTTGGTGGCTTCGATAAAAAGCTTTGCTGCGCGCCTGCGATCCTTCCCGCTCACAGGCTTCGTCTTCTCTGTGCTGGGTATCTGTTGGGCTGCAGCCTGCGCGCTGGTCACTTGAGGTGCACTTGTCTGATTCGGCAGAGTCGCTTGCTGCGCATCCGCATTGGGCGCGGAAACCGCCAGCAGGATCGCTACCGCGAGTCCACCATGTCTCATCAACGAGCCCATCATTGTGCGTCCTGGGTGGCCGCCAGCAAGTCAGCCAAAGAAGTTGTGCAGACCTCGGGCTCGTATTCGAGCAGCGCATCGAAATTGAAATGGCCCGTTGCCACCGCAATCACCGCTAGCCCGTTGGCGTGTGCCGCCTCTACGTCTCGCGGCGTGTCTCCCACCACGCAAACTTGTGCCCGCGGGCCCGCGAGTTCGCGTGCCTTGCTCGCAGCGTCTCCCACCAACTCGGATCGAACAGGGAACTGGTCGCTGAAACCCCCAAAGCGAAACCACTCCCGCAGTCCTGCTCGCTCGATCTTGATCCATCCAATCATCTCGAGATTGCCGGTGGCGACGCCGAGGATCGCGCCCATTTGCGCAAGGTGTCTGAGCGTCTCAGGAACCCCCGGCATCAAAACCAGGTCAAGCTCATGGCGTCGGCCCGCGACGTTGCTGCACATTCCTTCAAGAATGGCGGCCACCTGCGGTTCCAGGACGCCGGCAGGAATACCTGCAAGCGCACATGCCTCACGCAGAATGCCTGTATCGGTGTTTCCCGCCAGCGCGACCCCATCCAGCGAGACCTCAAACCCTGTTACATGTTTGACGGTGCGCACAAACGAGTCAACGTGAATCCGGTCGCGGCTCCGCAGCAGCGTGCCGTCGATGTCGAACAAGTAGGCATCCTGACGATCCCAGGCAAACCCCGTCTGAATCGCGGTGCGTGCTTCGTTGTTCTGCTGAATTGTCTGCATGCTCTCCGGAGAGTGATCAGCCCTGGCGAGTGCCCTGGCGTGCCGCTCCAAATATAGGACGTTCGCTACGTGGCGGACGCTTGAGTCCAGCGCGAACTTCTGCAAGACTGATTCCCAGTTCGGCCATGGTGCGGCTTAAAGTGTTGCGGTGAATTCCCAATTCCTCTGCCGCTTTGCACTGGTTCCCCCTGTTTGCCGCCAGCACTTCGCGTAGATACTGTCTTTTGAATTCACGCACGGCATCCTCGTAGCGAATGCCGGTAGAGTGCATCTGTGTTACCAGGCTGTCCAGGTCTCGTCTCACGTGAACCTCTTGCTTTACTAGATTGCCACATCCGGCAGACTCTCGCCTGCCAAAAAATTCGACCTACTTCTTATTTGAATGCATCCACGAGGGCGATTCCTGTTCTAGCACTTTCAATTCCTTCCGTACACTCTCGGAAAGTTTCGATGGGGTTACTTGAATGCTCACATGGAGTGCACCAAAGAAATACCTCGGTAACCTCGATTGAGATAACCATTCTGCATTTGGATAGAACGCTACGGTCACAAGAATGCAGACCGTGACAAACAGTGCTCCTTGAAACAAGCCGAAAATTGCCCCAGCCAACCTGTCCAGACATCCCAGGCCGACTTTTTGAAAGAGCTTTGCCAGCAGCGAACCAAGGATGGCAGCAGCTATCATCACCAGCAATGCGATCACGAGAAATGCGACGGCATTTGCCGCTTCATTGGAATGGATGACGTGTTTGAGCGGTGCGGCAAGCCGGCCATAGTTCCAGGCCGCCAATGCCAGGCCAACCAACAGGCCGCCCAGCGAAAATGCGGAACGAAAGAAACCGCGCGCGATCCCGGCGAGAACTCCCGCTGCGAGAATTGCCACGATCATCCAATCCACTAACGTCATCAGATGCACCGTTTCGACTAATTCAGATTGAGATTTTTTCCTGTGAGACGATGAAATGCCTCCAGGTATTTCGCGAGAGTTCGCTCAACGACGTCATCGGGGAGACTGGGTGCGGGAGCCTGCTTGTTCCACCGGATACTCTCGAGATAATCGCGTACGAATTGCTTGTCGAATGACGGCTGAGCTCCTCCGGGCTTCCAGGTAGAACCTTCCCAAAAGCGTGAAGAATCAGGTGTAAGCACTTCATCGGCAAGCACAATCCCACTCTCTGTGGCGCCAAACTCAAACTTCGTATCCGCAAGGATCAATCCACGCGATCCTGCGTGATCGGCAGCCTTTCGGTAGATCGCAAGAGTGAGGCGGCGCAGTTCGTGCGCCACATCGGCTCCCACCTGTTTCTCAACTGCTGCGAAGGGGATATTCTCGTCGTGTGTCCCATCCTGGCTCTTTGTAGATGGCGTAAAGATCGGCTCAGGAAGCCTCGAACCATCCAACAGACCCGCCGGCAATGGAATGCCGCAGACGCTACCGCTGGCCTTGTACTCTTTCCAGCCCGAGCCTGCCAGATAACCGCGTGCCACGCACTCCACGGGGAACATCTGCGCGCGCTTCACCAGCATAGATCGTCCCCGTAATTGATCCGAATAGGGTTTCAATGAGGCAGGGAACTCGTCGAGGTCCGCCGTGATCAGGTGATTTGGGACGAGGTCCGACAGCAGATCGAACCAGAACAGCGAGATCTGCGTCAGAATCTTGCCCTTGCCTGGAATTCCGGTGCCAAGTACATGATCGAAAGCCGAAATGCGGTCCGTCGCCACCAGCAGCAGCGAATCGCCGATGGCATACAAATCACGCACTTTTCCGCGCCCGATAAGCGGGGTTGGGCCCAAATTTGTTGTAATGAGAGCTGTCATTGAAAGGTCGTACCTCGGCGGAACTGAATCTCCGATTCTCGATTTATTGCCATGAAATGTCAATCTGTCCACATCGAGCCCTTGGAATGTTGGTTGGATAGAAAATAAAGGCTCCAAAAAATCCACAAAGCCCTGTGACGGCTGTCACGGACCCCAATAGGAACTTGCGCGAAACTTCAATTGTCAACATGGTTCGGGAGCAGCAAGAAGGTCTCCTTTGAGCCGGGCGACACGAGGCAGCAGTGGAAAGGGGAAGCCGCGGCTGACTTCGTTTGTATAGGGATCGCCAGTAGCCGCGTACTACCGACCTCCAGTGCCGGCTACTGGTCCCCGTTATTGTCTTGATAAATCAAGCGCCTCCGGAGAGAAGTTCTCCTTCGGGGGCGATTTTTATGTGTCTTCAGGCTCCCGTGAACAGGGCGGACCACGTCTTATCCCAGCTCGGACTTCCGCTGAGGCATCACGCCTCTATCCTCAGCAATCAAGGCATCGCGTTGTGAAATCGCGTCGGCGAGAACAGTGCTATGGGATGCGGGGTCGTGCCCTTCGTGGCTAAGTCCGCAAGTATTTCGCCTACTACGCTGGCAAACTTGAAGCCATGTCCCGAAAAACCGCAGGCAACCGTGCACGACGCGAACCGGGGATGTGTGCCGATCACAAAATGCTCGTCGGGGGACATGGTATAGAGGCACGTCTGCGCTCGTAGAAGCTCTCCATCCAACGCCGGCATGCGCACCTTCAGTTGTTTGAGAATTCTCTGGACATCGGACGTGTGAATCGAACGGTCGACAGCCTCGGGAGTGCACACCATGTCGCTGCCGTGGATGGCCGCCTTGATTCCGCCGGACGGCCCGTCGATCGCAGGAAAACCGTAGCTCGGAACGCCGCCGTCAATATCCTCGCAGAGAAAAACCGGAAAATTCTGTGCCAGGAAAGGGACGACCCCGCCGCGTGGCTGAATCCAGGCCATTACCTGCCGGGTCACGCGCAATGGAAAAAGTCCCTGCAACGACTGGTTGGCCCAAGGGCCCGCCGTAATCACCAGGTGTCCGGCGTTGTACACGCCTTTGCTGGTGCGAACCTCAACCTGAGCAGCATCAGCAGACCACGATAGAACTTGTTCCTCAAACAAAAGTTGAGCTCCGGCGCCTGCAGCGAGTTTGAGGTGGGCACGGATGCATTCCTCAGGCAATAGATATCCCGCGTTCTTCTCGTGGACGGCAACGTCGCCGGGTTGAGGAACGACTACAGGGAACCGCTTGCCGAGCTCGCGCTCGTCCAATACATCGAAGGGAATCGAGTGCCGCCTGGCTGCTGCAATCGTGCGAGTCACAAGCTCGCCGTCTCTCGAACCAATATTCATTCCGCCGGTAATGTGCAGGAGTTGGGTGTCGGTGTCCCGCTCGAGCTTTTGCCAAAGCTCATAAGCTCGCAGCACGAGTGGGATGTAATCAGGGCTCTCGAAATAGGCCTGGCGAATCATGCGCGATCCGCCGTGCGAAGAACCCTTATCGTGCGGCGAAGTGAACTGCTCGATCCCCAACACCCTAATGCCGCGCCTGGCAAGATGGTACGCAGCAGCGCTCCCCATCGCACCCAGTCCCAGGATGATGACGTCAAAAGACATTCAGGCCGTCCAGGCGGACCCATCCGAGTTCATTGATTCACGTTAACGATCAATGCGAAAGAGAAGCCAGAATCCTACGCCGTGGCGCGTTGCTGCTCGTGCCCGCCCAGACGCACGCTGACGACCTTCGATACTCCCGGCTCCTGCATCGTTACGCCATAAATGATGTCGGCGGCATGCATCATGCGTTTCGAGTGCGTCACCAGCAGGAACTGCGTCTCTTTGCTCAACGAGTGCAGCAGGTCAGCGAGGCGTCCTACGTTGGTTTCGTCCAGCGCTGCATCCACTTCGTCAAGAACGCAGAAGGGACTCGGTTGGAACTGGAAGATGCCCACCAGAAGCGCGAGAGCGGTGAGTGCCTTCTCGCCGCCCGAAAGCAGCAGTACATTCTGCAGCTTCTTTCCCGGGGGCGACGCCACGATTTCAAGTCCGCTTTCTGCCTGGTTCTCTGCGTCTGTAAGGCGAAGGAAGGCTTGTCCGCCATGAAACAGCCGCGTGAAGACTTGCGCAAAGTTTTCGTTGATTCGAGCGAATGCTTCATCGAACTTCGTTCGCGAAATCTGGTCGATTTCCTTGATCGTTTCCTGCGTGTTATCGATCGACTCCATCAGATCTTTGCGTTGGGTTTCGAGGAATCCGTGACGATCAGCCGTTTCCTTGTATTCTTCGAGGGCCATCATATTCACCGGACCCATCTGCTCGATTCTCTGTCGCAGGGTCCGGCAGGTCTCTTCTTCGACGCCCAGTTCTTCTCCGGCAATCCGCGCAATATCCGCATCGGCCCGCAGAGTTGCAGCCTCGACATTTACCTCAGTCAGGCAACTTGCCTCGAGGTGCTCCAGGTCTGAAGTCAGCTTCGCTGCCTCACTGGCGCGCTTGCCGCGATCCTCTCGTAACTGGTCGATCGCGATCCGTCCTGCCTTCAACTGTGTTTCCATCGATGCCAGTTGCTGGCGGAGAGCAAGCGCCTGGCTTGCGACTGCCTCAGCCTGCGCGAGAGCTTCCGCGCGCAAGGCGGTCAATTCCAGCTCGCGCTGGGCAAGTTCGGCGCTCTCGCGAATGCGCTGCTCGCGCTCTGCTTCTGCTGCTGCGCGTTGTTGCTGAATGGCAAGCACGCGACGCTCCAGATCTGCGTGGAGGCGATCGATGCGTTGGAAGGCAGCCTCTGCACCGCGGCGGCGCTCTTCGAGCCCAGCCAATTCGGCGGTCAGTTGTGCCGCCTCGACTTGCAGAGCCTCACGTTGCTGCCGCAAAGCAGCAAGCTGCGTCTGTAACTGATCCAGGGTCGCCTCAGCGGTGGCGCGCTCAGCCTCGAGGCGTACAGCCTCCTCACGCTTCTGCTCAATTACGGCGTGCTTGGCCTCGCGGGCTTCCTTGTTGCGCGCAGCTTGCAGAGTCCATTCCTGGAGGCGTCGTTCGATGCGTTGAGCCTCAGCTTCCATCTGCTTCAGTGCGGCGCCCTGATCTGCGGCATCGCGCTCAGCAGTTCGGCGCTCCTCGCTCCTGGCTTCCAATTGGGCGGTCAGGTCTTCGATGGTTCGATTGAGAGCAGCGGCTTCCATCTCGGTCTGCGCGAGATCGTTTTCCAGCAATCCCAGGCGGCCTTCGGTCTCGCGCAATTCCCGCTTTAGAGCCAAGGGGCCCGCGCTCGCCGGCTTTCCTCCCGTGACGGTCGCGCTGTGAAAGCACTCGCCCTCTGGCGTGAGGAAGTAGGCATGTGCGTGCTCACTCGCCAGACTCTGAGCCAGCGCGGCCGTCTCCACCAGGTAGCCGTCCCTGAGCTTCGGCAGAATCACTTCCAGCGAGCGCCCAAATCCATTCAGGACACGAATTGCATCCTTCAGCGGCGTTACACCTACCCCTGCGATGGCGTAATCGGTTTCTTTGAACAAACTTTCCTGCGCGGAGTCGTGAATCAGGAACGTTGCCCTGCCGTCTACGCCCGACTTCAGAACGCGAACACCCTCTTCGGCCGCACCCCAACTCTTAACGACAACGTAATTCAGTTCGTCGCGCAGAAATTCATCGACAACGCCCTCATGGGCGCCGCTCACTTCAATGAAATCGGCCAGCGTGCCCACAGGCGCCATCCCGTTGGCAAGAGCGCCGGGTTTCAACAGCCGGCGTACAGTCTCGGTGGAGTAGCTGTGATCGCGAATAAGAGATTCCAGCGAATCCCGGCGTCCCATCAACGTGGCATGTTCGCTTCGCAGTTGGTTGCCGCGGGTACGCAATGCGTTCTCTTCATTCCGCCTCGCCTGCAGTGATTCGCGCAACTCCGCAATTTCACCTTCCAAACGCTTCAACGTCTCGGCAGCCGTCTCAAATCGCAGCCGCGCCTGTCCACTCTGCACCCCGAGGCTCTCTTGCTCATTGGCGGACTGGCGAATTTCAGCTCCGAGGCGCTCCGCTTCCCGTTCCAAAGCTGCGAGACTCTCCTCGGCTTGTGCGGTGCTGTTGCGGGCATTTCCAGCCAGGCTCAGCAGGTGCATCGCATGACGTCGGTTCACCTCGAGGTGACGCTCTGCGCTGAAAACTTCCTCAGCCGCCGTGCGTGCTTCGTGCTGCCGCGCCTCCACCTTCTGATGAAACGCTCGTGCTTCGCTTGCCGCAGTCTCAAGAAATTTGTGTTGCTGCGCCCGTTCTTCGGCAATGCCTCCAAGCTGGGTTTGTGTCTGCTCAAGCTCGGCGCCCGCGGCAGCCAGCCGTGCTTCGAGTTCGTTCACGCGCTCTGCGTTGCTGCGCTCCCGTGCGGCTGCTCGCTCCAGCTCAACCGCTGCGATGTTTGCCCGGTTCTGAGCGTCCTGGCCTTCGTGGTCCAGTTCGTAACCGCGTTCGGTCAGCGTGTGCTGACTCGTCTCCATGGTTTCGATTCCTGCTGCGCTGCCGGCAATCCGTTCCGTCAGTCCGGAGATCTCCTGTTGCAGACGCGCCTGTTCGCTATCCATTTGCGCCATGCGGCTCGCCAGTACAACGCGCAAACGGCTGCGCAATTCATCTCGAACGGCAACGAATCTTTCTGCCTTCGATGCCTGGCGCTTCAGGCTGTTCATCTGCCGCGTGACTTCTTCGAAGATGTCGTCGACCCGAGCCAGGTTCTGCTTCGCGCTCTCGAGCCGCAATTCGGCTAGCCGCTTCTTGTTCTTGAACCGCGTAATTCCGACAACTTCTTCA
>Ga0068856_100005478_pt1 | contig 12507 bp, 19 predicted proteins | sample KBSCornC62_FD_66595 | JGI IMG/M metagenome (GOLD analysis project Ga0068856, IMG submission 66595) | Corn rhizosphere microbial communities from Kellogg Biological Station, Michigan, USA - KBS Corn C6-2 | ecosystem: Host-associated > Plants > Roots > Rhizosphere > Soil ...
CCTTCCACCTTGAAGACGGGGTGAAGCGGCTGTGCGCCGCCATCATCGAGCAGGAGCCCGAGGATGCCTGAAGTTGATGTTCAGGAACTCGCCCGCAGCGTGGAGAAGATCTCCGCGAACCTCAAGCAGTACATCGCCGCCGAGGCGCAGACGATCGGGGCGAAGTACGGCGTGCAGCATGCGAAGGCCGCCGACGAACGCATCCAGGCGAAGGACGCCGAGCTTCAGCGCGCTCAGAACCTGGTGGCCGAGCAACGCCGGCAGATGGAGCCGTTGCTGTGTCGCTCGGCTGCGTACCTGGTGCTGGAGAAGTTCCTGTTCGATCTTGCGCACGCCTCCGACGGTCACGACGTGCCAGTGAAGACGCTGACGGATGCCCTGGCTGCCGCTCGTGCGGCCGGTAATGCCGAGTACAAGCGGCTGCGGTCGGCAGCGAGCGATGCCTGACCGGATCAGTCCCGTGCGCATGCGGGAGATCGACTTCATGCTGAAGTTCCCCGGCAGGTTCAGCAAGGCCGACATCCGTGACGCCGCGGCAGAACTGCGCGAAGAGATCGACTTGCTCAACGAGGCACTACGGCGCACCCTTCCGACCAACACCAAACATGAAGGAAGCTCATCATGAGACGCTTCGCCGCCCTAATCGCAGGGCTGTTCATCGCCGTTGCAGCGCTGGCTGGCTGCTCGCACTCCACGCCCGTGTCCTACGCGCCGGCCGCCTACGGCGAGACCATCAACGGCGTCGGCCACTGCTATTGGGACGACGACCCCTACGAGGCGCAGCAACTCCTGGCTGCGGGCCTGTGCCCCGCCGGCTGGGTCCCGACCGCCATGCCTCTGTACTGGCACGAGGAGTACTACTCCTACTACTCCAGCCCCGCCTACTACAACCGGTACGTCTTGGTGTCGCACCGCACCGTGTACGTGACGCACGAGACCACGTTCCACACCACCTACGCCAAGCAGATCACCACCGCGTCGGCGAAGGCCACCTACAAGTCGTCGAGCGGCAAGACCGTTACCGGGACGACAGCGAAGATGAAGTTCTCCACCGGCTCCGGGTCCAACTCCACCATGGGCGGCGGGTCGCTGCGGGGCGCCAGCACCAAGGCGGGCACGTCGGGTGGCGGCAACAGCGGAGGGTCCGGCAGCAGCAAGACCACCACCAAGACCGGAACGACCACGAAGGTGAAGACCGGCAGCGGCGGCGGGTCCCTGCGGAGCCACAAGTGATGCGGGACTTCTCCGTGTACGGGTACTGGCCGCACACGCAGGAACGCTGGGGCGAGGTGTTCCAGGCCACGTCAGCCCGTGCCGCCGAGGACCTGGCGCAGATGTACGCCGCCGACCAGGGAGCTGTGCTGCGGGTGGCCGGCGTGTTCGAAGGCATCCACGCATCCGCCGACCGGTACTCGCTGTACGTGGACCCGCGGGACGTCCGCAACCTCGACACTGAGGACCTGGAGCCGGATGTGCCTGGCCTGGAAGTCGTGACGTGGACGGTGCTCGGGCTGATCGAGGACCCGCACGACAGTCGCTGGAACGAGAAGACCGGCGGGCAGCGGTACTGCGACCGCGTCATGGCTGACTCACCGCTCGCCGCGGAGGACGTCGCCGTGGACAAGGTGCGTGGTGAGGACGGCCGGCTGCTGGTGTGCGCGGTGTTCACCGGACGGGTGCAGCGGGCGGACGCGCTATACGCGAAGTTCTCCATCCCAGACGTGCAGGTGTCGTGATGGAACACAAGACGATCATTCGGGTGAGCGATCCGACCAACGGCGACGAGTATGTGACGCTGCTGATTCTGTACGGCGTCAGCTACCCGATCACTCACACTACCCGGCTCGTGATTGATGGCCAGCTGTACATGGCCCTGCGCTCCGAGGTTGACATTGTGACCCGCGGCGAGGGTTCGATCGTTACGACCATCACTGCCGTTGCGGACAACGGGTCCTGACGTGCTAACGGCCACTGCTCGCATGACGTCGGCGGAGTCGCGTGCGCTGGCCCGCGCGATCAGCAGGATCGCCGGGTACCTGATCCGTGAACTCGGCTGGGGCTGGGGCGCGGCGGCAATGCTCGGGGCAGTCGGTGTCGGCTGGGCAGCATGGACGGCGCCGACATGGTGGAGCTGGTTCCTCGATTGGCTCGAGCGGTGACCCGGCCCGCAGCAATCGCACTCGGTGCCGCACCTCTGGTCGCCGTCGCCGTCTGGCTTATCGTGATCGGGAGTCGTGAGGACGACCGCGCACGACAGGCGTGCAAGGCTCGCGGTGGGACCATGGTGCAGACCGGAACGGAGCTGATGCCGGCGGCCCAAAGGAGTGTTCGTGCCGGTGCCCGAGTACGCGTGCGAGACCTCGAAGTAGGAGCCGGTGAGCAGCGCTTCCAAAACCGAGACGGCGGGCCAGGGCTGCCTGTTCTGTGCCCCCGGCGCCGGCGACAACGTGGTACTTGCCGAGAACGACACCTGCTACGCCCGCTGGGACAACTACCCGCTTGCGGCAGGACACGCCGAGATCCTGCCGAAGCGGCATGTTGAGTCGGTGTTCGACCTGCTGCCGCGCGAGGTCACGGACCTGTATGCGCTTCTCGTGCAGGCCAGGGATGTCATCGACGAGCAACACGGCCCGGACGGCTACACGGTCGGCGTCAACGAAGGACGTGCCGCAGGTCGCACCATCGACCACCTTCACGTGCACCTGATCCCGCGGGTTACCGGCGATGTACCGGACCCGGCGGGCGGAATCCGTGCGGTGCTTCCGGGCCCGCAGCCTGAGTTGTGGACGCGCCCGTTTGAGGTGCACGCCGAACAGGCCATGGCAATAGCGAACGAGGCGTTCGACACGGTTGTTGAGAGCTGGCCAAAGGAGTAGCCGTGTTCGACTTCTTCAAGGGTATTCGCTTCAGGCCCTTTGTCGTTCCCGAAGAGATCGCTGTCCGGCTCGCGCAGATCGAGGCCGGCAAGCGGCGGATTCTGTGCGCACCCGACGTGTTTGAGCGGATCCGTGACGCGGTCTACGGCGACGGAGGCAACGCAGACTACGTGGTCCTTGAGAACCGGTGGCTGAAGGACGGCCAGGTGATCCTGGCGCAGCCCGAGGCTGAGCAGGAGGCGGAGTTGCAGGTCGCCGGGCAGCGGATGATGGACGAGCTGGTCGAGCGGTGGGGGCAGCAACAACGAGCCGAGTGGCGAGCGCAGGTGGACGGACTGCACGTCTACCGGTCGGGGCTGCGGTCGTGGATTGCGCCTGGCCTCTGAGCGGCGATCACCGAAACCTGAAAGAACCTCGCGTTGGTCTCATGTTCGGGGTACTCTCGGGATCGTTCCGGTGCGATTGGGCAAACTCGGCTACTTCTTTGGGAGATGTGCACGCCGAACCGTCCGCAGTGATCTCGGAACTCGGAACGTTGACAACAGAACTTCCCCGCCAGGTGTGCAGGTCAGGGCTACTTCCCTCTTAAGGAAAAGGTTGCTGGTTCGAATCCAGTCGAACTTCGGTTCGTAGCTCAAATGGCAGAGCGTTTGCCCCAGCCGTCTTGATCTCTGGCGGATCCAACTTCATATGTCGAGGTAGCTCAGTGGTAGAGCGCCGCCGCGGTAAGGCGGAGGTCGCTGGTTCGATCCCAGCCCCAAGTCCCACAGCCGACCCGATCTCTGGGGTGCACAACTACACAGCAGTTCCGGTGCGAAGACGATCAGTTCATCAAAGGTTCGAGTCCTTTTGACCCCACACCCTGGGGTCATCGCCCAGATGGCAGGGCGCTCTGACCGTCGCCTTGAACTCGGAACTTCTACACAACTTCAAACGCACCTCCCGGTGCGACGGGCAGACGGATTCATCCCGCCAGGGCTACGGCCCAAACCTCGGCCGACGGGAATCGGCCAGCCGGCTCGCCGGTTCTCCGCCGCCCAAGCCTGATCTCGGGAGGCGCCCAAAGCATCAGGCTCGCGCCCGGTGCGCAGGCACGACGGGTACTTCAAATCTGGCGGTCGCCGGTTCGAGTCCGGCTCGCACTCGGCAACGAGGGCGGTAGCTCAGTGGGTAGAGCATCAGACTGGCGCAAGCCAGTTCCCGTAGCCGACTCCGATCTCGGGCGCGACCGTCGCAGAAGGCTCCTCCGGCACCCCAGCAGGATGGAGCCTTCTCGATGGGCAAGTTCAACAAGGAAACCGCGGTTGCCGCACAGTTCGGGCCGGTCCGCACTACCGGCACGGCCGCCACTTTCGAAGGCGGCGCCGGCTACAGCCGCGACGCCAAGTCGGACCTGTTCCTGCTCGCGGTCACCAACATGGTTGGCGAGGACACGTACTACGAGTCGGCGAACACCCGCGATGAGCGGTTCCGTCAGCTCGTCCACCAGGTCGCTGTCGAGGACGTCGACTGGCTCTGCCGGTTCATCGGCTGGCTCCGCTCGGAGGCGAACATGCGCTCCGCGTCCGTCGTCGCTGCGGCCGAAGCTGTGAAGGCACGCCTCGCAGCGGGGCTCGCCGGGGGCAACCGCGCCCTGATCAACGCCGCCTGCCAGCGAGCGGACGAGCCCGGCGAGGTCCTGGCGTACTGGACCGGCCGCTACGGCCGGGCAATCCCGAAGCCGGTGAAGCGCGGCGTCGCCGACGCCGTGGGCCGGCTGTACAACGAGTACTCCCTGGCCAAGTACGACGGCCAGTCCCGCGGGTACCGATTCGCCGACGTCATCGACCTCGTACACCCGTCGCCGGCCGCGGACAAGCCGTGGCAGGGTGACCTGTTCGCGCACGCGCTGGACCGTCGGCACAACCGGGACAACCCGGTGCCGGACGGTCTGCGGCGCCTTCGGGCCCGTGCCGAACTGCTGGCGCTGCCGGTCGGCGAGCGGCGTGGCGTGCTGCTGTCGGAAGGTGGCCCGCAGCGTCTTTCGGATGCCGGGATGACTTGGGAATCGCTGGCCGGCTGGCTCCAGGGCCCGATGGACGCGGCAGCGTGGGGGGCGATCATCCCGTCGATGGGCGTGATGGCGCTGGCGCGGAACCTGCGGAACTTCGACGAGGCGAAGGTGTCCGATGTTGTGGCCGCGACCGTCGCGGCCCGCTTTGCCGAACCGGCCGAGGTTGCGCGGTCCCGCATGTTTCCTTACCGCTGGTACCAGGCGTACTTGGCAGCGCCGTCGCTGCGGTGGGGCCACGCCCTGGAGCAGGCGCTGACAGCGTCCACGTCGGCGATCCCGGACCTGCCAGGCCGGACGCTGGTGCTGGTGGACACGTCTGGTTCGATGCAGGGTACGGTTTCGGGCCGGTCGAACATCCGGCACGTCGACATCGGCGCGCTGATCGGTGTGGCGCTTGCACACCGCGGCTGCGCCGTGGACCTGATCGGGTTCGCCGACGGCACGTTCCGGCACCCGGTCACCGCCGGCGGTGCGATGCTGCGGGACATCGCCGCGTTCACCAACCGCATCGGCGAGGTCGGGCACGGCACGCGCATCGCCGAGGCGGTGCAGGCCACGTTCGCCGGCCACAACCGGGTGATCGTGGTGTCGGACATGCAGACGTTCGCGATCCCACACGGGTATGGCCGGTACGACGTGATGGGCCGGGTACAGCACACCACCGTGTCGGATGTGGTGCCGGCGCACGTGCCGCTGTTCGGGATCAACACCACCGGCTACGCGACGGCGGTTGTGGACTCCTCGCGGCCGAACCGGTTTGAGGTTGGCGGCTTCTCGGACAAGGTGTTCACGATGTTCGCGGCACTGTCCGCGGGCGACGGGTCGTGGCCGTTCTGATCGCAAGAGGTCGGGGCCTACCTTGGTGGTGGCCCCGACCGTCGTGGATCCGTTAGCAGCGGACTTCCAGCATGTCACCTCTTGGCGGTAGGAGCATCGATGCGTGGCAGGCAAACACTGACTTACGAGGCGTTGCAGAAGGTCATGACGCTCGCAGAGATCGAGGATGTCCTGGCCGCGGCCCGTGCTGGCGGCGCCGACGGCGACTCGGTCCCGACGGTACGCATCACATTCCGCGGGGGCGTTCAGCAGGTACGGGTCGAGATTGGGGCGGCGCAGGACGCGCCAGTGAACTGGGACGGTAAGCGTGACGACTCTTGATGACCTGTTCCCGCCGGCCGATCTGAAGGCGGAGATCGACGCTGGCTACATCGCCCGCAAGCAGCACCCCGAACTGCCGCTGTCTCTGTATGTTTACACAGAGCGGTGTCAGTACGAACCACACTGGTCCCCGGCCACGCTGCGCTGTCGTGGCCTGATAGCCGACAACCAGGCCGGCCGCGTAGTTGGCTGGTGCCTGCCGAAGTTCTTCAACCACAACCAGCATGACGCCGGCCACGCCTGGGCGCCGCCGCTGCCCGAGGAGCCGTTCGAGGTCTACGACAAGGTCGACGGCTCCCTCGGCATCGTCTTCCACTACGACGGACGCTGGCAGGCCGCGTCGAAGGGCTCGTTCATCTCCGATCAGGCGGCGTGGGCCTCGCGCTACCTCGCCAAGGCCGACACCGCGGCGCTGGACCCGTCGGTGACCTATCTCGCGGAGATCCTCTACCCAGAGAACCGCATCGTCGTGAACTACGGCGACCGGCGTGATCTGGTGCTGTTGGCCGCGTTCCGGGCCGACGGGTCCGAGCTGCCGCTGCGGGAGGCCGCGCCGGCGTGGGAGGGCGTCGGCAGCGTGGTGCGGACCTACGACTGGTCCGACAGCTTCTCGGTGTTGGCGGCCATGGCGGAAGAGAGCCGGCATCTCGACGGCACCGACGCTACCGGCACTGACGCTGAGGGTTGGGTGATCCGCTTTGCCTCCGGGCTGCGGGTGAAGGCGAAGCACTCCGACTATCTGCGGCTGCACCGCGCCCTGACTTGCACGAGCGAGCGCACAGTGTGGGAGGTGCTGGAGTCGGGGCAGGATCCTGCGGTCCTGTACGACCGGGTGCCGGACGAGTTCACCGCCTGGGTCCAGGAAGTGGTTGACCGGCTGAAGGGCATGGTGGACAGCTACATCGGCATGGCCCACTACGAATTCGAGCAGATCGGCCGGATCCCAGATCGTAAGGCCTTCGCCGAGCTGGCCGTGAGGTCCGGCTACAAGGCGGCGCTGTTCCGGCTCTACGACGGCCGAAGCGTTGATGATCTGGCGTGGAAGTCCTGCAAGCCGCGCGGCGACACGCCCTACGCGGTCGACGAGGAGGGCTGACATGCCCACTGTGCACCTGACAATTGGTCTTCCCGCCAGTGGCAAGACAACGTTCGCCCGCCAGCTCGTCGCCGAGTCCGCCGGCCAGATACGCCGCGTGAGCCTTGACGACCTGCGCCGGATGCTCGACGACAACGACGGCAGTGTTCGTTTCGGCAAGGACCACGAGGAGACCGTCCTTGCGATCCAGGACGCCGCGGTCCTGGCCGCGATCAAGGACGGCTTCGACGTCGTCGTCGACAACACGCATCTGGTGTCGCGGATCCCGAACCGGCTGAAGCGGGTCCTGTGCGGCCAGGCGCAGTTCGAAGTCCACGACTTCACCGGCGTGGATGTTGAGGAGTGTATCCGCCGTGACAAACTGCGTGAGCGCACGGTCGGCGAGGACGTGATCCGGCGCATGGATGCCCGGTTGAAGTCGGCCAAGGACGGCTGGTGGCGGCATCCGGAGCGGCTCAACGACGTGCCGGCTCCCGCCGCCTACGTTCCAGACCCGACTCTGCCGTCGGCAGTGCTGTGCGATATCGACGGCACCCTCGCGCTCCACGCCGGCCGCGGGCCTTACGAGATCGAGAAGTGCGAAACCGACCTACTGAACGAGGAGGTCGCCCGTATCCTGGCGCTGTGCGACCGCGCTGAGGACTATGTGGTGTTGCTGTCGGGTCGGCAGTCGGAGTTCCGGCCGCACACCGAGCGGTGGCTGAAGGCGAACGGCGTGGTTTACGACGAGCTGTGGATGCGGGCTGAGGGTGACCGGCGTCCTGACGATGTGGTGAAGGCGGAGCTGTTCGACGCGCACGTGCGGCACCGGTACTCAGTTCGGTTCATCCTGGACGACCGGTCGCGGGTTGTGGCGCTGTGGCGACGGCTGGGCTTGCCGTGCTGGCAGGTCGCTTATGGGGATTTCTGAGGTGGGGCGACTGTGACCACGATGCCAATGCAGCCGTCCGGCCCGCTGCTGACCGAGGTCCTCGCCTGGTGCGCCGAGCACCCGTGGGACGGCGACGACCTAACACCCGGCGCTCTCACGTTCCAGTGGCACTACTCCGAGGCCGACAACTCGCGCGCGGTCAGCGTCATGGGTGCGCCGCCGGAGTTGGCGGCGTTCGATATTGGGCTGCTGGACAATGCGGACCAGGAGCTGGTGACGTTCGAGCGCGGCCTGCTGGTTCTCAACGTGCAGCCTGAGCGGGTGCTGTACGAGCCGCTGTACGTTAGCCGCCGCGCCGAGTTCGTGATGTTCCGGCATGTGTGCTCGCGTTGTCACAACAGCCGGAAAGTGCCGGACTGGACGAACTGGAACGAGGAGTACGGCGAGCCGCGGCCGAAGCCGTGTCCTGACTGCGCGGTGCCGCTGTGACCGGCGCGGCCGACGACGTCATTGCCCGCATCAACGCCGAGGTAGAAGCGTGGGAGTCGGGGCCGGATGCCGCATGGTGGGATCCCGGCTGCTTGACCGACCCGGAGCCGTCGTTCGAGGGGATGCGGCCCCGCGTCTTAATCTTTGACGAGCTCGCGAGCTTTGTGCAGTCGTTCGGGCTGCAGATGGAGTTGGTGCTCGTGCCGGCACTGAACAGCGTCGCCACCTCCTCATCGTCCGCGACTTCGTCCATCCGCGAGTTCGAACACGTGCTGGCCCTCGGGTTGATGAAGGCCTATCGGGTTCGTCCGCACCACCTGGGCATTCGTGACATGGGCTGCTTCTGCCATCCCGCGCCGTTCCCCGCCGCCAGGGACTACCGACGCCGCACCAAGCACCGGAACCGGAGGCGCAGGTGAGGATCCGCGTTGACTACGACGTGTCCATCCGATGCCGCCTCGGCCGGCATGACCGGGGCGATGCCGAGCATGGCTGTCAGGGCGCCTTCAAGCCGGTGCTGGGCCTGGCTTGCCGGTTCTGCCTGTGCAGATGCCACGATGCAGCTGCTGAGAGCAACGCGTGAATAATTCGGCGGAAGAGCTGATCCTCATCGACGGCCCCGGCGCCGGCAAGCGGGTCCGTTTCAAGCCGGACTGGTCATCCAGCTACGTGTTCACGGCGTGGCCCGAGGTCGGTGATCTGCTGTACCTCGGCTCGATCGACGAGATGACGTTCGCGGGCCCGATCCACACGGTGTACCGCACCGGCCAGGCGTACAACCTGGACCGGCAGATTGTCCGCGTCGGCTGGTGCAGCGGCGAGCCACGGCCGGATCCGGAGCGGCTGGAGTACTGGATCCGCTTCGAGCCGCCGATCGAGGTGATTGCCGGCGCCGACGCGTGGCCTTCGGGCTGCGACTTCGGGATGAGTGAGGATCAGGTTGGTGCCACGATTCAAGCCGCATGCCGGTGTGGCTGGAAGACGGAGGCGGTGCCCTACCGGCGCAGGCGCGAGTTGATGGAGCTGGTGGGCGCACACCACAGGGTCGGCATGGCCTTGACGTTTCGCGCTAGCGGTCAGGACGCCAGCGCGTTCGGAATGGATGCCGCCCTACTCGGGACCCACTCCATAGCGGAGGCCACCCGGTATGAGGCGGTCTTGAACAGGGCGACAGCGCTCGGGATGTCCCGCGAGCGGACCCAGGCGATCTTTGATGAAGCACAGCTGTCGGCCTACAGCTTCGACGAGGCTGTTGGGCGTCTCCAGCACCGCGTCCGCCTGTTCGAGATGTACGGCTACGAAGCACTGACCGTGGGGGACGTGCTTTCGCGGTGCGACATCCGGGCGCAGCGGCTCGATCCCGAGGCGGTCCTGAACCGGCCGCGCTGGCTGCCGGACCCGCTGGGGCGGCAGTTCACGGAGATGCGTCGCGACCGGCAGCGGGTCCTGGTCGAGGCTGCGATCGAGCTGACCGCGCAGCTTGGTGACGTTGGAGGCTGGCCGCTGGAACGTGCGATGGCTGTGGTGATGCCACACAAGGAGGACTCCCGGCGATGACGACCAGAGCAGACCGCCTTGTCGAGCTGTACATCCTTGACCTGTGGCGCGACGACAACCCCGACCACGCCGATTGCCCTTCCCTGGCGGTCGCGGACGCCGATGCGTCCGGCGGCACCTACGGCTGCGAAACCGGCTGCGACTACGTCACCCTCACCGCCATGGTCGGCTGCGGACACCAGGCGCCGGCCGAGTTCGAGTACGGCGACTTCGGGGAGATGTGGTCGCTGATCGAGGCGTTGGAAAGCGACTACGGACACCTGGTGGACGGTGCCGAGTGAACCGCGACGCCGAGTGGGAACGCGGCCACCTGCACGCTCTGTTCTACGACCACATAGTTGGCTGTGGCTGCAACCGACCCGAGACTGCCTACGAACTGGTGCGGGACATTCTGAACCTCGCGCCGTTCTACGAGGACGGTAACTGGCGCACGGTCAGCTCGCTCATCGGGTCGGACGGTGCCTTCCAGATCGTTGTCGGCCTGCTGTCGAAGCTGGACCTGCTGGAGCACGGCGGCAGCATGGGCGGGTCGTGGCTGACGAAGAAGGGCGAGTACGTTCGCGATCTGGTCAACCGCCACGAGTGGGGGACAACGGAGTACGGCGACAGCGGCGAGCCGAACGGCGTGGACGACGTCGGGTATCCGGAGTGCTGTCATGGCGAGGACGGTTGTCCGCCGGAGCACTGGCTGGCGCCACCATCCCCATGATGCACCTGCCAGATTTGCCGCCCGGCAGCCCATGCCTGGGCATGGCTGCTAGCCGGCGCTACTGGGACCGTTGGCGTTGGCAGCGCGTGTACGGGCCGTGCGGCCTGCTCTGGCAACATCCGGGCCCGTGCGTGCTGTTCGCACCCGGCGACTACCTGCCGCCGCCGCTGCTGCATCCGCTGGACACGCTGTTCGCGCCACCGTTCACTTGGCGCTGCCCGCTATGTGGCGATGCAGTGAAGTCGGTGAACGAGGACTACGTGACCGCGTTCCGCGGCCGGCGGGCAGACTGGGATTGGGCGTTGCCCGAGACGCAGCTGACGTTCTGGCCATGCGGCTGCGTTGGGCGGGAGATCATTCCTTGTCGGCGGGAGGCAATCCGACCCGCGCCGCCGACTCCCCCAGCTTGACACGTGCGAACTCTGCGAACTCCCGGCGTGCCGCACCTAGCAGCATCTCCATCGAGTTCGTGTCGTTCGGCGGCACCGACAAGTCGAACTGCTGTGCCGCCGACATCAGCTTGTTCACCGCGTCGATTTCGTCCTGGTCGAACAGCAGCAGCGCCCGGGACCAGGCGTCCATCAGGCGGCCTGTCGGCTCCTCTAGCACTGCGACGACGTCCATGTATGCGGGCTGCGCTGGCGCTGTTTTTGTTAACTGGCGCCAGCCGAAGAGCCACTTCGAGGAGAAGTCGCTGAAGGCCCGCATGGAGGCGAACGCGCGGATGATGCTGGCTGTGGAGGTGAGCAGGTCGGTGTAGATGGCGAGCTTAGCCGCGCTGCGGGCGCCTTTTGCGTTGCGGCGTTCGCGTACTTGTTCGAGGCCGTAGGTGCCGAAGAGGGTCAAGGTCGAGGCTCCGAGTGCGGAGCCGGCTGCGATGTAGGCGGCGCTGAGGTCGGTCACGGACGACAGTCTCAGGCATCGTGACCTGCGACGGTCGGACGTTCACCCGATTGTGTCAGTGCTGTGCGTCAGCCTGTGACGGTGCCTAATGCCGACCCGCCGATCCTGCCGCGTCTTCCCCGGCTGCCGTTGCTGACGCTAGAGGATCTGGTGCTGTGCGCCGAGGAAGCACACTTGGACAGGTGCATGTACATCGGCGGGACTGCTCGGCCGTGCACGTGCGGTGTGCCGAAGCTGCTGCGGGGCATCGGGCGCGACGAAGCCCCGGCCGGAACCGGGGCTTGAGTCGGACGGTCAGTCGGCGAGCACCAGGTCTGCCGCGCCGAGCGCGAGCTTCTGCGTATAGTCGAAGTGGCCGTTTGCGGAGTTCTCGACCCGCATGACCGCGTCCATGTCCACGGCCGCCAAACCGAGCACTGCCCGCCTGCCGTTGACCAGCTCCAGGAGCTTCTCACGTTCGAACGCGATCCACTCCAGTTCGCCGGAGTCGGCCACGCCCTGACGCTGGGGGCGTTCCTGCTGGGCCTTGGAGAGTTCGCGCATGAACCAGCCGATTAGCGCCCTGCGGTCGTTGAAGTCGTTCCTCATTGCGAGTGATCCTCCTCCGGCAACTCTGCCAAGGCGACGGCGATCGGCAGCCACCGGTCCTGCGTCATGTCCAGTACGGACTTCGACAGCAGCATGTAGTAGTCCTTGGGTGCGATGTAGACGCCCAGACCCTCCGCGGTCCACGTCAACAGGGCACGAGCGCCCAGCGCGCCGACGGGGATGGTGGCCTTCGGGACGGCGTCACCG
>Ga0068856_100005484_pt1 | contig 12501 bp, 11 predicted proteins | sample KBSCornC62_FD_66595 | JGI IMG/M metagenome (GOLD analysis project Ga0068856, IMG submission 66595) | Corn rhizosphere microbial communities from Kellogg Biological Station, Michigan, USA - KBS Corn C6-2 | ecosystem: Host-associated > Plants > Roots > Rhizosphere > Soil ...
TTCTGGACGACGGCAGCATGGTTCGGGTTCGAATCGTCGCTGTTCGGGCCGTTGTGGCACGCATAGCAGCCGATCTGGAAGCCGGCCCAGAACGTGCGCGTGCCGTAGCGCGTGCTGAAGACGCGATCGGCCTTGCTGTACGAGAGCACGGTGCCGCGATAGTCGGTGCCGTGGCAGGTGCGGCACTGCGCGCCGCCGCCGCCTTCGGCGACGTCGCCGTGATCGCTGACCCAACTGGCATCGACCGGATGCATGCCGTGCGGACCGCCCGTGACGGTATGCGGCGCGCTGCCGTGGCAGGTTGCGCACTCGACTAGGGCACCGGCGTGGCCCTGGAGCGCGATGCTCTGCAGGTTGTCGTTGACGTGCGAGCTCGGAAACTCGGCGTGCGTCGAGCCGTGGCACGCCTCGCACTGGAGGCCGCCGTGACCGGTCGAGAAACGGTACAGCGAGAAGCCTTGAAGCGGCACGTCGGGCGTCGTCGCGAATGTCGCATCGACCGCGACGCGCCGCTGGCCGTTCGTGTCGTAGACGTTCGTGTAGCGGATCTCGCCGTTGTTGTTGAGCGCCGTGCCCGTATGGCAGTTCTGGCAAGTCGGCTCATCGAGCCAACCTTCGCGCCCCTGCGCGCCGACGCGACTCATCGCGCCGTGACAGCTTTGGCACTGCATCTCGAGCGTGCCGTCCGCGGCGACGGCGTTGCCCATCACTCCCCGCAGGCACTTGGTCGTCGAACCCGGATGGCACGTGTAGCACGCGGAGCGGTTGTTCTCGTTGTCGAGCGACATGCCGCTTGCGGGATCGATGACGTTCGCGTGCAGCCGGTGCATCGCTGTCGTCAGCGGCGCGACACCGGCGACGCCGACGGTGCCGAGCGCATTCGACGCATGGCACACCGCGCAGAGCACGGGTTTGCCGAGCTGCGTCACGGTGGCATAGAGGCCGCTCGGGTCGTACCCGACCCCGACCAGCTCGGCCGCATAGTCCGCGTTGCCGCCCTGGCGATCGTCATGCAGAAGGATCGCGTTGAGGCGATAGTCGCGTTCCGGATTCGGATCGTTGACCCAGCCTTTCAGCGGTTCGGCGTCGGCATTGCTGTTCGAGGCGTGGCAGGCCCTGCAGGTCATCTCGTCAGAGACGGGCAGCACGACGTCGCTCGTCGCGAGGACCGCGCCGCCGGAGTCGCGCGCGGTGACGCGAAAGAGGGGATACGTGTTCTTATGGCCGGCGTCGTCGTACGGTGTCGCGGGAATGCCCTCGCCGGTCCACGTGCCCGTGGTCGTGTCGAAGCTTAGCGATTGCGGCGCGTTCGCAAGACCCGGCATCGCGATGCCGGTCAAACCCGTATCGGGCGGCAGGGGCTGGAGCAGACCGAACAACGACTCTGCGTACGTCCAGAAATCGGTCTTGCCGACCGACGTCGAATTGATCGATCCCGTCGGATCGGCGATCGCCTCGAACGTGACGCTGACGCCCGAAGCGGGCGTCATCAGGTGACCGGTTGGATCCAGCACCTGCGCCTGCAGCGTGTTGTAGGGCGGCAGGATCGACAGGACCGAATAGTCCGAATCCATGCAGTGCATGCCGAGATTGTTCCAGCCGACGACGGTCCAGTCCCCGTTCGCGGCGATCGCGCTGGAGGCCGCTGCAAGACCGATGCATGCACACAGGACGACACGCGGAGCTCGGAGCACCATGTCAGATCCTTTCGCCGGCGGGCGAAGAATGATCGTAGCAAAGCGACGGACGGCGGATGTGATCCAGATCAATGTGCGGGATCAATGGACCAACCTCCCGTGCGCAGCGGCGACGATACGCGCAGCAGTCGTCGGTTCCATCGAAGTGACGTCGAGCGCGAGATCGTGCGGGCCGTACGGCGCCCACTCTGAAACGCAAGTGCCTCGAAACAGGCCGGCGGTCGGCGCGTTGGCCGCGCTCGCGAGGTGCATGACCCCGCAATCGGCTGCGACAAACCTTGCAACAGCCGAGATGACCGCCGCGAGCCGGCGGATGTCGGTCGAGTAATACGTCGGCCATCGGTCTTCGAGCATCGAGTGCCCGCCGAGCGAAATGAACTCGATCAGGCGCGCCTCAGGATGTGTCTCCGCCCACTGCGAGGCGAACCGGCGCCACCATTCGGCGCCGAGATGCTTCGCCCCGGTCGCGCCCGTGAAGACACCGATGATGGGAACCGATCGGCCCGCAATCTGATCGAGCATGCCGCGACCCCATGCGCGCTCCGTCGGCGACAGCGCGAGATCGAGTCCCGGATATGGCTCGATATCGTCGTCGCGCACGGCCATTCGCAAGAGATAAACCGGCAGCTTGCCGACGTGCCTGAGATGGGGCGGCGCGGCGACGGCGTGCGTCAGCCCGCTTCCGAACTTGCTCGCATAGCCAAGCTTCCAGCGTGCGTTCGCGGCGAGGACATAGAGGCGATCGGTGGTCGACAGGAGTCCGGGATCGATCGCGAGATCGTAGGCGCGTTCTCGCACAGCGCGGATCACCGAGGCGACGCGGTGCGGCGAGGACAGTCCGTGATTGGGGAGCCGCAAGACCGTCCGGACGCCGTCGAACCTTGGGAAAAGCTCGTCGGCAACAGGGGATCGAGTCACGACGTCTACTTCGGCTCCCGGGAAGATGCGCGCGATCTCGCGGATCAGCGGCGTCACGAGCAGGGTGTTTCCCAATGTGTGGCTGACACGGCACACGAGAACTCGATGGACGCCGCGGCGCGGCAGCGGAGCAACCTCGCTCGGTGTTTCGAGCTCGCGGAACGCCCGACCGATCAGCCGCCGGGCCGCGCGCCGCATGTCGGCGCGAGCAAAGGGACTCGACGGCGAAGCGCTCGCTGCCGTTCTCATGAGGACGCGGTTCCTGCGACTCCGCGACGCGCAAGAAGGCCGTTGACGGAGGCGACAATCGGTTCGAACTCGCGCGGCAACTCGCCGAGACTGATCGGATCGCTGCGGCCTGGTACGCGTCGGCCGATCTGCTCGGCGAGCAACGGAATCGGCGCGAGCCCGCGCCCGATGGTCCAGAGAATCAGTCCGACCACCACCGGCGTATCGATTCCAACGAGGAAGAGCACCCAGAAGGCTGCGCTGCGCTGCACGGCACGACGAACATCGCCGCGCTGGACGACGCGGATCCAGCGTCCGCCATCGAGCTCCGTCAGCGCGCGCCATTTTTTGCCGTTGATCGAGAAATTGGCAAAACCCGGAGGCATCGCGTCGAGCGGAACCGTTTGCATGTTTCGCGACGATACGACGAGCGCGTTGTCAGTGCCCCAATACTGGAACCCTGTCGCGATTCGAGCGGCTGCGGGGTATTCCACGACCTGTGGCAACTTGCTAGCCAGCGGCCCTGTTGCCTGATCGATGCTTACGAGATCGAGCAAAGCGCTTGCCTGGGTCCGAAGGTCACCATCGAGTAGCCTGTCGAGGTGTCGCGTGGCGTACGCGTAACCGGCCCAGACCAAGGCAAGTTGCAGCGTCACCAGCAGCACGGCTGCTACGACAGCGATCCGGATAGACATGGAAGACATCGAACGCGACCCCGCTAGAAGCGCTTGCTGATACCGATCGTGATTCCGCGCGGCAATGCACTCACAATGAGCGGCGACTCCCGCTGACTTGCGTAGACGCCAAACCCGACACCGATGGCACCGCCGACCAGCACATCGCTCTGCCAGTGCCCGTGCACCTTCACGCGCGCGATCGCGTCGTACACCGGAAGGACCGCGAGCCCGTAGACCCAGGGATGCTCGGGTCCGTACGCGATCATCATCGGTGTCACGGCGCTCGCGATCTCCGCGACCTCGCCGCTCGGGAAGCTCTCGTTTCCGCTACCGGTGAAGAACCTGTTCGGATCGCTTGTCTGCGATGGACGCTCGCGTGAGAACGTAAACTTCATCACTTCGGTCGTGACGGCGCTCATCGCCATCGCATCGAACGATCTCCAGAACGTGTCGCCGATCTTGTTGTCGTCGCCAAACCATAGTGAGCCGCTCACGACGACCAACGCCGTACCGACAGCGAGGTGAACCTGATGGGAGCGCGCCCAGATGCCGCTGTCGTCGTAAGGCACGACATGATCGATGCCGAACGGTCCACCGCCGGCTGAAGCATCGGTGACCGCGCACATCGCGAATATCGCACCGTATGCGAGGGCGGCCGGCGCGGATCGCCGACGCGCTTGCCGTTCGCTTCGCTCCGAGCGAAGGCGGCGAAAGATGAGCATCGATGCAGGGACGGCGTTGGGCACAGTGGTCCGTCCTAGTTCGACGCGAGCGCCGCCGCGTGCTTCTCGCGCAGCATCGCCAACATCTCCTGGACCTCGCCGCGCCGGCCCGCGTCAGCGTCGTCGCGGCCGGGTCTCGGCGGTGCATCGAGCGCGCGCCTGAGAAAGTTCGCCGCCGACGCATAGTCGCCTTGATCGACGAGGAAATCAGCGTAGAAGAAGTTGGAGTCGATCGAGGACGGATCGATCGCGATCGCCTTGTCGAGATACTCGCGGGCCTTCTTCTTGTCGCCGAATCCGATAGGCCAGCCCGGAACTTTTCCGTACAGGCTCCCGAGCGTCGCATAGATGGAGCCGTTCATGGCGTCTGCATCGATCTTCTCGGCTTCCAGGAGAAGATCGCGCGACCGCTTGGCTTTACCGAGGGCGCCGATGCCACCTTGGGAATGTGCAAGACTCGCGAGCACGATCGCTTCCCACACCTTCGGCTCGGCGCGCGCCGGATATTGCTCCACGGCGCGTTCGGCGGCCGCCAGCGTGGTCTCGTAAGCTGCGACCTTGCGATCATCTTGCGTCGCGTAGCTCGCGCGAGCCCATTCGTGCGCGACCTCGGCGATTACGGCGTCTGCATCCGTCTGGGTTTGGGCCAGCGAAGGCCGGAACGCCGCGCAGGCAAGGCCGACCGCCGCGATGAAGACGACTGTTTTCATGAAACACCTCTCGAGGTGCAGGGGTAAGCGGATTCGCGGATCGCAAACGGGCGCATCTGCTCGACCTGGCGCATCAGCGGCCGGTCGACCAGCCGCGGCATCACGGAGTTGATGCGGACGAAAAGCTTCTCGGGCCATCCGAGGTAGCGGTTGCGGCCGTCCCGTTCGATCGCATCGACGATGTTCCGCGCCACCGTGTCCGGCTCGTCCTGATTCATGCGCAGCGCGTCGGCCATGCGGGCGACCGCGCCGCGATTGAATCCGGTGCGCGTGAACCTCGGCGCCACGTAGGTGACGGTCACGCCGGAACCGGCGAGCTCGCGGCGCAACGCTTCGGAGAAGCCGCGCAGCGCGAACTTGCTCGCGGAGTACGCCGCGAAGCAGGGGAACCCGATCGAGCCGAAAATCGAGCCTACGTTCACGATCTGACCTCGCCTGGCGTTGATCATGGCGGGCAGTACCGCGTGAATGAGCGCGATGGGGGCGACGGTATTCACCTGCAGCAGCGCAGCCGCGGCCTGCGCAGATTCATCGACGAAGAAGCCGAAGTTCTGGACGCCGGCGCAATTGATCAGGAGGTCCGCGCCGCCGTTCTGGTCGGCGAAGTCACGGAGACGTCGAGGCAGCGTTTCGTCGAGGATGTCGCCGACAAACCGATGACTCGTTACGCCATGCTCCGCGAGCTCCGCGGCGAGCGCATCGATGCGATCGGCGCTCCTGCCGACGAGAATCATCGTCGCGACCTCGCGCCGGGCGAGCTCCAGCGCGATCGCGCTGCCGATGCCGCCGGTCGCGCCAGTAAGAATCGCGGTGGCGCCCTTGACCTTCATGCGGCCTCCTTCGATTCGATGCCGGTCAGCACGTTCGTGTAAAGACGAAAGCACACCTTCGCGCAGTGCTCGACGGCTGCTCGATCGTCTTCGCGATCGAGGCGATTCATGAGGCGCTCGAAATGTCCCATGTGCTCGATGTCGAGCGCGCCGTGGGACATCAGGTAGGAGAATGCATTCGAGGGAAGATGGAGCGCGTTCTGGACGGCCTGTGCGACTTCGGTCGCGAGACGAATGCTCGTGCCTTCGAGCACATAGACCATGCCGAAGAGGCCAATGGGATTCCGCCGCATGATCGTGTCATAGGCGTAAGCGACCAGAAGCTCGGTGTTGAGCTCCGGCGCGCTTGTGCGCACCGCCTCTGCGTCGCCGCCCGCCGCGGCGATGTCATTGAGGATCCATTCGTGATGGCCGATCTCTTCCTGCGCGTACTCCGCCACTTCGGCGCGCAGCCACTCGCGATCGTCGGCGAGGCGTGCGCCGCATGCCATCAGGAGCGAAGGCGTGTGTTTGACGTGGTGGAAAGCTCGACTCAGGAACTCGATGTATTGAGCGTGCGTCACGTTTCCCGCCAGCGCATCCACCACAATCGCGGACTCGGCAAGCTCGGCGCGCTCGCGCGCGGTCGTCTTCTCAAGGCGTTCGAAAAACGTCATCAAGCGGTTCTCGCTAAGTGCGGGTGGTAGAGAGCGTCGAGCTCGGCGCTATACGCGCGGAAGATCTCGTCGCGGCGTAAACGGCCGTTCGCGGTCGCGAAGCCGTTGCGCAGAGAGAAAGGTTCCTCCGCATGGATCCACGCACCGACGCGCGCGTAGTCGGGGAGATGTCGGTTCGCAGCGTCGATCGCGAGCGCAACTGACGAGTCCGAAGCGTTCGGGCCGGGAACGATGATCGCGGCAGCGAACGGCCGCGCTTCACCGAAGACCGCGGCCTGAGCGATCGCCGGTTGTGCGGTCAACGCCTGTTCAATCCACTCCGGCGCGACGTTACGGCCGAACGAGGTGATGAACATGTTCTTCTTGCGGCCGCTGACGAAGAGGAACCCGGAATCATCGAGGTGGCCAATGTCGCCGGTCGCGACCGTTTCGTGGATCGGCGAACCCCCGAGATAGCCCAGGCATGCATTGCCGGAGACGAGAATCTCGCCGTCCCGCGCGATTTCGACGCGCACGTGCGGCAACGGCTTGCCGACGCTGCCCGCGCGCGATTCGCCGGGACGATTGACGGCGACGACCGATGCGCATTCGGACAGTCCATATCCTTCGTAAACCGGGAGCCCAAGCGCGAGCGACTCTTCCAGAAGCTGCTCTGAGACTGTGGCGCCGCCGACGGCAACGAATCGTAAGTCTCGCGGTGCCGCGGCTCCGCCTTTGATCGCCGCGACAATCGCAGCCAGCATCTGTGGCACGAGAATCGCGGTCGTTGCTCGCGAGTTCCGCAACGCGGCGACGAGTCGCGATGGATCGAGGGCGGAGCTCCCGCTGAGCCCGACATCGGCGAGCGGCGGAACGATGACGCTGGCGCCGGCGAGCAGCGCGGCGTAGACGCCGCCGACGTTCTCGAGCAGCGTCGCGAGCGGCGTGACGCAGAGATGCCGATCGTCCGGACCGCCGGCGCTCGCCTGGCGCAGCGCATCGGCCGTTCGTTCGAGCGTGGAGAGCGCGAGGCAGACGCCCTTCGGTGTCGCGGTTGTGCCGGAAGTAAAGGTCACCTTCCAGCACGCCGACGGGAGAGCAGGCGCCGGCTCTTGCGCCGGAAACCGGATACCCAGGAGGTCGTGCGTGAACGGTGACAGCGTGATATGAGTTTCGCGCGGCAGCGCTTCGCAGACGCGATCCTGCCGATCCGAAATGACGCAGTCGATCGACGCGCTCCGGATCGCGTGCGCAAGCTGCTCGGTCGACGCGAAGAGGGGCAAAGGAACGATCGGAATGTCCGCGATCATCGCGGCGAGATCGGTCAGGATCCATGCGACGCCGTTGTCGGCGAGCAATCCAATCGCATTCGCCGAACGCTCGCGAAGGCGCGCCGAGAGCTGTTCCGCGGCCTCGAGCAACCCGGCGTATGTGAGCCGCTCGCTGCCGTCGTCGACCGCGATGCGGTGCGGATTCTGCTTCGCGTGCGCGCGGAGCGCATCGATGACGAGGCTCATGCGCTCTGCCCCGGTGACATGTCACCGATCGTGTCGATCGAGACGACGCCGTCGCGCACCGGCCCGACGTACACCCAGGGATCGTTCCGGTAGTACGTACCCCACGCGCCGCGCGACGCCTCCGGGAGCCGGTCGCATGCGGCGGGGCAAAGCGCAATGGGCTGAAGGTGCATGCGCAGAAACGCATTGCAAAGCGCGCGCGTTCCCGCGAATGCAACCCACGCGGCGCCCTCGCGATGCAGTCGATCGGCGAGCAGCAGGATCATCGCGCGCATCGTCCCGGGGCGTATGCCGGCAAAATGCCCGACTTCGACGATCGAGGCGCGCTCGATCCGCTGTCCAGTTGCCGCGCGGATCGCATCTTCGATCGGCACGTCGAGATACTGCTCGACGAAGAGGCGGCCTTGGGCGTTGCGCAAGCCGAGCGCGCCTTCGATGCCGGCGTCCTGCTCGCCGGCGGCCGCGGCGCGCAGCGAGAAGAGCCGCGGCATGAATGCTTCGATGCGCGCGTCGAAGTCGCGCTTGTAACGCTCCGCGATGAACTGCTCGGTGCGCGCGCGTTCGGCGCCGAACGCCTCGTGCAATTCGTACGCTCCGAAAGGGCGATCGGGCGATACGAGCAAACCCGATCGCGCGACCGGAGTTTCGCGAACAAGGCTGAGGGAGACAGGTGTCGCGAGCGTCATGCGCGGCTGGAATGGAAGAGGAAGTGCGTAGTGGCTACGCAACAGCCGTGCCATTCGCCGCCGCGTTGGCGGCCGCGGCTAACGCATTGATTTGACGTTCAATCGAATCGCGACACCGATTGCGGCGCAGCGCGCACTGCAAGTTGCGTCTACGAATCCTGCAGTGATTCGCAAGTCGCCGTGCGCTTGGGGCAGCTCGGCAGATCGCCGATCGTGAACAGCACATCGACCGATCCATCGGTCGGACACGATGAGACATAGCCGATCGCGCCCGGTGTCGAAGCGACGAAAAGCAGCACCGCCTGCTCGGAATCGACGACGTGCGGTGGCAGGACGCCGTGGAAGTACATCTCCCGCCAGTAGCTCTCCATCGACTGCGGCGCCTCGCCGAGGATGCATTGCGAAAACGCCTGCCTGAGCGCACTCGAAACGGGAAGGTTGACGGGCTCCACGCGCGTGCCGTCCGCCCAGTGCGTCTGCTTCACCCGGAAGATCAGCGCGACGGCGCGCGTCGAAAGGTGCGCATCGGCGGTGCCGTGCGCGACGACGACCGCAAACGGCGTGACGATCCTGGTTGCGCCGAGCGCGGGGGACCTGCCGAGCGCCGCGAGGGCGAGGAGGGGAAGCAGAGCCGAGGCGAAGCGTGCCTTCATAGCAGCACGCTGATCGACGTGAGGAAGCCGTCCGGCGCCTGGATCGTGTTGTGCCGCGCGCCGACCCATTCGGCTTTGAGCACCAGCGAAGGCCGGATGCGGAAGTTGAGGCCGCCGACCCACATCTCGGTGGAATGCGAATCCTGCGAGAACTTGTAGCTCTCGAAGCGCCCGACGAAATAGAGCCGTTCCGTCATCGGTGCAACGAGCTGCACGAACGCGCCTTTCTCGTCCGCCGCGCCGCCCTGATCCGATGATCGATACACGGCCTCGCCGCTGAGCTCGAAGCGGTCATGCGTCCACAGCGCGTCGATGCCGATGAGCTGCTTGCGCTCCGGTCGCGTCTTCTCCTGTTCGAAATCGACGTAGGAAAAGCCGACCTGGCTTTCTCCGCTCAGCGGGATCGTGACGTGCCCGCCGAAAGCGGAGCTGAAGGGATCGATCTCGGGGTTGGGGCGTATTTCGCTGCCCGTCGAGCCGTAGAGCGACAATTCCGCGCCACGCGCCAGCGATGGCAGCGTGGCCGTGACCATGACGCCGGTCATGTTGGTTGGGAACGGCAACGTCGTCACGAGCGGTCGCGACGTAGTCCAGACCAGCGGCGTCGCATGGATCAGGTTCCAGCGCCCGATCGGCGTCAGGAACTTGCCGGCGCGCACGCTGATGTCGTCGCTCCACGCGTATTCGAGATAGGCGCGTTCCCACGAAAGATAATCGTCCGAACTCAGACGATCGGAGCGGCTGCTGATCGGGTTCTCGTATTCGAGCTCAGAGAAGAACTTCCAGCGCCCTTCGCCTTGCCACCAGAGGAAGAGGCTCAGGTTGTCGACTGCGACGCGCGCGCTCTCGCCCTCGGGAACTTCCAAGCTCGCCGTCGCATACCCGCCGAGATGCCAGTTGCTGCCTGGTATCTGGTAGCCGCTGCCGAGCGTATAACCTGAGTCCATGGCTTCGCCCTCGGCGTTCGCCATCGATGGCGCGAGCAGCGGGAATAGACCGCAGACGAACACGAGCACGCAACGCGTCAGGATCAAAGCGACGCGTCGTGGCTGTTGGGGCGGGAGGCGTATGCTTTCCGCGTATTGGCGAGTGCCCGAGTCCCGCATGTTCATCAGTAAGGTCGCACCTTCGTGACGATCAAGAAAACGCTACTCGTCGCGTTTCTAGGTCTTGGGCTCGGCGCGTCCATACTTCTCACGGCACTCGCGTTTGTCAAGGCGCGCTCGACGCTGCGCGCGGAGATCGACCGCACTGTACTGACGGGTGCCGATGCGCTCGGCGCCGAGATCGACCGCATGATCTTCGAGCGGCTGCAGAATGCCGCGATCTGGAGCCGTCTCGACGTCATGCAGGACATCCAGATCCGCGACATTGACAAGCGCCTGTCGCGATTCCTGGCCGACCTCAAGCGCGGCTACGGCGACGTCTATGTCGATCTTTCATGCACGGACCAGACGCGGCAGATCGTCGCAAGCAGCGACCCGGCGCTCATTGGCACGACACCGGCCGCTGCGACGCCGTGGCTGCGGATGACATTCTCAGACGCGCCGCTGACCGTCTCGCTCGACCGCACGCAGAAGATCGATGTCCTCATCGAAGTGCCCGTGCCGTCGGCGACAGCAGGTGGCGCGCTCGGTGTGCTTCGCCTCCGTCTCGACTGGATGGACATCGAAAATCTTCTGGACCGCACGGTCGGCGAGAGCGGCCGGATGGTGATCTTGCTCGACGGAGAGGGACGAGCGATCGGTGCATCGAAATCCCTGCGCAACCGTCCGCCGGCTACGCTCGACGCCGTTGCGCCCTGGCGTTTCCCGGCGAGTCGCGTGGCGCAGCGGAACGGCGCACCGCTCGTCGACGGCGACGTCATTGTCGGCTCCGCGCGGCTCGCGGCCGTCGCGCAGTCGCCCGATCTCGGCTGGACCGTGCTCGTCGTACAGCCGGTCGCGCAGGCGCTCGCGCCCGTGCAGCGCATGGCGCTCATGTTCCTGCTCCTGCTCTCGGCGATCGCGTTGCTTACCGTCGCGGTCGCGCTCTGGGTTAGCCACGCGATCGCGCGGCCGATCGTCGCGCTGACGGGTCTCGCGCGCGAATACGTGCACACGCGCGTGTTGCAGGCGCCGGCGTCCGGCGGCGTCGGCGAAGTCGCCGAGCTCTCGAACGCGTTCGTGCGCATGGTGCGCGACATCGATCTTTCGCAGAAGAAGCTGATACGCGCCTCGAAGCTCGCCGTCGTCGGCGAGATGTCCTCGGTGATCGCCCACGAAGTGCGCACGCCGCTCGGCATCATCCGTTCCTCCGCGCAGGTGCTCGGCCGCGAGCCCGGCATCGGCGCCGAAGGGCGCGAGCTCGCCGGTTTCATCGAGAGCGAAACCGAGCGTCTCAACCGTCTCGTCTCCGCGATGCTCGATTCGGCGCGACCGCGGACGCCAATCTATTCGATGCTCGACATTCATGAACTTCTGAAACGAGCGGCAGCGCTGCTCGGACGCCAGCTCGCCGATCGCGGGATCTCGGTCTCCTTCGACCTTCGCGCAACGAATCCGAACGTCGAATGCGACGAAGAGCAGATGACTCAGGTCATACTCAACATCATGATGAACGCGCTGCAGGTTCTGGATCGAGGCGGCCGCATTGAGCTGCGGACGCGCGACAGCGGCAACGCGCTCGCGATCGACGTCGCGGACAACGGTCCTGGCATCGCGCCGCATGAGCGCGCGCAGGTGTTCGATGCATTCTTCTTCAAGCGCGAGGGCGGAGTCGGGCTCGGTCTTGCGATCGTGCAACAGATCGTCCAGGCACACGGCGGTTCTATCGAGGTCGCCGAGAGCGAGCAAGCAGGCGCGCTCTTTCAGATTCGCATCCCGCGCCAGAGAAGCGAGGCGCCATGAGCGGCAAGCAGATCCTGATCGTCGACGACGAAGAGAAGATGCGCCGCGTGCTCGAGATCGTGCTCGGCAAGCGCGGCCACCGCGTGCTGACGGCCGCGAACGGCAAAGAGGCGCTGGCGGTTTTCGGCGCGAACAGCGTGGACCTCGTCGTCGCCGACTTGAAGATGCCCGAGATGGGCGGCCTTGACCTACTCATCGCGCTGCGCGCGCAGGCGTCGGATGTTCCAGTCATCGTCGTGACCGCGCACGGCACGATTGAAACGGCCGTCGCGGCAATGAAACACGGAGCTTCGGATTACGTGCTGCGGCCGTTCGACATGGACGTCCTGATGCTCGCCGT
>Ga0068856_100005489_pt1 | contig 12493 bp, 9 predicted proteins | sample KBSCornC62_FD_66595 | JGI IMG/M metagenome (GOLD analysis project Ga0068856, IMG submission 66595) | Corn rhizosphere microbial communities from Kellogg Biological Station, Michigan, USA - KBS Corn C6-2 | ecosystem: Host-associated > Plants > Roots > Rhizosphere > Soil ...
TCCAGCCATCGAGGCTGAAATCGACCGCCTTGCTTAGCGGCCTTTCATAGCGAATCCCGGCGCGCCCGGTGAAGCGGGCGACATTCGGAATGCGGCCTAACGGCTCGAGGCTGATCGCAACCGCCTGCATCGGATTGAAAACCGCGGTCGCGTTGACGAGCGACTGGAGAAAGGCGGGCGAAGGATCGGTAACCTTGCTGTCGTTGAAGGTGCCCGACAGTTCCAGCGCGAGGCCGCGTCCCGGCTTCATGCGCAGCGATCCGCTCAGCGAATAGATACGGCCATTGCCGATATTGCTAGTGCTCGGCAGACCATCCGCATCGGTATAATCGGCCTGGATGTTGGACCAACGCGCATAGGACAGGCTGAGCGCGCCGCCGATCCAGTCATTGGCGCCCCCGCCGAAGCGCAACCCCGTCTCGATCGAACGGACATGATCGCTATGGAAACGCCGCACCAGCTCCGCCTCGATCGCGAGGCCACCTGGACGCAAGCCTTCCTGGTAGCGCACGAAGGCAAGTAATTTCGGCGACAGCCGCACCATGGCCGAGGCCGAAGGGAGCACGGTCTGCTCCGACCGCTTGGCGATAATGCCCTGCTGATCCAGCTTGACCAGCATCGGCCGGGTCACGTCCTCGGCCGATCCGCTCAACCGGTCATGGGTGAAGCGCAGGCCTGCGGTGAAGGTGAGGACGCCCTGCTCGACGCTGCCCTCGGCAAAGCCCGTGACTTCGCTGATGGCATTGGTGACGCCGGTGGTGGGCACGGGCGCATCGACCGGCCCCAGCGCGCGATCGAGCGTGGTGCGGTTGTGGGTGAAGCTCGCGCCCAGCACCCAGCCATAACCGTCGTGCAGCGGGCGCCACAGACGGTTTTCGCTGCTGAACATATTGGTGTGGTTGCGCTGCACGAAGAGGCGTGGGTTATCCTCGTCGAGCGTCGCGTCATACTGCTCGGTCAGATGATGGCGCACGAAGCCGGACGAGGAGAGAAAATCCACGTCCGTGCCCTTACGCTCGACCACCAGACTGGCGAGCCGATAATTGGCGTCGAAACCACCATCGGTTGGGCTTGCGCGTTCGAGCGGCGGCAGATCCGGATCGGCATATTGGCTGTCGCGTCCATGATTGCGCTGTATGACCGCGCCAAGCTGTACGCGCCAATCGGGCGCGGGTTGGAGCAGCAGGGCCGCGCGGCCGCCGCCGATCGTGGCGCGGTTGATATCGCGTTTCCCGCGTAGCACGTCGTCGATATAGCCGCCCTCTTCGATCCCGTAGCCGACCAGCCGCAGTGCGGCCGTCCGGCCGATCGGCAGGTTCGCCCAACCGCCCAGATCCCCACCCGGGGCGCCATGCTGGGTTGCGGCGACGCCGCCCGAAAGAAAGCCCGCCGCCAAGCCGGGTTCGGGTGCGCGGGGCACGATCCGCACGATCCCGCCGAGCGAGCCCGCACCGTAGAGCGTACCCTGCGGCCCTTCGAGAACCTCGACCGACTGGATATCGTAAAGGCGCAGATCGGGATCGGGCGCGTTGTAGGTCAGGCGGAGATCGCCAAGATATTGGCCGACCGTGCCCTGCGTCGGGCCGGTAAAGCTCGAATCCGCAATGCCCCGAATGAATAGCTTGTTGCGGCCCGCGCCCAGATACGTCGAAGTCAGGCTGGCCAGCCGCGCGACGATCGAATCCGTGCCGCGCTCGCCGCCCGTGATCATGCGTGTTCCGTCGAGCAATTCGACCGTGCCCGGATAGTCGCGCAACCGCAGATCGCGCTTGCTGCCAGTCACCACGACCTGGTCGGTATCCGACTCGACGGGATCGGCCACGGGCAAGGGTCGAACCACCGGCCTGCGGACATCCCGCACCGCACGCCATGCCTGCGGGCCGATCCGCACCGGCCTTGCCCCCACCTCCCGCAGCAAGGCACGCAAGGCCTGCTCGGGCGCCATCTGCCCCTGGATCGCCCGCACCGGCCGATCCCAGAGTGCCGGATCGTCGACCGCGACGCTGATACCGGTCTGGCCCGAAAGCGCAGCGAGACCAGCCTGAAGACTGCCCGCGGGCGTCGAGATAGCGTGCGCGGCGCCTTGCCCGGGGACCAACACGGCCGCCGCGAGCCCCGCGAGGAGAAGCGGCTTCAGCACGTCAACGGCGCAAGATCAGCCAGCCGTCGCCCCGGCGCTGAACGCGCGCGCGGAAGAGCGGGCCCAAATCCTCAAGCCGCGACGGATCGGCAATCGAGATCACCCCGCGGAAAGGCTGGCCGGCAAGATCAGGGCTCACGTCGACCCGGGCACCGGCATAGCGCGACAAATCCTCGGCGACCCGCGCCAGCGTCTCGCCCGAATAGACGAACCGGCCCTCCCGCCACGCGCCGATCTGATCGGGCGCGACCCGGCTGCGTATCGCGACCGTTCCGCCAGCCGCGACACGCAGCAGATCGCCTTGGCCCAGCATCAGTTTCTGGGAGGCCGGGTTATAGATTACCGCGCCCTCCGCGACCGCAACACGCATTTCGCTCTTGGTTCTCACCACGTCGAAACGCGTGCCGACATCGAGCAGTTGGTCCCGCCCGACCTGGACCGCGAACGGGTTTTTCGCATCATGCGTCACGGTGAACAAAGCCTCACCTTGCTTCAGTTCTGCAAAGCGCGGATTCTTGCGATCGAGCGTGACGGTCGACCCACCATTGAGCAGGATATTTGTCCCGCCCGCCAGCGTCAGCGCCCGCCGTTCGCCCGCGCGCGTCGCGATCTGATAATGTTCCGGCGCCGCGACCGACAGCCGCACCGAAACCACGCCGACCAGCAGAATGGCGGCCGTCGCTCCGATCGCCGGCCATTTCCAGCGGTGATTTGCGCGGCGTTCAGTTTGTATGGCTGGTGCCGGCACCAAAGCAGGCAGGACGTCGTCGAGATCCTGATCCTTCAGCGCAAGCCGATGATAAACCTCAGCATGGGCCGGGCTCGCGCCAAGCCAGGCCTCGAATGCCTCCCAATCCGCGAAGTCCGCATCGCGCAGGTTCACGACCCAGGCCAAGGCCTGATCCTCGATCTCGTGCTGGTCCTGCTTTATCACCATGTTCTGGCCCACAGGACGGAGACATCGGCCTCAAGCCTCATCCAGCCGCCTCCTCACCGCGATCAGCGCGCGATAGGCTTTACGTAGATCGGCTTCGACCGTGCTCAGGCTGACGCCCAGCTCACGCGCGATCAGCTTTTGCGGCACGCCGTCGATTCTATGGCGCCGGAACGCGAAGGCGACACGCTCTCCCAGGCCGTCCAGTTCCTGTTGCACGATGCGCAGGTGCTCGCGCGCTATCAGCGGGCGTTCGCCGACCGGATCCTGCGCGCGACCGGCGCCCTCGGTCTCGGCCTCGCTCCAGTCCACATCGCGCTTCGTCGCTTGGCGGGCCGAGCGATAACGATCCAGCATCAGGTTGTTGGCCGCGCGATAGAGATAGGACAAAGGCTGCGCGACCGGCCCCGGCGCGCTGGTCGATATCTTGATCCACAATTCCTGCAAAATATCCTCCGCCGCATCCCCGGCGCCGTGCGCGGCGAGGAAACGCAACAGCCGGTCGCGGTTGGCAAAGAAGACAGCCTGCAAGCCTGTATCGGACATAAGGCTTATCGTCGGCCGCGGCGGAGACGTGACATGCGCGCGGTCTAGCCGCTTCATTCCGGCGGGCCAACTGTCCGCATTGCCGACCGCTCTTTCCTCGCATCCCACGCATCACGGACATTGATCGAATTAAACGGAGCCCCGTGACCCAAACCTTGGCATGCAAAATATTTCAAGGGTTTCGCGAGCCTGATCCGTCGATCGCTGCGGGCGGCCGCCGTGCAAGCGAGCGCGCGGCCGCCCAACCGGTTCCCACAAGACGCTTTGCCGGTGGCGTCCAGCGAGAGGACTGGATGACGGCCCTGAACTTCAACAAAAGGGGCAATATCAACGAGCCCGCCGCGCGGATCGGCGCGGACCTGGCCAGGCCGCAATGGGAGAGGATTGCCCCCGATCCCCCTTGTACAAGCCGCGATGTCGAAGCTGGCCTGATCGGCAGCCGGAGCGCGCGCCACGCCTCGGGTGACCGCATCCGCATCGCGCGCGGCCGGCTTCCTCCGAGCCTCCTCCCCTATGGTCCGATCGCGGCGACCGCGCTGATGGTACATATCTTGTGCCTATGGCTCTGTGGCGGGCTGTTCGATCTTGGACTGGGCGTTGCGCAGGCGATTGCCGGGACAGCCGGCTGCATCGCGACCTATTGCACCAAGGAGATGCTCTCTTATCGACGGCGCGGGCCGTGGCGCTGGTATCTTGGCCTGATCCCCTTCCTCGCCAGTTGTACGCTCGGTCTGCTCGCCAGCGTGCTGCTCGCCGTGTGGCTCGCACAACTAGGTCTGGATTTGCTTACGGCGGGCGGGTGGGCTGCTTTGCTCGGCCTTTGGTGGAATTACGGCGCGGTCGATCGCCACGGTTGGGCCGGCTGGTGACTGGTTCGATCGAGCATATTCGCGAAAACAGCCTTCCGCCCGCTTGACTATTAAATCTACATATGTCGTATATCTCCAATCCAGAACGCCTGGACGGGGGGTAAGGCCGTGATTCATCGAGTTAGCCGGGCAGCCGGAGAAGCCATCCATCTCGAAGATAATTCGTCGTTACGCTGACGAAAAGATCGGGTAGGTCACCAGATAATGCTCGGCGCTTCTCTTCTTCTGGCTCTTCGCGAGATTCGCCGTCACTTGCTCCGTTCGATCCTGACCGTGCTTGGGATCGTGATCGGCGTTGCCGCCGTGATCACGATGGTGACGGTCGGCAACGGCGTGACCGCATCGGTGCGCGCGCAGATCGCCCAGCTCGGCGCGAATACGCTGATGGTGGTGACCGACGCCCAGGCGCGTACGGCGGGCGGCGGCCCCCCGCCCAACTTCACGCGCGAGGATATCAATGCGATCCGTGAACAGATCGGCGGAATTGATGCAGTTGCGGGTCAGGTCAACTCGAGTGTCACCGCCACCGCCGACGGCATCAACTGGCAGACCAGCATCATCGGAACCACCGACGACGGAATCAAGATCCAGGCGATGACCTTGACCTCGGGCCGCGTTTTTACTGCCGAGGAGGAAGCCGGCGGCAAGAGCGTCTGCATCATCGGCGAAACCGTACGCAAGAATTTGTTCGCCAATGTCGATCCGATCGGCCGCGAGATGCGCGTCGGCAAGATCACCTGTCCGGTGATCGGCACGCTCAAGGAACGCGGCCAGGGCGGCCCCGGCAGCGACCAGGATGACACGATATTGATGCCCGCGCGCGCGGTGCAGCGTCAGATCATCGGCACGACCAACATCTATTGGATCGTGATCGGCGTGAATCCGGCCTACGACAACAATGCGGTCAGTGCCGATCTCAGCCGGCTGATGCGCGAGCGTCGGCATATCGCCCCTGGGCAGGGAGATGATTTCCGCCTGATCGACATGAAGCAGATTTCGGACACCGTGTCCGGCACGCTCAGGGTGATGACCGGCCTTGTTGCGGCGATCGCCTCGATCTCGCTGATCGTGGGCGGGATCGGGATCGTCAACATCATGCTCGTCTCGGTGACCGAGCGGACGCGCGAGATCGGCATTCGCCTCGCGATCGGCGCGCTCGCGCGCGAGGTGCGGCTCCAGTTCCTGACCGAGGCGGTGGTGCTATGCTCGCTCGGCGGCGCGATCGGAATCGGGCTCGCCTTCGGCCTCTCCTTGTTGCTGACCCACATCATGGCGGTCGACTTCCTGTTCGATCCGCTGATCAATCTCGGCAGCCTGCTCTTCTCTTCCTTCCTGGGGATCGTCTTCGGCTATGTTCCGGCGCAACGCGCGGCCGCGCTCAACCCGATCGATGCACTGCGCCATGAATAAGCGCATCGGCATCGCGGCGAGCGCGCTCCTTCTCTCGGGCTGCGCAGTCGGCCCCGATTACCATCCGTCCACTCCGAACGCGCTCGGCGTGCCGGCGGCCTACGCGCCGCCCGTCACCCCGGCGCCCGCCGCTCCGGCCACCGCGGCGGCCGGCGACCTTTCCGCATGGTGGCGCCAGTTCGACGATCCGATGCTGACCGATCTGATCGCGCGTGCGACGGCCTCCAATCTTCAGATCGCACAATCGGTCGCGCGGCTCGCCCAGGCACGAGAGGCGCTCGTCCAGGCGCGCGGCGATCTGCTGCCGACGCTGACCGGTTCGGCCGGCGCGACGCGCAATTTCACGCATGGCGGCTCCTCGACCCTGATCGTGGGCGACACGGTCGTCACGACGGGCGGCAATTCCGGCAATACCCAGCTCTCGCTCGGCCTCGATGCCTCCTGGCAGCTCGACATTTTCGGCGGCCTGACCCGCGGCGTCCAGGCCGCGCGCGCGGACGAGGCGGCGGCCCGCTTCGATCTCGAAGGCGTGCGCACCTCGATCGCGGGCGAGGTCGCGACCAATTATATCGACGCGCGGCTCGCGCAGACACGCCTGGAGATCGCGCGCAGCACGTTACGCACGCAGGACGACAATCTTCAGATCGCCGGCTGGCGTGTCCAGGCCGGGCTGGTCTCGGGGCTGGATGGGGAACAAGCGCGCGCGCAACGCGCCCAGACCGCCGCGAGCATTCCCGCGCTCGAGACCTCCTACCTCCAGGCGGTCAACCGGTTGGGCGTGCTGACCGGTCAGGCGCCGGGCGCCCTGCGCTCACAGATGGAGGCCACCCAACCGATCCCACGCGGCCCCGATGCGATCACGCTCGGGATTCCTGCGGACACGTTGCGGAACCGGCCCGACGTGCGCAGTGCCGAGCGCCAGCTCGCGGCTGCGACCGCCCGGATCGGCGTTGCCAAAGCGGCCCTGTTCCCGGCTTTGTCGATCAGCGGCAACATCAACACGAATGCCGCGACGGTCGGAAAGCTCGGCGATCTGCTGACCGGAAGCTTCTTCGCCGGCCTTACGCAGGCCATCTTCGACGCGGGAAAGAGAAGCTCCCAAATACGGTCGGCGCGCGCAGGCGCGGACCTCGCGCTCGCGACCTATCGGCAGACCATATTGTCGGGGCTGGAGGACGTGGAGAACGCCATCCAGTCGCTGCAGGCGGCGAAGGCGCGCCAAGCCGAATTGGCGATCGCGCTCGACGCCGCCAACAACGCGGCCATCTATTCGCGCAGCCAATATCGCTCGGGCCTGATCGACTTCCTCACCCTGCTGCAGAGCGAGCAGTCGCTGCTGTCCGCGCGCGATCAGCTCGCTGCGGCGCAGGCCGATCAGGCGCTTGCGCTCGTCCAACTCTATCTCGCGCTCGGCGGCGGTTGGCAGCCCGAGACGATCATTGCGGGGACCGCTTCATGAACGACGCCACCGACATCGAGCAATTTCTCGGTCAGCCGCCGCGTTCGCGCTGGCGGCGCTGGCGCAAGTGGGTCTTCATCGGCGTACCGCTGCTGATCGTGCTGCTCTTGCTGTCGCGCTGCTTCCGGCCGGCACCTCCCGTCCACTATGCGACCGTGCCGGTCGAGCGCCATGATCTCACCGTCACCGTCACCGCGACGGGTAATCTCGCGCCGACGGTCCAGGTCAATGTCGGTTCGGAGGAATCCGGGCTGATCGACAAGGTCTATGTCCACAATAACGACCGGGTCGTGAAGGGGCAGCCGCTCGCGCAATTGGACCTGTCCCGCCTGCGCGATGCGCTGGTACAGAGCCAGGCGACATTGCAGGCGTCGCTCGCCACGGTCGCGCAAAATCGCGCGACGCTCGCCCAGACCAAGGCAACGCTCGCGCGCCAGGAACAGGTGTACAAGCTCTCGGGCGGCAAGGTGCCATCGCAGACCGAACTCGATTCCGCGCGCGCGGATTATGCGCGCGCCGCCGCCAACCTGCTCCAGGCGGAAGCGCAGGTCGCCCAGGCCCGCGCCAACGTGTCGACCAACCAGACCAGCCTGTCCAAGGGCACGATCTACGCGCCGGTGACCGGCGTCGTGCTGTCGCGTCAGGTCGAGCCGGGGCAGACGGTGGCGGCGTCCTTCAATGTCGCCACCCTGTTCACGATCGCGGAAGATCTCTCCAAGATGAAGCTGCAGGTGAAGGTGGACGAAGCCGATGTGGGCGAGCTCCATGAAGGCGAACCTGCAACCTTCACCGTCGATGCTTATCCCAACCAGACCTTCCCGGCGACGGTGACGCGCGTCGATCTCGGCGCGAATGCCACGCCCACGGTCAACAGCGCGGGCACGGCCCCGACCACCACCACGACGGTGGTCGCCTACACGGCGGAACTGACCGTCTCGAACCCCAAATTGCTGCTCAAGCCGGGCATGACCGCAACCGCGAACATCGTCACGGATTCGGTCAAGAACGTGCTGCTGGTGCCTAATGCGGCGCTCCGCTTCGCGCCGCCCTCCCCGCCCGAGAAGAAAGGCATTTTCGGCGGCCCGCCGCAGGACCAGAAGAATGTCGATGTCTCGCGCGGGGCCCGGCAGCAGCTCTGGGTCGTCGGCGCCGATGGCAATCCCAAGCCGATCACGGTCACCGTCGGCCACAGCAATGGCAGCCTGACCGAGGTACGCGGCGCGGGCATCCATCCCGGCCTCCAGGTCATCACCGGCCAGCTTGCGGGCCCGGGCAAATAAGGGTGGCCGAACCGCTCATCTCGCTGCGCGGCATCACCAAGCGATTCGGGGAAGGACCCGCCGCCTTTCAGGCGCTCAAGGGCATCGACCTCGATATCGTGCCCGGCGATTTCGTCGCGATCATGGGGGCGTCGGGATCGGGCAAGTCGACGACGATGAACATCCTCGGCTGCCTCGACGTCCCGACCTCCGGTGCTTATTTGTTCCGGGGCGTGCATGTCGAAGGGCTGGACCGCGACCAGCGCTCGCTGTTGCGGCGGCGTTATCTCGGCTTCGTCTTCCAGGGCTTCAATCTGCTCGCGCGCACCACCGCGGTCGAGAATGTCGAGCTCCCCCTCCTTTATCGCGGCGAGGATCGGCACACCCGGCACAAACAGGCGATGGCCGCGCTCGAAAAGGTCGGCCTCGCCCCATGGGCGGATCATAATCCGAGCGAGCTTTCCGGCGGCCAGCAGCAGCGCGTCGCGATCGCACGCGCGCTCGTGACCCAGCCCGATGTGCTGCTGGCGGACGAGCCCACCGGCAATCTCGATTCCGAGCGTTCGGTCGAGATCATGGAGCTGCTGTCGGGGCTCAATGCCCAGACCGGGCTGACCGTGCTGCTGGTCACGCACGAACCCGACATGGCCGCCTATGCCCGCAAGATCGTCCATTTCAAGGATGGCCTGGTCGATCGCGTCGAGAAAGGAGGAACGCCCGGCTAATCGGGCGTCCCTGGGTTATAATCCGGAACGGCGGCCCTCCACCTCAACCGCGATCACGTATGCCAGACGACGGTGCCGGTCGTGTCCGTGATGGTGAGGCTGCCTGAGGTCTGGACGGCGAGCTGGGATCCTGGGTGGCCTGACGTGGCCGAGCTCCACAGGCTGGTGTTCGAGGCATCGTAGAGGATGAAATTGCCGTCGGACTGGAAGCTGGCATGATCGGTGGCGAGCGTCGCGGTGCCGGAGTTCCAGAGCTCGGCACTGGTCGAGACCTTGATGACGGCGAGCTCGCCATTGGCCTTGAGCGTCAGGTAATAAGCATTGTCGCTCGAATAGACCTTGTCGCCGGGGTGCAGGATCCTGGCGACGTTCTGGACGGTATAGTTGGATCGGTTGTCGGCCGGATCGTTGGTGATGGTGGTGAGGACGCCATCGCCCGGGCCGCCTTGCTTGAAGCTCTGGGTCAGCCGGCCAAGCGCGTCATATTGGTAGGTGGCCACTTCGGCGGAAGAAACAACCGGAATGGTTGTAATTGTCAGCCCAACAATAAAGACCAGCTTCCGCCGCATCGCCCTGTCCTCTTCGTAGAGTTGTAATAAAAGCGACATTAACCGGTCGTGCAGGACTGACGAGACTGCTTGACTAGGGCGGATGCTGCCATCACTTTGCCGTTGCCGCAAGTCGAGACTCAGCCGGCTGCCGGGACGTGTAGGTCCTCGCATGATGTGCGTGCGCGTGCATGGATGCATCAAGGCAGGGGGTTAGTCGGCATGAGGCTGAAGCTGTGGTCGTGCGCGCTTGTCGCGGGAATGTCAGCCCAGGCCATCGCCCAGACCCCACCACCCACGCTTCCCATACCCGCCGAACAGGCCCTCTCTGCCAATGGCATCACCGCCCGCTGCATGGCGAGGACCACGACCCAGACCGAGCATCCCAACTGGAGCTTCGTTGTGGCGGTGCCGCCGGCAAGTCAGGCCGACTTTGCCGCCAAGGGATTTGTGCCGGCCTCCTGCGGTGGCCTTGGAACCAAGCTCGCCGGCTTCAAGGCGGACATGTGCGACCTCGCACGTGGCAACGATGCGGTGCAGGACCGGACCGAACAGGTGCTTGGCATCAACGCCCGCAAGATTTGCGCGGCGACAAAGCTGCTGCTGCCAGACGCCGCAACCACACAATCCAACTAGGCCGGCCCAGCGGGCCCGCATCTGCAATCCGAACGGGGAACTTCCACTATGACGTTGGGACGGATCTTGAGCCTCGCGATACGCCTGGCGATCGCGGCCGGCATCAGCCTGCAGATTGCGCCGCCGCTTCTGGCGCAGAGCGTAACCGCACCTACGCCGCCGCAGCGTACGTACATCGACGCCAATAACGTCGATCTACAGACGGGCTTCCTCAGTTTGTCGGAGCCGGGCATCTCGATCGGCGATCCCGCAAACGGCGGGCTTTCTTCTTCGCGATCCTATGGCGTCCAGCCGGATACTGTGGCCAGTAATGGCGGTAACGGGATCGCCGGATGGCGTCACAATTGGATGCTCACTGCGCTCGTTACCAATTGGGGCGCAGGGACCCTCACGATCGCGGGTGCGGGATATAGCGACGCGTTTTTTGGAATGGGTGCTGGCGTCAGCTGCCCGTTTACGCAACTCTCGCATATGGGTGCGACAATAACGTGCCCTGACACCCACCGGCTGATCTACACTGCGCGCGATGGAACCGTCATCACGTTCGACAACACGCTGCTTGCAAATAGTGCAAGCTTTACCGAACCGACCGGTTGGCTAGCAACGACCATGGTCAAGCCTAACGGCGAGGTTATCACCTTCACCTATAAGACAGCCAATTACGTAAAATACGGCATTACATGGTACATGGCTCGCCTTCAGGCGGTGAGCAACAATTACGGCTATATGCTGAAATACGGATACGGGTCTAACGATCCCAATTCCGCGGACGCATGGGAAACTGTCGCATCCATTTCGGCGATCAACCTGGCAAATGGCTATTGCGATCCCAGTGCCGATTCCTGTGCCGGCACATGGCCGACCCTGACTATCACTTCCGCAACGCTGACAGATGGATCAGGCGCGTCCTACCTAGCGCAGATCATAACATATCCTTCTGGGCGTACGATTACCTATAACTATTCTGGCACTCAAATATTTGGGATAAAAAGCCCTTTTTCTGCCGATATGGAAATCCAGTACACTTACAGCACAGCCTCTACGTACGATAAGAGAATTGGGACAGCGGTTAGGGAGGGGTTGACCTACAATTACTCTTATTACACCGAAACTGAGAGTAATGGGACTACGCGGTATAACGTACAGGCTTTCGTTCCCGGCGGCGGTCGCTTCTGGGGTCTCGAAGTCAACCAAACTTATGGATGGCCCGAAAAGACCCTCTATACGCCGACATCAGGGCGGGAGGAGGATTTTACCTTCGATACCTATGGGCGCCTCAAGCAAATAGTTAAAGCCGGCGGCATCACCACCTTCCACGTGAACAACTATGACGATCGTGGCAACGCGACGAGCTTTGTTGAGGGTGGAAAGACTTATACCGCCAGCTTTGATGCGACCTGCACCAACCCGGTAAAGTGCAATCAGCCCAACATGGTCACGGACCCGCGCGGTAATATAACGAGCTTCACCTACGATCCTACGCATGGGGGCGTGCTGACGGTGACCGCTCCGGCCGCAACGTCGGGCGCGGTGCAGCCACAGACGCGCACCACCTACGCGCAATTCTATGCCTATTATCAGAATGCGACGGGTACGATCGTCCAGGCGCCGAGCGCAATCTGGAAGCCGGTCGGCACTTCTGCTTGCGCGACGACATCTTCCTGCGCGGGAACCTCGGACGAAACGACCACGTCGATCAGCTACGGCTCGACCGGTGTCGCCAACAACCTGCTTGCAACATCGACCACATCCGCTGCTGGCGATGGTTCGATCAGCAGCACGACCAGCGTCTCCTATGACATGGTTGGAAACAAGATTTCATCTGACGGGCCATTGCCTGGCAACGCCGATACCTCGACTTGGGTCTATGATGCTGACCGCCGTGTCGTGCAGACGATCGGCCCCGACCCGGACGGCGCCGGCCCTCTTCATAATCGTTCGGCGAAGACGACCTACAACGTTGCTGG
>Ga0068856_100005494_pt1 | contig 12487 bp, 10 predicted proteins | sample KBSCornC62_FD_66595 | JGI IMG/M metagenome (GOLD analysis project Ga0068856, IMG submission 66595) | Corn rhizosphere microbial communities from Kellogg Biological Station, Michigan, USA - KBS Corn C6-2 | ecosystem: Host-associated > Plants > Roots > Rhizosphere > Soil ...
GGTGGCCCAACCGGTTTGGCTATCGATAAAGATAACCAGCGCCTGTTTACCGTGTGCCGCGAAAACAAAGGCATGAGTGTTATCGACATAGCGACAGGTAAGGTTGTTCAAACCCTGCCAATAGGCGCCGGCGTCGATGCGGTGATCTATGATCCGGCTAACAAATTGGTGGTAGCCTCAAACGGTGACGGAACTGCAACGATCTTTAAGCAAAACTCGCCGGATAGTTATACGCTGAGCCAGACATTGAAAACACAGAACCGTGCCAAAACGATGGCGATGGATATGTCGACTCACAAACTTTATTTTCCGGTTGTAGATTTTCAGCCCGGCACCAGGACACCTATACCTGACAGCTTTAAGCTATTGGTTTATAAGCCAAACTAATTTATGAAACGCAGAGATTTTGTAAAAAACACAACACTGACTATCGGGGCATCATTATTGGCCCCGATAGTTATTTTGGGGGAAGCCTCTTCAATTGTAACTCACTTAAAAAGTGAGGATATCACCCTTCTGCCTAAGTTAAAGGACGATTATACAGTCCATTTTATGGCAATAGGCGATTGGGGCCGTAACGGTGAATATGATCAGTTGGAGGTGGCTAAACAAATGGGTATCTGGGGCACGGATCATCCGAATGATTTTGTGATATCGAACGGTGACAACTTTTATCCAAAAGGCGTCGTGAGCGAATTTGATCCCCTGTTTCATTACTCGTTCGAAAACATTTACACGGCTCATTCCCTGCAATGCGACTGGTACCCGGTTTTGGGCAATCATGATTACCATTCTGATGTTGACGCACAAATACGTTATAGTAAGATAAGCCAGCGCTGGCATATGCCCGCACGGTATTATTCGAAGGAGTTTAACCTGACCAAGGCCAAAGGCAACGAAGACGAACCTTCAAAAACCGGGGAAAAAGAGAAATCAAAGGGTAAAGAAAAGGCTCTGCTGGTGATGATGGATACCGATCCTTTTTTACATGAGTCGATGGCTGAGTATGTGGAAAAACAAATGCAATGGCTGAATGAAACCCTGGCAGAGGCTGATGAGAATGTGAAATGGAAGATTGTGGTTGGGCACCACCCTTTTTATACGGTGGGTCCGCGGATAAATAATTATGATACGCTAACCATGAGGAAAGCGCTCACGCAAACTTTTGAGGATCATAAGGTAGATATCTACCTGTCAGGGCACGAGCATTCGCTACAGCATATCAAACCGAATGGCTATACACATCAGTTTATTTCGGGTGCTGGTTCTGAACTTACAAGCGTTACAGCGGGCGTTCCGAATTGCAAATTCCAGGCTTCAGAACATGGCTTTATGTATTTTGCCATGGATGCCAAACGGTTAAACGTGAGGGCTATTAATCTCAAAGGCGATGTGCTCTATCAAACCGAGCTTACCAAATCAGCATGAAGGCATAGCGGCTTTGCCATAAAAGATCATACCTTTATGCAAAATTTAGCTTAGCTGATGAAAATAGCGCTCTTTCCCGGCTCGTTCGACCCGGTAACCAAAGCACACGTCGATATCATCAAACGTTCGGTTGGCCTTTTTGATAAATTTTATATCGGTATTGGCGACAACAGCTCGAAGAAAGGGTTGCTTACCGTGGCGCAACGCGAGAATATGTTAAGGGCCGTTTTCTCTGATGATCCCAAAATCCATATCGTCTCCTACGAAGGGCTCACCATCAACTTTGCACGGAGTATCGGTGCAGCTCATATGATCAGGGGTATTCGTACGGTTTCCGACTTTGAATATGAGAAGGCCATTGCTCAAATGAACCATGCGCTGGCGCCCGAAATTGAAAGTATTTTTATCGTAAGCAAGCCGGGCTATTCATCCATCAGCTCCACTATCGTACGAGAAATACTGCGTCACAACGGGGACGTGAGCCAGTTTGTGCCTAAAGAGGCGCTGCAGTTTCTGTAATAAGATCGAGCTTGATCAGCACATCCATAATTGACGGGAATGTGTTCTTAATGATCGGTCCCGTTTGCTCGGGTTTAAACCACAGCACTTTAGTAATGCCTTCGTCACGCTGTGGTTTCAATTTGCCTTCGCCAGAGTAGCTCATGGCATACCAGTGGGTCCTTTTCAGCACAACCTCCCCCCTTGATATGTAGGTGTGATACGTCATGCATATCTTACGTCCAATCCCGGCTACTTTTATGCCGCACTCCTCCTCAACTTCCCGAATGGCACCCATTTTTTTCTTCTCGCCTTTTTCGAGTTTGCCTTTAGGCAGATCCCACTTTTTATTACGATAGATAAATAAAAAATCACCGGCCTGATTTTCTACTACACCTCCTGCTGCTTCAATTACGGTGATACTTTTCATCACCTTTTTTATGTAGTCTTTGGCATCGTGGGTCAGAATATAATAGAGTCGCGGCCCTGGTTGGCCGTTAAACTGATTAAAAAACGATCTCAGGTCAAAAGTTTGAGCGTCAATCCTTTGATAACGTTCCACCCTTTTGGGCACGGCCTGGGTAACCAGGATGACTTTTTCGTTAATATAAATTCTGTACTTTTGAGCCATGTTTAATAAAAATGAGATCGAACAGCAAGTGGCCGAGTTCCTCCTGCAAATTAAAGCAATTAAATTGCAACCTGACAACCCTTTTACCTGGGCATCAGGGTGGAAATCGCCGATCTATTGTGATAACCGCGTTACGTTGTCGCATCCCACTATCCGTACCTATATCAGGCAAAAACTATCACTAATTATCCAGGAAGAATTTGGCGCTGTTGGCTGTATAGCAGGCGTAGCTACTGCCGGGATACCACAGGGTGCGTTAGTTGCTCAGGAATTAGGTTTGCCGTTTATCTATGTACGCTCCAAACCAAAAGATCACGGCACAGGCAGCATGATCGAGGGTGAGTTAACACCTGGCCAGCGTGTTGTGGTGATTGAGGACCTGATCTCAACGGGGAAAAGCAGTCTGCAAGCAGTAGATGCCCTGCGGAACGCCGGTTACCAGGTAGCCGGACTTGCAGCTATATTCAGCTATGGTTTTGATGTAGCGACAGAGAATTTCAAACAAGCGGGCTGCAAATTCTTCACTTTATCCAACTACAATGCATTACTAAAATACGCCGAGCAGCATCAGTACATTTCTTCTGAGCATGTCGACGTATTAAAAAAATGGCGTGTATCTCCCGAAACCTGGGGGCAATAATCAGAACTCTTTTCTAACGCTGAGGTGTAGTACTACTGCGGCAATGTTGATAATAAGCAGGGCTGTAATCAGGATTATCATAATGTTATTTTAATTAGGTGGTGATATTCCTAAGGCAAATGCCGTTCCAAAACCTTAAAATCAGTTATTTAGCGATATTTTAATATTTCGAACCATATATTATTTATTCGTTGAGCAACGCTTTCCCCAACGGGATAAACGGTTTGAGGAATTGTTGAATCAACTGCCGTTTATCTCTGTCGCCGGGTTGAAAAAATCCGCAAAAAATTCGTTAGTAAAACACTCCCCAAAGTATATTTACTTCTCTGCCGGATCACACCAACGATCCGGCGCAGAACAACACCAATTATCACCGATATTTTTTCTCTGACCACATGAAAAAAAACACCGGAAGAAGGGATTTTTTAAAAAATGTTGCCCTTGGCAGCGCTGTGGCTTTAGCCCCTGTACACCTTTCAAATATTGTTGACGAACCGGGTAAACCCGGCTCAAATTTGAGCGAGCCGACCAAACGAGCCTACAATGGCGCTTATACCGGCGAGCACCTGAACCGGATAGCCATGCCAATTGGTGGTATCGGCGCCGGGATGTTTTGCCTGGAAGGCACCGGCTCCATAGCCCAGGTATCGGTACGCAACCGGCCCGAGATGTTTAACGATCCGGGAATATTTGCGGCAATCGCGGTAAAAGGTATCGCCAATGGCGCTAAATTATTGGAGGGACCTGTACCCAACTGGAAAAAATTTGGCCTGCATGATGCCGGTAATGGATTGAGTGGTTCAACCACGGGTTTACCACATTTTCATTCTGCAAGTTTTAAGACCGAATTCCCTTTTGGGCATATCGAACTAACGGATAAAGATCTTCCCCTTGATGTGAAGATCACCGGTTGGAGTCCATTTATCCCAACAGATGAAGATAATTCGAGCTTACCCGGTGGCGCGATAGAATATACATTCACGAATACCGGCAAGGCGGAAATTGACGCAGTATTCTCATTCAATTCGAAAAACTTTCTCCGGGTTGATGATGGCAAAAATGCTATTCGGGAAACCAGGGGTGGCTTCATATTATTTGAGGCCGGCACTAAAGAGAAACCGTATCCTTCGGAGTTCGCTGTATTGACGGAAGATGACAAATGTGTTGTGGACCATTGCTGGTTCCGTGGTGGCTGGTGGGATCCGCTGACGATGGCCTGGAATGCTGTAAAAAATGTAGAAGCGAAACAAAACCCGCCCGTACCCAATGATGCTCCGGGCGCCAGCATTTACGTCCCCTTCAACCTTCCTCCTGGCAAAAAGAAGACCATCCGGTTAATAATGTGCTGGTACACACCTGATTCGGAACTAACTTTTGGCCAGATGGGACGTCGGAAAGATTGTGATCCGTCAAGTGGATGCTGCAATACACCTGCCGATCTGCAATTAGACAAATATGATAAGCATTTTGACGGGAAATTTTATAAACCCTGGTATAGCAGCCGGTTCGAAAACATTAATGCCGTTATCGATTACTGGAAAAGCAATTATAGCGAGCTCAGGAAGAAGACCGAGATTTTCAGCAAAGCATTTTACAACACAACGCTGCCGCCCGAGGCAATAGAAGCAGTTGCCTGCAATCTGTCTATTTTAAAATCGCCCACGGTGATGCGCCAGTATGATGGCCGCTTATGGAGCTTTGAAGGCTGCGGCGATGATTCGGGTTGCTGCCACGGCTCATGTACTCATGTGTGGAATTATGCCCAGGCCATTTCTCACCTGTTCCCTGCGCTTGAACGCAGCCTGCGCCATACCGAGTTTTGTGAGAGCCAGAACGAAAAAGGGCACCAGAATTTTAGGTCAAATCTGCCTATCGGTCCTACCACGCACGATTTTCATGCAGCAGCCGATGGTCAGTTAGGCGGCATCATGAAGGTTTACCGTGAATGGAGGATACATGGCGATGATAACTGGATCCAGAAAATGTATCCGATGGTGAAAGCCAGTCTCGATTATTGCATCCACACCTGGGATCCGCGCAATAAAGGCGTGATTGAGGAGCCACACCACAATACCTACGATATCGAATTCTGGGGACCAGATGGCATGCACACCAGTTTTTACATTGGCTCTCTCACAGCGTTTATCCTGATGAGCGAGCATTTGGGAAAAGATGCATCAACCTACAGAGATTTGCAATCAAAGGCCCGCAAAGCGCTTGAACACGACTTATACGATGGGGAGTATTTTATCCAGAAAATTACCGTTGAGGGCCTGAACGCACAAAATCCGGCAACGGCCAAATCCTATGGCGGTGACTATTCGGACGAGGCCAAAAAATTACTATTGAAAGAAGGGCCGAAATATCAGTACGGTAAAGGTTGTTTATCCGACGGTATCCTCGGCGCATGGATTGCCCGGATGTGTATGGTGCCCGAATCGATAAACAGCGACTACATTAAAAGTCATTTACGATCAATATTCAAATACAATTTCAAAAGCGATTTAAGCGAGCATGCTAATCCGCAGCGTCCCTCCTACGCACTGGGTAACGAGGCTGGACTTTTGCTGTGTACCTGGCCCAAAGGTGGCAAGCTGTCTCTCCCATTTGTTTATAGTGACGAAGTTTGGACCGGCATTGAACACCAGGTAGCATCGCACCTGATACTGACAGGTAATGTAGCTGAGGGACTAACCGTTCTCCGCGCCTCGCGCGACAGGTACGATGGCCGTATCCGAAATCCGTTCAACGAATATGAATGTGGGCATTGGTATGCCAGAGCTATGTCGAGTTACGGATATATCCAGGCGCTTACTGGTGTGCAATACGATGCCGTGACCAAAAGTTTACATATCGATTCTAAAGTGGGCAATTTTATCAGTTTTCTGTCAACCGATACCGGGTTTGGTAATGTCAGTCTTAAAGATGGTCGCCCGGCCTTGCATGTGTCATACGGCCAAATCGACGTCAAAAAAGTTTATGTTTCGGGGAAGAAAACCACGCTATGAAAGTTGAAAACAATAAAATGGTGGCACTGCGTTATTCCATTAAAACCCATAACGGCGGTATTATGGCCGACATTATGAACGAACAACCCTTTAGGTATGTAGTCGGCAGCGGCGGCATTTTACCGGCACTCGAGCAAAATATTCACGGTCTTGAGCCTGGCGAGCAAAAATCGTTTGTTTTGTTAAAGGCCGAACAACCGGGGCTTTTTGAAGACTTGTACGTGGATGTCATTATCGACGACGTAAGCGACGATGTTCCCGAAAAGGTTGTAATATCCACTGATTCAAGCTGCAGCGGCGATGATTGCTGTTGCTAAACTTTGTCATTTTTGACGCCGAGCCTAAAAGTCCGGCCAAATAAGCGTACCTTTGCGCCAAATTTAGAGGTACAGCATGATTACGGTCTCCAATCTTTCGCTTCGCTACGGCAAACGCACACTGTTTGAAGAAGTTAACTTAAAATTCACCCAGGGCAATTGCTATGGAATTATCGGCGCCAACGGTGCTGGTAAGTCCACTTTCCTGAAGATACTTTCGGGCGAGGTTGATCAAACAACCGGCTCAGTGAGCTTCACTCCCGGCGAGCGTATGGCCGTTTTGAAGCAGAACCACTACGAGTTTGATGAGTTTACCGTTATCGAAACTGTGATGATGGGCCACAAGGAATTGTATGCTATCATGAAGGAGAAAGATGCCATTTACCTTAAAGAAGATTTCACCGATGCCGATGGCGAACGCGCAGGCGAACTGGAAAATCTTTTTGCGGAAATGGACGGCTGGAACGCCGAAAACAATGCTGCTACCCTGCTGAGTAACCTTGGCATTAAAGAAGAATTTCACTACAAACAATTGAAGGAACTTGATGGTAACCAAAAAGTACGTGTGTTATTGGCACAGGCCCTGTTTGGCAACCCGGACATTCTCTTGCTCGACGAGCCTACCAACGACCTGGATATCCATACCATCGGCTGGTTGGAAGATTTCCTGGCAGGATATGAAGCAACCGTGCTGGTAGTATCGCACGACAGGCACTTCCTCGACTCGGTATGTACGCACGTAGTGGATATCGACTTCGGTAAGATGACCATATACACCGGTAATTACAGCTTCTGGTACGAATCGAGCCAATTGGCGCTTCGTCAGCGTGCTGACCAGAATAAGAAGATGGAAGATAAGGTTAAAGAATTGCAGGAGTTTATCCGCCGCTTTAGCGCCAATGCTTCCAAATCGAAACAGGCCACTAGTCGTAAAAAAGCTTTGGATAAGATCAATTTGGAGGAGATAAAACCTTCAAACCGTAAATACCCTGCTATCCTGTTCAATAACCTCGGCCGTGAGGCGGGCGACCAGATTTTGCAGATTGAGAAGCTGGAGAAAAAGATGGGTGATGAAATCCTGTTCAGCGATATTAACCTGATGGTAAACAAAGGCGACAAGATTGCTGTGTTGTCGCAGAACAGTTTGGCCACTACCGCCTTCTACAATATCCTGATGGGCCGCGATAAAGACTTTAAAGGCAACTTTAAATGGGGCGTTACGATCAACCCGGCTGATATGCCAATTGAAAACGCCGAATACTTCGCAGGCAAAGACGAAAACCTGATCGACTGGCTGCGCGAATACTCACCCGGCGACAAGGACGACCAGTTTATCCGCGGCTTCCTGGGCCGTATGCTTTTCTCGGGCGAGGAAGTAATGAAAAAAGCTACTGTTCTATCCGGAGGCGAAAAGATGCGTTGTATGTTCAGTCGTATGATGCTGCAGCAGCCCAACGTTTTGGTGTTTGACGAACCAACAAATCACCTCGACCTGGAATCGATCACCGCACTTAACAACGGCATGAACGATTTTCGCGGCACCATCCTCTTCACCTCCCGCGACCACGAGTTGACCGAAACCGTAGCGAACCGTGTTATCGAAATTACCCCTGCCGGGTTGATCGATAAACTGATGGACTACGACGAATATATTAACAGCGACGCAGTACAGAAACTGCGGGAAGAAATGTACGCGCTGGCGTAGCCGGTTGCTAGAGATTAGAGACTGGAGATTAGAGATTAGTTGAACTATTTTTTCTTTAATCTTTAATCTCTAGTCTCAAAAAAAAATAGTTTATTTGCAGCCCCTCCACAAGGAGGCCTACAAACAATAACCCGACTCCGTAGCTCAGCTGGTAGAGCAAATGACTCTTAATCATTGGGTCGAGAGTTCGAATCTCTCCGGGGTCACTGAAATCTTAAAAACGGCCTCTATCAAAAATAGAGGCCGTTTTTGCTTCTTGAATTTTACTTCGTTACTTTTCAACCTATTTACTTACAATCGTCTGCGGTAATTGCTCGGCCAGCTGCAAATCCGCCTTTATCATAGGCAGCCGACCCGCAGCAAATGCACTCAGTTCTGCATCTGGGACGCCATTGTTGCCCGATGCCGTTTGAAAAAGAAGGATAGCCCGACCGTGCGACATTACCATGATCGCTGCAAATTTTTGGGCAAAAGCACTACCACTGAGCGACGAAAGGGTATCGAGCTTTTCCTGATCGAGGAGCCCCATCGCGGCCGGGATGCTCCAGCCTTTTTTTGAGGCGAGCGCAGCCAGGTCATTCTCTGCCCTTCCATAATCAGCGATGATCCGGCTGCCAAACGCCCGGATAGTGGTATCGCTGCTGTTAATGGCAAGATTGCCGGCCGCTATCTCGAACAGGTTACCGCTGGCTGCCTGGGTAGCAAAGTCCTGACTACTCATGTTGTAATCGTTTGCCGTTTTACAGGAATTGAAAGCCAGCGCGCCGGGCAGCAGCAGGCAGAACATTTTTGATGCGTTTTTCACAGACGGGATAGAGATTTTTCTCTAATGCAACAGCATATCGGGATTTCGGTTTGGATAAAAGGTTTTCCCGCGAAAAACCAGGCGAAGCGTATTCCTCACCGCGCACGGTGATGCCGTAAATGCCGTTTATGCGACCAGTGTCGCTTATGTAACCCGGATTGGGTCCGGCCGTCATTCAGCGCGACAGGCGCGGGATAACCCTTGCCTTGCAGGGCTGCCAGCTTCACTAATACATCTGTCCTGCCTTTTATCTTTGAAGTGACACTCCCCTTTTTGGCCCGACGCTCGAGTTTGTTGGCAGGCACTCCCCCTTTTGACTGCGTCACGCTGTCGGCCGTAGCGATTTCGCGTCCATGGGCATCGCGGTTCATTTCGCCGAGCGCAGTTTCCAGATCGTTTCGCTCTTGTGGACTTAATTGCTCATACTTAATGTCGTAAGCGGCTAAGACAGCCTTTGCATTCTCAGGAGTATTTGTACCACGCTCGTATACATCCCGGTAAATGCGCAAACCGCCGTTTTCGGCTACGATAGTTTCATAACGCAGGTCGACAGGTACCGGCGACGGCAGCTTCACTCCTTTCGTTTGGTTCTTATGCTTTTCCAGCGACTGGACAGCTTCCGGAGCTAGGTCCGACTGGCCCAAGCGCAGGATGATTGGCACGAAATCCAGCACCTGTTTATTCGTCAGACCGACACAGCCGTGCGATGCCAGTTTGCCGATCTTCTCCAGCGGCTTACCGCCGTGGATGAGCGAAGGCATCCCGATCGGAATTTTGATCACGCCCAAGGGGTTCAGTTTATCGGCCGCGGAAACTTTCCGACCCGGCGCAAATTTGCCTTTCACCCAGGGTTCGTCCGGTGGTGTCCAGCTTGGATTAAAAATAACCGTATCCGCCCGGCGCATTCCCACCGGCAGCGGGAACTCCGGGTAACCGATACCCACTTTATAAGTTTTGATCAGTTGGCCCTTTTCAAACACATCCATCCGGAAGGCAGGTGCGTTCACCACAATGCGCGTATCCTTCGGAACAAAATTGGGCCGGGTTGGCGCCAGGCCTTCCACGCCCTGGCTGTAACGCTCATTTACCAATTGCAACAGTTGCCGCGCTTTATCAGCACCGATCACCGCTTTGATTCGCTGTTGGTAACGCTCGGTTGCCGCCCTTGCCGATGAAGTGTCAGGAGTGCCATCCTCGCTCAATTCCCTTATTGAAGCATGGGCCGCGTTCCTCAATTGTGCAATCTTAGCCGCCGACAGATGTAATTTGGCTTTTAGCTCCTTCGCGAAATCCGGTTCATAAAATAAAGCATCCAAAATAGGCAGCGTTAATGCCTGTAAATCGGCTTGAGCAGAGGGTTTGTTTTTTGTGGTTGTATCCGCTGGCTTTGATTTAGGCAGCGTTGTATCTACGGTTGAAGGAGAATCGTTTTTTACAGTGGTATCAACGGCTTTTGGTATCGGCTGCGCCTGCTGATGTGCCGGCTTTTGCGACTGATTACAAGCGACCACAGCTACTAAAAGTACCAACACGCTCCGTTGGTAGGTTTTACTAAAGTTCATTTATCATCAACAGCGCTCCATTAAAATTGTTGGTTTCGCGACTTGACAAAGGCGCTAACGCGGTCTTCGTTAACATTTGATAATGAACGTTATAAGATTGCAGCAACGGTTGTTCGCAATTGATTATCCTACAAAGACTCGCCAGCATATAAAATCAAAAAGCCCCGCATGTGCAGGGCTTTCTGATAGCAACAACTCACTTAGCTTCGGCTTACATTTGGCCTATTGCTACTTTCCGATTCCTCATTTTTGGAATTTTGTTCACTCTGGCCAGACCTGTTCTGTGCCGACTCCGATGCATTTTGATTAGACGTTGACGAGCCGGAGCCCTGTTGCTGGCTGCTGCTCCCGCTCCGACCTTGCTGGCCGCCGTATTGCTGATTCTGGCCCTCGGCGGCTATGTTAGGATTACCGCCTTGCTGCTGGCTGCTCCGGTTTTGCTGTCCTTGCCCGGCTTCGGCGGAATTGCTTCCGCTGCCTTGCTGCTGGTCGCTATTCCAGCCCTGTTCGTTCTCGTTGGATGTTTTCCGGTCGTTGGCGCCATTCGGCTCTTGCTGGCTGCCCCAATTTTGCTGCCCTTGTTCATTTCCGCTTTGTTCGTTCGATTGATTTTGCGAATCGCCACCCTGGTTGTTTTGGTCGTCGCGATATTCGCTTTCTGCTGTGCCTGACATAATCTTAAAATTTAGTGTTTATAATGGTTAAGGCAGGCGTGCGGCCTGCTACTATTGGAACATTCAGGCCCTTAGTCTTGTTTTTCTTAGAAATAAAAATATTTAACAAGAAATAAATTAATTGAGCCAGCGGATCAAATCAACCCCATCATTGGCTCGTGAAAAAAATCGCGATAAACCAAAAGCCTTGCCCTCTTCCCTACAAACTCCTAACTTAGCATCTACCAATTATACCTGCCATGGATTTTTTTAAAGCAATATGGAACGAGTTTACCGGTTTTTGGGGACTGGGCGGATTGATCGATATTCTCAAATCGGGGAAATATGACGAGTTGTTAACCTGGCATGGCATCACCGTAGTTCTCGGTCCGCTGATCCCGTTTTTGTTACTGGTCGAAATCATCCGGGGAGCATTCTATAAACGGTTCCATGTCATTAATTATAAGATATCGTTTTTCACCTATGTGTTAAATTCATTCATAGGCAGGGTTATAGCTTTTGCCATGGTAACCGTGTGTATAGGGTTGTTTTCAAAGTATGCCATCTTCAAAACCACCTTTACCTGGTACTGGTTCATTTACGGTTATATTGTGTGGGAGTTCGCACATTTTATCTATCATTTCCTGGCGCATAAGGTTCGACTTTTCTGGTGTTTGCACTCCACCCACCATGCGCCCGAATCCATGAACTTATCGGTTACTTTCGCTCATTTCTTTCTCGAGGCGCCTTATGCTGATGTCATCCGCACTACTATTTGTATTTTATTGGGTGTCAATCCGCCAATGCTGTTTGTTATTATGTTTATCGATGGCACATGGGGTGCTTTTATCCATGTAGGCGAAAACCTGATCAAGGATGCCCGCTTTGGTTTTTTGGGCAAGCTCATCCTTACGCCGTCGTTCCACCGGGTACACCATGCGCGCAACCCGGTGTATATGGATACCAATTATTGCAACCTGCTCAACATCTGGGACAGGGTTTTCGGTACCTACCAGCCTGAGGACCCGGCTATAACCATCGAATACGGCATAAGTCGCCCCATGATCAAAAACAGCTTCCTGGATGCCTACTTCGGCGAGATCATCGCCCTTGGCCGCGATGTAGTGAAAGCACCAGGTATCGGAAACAAGATCCTGTATATCTTCATGCCACCGGGATGGAGTCACACCGGAAACCACAAAATGGCCCATTTGGTGAGAAGAAAATATTTTGAAGAAAA
>Ga0068856_100005497_pt1 | contig 12485 bp, 15 predicted proteins | sample KBSCornC62_FD_66595 | JGI IMG/M metagenome (GOLD analysis project Ga0068856, IMG submission 66595) | Corn rhizosphere microbial communities from Kellogg Biological Station, Michigan, USA - KBS Corn C6-2 | ecosystem: Host-associated > Plants > Roots > Rhizosphere > Soil ...
GAGCAGCCACGCCAAGGAGCTGGAGGAGGAAAACGAGGATCTGAAGGCGCGGCTCGAGCGGCTCGAGGAGCGGATCGGCCTGCCGCCCGCCGAGCCGGGCGAGGAGGTCGTCCTCGAGACTCGCACGCGCGAAGTGGTCGAAGAGGATGCCGCCGGGAAGAGGCGCGAGGTCAGCAGCGAGCGCCACGGGGACGTCGAGGAGGCGAGCAAGGACGAGCTGCTGCGCCAGGCTCAGAGCCTCGACATCCCCGGTCGCTCGACGATGAGCAAGGACGAGCTCGCCCGCGCGGTCGACGAAGCCGAGGAGGGTGGGGGAGAACGGTGAGCGAGGAGGCGACGCGAGAGCTCCAGGCGGCGGTCGAAGCGCTCGCCGCCGAGTTGGCGCCGGCAGTCGTCGCCGACGCTCGCGCCGATGCCGAGGCGAAGGCGCGGGCGATTCTCTCGCGGGAGCTGACGCGAGCCCTGCTCAGCGAGACCGAGGACGTCATGCTCTCCCCGCGCAGCCGCGTTTCAAGGCCGCCGTCCCAGCCCAAGACAAGATCTCAGCCAACCGGGGAGTCAAGGCGTCAGCGACCCAGGGAGACGGAGGGGAGACCCCGCGTCGACCCCGCGCCGCTGCCGCCTCAGGATCAGTCGGCGCTGGGGCTCTATCTCTACGGGATCGTTCGTGCGGACGTGCGCATCAGCGGCGATCTGCCCGGAGTCGACCCCCGGCACCGGGTGTTCCTGCTCGAGGGCAATGAGCTGGCGGCGATCGTCAGCTCGGTGCCGCTGGAGGAATTCGACGAGGAGCAGCTGCGAGAGAACCTCAACGACGTCGTCTGGCTCGAGGAGAAGGCACGAGCGCACGAGGAGGTGCTGGAGGCGATGCTCGAATCGACCACGGTCGTGCCGACGCGCCTCTGCACGATCTTCCGCGACGAGAAGCAGCTGCGCGAGATGATGGGTCGCGAGGCGGCATCCCTGGTCGAGGCGCTGGAGCGGCTCGACGGGAAGTCCGAGTGGGGCGCGAAGGCCTTTGCCGAGCCCGACGCCCTCGATCGGGCCGCCGCCGCCCGCGCCGAGGAGCAATCGGGGGAAGAGGCGCTCTCGCCCGGCGCCGCCTATATGGATCGCAGGCGCAGGGAGTCCCGCGCCCGCGAGGAAGCCGAGGAAATCGCCGACGGCTGGGCGCAGCAGATCCATGAGCAGCTCGCCCGCGGCGCCGCCGAGGCGCTGCTGAATCCGCTGCAGCGGCGCGAGGTGAGCGGGCACGAGGGCGACATGCTGCTGAACGGCGTCTACCTGGTCGAGGACGAGGGCGTCGCTCAGTTTCAGGAGCTTGCCGCCGAGCTGGACCGGGACTATCGCGGGCGCGGCGTCTCGATCGAGCTGACCGGCCCCTGGCCCGCCTACAACTTCGTCAAGAGCTCGATCGAATCGGCGCGATGAGCGACGAGCGCGAACAGGTCCAGCGCCGCCGCGAGCAGGCAGCCCTTCGCCGCGATCGAGATCGCCAGGCCTGGCGTGAGCGAAACGAGGCCGCAAAAGAAAGGCAGCAGCGGGGAGTCTCGCGGGCGCTTCGTGACCGGGACGTCTCGCTGCTCGACCTCGTCGACCGCCTGCTCGATGGCGGCGTCGTCATCCACGGCGAGATCACGCTCGCGGTCGCCGACGTCGACCTCGTCTACGTCGGGCTGCGAGCCCTGATCGCCTCGGTGGAGACGATCGAACGCGATGTCGGGGTCTCGCTCAGCGCCACCGGCCCCGCCTTGAAAGCGAGCGCACTGTGAGCGTGCTCTACGTCTACGCGATCACCGACTCGCGCGCCGAGCCACGGCTCGGGGGGCTGTACGGAGTGCCGCTGCGGAGGATCGAGGCCGGCGACTTGGCGGCCCTTGTCAGTGAGCACCCGGTGGCGCCCGAGCTCGACGAGGAGGTGCTCTGGGAACACGAGCAGGTGGTGGAGGAGCTGATGTCCCTGGCGACGATCCTGCCACTGCGCTTCGGCAGCAGCGTCGAGCGCGCCGAGGCGCTGGTCGAGATGATGGCCGAGCGCCGTGAGGAATTCCTGCAGTCCCTCGATCGCGTGCGCGGCGCCGTCGAGCTCAGCGTCAGGGCGGAGCTGCCGGTTCCTCGGGCGGAGGATCCTCCGCCGCGACCCCGCAGCGGCACCGATTACCTGATGCAGCGCGCCGCGCGCGAGCGGCGCGAGAGAGAGGCGGTCGAGTTGGTGCACCGCCCGCTTGCGGCTCTGGCCAGGTGCTCGATGCCGCCCGTGGGCCCACACGATCCCCGCCAGTTCAAGGCCGCCTACCTGGTCGAGGAGGCCGGCGTGGAGGAATTCGGCAGCCGGATCAGCGAGCTGAACGCCGGCCTGGATGACGTCAAGGTCAGCTGCACCGGCCCGTGGCCGCCCTACAGCTTCGTCGCGGAGCGCTCGGCATGAACGAGCGCGGTCATCCGGGCTCCACGAGGCGCAGCAAGCTGCTCGCCGGAGATCCCGAATTCGCACCCTTGGGCGACGAGCTCGAGCGGCTCGACGGCGCCCTGCGGCAGCGCGTCAACGCGAAACGCGACAACCTCGAGAAGGGCCTGGCGCAGCTGGTGCTGACGCTGATCGAGCTGCTGCGCCAATTGATGGAGCGCCAGGCGCTGCGCCGGATCGAGGGCGGTTCGCTCACCGCCGACGAGGTCGAGCGCCTGGGCGAGACCTTCATGTTGCTGGAGGAGCGAATGAACGAGCTAAAGGAGGCGTTCGAGATCGAGGACGAGGAGCTCAACCTCGATCTCGGACCGCTGGGACGACTGATCTAGGGCTGGACGAAAGGAGAAGCGATGACTGGAGAGCAGCTGCGAGACGCCTACATCGACACCCTGCTCGATCGGATCACGCAGGTGCGCTATCCGAGCCACGAGCTGATCGAGCGGGCCGAACACATCGTCTACAAGAAAGAGCAGGCTGAACGGCTGGTGCGCTACCTGATCTCGACGATCGACGGGGTCCGCTACCCGAGCCACCAGATCATGGACCGTGTGGAGCGAATCCTCTTCCCGTTCCCGGGCCGCTAATCGTCCTTGGACTCGTGACGCAGAAGGCGATACACGGCGACCCCGACGGCGGTGCCTGCCGCGCCGGCGCCGGCCGCTGCGCGCAGGGACGAAGGCCGGTTGCCGGCAAGTCGCTGCCCCGTAGCGATAAACAGGCTCTTCATCGGCATGGCTATCTCCTCCGTCGTTGCTGGTTTTGGGATCGAATCTGCTCCACTCGCCGACTCGCCGTGGATCTGGACCGGCCGGCTGCGCGCAGCGACTTCGCCTTCGCAAGCAGACCGTGCCACTTTGCGCTCAATACCTGGCCAGAAAGGCGCTGTTGGGAATCGCGCAGCTTGCGTTGCGCCCGAACATGCTCGAGCAGCTGGTGGACCTGCGAGCGCTGCCGCAGCTCACGGGCGTGCTCGCGCTGGCGGCGATTCCGCTCGGCGGCTCGCTGTGGAGTCGATGAAGCTTTCGATTGCACGAATATCGGGTACCCCCTTTTAGACAAGGCAATCGATCCAATGGCCACGTCCAACGCTGGAGGAAAGTAGGCGAATGGCGAAAGCAACCAAAGAGAGAAAAACGGCAAGCGCTTCACGCAGGAAACGCGGGTCGAGCGGATCGAAAGCGAGCGCTGGGCGGGCGAAAGATGCAAGCGCTTCGAAAAGCGCGAAAAAACCCGAGGCTCCGGTTGGGAAAGACACGGTCGACAAGGGTGTGCCCGCGCCGGCCGACGCGGCCACCAACGCCGCCTTCGCCGGTCAGGCGGCAATGGCGGGCACCCAGGCTGCCGGCAAGGCGCTGACGCTGGCCGCGGAGCAGGCGAAGGGTCCGCTGGTAGCGGCGGGCGGGCTCGCCGCCGGGGTCGCCGGCGGCCTGGTCCTGGTGAACCGGCGCCGCGGCCGCCGCCGGGCCAACGGCTTCGACATCGCCGGCGCCGCCGAGCGAATCGGGGCGCTGGGCGAGGAAGTCGGCAGGGTTGCAATCGTGATTCAACGAGCCGCGGAGGGAACGAAGGGCTCTAGATAGCAAAGGAGAGTGAGCGCGATGAGTGGGAAGCTCGATAAGGCAAAAGGTCGCACGAAGAAGGCGGTTGGCGACCTGACCGACGATCAGAACCTCAAGAGCAGAGGTCGTACGGACAACGCCAAGGGCAAGGCCAAGAGCGGCATCGACGACGCGGCGAAGAAGGTGAAACGCGGGATCAGACGCGCTGGCTGATGCTCGCAGCCACCGCGTCTCGGCGGTAGTCGAAGATCCGTTCCAGGTCCCGGCGGACGAAGAGCCGGTGGGCAAGCGACCCGAGTGGCCCGTAGGGGATCGCGTAGCGAACCCGGTCGTGGATGACCGTCGCGGTCTCGCCGTCGGGCTCGAAGGTATGTGTGTGCTCCCAGAGGGAGTAGGGACCCTTCTCCTGGAAGTCGGTGAATCGAAACGGCGGTTCCCAGGCGTCGATCCGGGTCCGCCAGCGGATCGGGACGCCGTGCAGCCTGAGCCTGTACTCGAGCAGGGTGCCCGCCGCCATAGAGATCGGGCGCGGGGTCGTCACTTCGAAGTGAAGCCATGGCGGGGTCAGCGGCTCCAGGTTGCGCTCGTCGCCATAGAAGGCGAAAGCCCGCTCGATCGGCGCCTCGACCCGCTGGCTCCGCTCCAGAAGATGGATGCGCACCGGCTTAGCTTTGCAGTCTGGCCGGGTAGCTTGGGTGGATCGCACGTCGCGTCCTCATCGCCGGAGCAACCGGATTCGTCGGTGGCCGGCTGGCGATGGCGCTTGCCGACTCCGGCACCGCGGTCCGCTGCCTCGTTCGCGACCGCGCCAAAGGGCGTCACCTCGAGGCGGCCGGAATGGAGCTGCACGAGGGCGACATCACCGACGCGGAGAGTCTTGCCGGAGCGGGCGACGACGTGGAGGTCGCCTATTACCTCGTCCACGCGATGGGTGGGGGAGGGGGCTACGCCGAGCGCGAGCGCGTCGGCGCCACCAACTTCGGCCGCATGGCGAAGCGCGAAGGCGTCGAGCGGGTCGTCTACCTCGGCGGCCTCGGTGGAGACAACGCTTCCGAGCACCTGCAGAGCCGCCATCAGACGGCGCGCGCGCTGAGGGCCGAGGGGCCGCCGCTGACCTACTTCCGAGCCGCGATGGTGGTCGGCGCCGGCAGCGAGTCCTATAAGACGCTGCGCTACCTGGTTGGCCGCCTACCGGTGATGATCACTCCGAACTGGCTGCGCACCGAGACCCAGCCGATCGGGATCGATGCGACGATCGAGTACCTCCGGCGCGCTCCCGAAGTGCCGGAGTCCGAGGGCCGCGAGGTTCAGATCGGCGGTCCCGACGTTCTCACCTATGCCGACATGCTCGACCGCATGGCGATCGCGATGGGCAAGGAGCCCCGCCGGCAGATCCCCGTTCCACTGATCACCCCCTGGCTCTCCTCGCTCTGGCTCGGCCTGGTGACCCCGGTCGACACCAACGTGGCCCGGCCGCTGATCGAGGGGCTGACCAGTGCAACCGTGGTCACCGATCCGAGCGGAGCCGAACCGTTCGGAATCTCGCCGGAGTCCTTCGCCGAGGCGCTGCGGCGGGCCTTCCTCGAGGAAGGCGCCTGAGCGTCGACTGAGAGCATCGTCTGGCGCCCCGGTGTGTTGTAAGGGGTGGGATGAGAGACAACGAGCGCCGCACCGATATCGCGCTGGTTCTATTGGCCAGCGCATCGATTGCCGGCATCATGCTGATCGGTCGCACCAGTTGACCTGAAGGGCGATGCACGGCACGGTTTCGAACTACTCGTCGTGGCGGTGGCGAATGGCCCACGCCTCGAACCAGACCAGCCCGATCAGCAGCGAGCCGAAGGCGATGAAGGGCGGCAGCCATCCCACGGGATGGGCGATCGGCAGCGCGGCGACCACGAAAGCGTCGGCGACGAGCAGGAAGCCGGCGAGGACCGGACGGATGGCAGGCCAGCCGGTCATTGCATCCCATCGTAAAGAAAGCTGTCCCGTTGGCTTGTCAGAGCCAAAAGGGGCCGCCTCCCAACACTGGCCCATGCCCGAGATTCGCATGGTGCGGGTTTCCCCCCTTGAAGCCGGCGGGTAGAGGTAGCTACCGTAGAGGCGCGAGGAGATTGAGCGCCATACGCAGGGACGGAACGAACGTCAATGCGAATCAGAGGAGAGACGAATGGCTAGGCGCTTGATCGCTTGTGCGGTGATGGCCCTATGGCTTGTAGCCGTGGTGCCGGTCGCTCAGGCCGACACCCAAAACATCATCATGCCGCAGAATGAACCGCCGACCGCTGCTGATGGTTGGCAGGCAGGAACCTGCATAGAAGACGAACCACCCACGGTCTTCTGCTCCCCCGAAACCCCTGAGCGCTTTTTCACCACGGCGGCTGGACACCCCCCCATGGGGTTCACGCAGTACATCATTCGACATAGCGGCGCGGGACCGGTACAGCCGATCGAAGAACCAATTGAAGCGCGAACCATCAAGACCCTGCGCGCCGATCTTCCGCCCGGTCTGACGGTCAACCCTGAGGCAACACCGCGCTGCAGCCTTGCCGACTTCGAACGAGTCGTCGAGGCGAAACCCGGCGTCTTCGTCCACCTGCCGGGCTGCGCACCGAACACGATCGTCGGCCGCGATGAAGTCACCCTCGTGACCAACGAAGCCGGGATAGAAGTCTCACCCGAAAAATTCCCCGGGTTCAAAGCGCCGAAAGGCTTCGTCATAGAACCAAGTGCGGAAAGCGGCACGAAAGTGCCCGTTTACAACCTGGAGCCACGCGAAGGCGAACCGGCCCTGCTCGGTTTCGTCGTCGGCTTCAAAGAGTTGATCTTCCTGAACACGGACGTTTCCTGGGAAAGCGATTATCACGAGGCTTTCACGATCCACGAGCCGGAGCCCTCGCACCCGTTCTCGACGCTGAAGAACCGGCTGATCAGCTTCGGACGCGCCGGCAACGGGACCTACCTCACCAACCCGACGACCTGCATCGACCCGAACGAATTCCCACATCTCTACTCGACCTGGTTCCGCGCGGAGTCATGGCTCGAACCTAACCCCACTTTCCCCACCGGCTCGACGCCAGTGGAGGCGAAGGTCGAGGATTCAACTGGGAAACTGATTCGGCAGGAAGGGTGCGACACCGTGCCGTTCAACCCGGCGAATGACGTGAACCCGGGTACGACGGCCATCGACTCGCCTGCCCCGGTGGTCGACGTCACCAGCATGCCGTTCGAGGTGCCCACAGAAGGTGGCAACGAACAGTCGCAATCACATCTGCGCCGGGCTCAGGTGACGCTGGCGGCCGGGATGGGGCTCAACCCGTCCGGTTCCAACGGGCTTGTCGCCTGTAGCGATGCTCAGTTCAAGAAGGGGCAGCGTGTCGAGGACAACAGTTGTCCGGCTGCCTCCAAGATCGGCACGGTCGACCTCGAAACTCCGCCACTGCCCCCCGGCGCACTGAAGGGCGACGTGTACGTGGGTGAACAGAAGAGCTTTGATCCCACATCGGGTGAAGAGTTCCGCATCCTCGTCGAAGCAAAGTCGCGGCGCTACGGCATCGTTGTCAGGTTGATTGGCCACACGGCCGCTAACCCGGTCACCGGCCAGTTGACCGTTACGTTCGATGAAGAAGAGGTCGGGCCGCTCGCCGGCAAGCTGCCGCGCGGGCTGCCGCAGGCACCGTTCACATCGGTGACCCATCACTTCGACGCAAAGCCGATCTTGACCAGCCCACCGACCTGTTCCGTGGCGGAATCCACAGGCCGGATGGAACCGTGGGCGCGACCGGGCGAACAGGTGGCGATCCCGGTGAGCAAATTCACCCTCTCCAGCGATCCGGCGGGCGGAACCTGCCCGACGACGCTGGCGGCGCGGAAGTTCGCGCCGAGCTACACGGCCAAGTCGAACAAGACCAAGGCGGGCAAGTACAGCCCGTTCAAGGTGAACATCGGCCGGACCGACGGTCAGCAGGAGCTGAAGGGCGTCAACGTGACGCTGCCGAAAGGGCTGACCGGCAACCTGTCCGGGATCCCATACTGCTCGGCGAAAGCTCTCGCCGCGGCGGCCAAGAACAGCGGCGCCACGGAGAAGGCACACCCGAGCTGCTCGAGCAAGAGTCAGATCGCCACGACGTCGACAACCGCCGGCACCGGCAGCCATCCGGTGACGCTTGCCGGGAAGGCCTACCTCTCCGGCCCCTACAAGGGTGCGCCGCTCTCGATGGACGTGATCACGCCGGCGCTCTCGGGCCCGTTCGACCTCGGCACGGTGGTCGTCCGGGTGGCGCTCAACGTCAAGCCGAGGACCGCGCAGGTCAACGCGGTGTCCGACGCCATTCCCGATGTGTTCGGCGGCGTCAAGCTGGATCTGCGGGAGATCAAGGTCAACGTCAACCGCAAGAAGTTCATGCTCAACCCGACCAATTGCGCGAAGCAGGCAACCGCCGGCTTCCTCAACGGGGGCGGTGGCGATCCCACCAATCCCGCGGCGTGGAGCAGCTACAAGGTGTCAGCGCCCTACCGGGCGACCAAGTGCAAGAAGCTCGGCTTCAAGCCGAAGCTCACGACCAAGCTGATCGCCAAGGGCAACACCACACGGGCCAAGCACCCGAAGCTGCGGGCGATCCTAAAGACCCGCAAGGGCGACGCCAACGTGCTCCGCACCGCGCTGGCGCTGCCGCACGCCCTGTTCCTCGATCAGGGGAACATCCGCACCATCTGCACGAGGGTGCAGCTGGCGGCCAAGAAATGCCCGAAGGGCGCCATCTACGGGCATGCGGAAGCGAAGAGCCCGCTGCTGAAAAAGAAGCTGAAGGGGCCGGTGTACATGGTCTCCTCCAGCCATGAATTGCCCGATCTGGTCCCCGATCTGCGTGGCCAGGTCAACATCCAGCTGCACGGCGTGATCAGCTCCAAGCACGGAGGGATCAAGACCGTGTTCAACGGAACGCCCGACGTCCCCGTCACCAAGTTCGTCCTCCGCATGAAGGGCGGCAAGAAGAAGGGCCTGCTGCAGAACTCGCAGAACATCTGCCGCGGCCCGCTGTCCTCGGTGATGAGCATGAAGGGACAGAACGGCAAGAAGGTCAAGAACAACCGTTTGCCGCTGAAGGTGAGCGGCTGCTGAGCGGACGGCGGTAGAGGGCGCCCCGAGCACGACGCGGCGGGTCTTCGGGCCCGCCGCGTCGGCGTTCGGCCTCAGGCTGGAATGGGACCGGCGGCGAGCGAGGCTCGCCGGGCAGGAATCAGCAGCGCCGAGGCGCAGACCATGACGAAGGCGGTTCCCTGCAGGACGATCCCCAGCGGACTGGCCGCCAGCGGATCGCCGAAGACGAGCACGCCCGCGGCGATCTGGGCGGCGTTGGCGATCAGGCCGATCAGGCCGATCGTCTCGATCGCGCCGCCGCGCTGGAGCGCCGCCGCGGCCGCGTACTGGGCGCCGATCCCGGCGACCATCGTCAGCGCGACCCAGGGCGCCAGCAGGGCAAGCGAGACGCCGCCGGCTCCGGTCAATCCCTTGATCGCCACCCCGGCAAGGGCGAAGAGGATGCCGGCGACGGCGGCGAGCGTGATCTCGCTGCGCTTGGAGAAGCGCTCGGAGCGGTGGCCGAGGGCCAGCCCGATCGCGAGCAGGGCGAGGCCGCCCTCGAAGCCGAGCATGCCGCCCACCTCGAAGCCGGAGTGATCGCCGCTGAAGTGGGGGACGGTGACGACGAGCAGCGCCAGCCCGGCGCCGCCGAGCAGCAGGGCCAGCCACTGTCGCGGCTCGACCGCGTCGCCGAACACCCGCTGCGCCATCACCGCGAGGGTGACGGCGCCGCCGGCGAGCACTGCCTGGACGATCGAGATCGGCGCCATCGAGAGGGCGGCGACGTGGACGAACCAGGCCACCGCCGCGATCCCCCAGCCGGCGGCGAACCAAGGGGAGGAGGCGAGGTTGCGGGCGCTGCGCAGCGGTTCCTGCAGGCGCACCGGCGCGGCATGGTGGCAGCCCCGGTGCTTGAACAGCGAGGCGAGGTTGGTCAGCAGCGCCGCGGCTACGGCAAGGCCGATCCCTATCTGCATGCGCGCGCCGCCACGAGCTCCTTATCGGCGGCTGATCGCCCGACGTTTAGCCCGCGACTCCTCCGACGTGGGCGGCGGGTCGGGAAGCTCGAGCCGCCGCCGGGCTCGGGTGACCGCGGCGACCGAGGTACGACACGCGCGGGCGATGATCCCGTCGGTTTGCTCCGGTGTGCGGCTGACCTCGAACTCGATCAGCGCCGCACGCCGCGCTTTTGCCCGCTCGGCGATCGGGCTGTCGCTGGGCACCGCGTCGAGCGCCGCCTCGGCGGCGCGCTCGCGCCGGCAGACCAAGCAGTAGGTGCCCTCGGCCGAGCTGACCCAGGAGCTCGGCATCGGCACCTGCGTGCCGTCGATGCTGCCGGCGCTGACGCCGCAGCCCTCGCAGGTCCACTTTTTAGCCTCGGCGGTCGCGGTACTCATGCGGACACCTTCGGTCGGCGGTTGCGACGTCGGCGCCGCGAGCGCTGGCCCGACCCCGACTGGGGCCTTTGGCCCGAGGCGGACTTGCCGTTCGACGAGCGCTCGGGCTTCGCGACGTGGCCGAGGTTCTGCTCGAACTCCTCGCTGAGGCCGAGGTCGCGGGCAATGCGCCGCATCTCGGCAGCCTGGTCGGTGAGCACGAAGCTCGTGCCGGCGCCACGGGCTCCAGCGCGGCCGGTGCGGCCGACGCGGTGCACGTAGGAATCGCGGTCGCCGGGCGCGTCGAAGTTGATCACGTGGGCGATGTCGGCGACGTCGATCCCGCGGGCGGCCACGTCGGTGGCGACCAGGACTTCGACCTCGCCGCGCTCGAAGCGGGATAGCGCGCGTTCGCGCTGTCCCTGGCTCTTGTCGCCGTGCATCGCGACGGCCTCGAGTTCGCGGCTGCGCAGGCGCTTGACCAGGCGGTCGGCGCCGCGCTTAGTGCGGACGAAGACCAGCGTGCGGCCGCCGTCGGGGCCGCGCAGCTCCCCCGCCAGGTGGTCGAGCTTGGCCGCCTGCGAGTCGACGTGGACGAAGCGATGTTCGATCTCGGCCTCGTGGTCCTCGGGCGCGGCATGGGTGTGATGGCGCGGGTCGCGGGTATAGGCGGCGGCAAGCTTGCCGGTCGCCCCCTCCAGCGTGGCCGAGAAGAAGAGCGTCTGGCGCCCCGGAGGCGTCTGGTCGACGATGCGGCTGACCGCCGGCTTGAAGCCCATGTCGAGCATGCGGTCGGCCTCGTCGAGGACGAGCACGCGGACGTTGCGCAGGCTGATCGCGCCGCGGGCGATCAGGTCCTCCAGGCGGCCCGGGGTGGCGACGACGATGTTGGCGCGCTGCGCGGCCTTGACCTGGGGGCCGAAGCCGACGCCGCCGTAGACGGCGGCGACGTGCAGGTCGCGGGCGCGGGCGATCGAGTCGAGCTCGTCGACGATCTGACCGGCAAGCTCGCGGGTCGGCGCCAGGACAAGGGCGGAGGGGCGCTTGGCGCCCTGCTCGACCAGGTCGACCAGGGGGATGCCGAAGGCGAGCGTCTTGCCCGATCCGGTCGGGGACTGGACCAGCAGGTCGTGGCCGGCGAGCGCATCGCGGATCACCAGCTGCTGGACGGGAAACGGTTGAGAGATGTCGCGCTCGGCGAGCGCGCGCACCACGGCTTTAGATATGCCGAGGTCGGCAAAAGACACGATGTAATGACTCCTTATTTTGCGATTCAGGGGAGATCCAGCGACCCCTAAATGCAAAGCAGAGCACGGAGGGAACGGAACCTCTCGGGTGGCGGTTGGGCCAAACCCGACTCGTTAACCGTAGCAGCCGGTTAAGAAATCGCCCGCAATCAGCCAGTTCGGGCGTACACTCGTCAAAGCCGGAACGGGCTCCGGTGAAACGCATTGGGTGCCTATTTCACGCCCAATGCGTTGCAGTCAACGGAAGGAGCGGTTGATGTACGACTACGTGATCGTGGGTGCGGGATCGGCCGGTTGCGTCCTGGCGGCGCGGCTATCCGAGGACCCGGAGACCAGCGTCCTGCTGCTCGAGGCGGGACCGCCGGATGCCAACCAGAACATCCACGTGCCGCTCGGCTACTTGCAGCTCGCCCGCACCGAGATCGACTGGGACTACTCCTCGGCTCCGGAGCCCAACTGCAACGGCAGGCGCGTCTCGCTGCCGCGCGGTCGCGTGCTCGGCGGCTCCTCCTCCATCAATGGCCTCGTCTACATTCGCGGCAATCCCATGGACTTCGAAGGCTGGGTGGAGGCCGGCGCCACTGGTTGGAGTTTTTCCCATGTGCTGCCCTACTTCCGCCGCGCCGAAACCCGCGCCGAGGGCGGCGATGCCTGGCGCGGCGATTCCGGGCCGTTGCACACCCGATACGGGCCATTGAACAACCCGCTCTACCACGCCTTCATCGAGGCGGGCCGTCAGGCTGGCTATCCCGT
>Ga0068856_100005498_pt1 | contig 12485 bp, 12 predicted proteins | sample KBSCornC62_FD_66595 | JGI IMG/M metagenome (GOLD analysis project Ga0068856, IMG submission 66595) | Corn rhizosphere microbial communities from Kellogg Biological Station, Michigan, USA - KBS Corn C6-2 | ecosystem: Host-associated > Plants > Roots > Rhizosphere > Soil ...
AGCGGCCACGGCTGACCTTGTAAAGCGGCGGCTGGGCGATGAAGAGGTGCCCGGCCTCGATGAGCTCCGGCATCTGTCGGTAAAAGAAGGTGAGCAGCAAAGTCCGGATGTGGGCGCCGTCGACGTCGGCGTCGGTCATGATGACGATCTTGTGGTAGCGAAGCTTTTCCAGATTGAATTCCTCGCGCCCGATGCCGGTGCCGAGCGCCTGGATCATCGTGCCGATCTCGCGGCTCGAGAGCATCCGGTCGAAGCGGGCCCGCTCGACGTTCAGCAGTTTGCCGCGCAGCGGGAGAATGGCCTGGTTGTGCCGGTTGCGGCCCTGCTTGGCCGATCCGCCGGCGCTGTCCCCTTCGACCAGGAAGAGTTCCGAAAGCGCAGGGTCGCGCTCCTGGCAGTCGGCGAGCTTTCCCGGAAGCGAAGCAATATCCATCACGCCTTTTCGGCGGGTGAGGTCGCGCGCCTTGCGGGCCGCTTCGCGGGCGGCGGCGGCGTCTATAATCTTCTGGACGATCGTTCGGGCATTCGCCGGGTTCTCCTCAAGCCATTCGGCGAGCTTGTCGGCGATGAGGCTTTCGAGCGGCTGACGGACCTCGGAGCTAACCAGCTTGTCCTTGGTCTGGCTCGAGAATTTGGGGTCGGGCAGCTTAACCGAGACGATCGCCGTCAGCCCCTCGCGCATGTCGTCCCCGGTGAGGCTGACCTTCTCCTTCTTCAGCTGGCCGGAACGCTCGGCATAATTGTTGAGCGTACGGGTCAGCGCTGCCCGGAACGCCGCCAAGTGGGTGCCGCCATCCCGCTGTGGGATGTTGTTGGTGAAGCAGAGTACGTTCTCGTAATAGCTGTCGTTCCATTCCAGAGCGACGTCGATGCCGATGTCGTCGCGCTGGCCGGTGATGGCGATCGGAGTGGGGATCAGCGGGGTTTTAGCTCGGTCGAGATACTGAACGAAGGCGGCGATGCCCCCTTCGTAGAAGAGTTCCACCGTTTTTTGCTCGTCGTGGCGAGCATCGATCAGGATCAGCCGAACCCCCGAATTCAGGAAGGCGAGCTCACGGAAGCGGTGCTCGAGCCGCTCGAAATCAAATTCGGTGATCTTGAACGTCTCTGGAGAGGGCAGGAAGGTGACGCAGGTTCCGCGTCTGTCGCTCTTGCCGACCATCTCTAGCGGAGCTTCGGCCTCGCCATGGCGGAAGCGCATGAAATGCTCCTCGCCATCGCGCCAGATGCGGAGCTCCAGCCATTCGGAAAGGGCGTTGACGACGCTGACCCCGACGCCGTGAAGGCCGCCGGAAACCTTGTAGGCATTCTCGTCGGAGGTGTTGTCGAACTTACCCCCGGCATGGAGCTGGGTCATGATGACCTCGGCCGCCGAGACGCCTTCCTCGGCGTGAATTCCGGTCGGAATTCCGCGGCCGTTGTCGTCCACCGAGACCGAGCCATCGGGGTTGAGCGTGATCACGATCCGGTCACAATGGCCGGCCAACGATTCGTCGATGGCATTATCGCTGACCTCGAACACCATATGGTGGAGGCCCGACCCGTCGTCGGTATCGCCGATATACATTCCGGGCCGTTTGCGGACTGCGTCGAGGCCCTTCAGCACCTTGATGGAATCGGCGCCGTAGCTGCTTTGGTTGGGGTCTGTTGCCATAGTCTGGATATAGGGATTCCTGAGGGGAAGTCACGCGCATGCGCATCGCGCGCGTGTGCGCGTGCGTGTGCGGGAAACCCGCGGAAGTTTGCTAAGTTTGCTGCCCAACGCGCGGGCGTGCGCGCGAAGGGGCGGAAGTTGGCAAAGTTGGCAGCGGCAACGCGCGCGAGGCGTGTCACAGTAGCTGGCTCGAAAAGCGGGTTCATGAGCACGAGCGCCGCTCTGCAACGGCGTGTCGGCTGTAGGACAGCGAAAACTACACGGGCGTTACAGCGCCGGGCATGACCTGAAAGCGGCTCGCCTCGCCTATGCCATGGAACAACGAGGCCTCGGTGGCGGTCATCCACACCTGCCCGCGTCCGGAGAGCCGCTCGAACAGGACCCCGCGGCGCATCGGGTCGAGGTGGGCGGCGACTTCGTCGAGGAGGAGGAGCGGAGGGACGCCGCGGCGATTGGCGACAAGATCGGCGTGGGAGAGAACGAGGCCGAGGAGGAGCGCCTTCTGCTCACCCGTCGAACATAAGGCGGCGTCGATATCTTTCGCGGCGTGGCGGACTAGCAGGTCCTGCCGGTGCGGCCCGCTGAGCGTCCGGCCAGCCGCCGAATCGCGACCGCGGCCGGCGCGGAGTTGGGCCTGCAAATCACCCTCTTCCCAGCCGCGGAGCCCTAGCAGCGGGCGCGCGAAGCCGTCGTCCGGCGCTGTTGAAAGATGGCGCTGCAGCGCTTCCACAGTCCGAGCGCGCGCCTCGGCGGTCGCAGTCCCGTGCTCCGCCATCTGCGCTTCGAGCGCGTCCAGCCACGCCGGATCGGCGCTGGCGGGTTCCGACAGCAGCTTGTTGCGCGACCGCATCGCCGCTTCATAGCGGCTGGAATGGTGGGCGTGCGCCGGTTCCAACGCGAGCACCAGCCGGTCCAGGAAGCGCCGGCGGTCGCCAGCAGTGCCGGTGAACAGCCGGTCCATCGCCGGGGTGAGCCAGAGGACCGACAGCCACTCGGACAGCGAATTCACCGAGGCGGGAGCGCCGTTGATGCGCACCTGGCGGCGCTCGGGTGCAGAAGCAAGGGTGCCGGTGCCGATGTGCGTGTCACCGGGCTTCGCCGCCACCGCATACCCGCCGCTGCCGTCCTGGCGCGCCATGTCCGAGAGTGCGGCGCCGCGAAGGCCTCGACCGGGGCTTAACAGTGAGACGGCTTCGAGAAGATTGGTCTTCCCCGCGCCATTGTCGCCGAACAGCAGAACGAAACCGGGACCGGGCTCGATCGACGCCGATGCGTAGGATCGGAAATCGGTGAGGGTGAGGCGGGAGAGGTGCACGATTGCGCTTCTAGCGCGAAATGAAGTCGGCCCAGACTCCTTCCGGCTTCCACACGGCGTCCAGATCGGGCCGCGCCTGGTCTTCCGGCCGGCCCAGCCGTTCCCGGCGGTAGCGATAAAGGAATGCCGCGACACGATAATTGGCAATGCAGTGGACGTGCAGCGGAGCATCGCCCAATGCGTCTATCTTTTCCGCAAAGCGCTCGAAATCGCTCTCGGTCGGGGCAGCGAAATCGACAGGTATATGGATATAGTTCAGGCCGAAGCTGGCGAGTAGTTCGGCTTCGTTCGGAAGCGCATGCGGACTGTCGGGCATCGCGAGGTTGATCACCGTTTCGACACCGGCCGCGGCAATGTTTGCAAATTGCTCCGCAGTCGGCTGACCCGAGGTGGTCAGTGTCGGGGAGAGCCGCCGGAAATTGTAGATTCCGCTGTCGTCGATGCTCACACGCGCATCGGCATCAGCACGTACAGCGCATTCGACCTGTCGCTCTCGCGAAGAAGGGTCGGCGCCGCGGCGTCGGCAAGGTGGACTTCCACGGTGTCGCCGTCGATCTCGCCCAAGATGTCGAGAAGATATTTGGCGTTAAAGCCGATCTCGATCGTATCGGAGCCATAGTCGGCCGGAAGCTCTTCGGTCGCGGTGCCGCTTTCGGGCGAGGTGACGGAGAGTGTGACCTTGTCACGGTCGACGCTCATCTTGACGGCGCGGGTCTTCTCGCTGGCGATGGTGGAAACCCGGTCGACCCCGGCCGAAAAGGTCTTGGGGTCGAGCTTCAAGAGCTTGTCGTTCGCGGTCGGAATGACCCGGTTGTAGTCAGGGAAGGTGCCGTCGATCAGCTTGCTGGTGAGGACAGCACTTCCAAGGCCGAAGCGGATCTTGGTCGGCGAGAGCGACACTTCGACCGTTCCCTCGACCTCGTCGAGCAGCTTGCGAAGCTCGGTTACGCATTTCCTCGGAACGATCACGTCGGGCATTCCGTCGGCGCCGTCGGGCTTGGGAAGGACGACGCGGGCAAGGCGATGCCCGTCGGTCGCCGCGGCCTTCAACTGATCGTCGGCTACGTGGAGGAAGATTCCCATCAGGTAATAGCGGGTCTCTTCGCTTGAGATGGCGAAGCGGGTCTTGTCGATAATCTGGCGAAGGGTGGCGGCTGGAAGCTCGAAGGTGGTCGGCAGGTCGCCCTCGGAAATCACCGGGAAATCGTCGCGCGGAAGGGTCGACAGGTTGAAGCGGGCGCGGCCGGCGGACAGCTGCATCTTCCCGTCCGCGGCGTTCAGCTCGACCTGGCTGCCCTCCGGAAGTTTACGGACGATATCGAAAAGGGTGTGCGCCGGGACAGTGGTCGCGCCGGGCTGTGAAACCGTTGCCGGAACGCTCTCGTCGACCTGAAGATCGAGGTCCGTCGCCATCAGGCGCATCGAATTATCGTCTCGCGCCTCGATCAGCACGTTGGAGAGGATCGGGATCGTATTGCGCCGCTCCACGACCGACTGGACGTGGCCGAGGCTCTTCAAGAGTGTCGCCCGTTCAATGGTCGCCTTCATCGCCGCATCGCCCCATCATCCGCACATGTTATGGCTCGTTATAGCGAGCGTTCCCGTGTGCGGAAGTGGGATGATTACAACTTGTCGCTTTCCAGGCTGAGGGGCGGTTACTTGCCGGCTTTCTTACCGACAGCTGGAGCATTCGCGCCAAGCGACTTGGCCGGAAGCAGCACGCCATCGACATGCTGGACGACGCCGTTGGAATATTGATCATCGCCTTGAGTAATGGTCGCTTTATCGCCTTTGGCGTCGGTCAGGACAGTCTTGCCGCCGTCCTTCGTCGCGGTGAGGGTTTCCCCACCGAGAGTGCCGAGCGAAGCCTTGCCATGACCGCGGTCGATGGACTTGTCGATGTCCGCGACGAGCACCGTTCCCTGCAAGATCATGTTGGTGATGATATGGGTCAGCTGAGCGCGGTTCTTCGGGTCCGTATCGAATGCTCCCGCTGGAGCCTTGTCAAAGGCCGCATCATCCGGGACGAAGACGGTATACGGCCCGGGGCCGGACAAGGTCTGGTCGAGGCCGGCGGCCTTGACGATCGTCATGAACTTGCTGTTGGCGTCCAGCCCGGCGCCGATCGTCTTGTTCCCTGCAACCTTTTGCGCAGCTTTTGGCTGCTCGGGCGCGCTGGCGTTTCCGCCTCCGCTTTTGTTGCAGCCGGTGAGCGCCAGCGCGAGGGTAGCGCCGACGAGCAATGCGTGGCTTTTCATGCTTTTCTCCCAACTTGTTTTGACCGCGAAATGGCCCGGCAACGCGTACCGGGCCACTCGCGATCCATTACGGACTCAAATTAACGAGCCCGGTTCAGCTCAAAGCCGATGCGACGATCGCCCTTACCAGCTGGGTCGTGGGATCGACCTGATAGATATATCCGTTGTTGTACCGGTACCAGGCATTCGGCGTGTCATAATAGGTCGACCGATACTCCATCGGCACATTGTAGATGTCATAGCCGGCCGGAAGCGGCTGACCGACCGTGAGGCCCGGCGACAGCAAAGCCGCAACCGAAGTGATCAGACTGCTCGACGGATCATATTGGTAGATGGCGCCTGGAGCATACCAATAGCCCATATCAGCCGATTCAGGGTACAGGGTGCGATACTGATCCGGCACGTTGTAATAATCATACGCCGCCGGGAGCATCTGCCCCACGCCATATCCGCCGGCATAGGTCGGGATCACATTTTCGACCATGCCGGTGTTGCAGTCCACCTGATAGACCACTCCATAGGCGTAGCGATTACAGGCATTTCCGTAGCCATATGATGCAGGATAGAAGGAATTGTACCCGTAATAATCCGGCGTGTAGCTGCTCATGTACGCCGAGGGTAGGTACGAACCCGGCATATAGCCGCCCGCGAGCAGCGGAATCAGCGCGTCGATCAGGCTGGTGTTCCGATCGACCTGGTACACGTAGCCCGGCGAATATTGGTAATAATATTGAGGGGTCTGCGGGTAGAGGTAAGAAATCGGCTGCGGCAGCCCGCCCAGCGGGACGATTCCGCCGACGCTGGAAACCGGAACGCCGACAAGTTCGCTTGCGACGAAAGGATCCAGAATCCGCGTCTGCGGCGCATATTCGAGAGTCGTGAACCGGTTGGGTCCAAGATCCTGGATGGCTGCTATGCGCTGCTGCACGGGGAGCATGCCGACCCCCGCAAGCTGCTGTTGCACCGCGATCCGGTTCTGCATCGCAAGTTCGCGATTGGCGAGACCCGGAGGCATGCAGCCCTTACTGGCCAGACCCGGAGGACAACCACCCACGCCGTAGCCGGCGCCGTTGTTCACGCCCGCCATGCGCGCACCCTGCAGCTGCAGCTGGCCGTTAGCCTGCATCTGCTGGCGCTGGGCCATCCTGTTGTCGACCTGCGCCGGGCGGTTCCCATGCACCTGCTGGCGCTGGGCCATTCGAGCCTGCGCTTGCTGTGCCCTCATTTGCTGCTGCGCGTCCGCCTGCCGGGCGTGCATCTGCCTTTGGGCCTGTGCCTGTTGAGCCCTCATGTGGTGCTGGGCCTGCGCCTGCTGCGCTCTCATCTGATGCTGAGCACGGGCTTGCTGGGAACGTTGCGCCTGAACCTGCTGCCGCTGGTGATTTTGCCCAGCCTGCCGAGCATGCATTTGCGCCTGCCCGTGGCCACCGCCGCCGCCGCCGCGCGCCGCGAACATTCGTGCGTTGGCGTGGCCGCCTCCGCCGCCGCCGTGGCCGCCGCCGCCGTGGCCGCCGCCGCCCGGTCCAGCAGCGAAATGCGGATTGCCGCCGCCACCGCCGCCCCCGTTATGACCGCCGCCATGGCCACCTCCGCCGCCGCCACCACCGTGAACGGCTGCGCCGCCGCCCGAATGCGGATTGCCTCCACCGCCGCCGCCGTGAGGGCCTCCGCCCCCGTGGCCGCCGCCCGGACCTGCGTAGGCGGGGCCGGCAATCGCGAGCGTTGCGGCGCCTGCCAAGAGAATGAGCCGTTTCATGACGAAACTCCTTATCGTTCAACGGCAAAACGGTTTGCCAATCAGGCCGTTCCACCGTTCATATGCATGACAGGAGAGTATAGACGTCCGCAATTAGCCTGAGATTTCAAACGCTTGCAGCTGACGTTAAGACGCCAAATCCCGTCTCAGGCGCGCCGCTGCCGAGAGGTAGAAGATGCTCCCCAGCAGATAGAAGCCGAGACCATAAAGGATCGAATATTGCAGCGAGTTGGCGCCGTGCGCAGCTTTCATCGCGTCGGAGAACCAGCCGAAGAAGAAAGTCCCGAATGCGATTCCCACCAGGTTGTTGATGAACAGGAAGCTCGCAGACGCGGTCGCGCGCAGTGCCGGAGTGACGATATGTTGCACCGCCGTCACCACGGGTCCCAACCATGCTAGCGCGAGGACTTGAGCAAATGTGAATAGAATCCACACGACGGTTAGATTGGGTGCGAACAGGCCGGCTGCGTAGAGGGGGATTGCAAACAGCAAGCAGAATGCCGGAATCAGAGCGTAGGCGCCGGGATGCGAAGGCCCGAGCCGGTCGCCGAGCCAGCCGCCGAGCCAAATTCCTGCGATTCCGCCGGTGAGGAAAATCGATCCGAAAAACATGCCAGTCTCGGCTACCGGCATGCCAAAGGTGCGGTTGAAGAAACTGGGCAGCCAGAAAAGTAGACCGTAACCGGTAATCGATCCCGAAGCGGCGCCGAGCGACAGCAGCCAAAAGCTGCCGTTGCGGGCAAGGCTGCCAGCGGCCAGGCGTGCCGGTGACGATGTTATTTTCAATTGCGGATCAAAACGGCCGCGCTCCGGCTCCGCAACCAGGAACTTGATGAGGATCGCGACAAACAGGCCCGGGAGGCCAACCGCCACGAAAGCCGCGCGCCAGGAAAAATGCCCGGCTAACCAGCCGCCGAAGAACAGGCCGAGCGCAGACCCGATCGGAATTCCGAACGAATAGACGGCAAGCGCCCGCGACCGCCGCTCGCGCGGATAGTAATCGGTGATCAGCGAATATGACGGCGCAATTGCGCCGGCCTCGCCAACCGCGACCGCCATCCTCGCGATGATGAGCTGCGCGTAGGTGCTCGCGATCCCGCAAGCGGCAGAAAACATGCTCCATAGGGCGACGGAAACGGCGATGATGTTCACCCGGCTGCGGCGGTCGGCAAGCCAGGCGATCGGGACTGCGATGGTGGCGTAGAAAAGCCCGAAGGCGACGCCAAGCCCGCTCAAGGCGGTGTCGCTCAGGTGGAACTCAGAACGGATCGGCACCGCCAGGATCCCGGCGACGTTCCGGTCCAGAAAATTCAAGATGTAGGCGAGCAGCAGCAGGATCAGCACGCGAGTGCGCAGGGCTTGGGGCTCGCGTTGGATTTGCTTCATTGGGCGGAAAGCTGTGCCGTCAACTCGCCGAAGCGGTCAACATCCGTCTCGTCATGATAGAGGCCAACCCCGATCCGAAGCACGTCACCGCGGACATCGGCGATGCAGTTCCTGACCGCGAGTTCGCTGCGCCACCGCTCCGCGCGATGGCTTCGGAAGGCGAGAAAGCGCGCGTGCGGAGCCCCATCGAGCGGATTGAGGAGCTCAGCGCCCGCGAGCGGCGTCGCGGCGATTCTTCCCAGCAGAAGGATCTGAAGCCTGGCCACGTGGTCGGAAATAATCGAGGTGGTGAGGTCGTTCTCCGCCAGCATCCGCTGGACGGCGTTGAAGCGATAGAGACCTGAGGCGTCGAATGTCGCTCCCATAAAGCGGGTGGCGTCCCTGGCGTAGCCGACCGAGCCGGGCTGAAGTATGAGATCTTCGAATTCCGCATACCATCCGGTGACCGGCGGACGCGCACCAAAGCCCGCGGGCGCGTGAAGAAGGGCGCAGCCTTCGCCGGCCATCGCATATTTGTAGCCGCCGGCGAGATAGAAGGCCGAGCGTGCAGCTGTTTTCCCGAGCGGCTGGGGAATGGCCATGAACGCGTGGTAGCCGTCGATCACCACCCATGGCCCCTGTGGCGCCGCGAGCTCGGCCAGCTCCCCGACGTCGCCGAATTGCCGCCCGCTCCCGAAAAGCACCTGGCTGACGAACACCAGATCGTGATTGCCGGAACGAGCGCGCTGCAGAAAGCGGTCGGAGAAGGTGTCGAACGGCTCCGCCGGGACAAGCTCCAACCCGATGTCGCCGCTTTCGGCCCACCGGGCGAATTGCCGGCGGGCGCTGTGAAATTCGCCGTCGCTGGTCAGGACCCTAAGCGGGTGAGAACCCGGCCGAGGCGCTGCAGCAACGAGCCGGACCAGAAGATCGTGCGTGTTGGGGGCGAAGACGATCGCCTCGGGCATTCCTGTGCCGAGCTCAGCCGCCACGTGCCGCTGCGCTTGCGGCCAGACTTCACCCATGATCCTGTCCCACTTGCGGTCGGCGTGACGGGCGGCGTCATTCCAGCAGCCGGCCTGACCCTCGAAACTGGCATCCGGCCACAGATGATGACTATGTGCGGCCATATGCAGCCGCTGGGGATCAGCCCCAAGGCTCTTCGAGAACAAATGCTTGTAGTTCAAAGCTCGGTCCTGAGCGCCCACAGCTCAGGGAAGACTCGTTTCTCCAGGGTGGACCGCAAATAGGGCGCACCGGCGGATCCGCCAGTGCCCGGCCGATCGCCAATGATCCGCTCCACCGTCAGTACATGCTTGTGCCGCCAGGCGGCGAGCGAGTCATCGATATCCACCAGCTTCTCGGCAAGCTGGTAAAGTTCGAACCACCGATCGGCGTGGCGATAGACTTCGAGCCACGCAGCCGCGAGCGCCTGCTCCGAGCGGTCGCCCAGGTCAAAGCCCCCGCGTTCCAGCGCATCCGTCGCCGCTTCGCGCAAGCTCGGCTGCTCGAGCGCTTCCACAAGCCGCGCATGCTCATCGCCATCGGCGGGATGGTGCTTGAGATAGCGTTCGTCCTTGAGCCCCAGCCGATACTCGAGTTCCCGAAACTGCCCCGACTGGAAGCCGGAAGAGGTCCCGAGCACGTGCCGAAAGGCCAGGTAATCGACAGGGGTAAGGGTCGACAGCACGTCCCAGGACAGGGTCATCACCGACTGGATTCGGCTGACCCGCGCCAGCGCCTTGTAGGCAGGAGCGAATTGGTCCTCTACGACGAGCTCGATCGCCAGTCGCAGCTCGTGGAGCATCTCCTTCAGCCACAATTCCTTGGTCTGATGGATGACGATGAAGAGAAGCTCGTCATGCAGATCGGAAAGGGGCTTCTGGGCGGACAGCAGCTGATCGAGCCGAAGATAATCGGCATAGGTCAGGCCTTCGGGCGTAGCCGTCATCGCAGAAGCTTAGGCCAAAGGAACGGCTCGAAAAAGGCCGGGGCTATTGCCCTTGGTCGCCTCCGCCGCCGCCGCCGCCCTGGCCACCTTGTCCGCCGGTTCCGCTGCCAAGGGTGCTGATTCCACCGAACACATCTTCGAAGAAGGTGCGCTTCTTGCCGCCGGTTGTGGTTTGCTGGCTTGCGGGCTTGATGTTGTCGACGAGCTCCTTGCCCGTCGTGTCGACGGCAGCGACATTTCCAGCCTGGTCGAACTTCACATGCAGGACGGTCTGCTTCTCGACCTTCGGATTGCGGAAGGCGATGTCGAGCGTATCTCGCGACAGGTAGTACCAGTCGTTGGGCGTGAACTGGCTCGTGAAGGTTGGAGTACCGAGAAGCTTTTGCACGGAAGCCTTGTTGTCCACGCCGGGCTGGATCGAGGAGACAAGCTGCGGATTCAGCACCTCGCCGCGGTGACTGTGGATTCCGGCACAACCGCCCAGCAGGGCAACTCCCCCGATCGCAATCGCGATTTTCCTAATCGGAGCCTTCATCCGCAACCTTCTCCCGGAAATGTCTCTTGCGCTGCAAGAGCGCGGGTCAATATGCGCTGGCGGGGCAAGCGCGCAACCCCGCCTGCGCATCGGAGATGCCTATGCTGCGATTCCTGTTCGGTGGATTAACGGATCGCCAAAAGCCGTCTCAGCGACTGTTTGACCGGGTGGTGGCGGAGGCCCGCACTCCGCACTGGTATCTCGAGGGGGAGGTGCCGGACACGCTGGAGGGCCGCTTCGCAATGCTGGCGACGCTTTGCGCTCTGGCGATCGTCCGCATCGAAGCGCAGGAGAATTCCGCTCGCGAATCGGCGGCCTTTGCCGAGCGGTTCGTGGAGGCGATGGATGCCGAGCACCGGCAGATGGGGATGAATGATCCCGCGCTTGGAAGAAGAGTCCGAAAGCTCGTCGGTGCGCTGGCCCGCCGAACCCAGGAATGGCGACGGGCAATCTCCGGTGAGGCCGATTGGGGAATAGTCACTCTCTCAAGCGTTTACGGGAATGAGCAGGCATCGCCGCAGGCGCTCGCACATTCGACTGAGTCATTACGCGCGAGCTGGTCGCGTTTTGAGAACGCATCCGATGCTGATTTGGCTGAAGGGCAGATCTGATGAGCGAATTCGGACACCGTATCGCAATCGACAGCATAAGGGACGGCCATCGCATCGACATCACTGCCGGCGCGGCGGAGCGGGAAGCAGTCGCTGACCGTCTTGGCCTCCTCTCGCTCGAATGCTTCAAGGCTCACGTCACGCTCGACCGCGAGGGGAGTCGGGTGAAAGCGGCGGGCCGTATTGGCGCGTCGCTGGAGCAAAGTTGCATCGCAACCGGCGATCCGGTTGCCGAGCATATCGACGAGCCGTTCGAGCTGATTTTTATTCCAGAACCGTCCCAAGCCGCTCCGGATGAGGAGATCGAACTCGGCGAAGCCGACTGCGATGTCGTGTTCTACGAAGGAGGGGCGATCGATCTTGGCACTGCGATCGCCGACACGCTGGCGCTGGCGATGAACTCCTATCCCCGAAGCGCGGCCGCGGACGCGGCGCTCAAAGAGGCGGGGGTGCTCAGCGAATCGAACGCGGGTCCGTTCGCAGCGTTGGCCAAGCTGAAGAGGGGAAGCGACGAGCCCTAGAAGGGAACGTCGTCATCGAGATCGGAGTCGAATGCCGGCTGCGGTTTCGACTGCTGGCGCGAGCTGCCGCCAGCGGAAGAGAAGCCGCCCCCTCCGCCTAAATCCTGATCGGAATAATCGCCGCGGCCGCCGCCTCCGCCGCCATCGCGGCTGTCGAGAAGGACCAGCTCGCCGCGATATTTCTGAAGCACGATCTCGGTCGAATAGCGGTCGTTGCCGTTATTATCTGTCCATTTGCGGGTCTGGATCTGTCCTTCGAGGTAAACCTTGGACCCTTTGCGCAGGTAGCTCTTGGCGACTCGGCCGAGGTTCTCGTTGAAAATGACGACCTGGTGCCACTCGGTCCGCTCCTGACGGTTACCGTCGCGGTCCTTCCAGGTTTCGGAAGTCGCGATTCTGAGGTTCACCACCTCGCCGCCGTTGTTGAGCGAGCGCGCCTCCGGATCCGCCCCGAGATTCCCGACCAGGATCACCTTGTTCACGCCCGCCATGTCCGACTCCTTTGTGTCGGGACAGCTA
>Ga0068856_100005501_pt1 | contig 12477 bp, 15 predicted proteins | sample KBSCornC62_FD_66595 | JGI IMG/M metagenome (GOLD analysis project Ga0068856, IMG submission 66595) | Corn rhizosphere microbial communities from Kellogg Biological Station, Michigan, USA - KBS Corn C6-2 | ecosystem: Host-associated > Plants > Roots > Rhizosphere > Soil ...
AGCCGCTGCTGCGTCGCTCTTAGCCGTCGCCTCAGTCCAGTCCCCGACGGCGCCTCTCCGCTTCTGCATCCTCACGCTTCGCGTGATGCTCATACGTTGATGCGATGTGCCGCAGAACGGCTGCGGCTCTGGGCCAACCATCACGAAACGCCTTTGCCCACCCCAGGTATCTCGCCGCTAGCTCCCGCTCTTGGTCGCCTCCCGCCTCGGGCGCTCGGCTAGTCACGCCGCGACTGTTGAAGACCTCCGTTTCAAAGCCTTCCTCAACCCGCTCGCTCTGGAGCTTCTCCAGTAGATCGCGGACGGCCTTGCATGGCCACTGACCATCTGGATCGGCTGGCGCTGACGCAAGCACGCGACCGATTTGGAGTTCTCCCGATCTAAGCCGGTCAGCTGCGGCCAGCTTCTCCCGGGTGGTCTCGACCCAGCCCAGTAGAGCATCAGCATCGACTTCCCCGTCGCCCTTGTCGCCCGGAACGCTCTTCCAAGTTGAGAGCAGCCGGTATCCATTTCCCGCGATTCGTTGGGCATCCTCGGTCGGCTCTGCGTCATCCTCGGGAGCTGACTGAGGCTTATAGACGGCCGAGATGATCTGGACGAAGAAGTCCGGATCTTTGGCAAGTTGTTCATGCAGCGCAGGCACACGCGGTTCAAGCCCTAGCGCCTGCAGATATGCCCACTCCAGCGAAGCGAGCACCTTCAAGCCCACTGCCTCGCGCTGATCCTCCAGAAAGGCGAAAACCTGTTGGAGTGCCCATTCAGACACAGATCGTCCCGTTCCGAGCTCCTCCGCAGACAGGGACAGCATCCGCTGCAGACACTCAGCCATGAGCTTGGCCGTTTTGGCCGGGTCCTCTTGATCCTTTCGGAGGTACAGCTGGAGAATGTCCAACGCATCGACAAGTCGATCGTGATCGAGGAGCTTTTGCGCGACAAAGAGGACGTGCCCGAAGTCCGGCCCAAGGCCGGTCGTCGGGAACTCTGCCCAAAAGGCTCGCTCAACGTCGGGGCCTTGCCGTTCAGCCTCCTCCCAGGCTCGCGGGAAGTCGGCCGTTGTCAGGAGTAACCGGCCAGACACCCTGGGAGGAATGTCTCCAGCCTGCATCAGACCTTCAAGAAACTCCCAGCCATCCGCTTGGAAGCGACGGCCAAAGAAGGCGCTCCCAAAAATGAGCTTGGTCCGCTCCTCATCATCCAAGAGCTTCAAGATGTCGTTCTCATACGAAGAGGCAGAGGGAGCACCGGCAATGGCACGTCCGACCGCATGGGGAACCGGCGATGCGGCAGCCACTTCTAGAAGGGCTTTTAGACCGCCCTCGCTCTGAATCTGCTCCGCTGCTGCAGCCCGCTGGGCGTCAAGCTCATCGATGTACTTCCCATAGTCGTCGGCCTTGTCGATGCCAAGGTCAGGGTCATACTCTTCAAACAGCCATCCCCGCGACTCAGCCGCTTGCTCCGGCGCGATCTCATCGGCGATTGCCTCAAGTCGGTTGATCTCATCCGCCGGAAGTGCCCAGTCCGTTTCAGCGAACTCACGATGCTTCGCGATAAAGCCTCGGAGGAACTTCCAGAGGTTTACGGACTCCGCGCCTATCTCCTTGGCTGCTTTAGCTAGCGCCTCTCTGACTTCACCCCAAAGCTCCGGCGGCAGGTCCGATGCTCGCTCTACCAGTTCTGGCCAGCGCTCTGCCGAGACTCCCGCGTCCTCAATCAAGCGGATGACTACCCCCCGCACAACCTCCCAGTACTCGCTCAGCAAAATGCCCTCCTGAGGTGGCTTCCACTCGCGGAAGGTGGGTGCGCTGGTTGGCGAGTGGAAGCTGTGCCCCCCGGGGAGCATCGACAGCATCAGCGGCCAAGCGGTCTTTTCGTGACGCTCTCGCAGCCCGTCTATGGCTTTAAGCCGAGCAGCATTCGTAGCGCTGTTCTCCGGATGCCATGTGCAGAAGATGGCCGCAAGGCTCGCATCCGGTCGGTTTGACAGTTCCCCTCCCGGATCGATTTCGTCGAGGCGAGCGAGAAGGTCTACGACTTGACCAAAATGATCCGGGGACCAAGCGACCGTCTCCAATGCCCACAGCAACTTGCAATGGGGAGAACCTGCCGTAAACATCGCGCTCGTCCCCTTGGGGTCGGCAAACATCTTCACGAGGAGCGGGTCGTCACCAGACGCTCCGGCTCGCACAGCGTCTACGAATGAGTCGGGAGCAGCCTCGGCCAACAAGGGAAGATTGGGCGCGAGGGACGACCAGATGTAGCCCGTCTCGTCTTTATTGGCTTCTTCAAGGATTACGCGGACCAAGTAGGAGGCGATTGCAGCGCCTTCGCCGCCCTCGACCTCGTCTCCGTGGATTGCGAGAAGCACTAAGGACTCGGCCAAACCTCGTTTGAGCGTGGCAGAGTAGGTCGAGGTCTTTCCCTCGAAGCTCGCACGCCACCGATCCTCCAGTGGGAACTCAAGTGAAGGATCGACGTCCACAAGAACCGACTTCACCGCTTTTTCAAAGCGCTTCAAATCGGCTCGTTTCAACTCTCCTCGTAGTTGAATCCAGGCGTCGAAGGGAGAGACCAGGGCTACCTGCTGCTCCAGTTGCGCGAGGAACGGATCTTCTTCGACAGCAAGCTCATCGATGCTGTCCTGCAGAGCATCTGGCTCCAAGCCAGACAGCTGCGAAACGATCTCAACATCCCCTTCGGAACCTGCCGCCCAGCGATTCGCCAGGAGAAGGGCACGAACTGCCCGATTAACCGGGACGCTCGCCCAAGGCGGAGAATGCAACTCCGGCTTGATCGCCAACCGTCGTCGGAGAGCAACAAGGCTTCGCCGGGCCAGTCGAGCCAGTTCATCGGCTCGGTCATCCTCGATCGACTCAATCCCCTCGAGTAGCTCACGAGCGACAGCCGCATCGATGGCCGGGACCTCTAGATCAGCATGGGTCCCTCGGATTACCGGGACGATGACGGTGTGTGGTGAGTTGGTTGATGCCTCTTTCATTACGTCCCGTGCAATCGGGACAAGCACTAGCGGACGATCCTTTTGAAGCTGCAGCGCCCGCCAGGTGCCGACGTCATCAACAAAGGCAACTCGGGACAAAGGACGGCTGTCTCCATCAGCAGCAAGTTGCAGAGCCGCCGCTACTACGCAGGCTTGAATCTCTTCTAAGCTTGACCCGCTTAGGGTGGTAATGCCCGGAGCGGATGAGAAGACCTCGCGAAGGCTTTTGCTAAGAGCATCGCGACCCGCGAGGACAAGCTGGGGAGTCACTTCGGGCTCGGTCTGCTTTGACCACGACTCCCACCAAGACTCACCTGCCTGGAGACCATGCGGACCTAGACCAAGGAGGTCCGAAAGCCATGCGTGGGTGACCGGAGCGGTTTCTAGCCAGGTCTCAACATCGTCGACGCCATAGGCCCGCACTGCCCGCCAGCGTTTCTGTTTTGCTTTTGCCTTAGCCCACTCATTGCGTTTGGCCCAGGGGCGTAACAGGACCGCCAGGTAGGTGCAGTCTTTAGTGGGGCTTCCGTCCGGAGTCGTCGATCGTTTGTTGTAATCGGCGTCTGCCTTCGTACCGACGTTTTTATTCGTGGATAGCTCCCATACGGATAAGCCGTCGGGCACATACGCGGTAGCTTCTGAGGCGCGAACCGTTCCATCCCAACCGCTCGTTGAGACTCCCTCTCCCGCCGGCACCCCGAGCTCAAATACACCTCTTCCGGTCTCAAGTATGAGGCGGCGAATGAGGCGGGGGAAGTCGCTGCGCGCGGCGATCGTGTCCGCCCACTGCAGGAGGTCTTTTCTTCCTGCCAAACCGGGTCCGTGTGCCATGCAATCAGTATTGCCTTCGTCCCATAGTGGATTCAATACCGCCGGATGGCGCAATGCGCAAAATCGCTAGTTGCGCCCGCTTCCAGGCTCGCTCTACGGTGCGGCCATCCAGACAACTCAATGCCCCGGGCGGCGGTGGAACGCCCCCGGGGCTGGCACAGGAAAGAGGTCTTTCCCATGCATGACCAGCCTAGAGGGGGCGGCGTCGAGCGCGCCCTGACCACCGACGACGAAGACACCCGCGAAGAACGCCGGGTCCTTCGCGAAGTCCTGACCTACTACCCCGGCTCATTCACGCTCGAGGAGCTGATCCGCGAGCTGACGATCTGCTCGGTCGAGTTCTCCGACCGGGACGGGATCGAACGAGCCGTCCGCGAACTGACGGCCGGCGGCCTCCTGCAACGGATGGACGAACTCGTCCTGCCGACCAGAGCCGCCGTCAAGTACTACGAGTTGGAGGCGTGATGGACGGCCGGATCAGAAGCCGGGATGCCGCCGAGCGTTTTGGTCAGAACGTCCTCGCGGCTCGCCGCCATGCCGGGTTCTCGCAAGAAGAACTCGGCGCGCTCGCCGGTCTGCACCGCACCGAGATCGGCTTCGTGGAGGGCGGGCGGCGGCTGCCCCGCGCAGACACGCTCGTCAAGCTCGCCTCGGCGCTCGGTGTCGAGGCCGGGGAGTTGCTGGCGGGGGTCGAGTGGATCATCCCCGCCCCGACCCGCTCGGGCAGCTTCGACGTTCAGGAACGGGGGACCGCATGAGCATCAAGGTCTCGACTGTCCGGCTGGACGAAGGCCAGGCGAACGAACTCGCCGTCGTCGCCCGCGCCGACAAAATGCCCGTTTCCGAGGCGGTGCGGGAGGCAATCGCCAAGCACATCGCCGAGCGTCGCCACGATCAGGAGTTCAAAGCCCGCCTCAAGAAACGGATGGAGGAAGATCGCGAGGTTCTAGAACGCCTGGCGGAATAGTTGGGGGGCTGGGCGTCGTGGCCGCTGACTGGTTCTCTGCGGCGTCCGGCCTCTCCTGCGGGACTACTTAGCCAGTCGCTCGGCGCGAGCCATCAGCGTCGAGGCTTCGATCCCGAAGGCGTCCGCGATCTTCCAGATCGTCGTCAACGTCGGCACCTTCTCGGCGCGCTCCAGTTTCCCCAGGTAGCTGCGGTCGATCCCGCATGTCAGCGCGGCTGCTTCCTGGCTGAGGTCGCGGTCTTCGCGGAGTTCGCGAAGCGCGTCTCCGAAGGCTTGGGCGCGCGAATGGGCCATCGCGGCGGCAGCCTTTCTTGTTGCGGCCTATTGATCCACGGTCTAAAGTACCCCGGCTTAAAGGACTCAAGACGTATCAGGGAGGCGGCAACATGACAGGGCAACGCAATGGACCACTCACTCGCGCATGGCGAGCGGCGGCGGGCGCCTTACTTCTCGCCCTGGCGATCCCGGCGGGCGCAGCCGCCGCCCCGATCACCGCCAAAGTCAGCATCACGATCCAGGCAAAGCCGCAGCCGCAGGTCTACTGCGAAGACTGCCTCCGCTTCTCGGGTCGGATCGCGTCGCCAAAGGTCGCGTGTCGATCGCACCGGGAGCTTGGGAACGCGCTCCGCTACCGCTCGGAAGCGACGATCTACCGCGATCCTCACTTCGCCGAGAGCGACGGCCAGGGCCGGTGGAGCATCGTCACCGATCCCGGCCAACCGCTGGCCTGGGTGGAAGTGATTGTGCCGAAGCAGCGGATCGGCGGCGTGGTCTGCAAAGCGGCTCGCGCCAAAGTGACCCTGTAGCTCTACCGGCCGGGTGAGCGGGAGAGCCGCCAGATAACGCGAATGAGAGCACCGGCCAGGAGCAGGCCAGCAACGAAGATCGCCGCGAGTGCGAGCGAGTGGGCCGCACCATCCAAACCGGCTTTCCCGGCTATCCAGCCGAGCGCGTAGAGAACAACGACTACAACCACGGCTTTGGCGATCCAGCCGAGCCATAGGAACCGCTGCCAGAGGTAGGCCAGCACTCGCCCTGAGTCTATTGACAGCTGGTTCAGCCAAGCGCATAGTGACCGGCTGCACTTTCACAAGCCTCTTCGTGATCGCGCTGAGTCACAGCCCATGAGTTCACAGCGGGAAGGACTCGCGGGCTGTAACCGCAGCGCCAAACAACTCGAGGAGGTGACGCAGATGCATCGGCTTCTGCGCTTCACGCCAAAGCGCCTATGGGCGGCGGCTTCCACGCGTCTTTTGAACGCAAGAGTGGCCAAGGCTCGGCGCGCGATGATCCCGCTTCGGCGGTTTCACCGCACCGGCTACCAGCAGCACCGGCTCGACGACCCCTGGATGGATCGGCTACCGAATCACACCTAGCGGTCGAGCTTTGAGCGGAGGAACGAGTTGCGCCAACCGGCCCACTCTCCTCCGCTTTTTCTTATGAATCCAAAACGGCGAGATTGTCGCTGGCTGTCGGAGCCACGGCGGGGTGCCCCGAATCGACGACCTCTTTCCAGGTACTTCGGGCCTCATCGGGTCGGCCGGATCTTGCGTACATCGTTCCAAGATCAAGCTTGGCCTTCGGCGCGAGGTCTGCGTCCCCCCATTCGATCACTTCGATGAACGCTTCCTCGGCGTCGGAAAATCGTTCCTCATCAGTGGCGAGAACTCCAAGATTGTGCATTGCCATCGACCTCACCGGCTCGCTGTTTTCGGCGGCCATGATCGCCAGGCGGAACGATTCTTCGGCCTCGTCGACCTCACCTAAACGCTGCTCCACCACACCCAGGTTGAGCGCGGCGGTGGCGATATGGGGCCGGTCTTCAAGCGACAGAACCGCTCGTAGCGCTCGTGCCGCCCCTGGGAAGTCTTCACTCTCCTGCCGCAGAGAGGCCAGCGCTATCCCGGCTCGCGACGAGACCTCCTCGACGCCGTGGTCTAGTGCTATCTGCCAAGCCTCGTCTGCTCCGTCCTGATCTTCCAAGCGGTGGAGAAGCGTGCCGAGGTTGAGGGCAGCGATCGCGGCCACGTCGGGATCGCCGGCAACCATTGCTGCGCGCCAAGCGTCTGCCGCCTCTCCCCACTGGCCGCGCTCGTTGAGGACCCGCCCGAGCTCGAAGTAGTCGTCGGGCGTCGAGAGGCTCATCTCAGTAAAGCCAGCAGACCGACCGAGGCGGCAAGGGCAGCCACGCTGACCACAGACACCGCGCAGCCAGAGGAGGAGCCGATGACACTTTTCACCGACGCGCGGTGCTGGTCATACGCCCTCTTGCCTCCAACTAGATCGAGTACATCACCGTCAGGCTCGCCGAGTTGGTCGAGGCGGGTTTGGCAGTCCGTAACGATCTTCTTGGCCTCGGAATCGCCAGCCTTCGCGTATGGGAGTAGAAGCCACGTTCCCATGAACAGGACAGCCTGCTCTTTGGGACCTAGGCGGACTGCTTCCTTGACGAGCTGCTTGATCGGTTCCTGCAGGGCACTCCATGACTGCGCTCCGCTGTCGCCCTCTTCCCGCAGCGCATCAGCTTCTTCGATGCGTACCCATGCCTCCGCGACGCTCATACCGGGCCGAGTCTAATCTGCGCGCTCGGCTTCCCGCCAGGCCGCGTCGTAGTCGTACTCCTCGCTGGCGACCTCGGACGGGTTGTAGCCGTAGAAGGTTTTGAACCTCGGCCTCAAACCGCTGGCCTCCCTGTAGCCGACCGCTCGGGCCACCTTCCGAACCGACCAGTTCCCGGTCTTCCGGCTGAACAGGCCGTGCGCGTGTTCCATGCGAACCCGGAGCAGATGATCGCGGAACGTGGTCCCGCCAGCCTCCCGAAAGACCAGCTGCAACAGCCGCGTCGAGCAGCCGACCTCGACGGCGACATCAGCGAGCGCGAGGTCGAACTCGGGGTGTCGCTTGCGGATCACCCGCTCGGCCTGATCCAACAGCGCCCGCCGCCGCCGCTCGGTCTTCCGCCGCGTCACGTCTAGATGGTGGCAGTTCATGCCTGTTCTTTGCGCGTTTATGTCTGCTCGCTTGCGGCCGGTTGTGACGTGTAAGGCATGGATCGCCTCATCGCAGTCCTCGCCGTCCTCCTGCTCCTGGTCGTGGCTCTCCCCGCGATCACGGCCGCCGCCCAAAGCCTGATTCCGGTCCTGCTGGTGGTCCTGGTCGGCCTCGTCCTCATCCGGGTGATCGGGTGACGCGTCTCGATCTGCAAAACGGCGGCTGGTTGCTGGACGGGTTAAACGCATTTGACCAAAGTGGAAGACACAGGAGTTAAGTGCGTTTAACCATGAGCAAGAAGAAACCACGCCAACCCAAAGCCGCCCCTCGGCCTGTCTACGACCGGACGCGCCTGGTCGTCAAAGGCGTCCGCCGCACCGAGGCGGATTGGGACCTGTACGCCGCGATCTTGTTGTCCCATGCGCTCCGAAAAGCCGGAGCCGTCGATCTGCCCGACAGAGGAGAGAAGAATGGTTGAGGCCGCCCTCACCGCCGCCGTCCTGGCAGCCGTGGCGATCGGGGCCTGGCGGCTCGCGCCTTCCGGCGAGGTCGTCACTCTCGGACTGACCTTTCCCCGGACGGTCGCGCCGGATCAAGTCGTGGCGGCGGCGCGATCCCTGGCCGGTCTGCTGCCGCCGTGGTGGCGGCGACTGTTCGGCTCGCCGTCGGTGACGCTCGAATCGCGGGCGAGCGCCGAGGGGATCGCCCACGTCCTGACGGTGCCCGCCGGTCGGGTCGAGTACGTCACTGGGGCGATCCGGGCGGCGGTGCCGGGCCTTCGCGTAACCGAGGCCGAGCCGGGAGGATCATTTGCTTCCACCCTGGCGCGGGAACTCCGCGTCGGCGGTGCCGGGGATCTTCGCACCGATGCCACCGACAGCACGAACGCCGGACTCCTCGCCGCTCTGCAACCGCTCGCGGGCGACGAGCGGGCGCTGATTCAGACCGTCATCACGCCGACCCAGCGGAACGCGGCGGTGGCCCTCTTGGATCACGTCCTGAACGACGACGAACCGGAGCCGCCAACCGAGCCGCAGTTTGCCGTTGCCGTCAGGGTCGCCGTAGCCGCTGCCACCCCCTCCCGCTCCCGTCAGCTAGTTACGCGGCTGCTCGGGCCCTTTCACGTCCTCGCCGGTCCCGAGGCCCGGCTGATCCGCAGGCTCTTGCCGAGCCGGCTGGTCGCAGGCCGGATCGAGCGCCTGACGCCCGGCCGCTCGATCATTGGGGCGGACGAGCTGGCCGCGCTGTGGGCGGTGCCGGTGGACGCCCCCGAACTGCCCGGCCTCACCCTCGGCCGAAGCCGGGAGCTACCGCCCGCCGCCAGCGTCCCGCGCCGGGGGCTGGTCCTGGGCGATGCCATCGCGCCTGGTGCCGCCCGGCCCGTCGCCGTCACTCAGGCCGAGGCCCGGCGGGGCCTGCACGTCTGCGCGCCGACCGGCGCAGGCAAGAGCACGATCCTGACCAACCTGGCGGTGCAGCTGATGAAGGCGAAGTCCCGCCCCGGCCTGGTTCTGATCGACTCGAAGGGCGACACGGCGTCGGACCTGCTTGACCGCATCCCGGGAGAGCGTCGCCGTGACGTGATCGTGTTCGATCCGAGCGACCGAAAGGCGGTCGTCGGCTTCAACCTGATCGGCGGCTCGGGCGAGTCTGACCTGATCGTTGACCACCTCGTTTCTGAGCTTCGTCACCGCTACGGAGCGGCCGGATTGGGACCGAGGAGCGAGGACATTTTGCGCGCCTGCTTGACGACGCTTACCGCCGAGCCGGGCCGTTTCACGCTCTGCGAGGTCGAGCCGCTGCTGACGAACTCGGCCTTTCGGCAAAAGCTCGTCGGCCGCTTGGACGAACCGACGCTTGAGGGATTCTGGGCCTGGTACGGCTCGCTGTCGCCCGCCGCCCAGAGCGAGGCGATCGCGCCGTTGTCGAACAAGCTGCGGAGCTACACGATGCGCCGCCGCGTCCGCGCCGTGATCGGGCAGGCCGACGGCCTCGACCTCGGCGCGGCGCTCGACGGCGGAAAGATCGTCGTTATCTCGCTCGCCAAGGGTTTGCTCGGCAAGGACGCCGCCGCACTGATCGGCGCAGCGATGGTCTCCCGGTTGTGGACCGCGATCCAGGCCCGCGCGGGCGTCCCGGCAGGGGACCGCCGCCCGGCGACGGTGATGGCCGACGAGTTCCAAGACCTCGCCGCGCTCTCGCCGGTGTTCGCGGAAGCGGTCGCCCAAAGCCGGGGCTACAAGGTCGGCTGGGTGCTGGCGCATCAGCACCTCGGCCAGCTTGACCCCGAGACCCGCCAGGCCGTCCTCGCCAACTGCCGCAGCCGCCTGGTCTTGCAAACGACCGCCGCCGATGCGACCACCTTCGCCCGCGAGTTCCGGCCCTACTTGAGCGCCGACGATCTGCAAGGACTCGGAGCGTTCGAGGGCTACGCCGCCGTGTCGGTCGGTGCCGCCGTCGCCCCGCCTACGAGCATCCAGACCCGCCCCGCCCCCGATGCGCTCGGGTCGGCCGAAGCCGTCCGCGCTGCCTCCCGCAAGCGCTACGGCATGACCCCGGCCGCTGTCGATGCCGCGATCCGAAAGCGCGTCACGGCCCGCCGCCCGGCCGCTCCCGTAGGGGAGACCCGGAGGACCGCATGATTCGGCTCGGTCTTCACTTCGCGTCGGCGAGCGCACCGCGCATCGCCAGCCGCAGCGCCACGCCTGCTTGCCTAGCTGCAACGACTAGACCCCCCGTATCGGTAGGTGTTCTATGAGGCGTCGTGTTACCCCGCAGCGCCTAGCGCACCTCGAGGAAACCCTGACGCCCAGGGACCGGGCCATCATCGGGATGCTGGACCGGCTCAGGGTCGCCACCACCGAGCAGCTCCGCCGGGTCTGCTTCGCTGACCTGACGGAAGGCTCTGCCGCTCGCCAGGCGCCCGCTCTGCTGGCCTCCCTGGTCGAGCGTCAGATCGTGGTCAAGCTCGCTCGCCAGGTCGGCGGCGTCCGGGCTGGCTCGCGGGCGGCGGTGTGGTCCCTGGACGTCGCCGGACAGCGGCTCGCCTCGGCCTGCGGCCCTGCCGGCGGCCGTGCCCTGCGCCAGCCCTGGACGCCCTCGCTCTCCTTCCTCGCCCACCGGCTCGCCGTGTCCGAGTGCTTCGTCTCCCTCAACGAGCGGGCGCAGGCCGGGGACGCGGACCTGCTCGACTTCGACGCCGAGCCGTTGGCGTGGCGGCGCTACGCCAGCCCCTTCGGCGGCACCCGGACCCTCAAGCCCGATGCTTTCGTTCGCCTCGGCGTCGGCCGGATCGAGCGGGGCGCATTCGTGGAGATCGACCGCGATACCGAGTCGCGGCCGACCCTGGCGAAGAAGCTCCGGGCCTATCGCCACTACTGGGAGACCGGTCGCGAGCAGGAGCGCCGGGGCTACTTCCCCCGCATCGTCTTCGCCGTGCCCGGCAGCGAGCGCCGCGAAGTCCTGGCCGACCTGTTCGACGCCGAGCCGGAAAATACCCGGCCGCTCTGGCACGTCGTCCTCGCGGACGACCTTCCTGCCGCGCTGATCGGGGGTGGATCGTGAAGCACCTCCCGCGCAACACGATCCTGACGGGCGATGCCCGCCGCGTCCTCGCGGGTCTCCTGCCGGAGTCAGTGGATTGCTGCATCACCAGCCCGCCCTACGTTGCTGCGCTCCGCGACTACGGCCGCGCCGATCAACTCGGGCAGGAGCCAAACGTGGCCGAGTACGTCGAGAACCTGCGGGCGGTCCTCGCCCACGTCCGGCGGCTGCTGAAACCGACCGGCTCGCTGTTCCTGAATCTCGGCGATGCGACCTCGCGGCATGAGCGCCAGGGTGCGCCCGCCAAGGGGATGCTGCTCGCCCCGCAGCGGGTCGCGCTGGCGCTGGCCGAGGACGGCTGGCTGATCCGCAACGTCCTGATCTGGAAAAAAAGTAACCCCATGCCTCAGAGCGCGCAGGATCGTTTCAGTCCGACCTACGAAACGGTGATCTTCGCCACCAAGGAGCCGCACTACTTCTTCGACCTCGACGCCGTGCGCGTGCCGTTCCGCTCGATTCACCGAATTGGCCGAATGACCCCGGCCGCCCTCGGTCGGCTCTACCAGGGCCACAACGACGGCCTCGGGAAGCTCCGCGCCATCGGGCAGATCGGGAACCCGCGCGGCAAGAACCCCGGCGACACCTGGACGCTGGGAACCGCCGTCGACCGGCTCGGCCACCAGGCCACTTTCCCCGCCGCGCTCGTTGAGCGGCCGATCCTGGCGACGTGCCCGGAGCGGATCTGCGTTCAATGCGACCGGCCCTGGACGCGGGCAACGCGGATCGTTCGCCGCCGCACCAACGAGGGTGTGATCCAGCTTCGCCACGTCGGCCAGCTTCGCCGCTGCGATTGCTTCGCGCCGAGCCGCCCCGGCGTCGTCCTCGATCCCTTCTTCGGCACCGGCACCGTCGGGACGGTCGCGGCCCGACTCCGCCGCGACTGGCTCGGCGTCGAACTGAACCCGGCCTACGTCCGCGCAGCCCGGCGGCGACTCGGCGGTGATCCATGACCGGCCGGTGGATGGCTCCACGGTGGGCGGAAGGGTACGCGTGCCTTTCTGCTCACCGCCAGAACCATTCACAACCCGAAGGAGGTTCCGGGCGATGAGCGAGAAGACCAAAGCCCAGGAAATCTACGAGCGCGTTGAAG
>Ga0068856_100005502_pt1 | contig 12472 bp, 12 predicted proteins | sample KBSCornC62_FD_66595 | JGI IMG/M metagenome (GOLD analysis project Ga0068856, IMG submission 66595) | Corn rhizosphere microbial communities from Kellogg Biological Station, Michigan, USA - KBS Corn C6-2 | ecosystem: Host-associated > Plants > Roots > Rhizosphere > Soil ...
TGGCTTTGTTTCAGCAGTCGCTAAGCAGCCAGTCGTACGCTGTGCAGGCTGCTGCGCTGAATGCAATTGCTTTGATCGACCCTGCACAATCATTAACCATAGCCAAAGGTTTCGAGGCTGATAACAAAGGCGCACTTAGCCAGGCTATTGTAAATACTTATGCCTTAAACGGCACCAGCGAACAGTGGCCATACATCTACAAAAAATATATGGATGCCGGCCCGCAAAATAAATTTGGCTTAACCCGCAGCTTTGCGGCAATGACCGGTCGCGTTGATAAGCCTGAATATGCGCAGCAAGGCATTAGCGCCCTTAAGGACTTAGGTATTAAATACAAACAGTTTGGTGTTGGTCCGTTTGTTACCGGTTTACTAACCACCATTAAAGGTCAGCGCGAAAAAATGAACGATACTGCGTCGGCTAAAGCCGCTGATGAGGCCGTTAAGGCCGTAAACGACGCGAAATAAAGAGTGAGAGTGGTTATGAGTGGGCGGTTGGCAGTCAAAAATCAGTTTGATTGCCAGCTGCTTTTTTGTGTAACACGATTTTTAACATTTTACATGCGAAAATTAACGCGATTTAACATTCCGGGTTTTTATATTTGTTTACGCAGCACATAAATTAAATCGTTATGAAAAAGTTAGTACTTGCATTTATATTTTTAGGGGCCGCCTGCCTGGTAAAAGCACAGCAGGTAAAGGTTAACCCTGCAGATAGTATTTTGGCATCCATAAATAATTCAATCAAGGTGCAGGCCAATTCGTGGAAGCAGTTAACAACCGGCTTAAAAGCAAACCAGGTGCTAGCTTTGTATAACGACAAAACAGCATTGCATGGGCCTTTGAGCGCCGTTTACATGCGCGACAATATGCCGGTTGTCATTTTACCGGGAAATTCTAAAATGCCCATTGCGCACCTGGAGGGCTACGATAAGATGCCAGTTAAGGTAATGAATTGGGATGATAGGAGAGGGGTAAATGAGCAATTGCCACAGGGGTTGCCATCATCTAAACTTCCGGCACTGCCTGTTCCGCCTCCGGGAAAGTAACACCAGCCTTTACCGACGCTTTTTGCGCCTCACGAATAAGTTTAGCTTGCTCGCGCTGTTCAACTACCGCATCAAAGCTTTCCTCGTAAGTAGCATGATTGGTATGCATCACCCTGTCCCAAAAGTTAAAGTACAGTCCGTAATTACATTTCACCAGCCTGTGGTGCATGTTATGATGGGTTGATGTATTGTGCCATTTAAACAGTTTGTGACTTGCAAACCCTTTGGGGAAAAGCTCATAGCCCAAGTGTCCGGCTACGTTTAACAGCAATGAATATAAACCGAAAATAACTATGGTGGTGCTGTGATGCGGAATGGTAAACGCTATCAGGGGGATAATACCTACCTCAACTACGGCCTCAACCGGATGAAATGCGTATGCAGCAAATGGTGTTGGGTTGATGGATAAGTGGTGGACTTTATGCACGTATTTGAAAATAGGTTTCCAGTGCATCAGGCGGTGTGTCCAGTAAAAATAGGTATCGTGCAATACTATCATCAGCACTATGCTGAAGAAATAGTAAAAGTAGCCATACTTATCAAATGGTGTGTACACAAGTGTTAGCCCTTTCATGCCGGCTATTACCGTTAGCATTATTATCGCCCCAAATATCAGCACGGTAAAAAACGAATATTTTATTTCGCGGAAGATGTGTTGTTTTTCCGGGTAGCGCTGCTGAATCTTTGAGGCCCAGTAACGCTTGTTTTTCCATACATAGAAAACCAGGTAAAATGAGCCTGTGAACAGCAGGTAGCGCACAGCTATGTTTAGCAGTAGTTTTAAAGCATCGAATGACAAAAGCGATTGCATACGTTACTTAACGTTAAATATTAAAAATCCTTATTTAGCAACTTCTCCAGCTCTGCAAAGCTGATGTTCATTTTAACCCGGCCCTGCTTAGCATATGATATCTCGCCGGTTTCTTCGGATACGATGATAGCCGTGGCATCGTTCGATTCTGTTACTCCAATTCCCGCCCGGTGACGTAAGCCAAACTGTGTGGGCAGATCAGTTTTTTCGGTAAGCGGCAAAATACAGCTGGCAGATTTTATTTTATTTTCGGCTATAACCACGGCACCGTCATGCAGCGGGCTGCTTTTTTGAAAGATACTTTCCAGCAGGCGTTTCGAAATTTTAGCTTCTATCATTTCACAGCTGTTCTGGTAAAATTGCTCATCATAATACTTGGCGAAAACGATGAGCGCGCCGGTACGGGTTTGTTTCAGGCTTTTGCAGGCGTCGATAATAGGTTTAATGCGGGCATAGTTGTCTTTTTCAATTTGTGCCTTTCCAAAAAAGTATTGCCACCATGCCTTGTTGCGCTGCAACGATGCATTTTTACCTACCAACAGCAGGAATCGTCGTATTTCCTGCTGAAACAGAACGATCACAGCGATAATGCCCACATCCGCTACTTTTTTAAGGATACCCGCTAAAAGAGGCATTTTGCTTTCGGGCACTATAAAATAAAGCAGGTATATCAGCGCGAGCCCGATAAAAATATTGGCTGCAATGGTTCCCCTGATCAGGTTGTATAGCTGGTATATAATAATGGCCAACAGTACAATGTCTAAAATAGAGAACGGCGTTATCTTGAAAAGCTTAAAATCAATCCATTGCATAAAGCGAAGGTAAGAAGAGATGTGAGAATTGAGATATGAGAATTGAGATTAATTTAGCCCAAAAGTCCGAAAAGTCGGTAAAGCCCGAAAAACTGAAGCTATCTCACGTCTCAAATCTTACATCCCGGATCTATCCCAAAAACGGCCCGCCGGGTACGCCCCAGCCCCACTCGGGCATTGGTACATCGGGTGATTCGTTAACTTCACCTATGTTTGAGTTGATGACGGCTATGCGGGTGCCCCATTCCAGGTAAGCCAGGAATGCGGAGCGGAATTCCGGGTCGGCGGGTAATTTCAGTTCGTCAGCAGTTTGCAGCAATAGTTCCATCCAGCGCTTGCGGTGTGTTTCGGTAAGATATTTTTGCAGGTGCTTTTGTATCATGCGGAAGTGACTGCCTTCCTGCTCGCTATAAACTTTAGGCCCGCCGAGCACCTCGGCCACAAAATGGGCCACATGCAGCCTGTGTTGGGGTGACATATGCTTAAAAACAGGCTCCAGGATATCGTCGGCTAAAACTTTATCGTAAAATTTATCAAAAAGCGTTATAAACACCGGCATGCCGCCGGCCCATTCATAAAGGGTGGGAATTGGCTTGTTTTCCATATCTGGCAAGATTAAGATATATCACACCAAAAGTGACGCATTAAACTTACGAAGTTTTTAAAATTCGTAAGTTTAATCGATTCAAATTATTTAGTCGCTTCTTTCTTTGGAAATATTAGCGAAGCTGCCACACTTATTGCCAGGATAGCCAGGATGATCAGCAGAGACCTGCCGGTGGTCAGCCCTATTTCTTCCACATATTCGGCACCCAGCATTTTGAGGCCAATAAAGGCCAGCAGTATAGATAAGCCGACCTTCAGGTAATGGAACCTATCGATAATATTAACCAGCAGGAAGAACATGGAACGCAGCCCCAGTATGGCAAATATGTTAGAGAAGAAAACAATATAAGGATCCTTGGTTATTGAAAATATCGCAGGGATGGAGTCTACCGCAAAAACCAGGTCGGTAACCTCTATGATGATCAGCACGAGGAATAGTGGGGTGATCATTTTTTTGCGGTCGATTTTCACAAAAAACTTACTGCCTTCAAATTGTGGGTGCACGGCAAAGTGTTTGGATGCAAATTTTACCACTCTGTGGTTCTCGGGGTCAATTTCATCTTCCTGGTTGCGGTTAATGAACATGGTGACGCCGGTATAAACCAAAAATGCGCCAAACAGGTATAATATCCAATGAAAATGGTTGATTAAAGTTGCACCCAGGAAAATAAACGCGAACCGCATAACTACCGCACCCAATATCCCCCAAAAAAGCACCTTATGATAGTGCCTCGGGCTAACGCCAAAAGCGGTGAACACCAGCACCATCACAAAGATATTATCAACCGATAAGGCATACTCAACCACGTAGCCGGTAATAAACTCAAGGCCCAGGTTCTTCCGGTACAATTCAAGGCTGCCTGGCAGGTTGTTGGGGATCAGTTTAAGGTGATGAAAGTTTTTTTCATTTATTTGCTGTAACGCGGCAAAGCTGTCCACATGGTGCAACAGGTGTCCATATTGCAAAATCAGCCCGTAAAAAATCAATGCCAGCGTAACCCAGACAGCGCTCATAATACCTGCTTGCTTAAGGCTTACTGCCTTGTCTGTTTTGGCAAAAAGGCCTAAATCGAGCGAGAGCATTATTAAAATAAATATGATAAACGCCGATATGAAAATTAATTCGCTGCTCATTATTTGTTGCGTTCGGTGGTAAAACGTACCAGTTGCTCCAGGCTGCGACGCGATTCGCCGTCAGGGAAGGTGTTAAGTATAGCAAAGGCTTCTTCCTGGTATTTTTTCATTTGCGTTTCGGCATATTGCAGGCCGCCGGTTTCCTTTACGAAACTGATGATCCGTGCTATCTTCTCCGGGTCGTCGTTGTGGTTTTTAACCAGGTTTATCATTTTCTTTTTTACATCACTTTTGCTGTTATTAAGCGAGTAAATAAGGGGCAGGGTGACCTTTTTTTCTTTTATATCGATACCGAGCGGCTTGCCAACGTCGTCGGTGCCAAAATCGAACATGTCGTCCTTTATCTGGAAGGCGATGCCGATTTTCTCGCCAAACAAGCGCATTTTTTCAATAGTTTCATCATCCGCCCCTGCCGATGCCGCACCACATTCGCAGCAACTGGCTATCAGGCTCGCCGTTTTCTGGCGTATCACCTCGTAATAAACTTTTTCTTCAATATCCATCCGGCGCACTTTTTCCACCTGCAATAATTCGCCCTCTATCATTTGCTCCATTGCAGTTGATACTATTTTAAGGAAACGGTAATCATCGTTTTTCATCGACAGCAGCAAGCCTTTCGACAGCAAGAAATCGCCTACCAAAACGGCTATCTTGTTTTTCCATAAAGCATTGACAGAGAAAAAGCTACGGCGCTGGTAGGAGTTATCCACTACATCGTCGTGTATTAGGGTAGCGGTGTGCAGCAATTCTACAAGAGCGGCGCCGCGATGGGTAGATTCATTAATGCCCCCGCAAATGCTGGCCGAAAAGAACACGAACATCGGCCTTATCTGCTTGCCCTTGCGTTTTACGATATAGTGGGTGATACGGTCGAGCAACGGTACCGAACTTTGCATCGAGGCTTTAAATTTGCCTTCAAAAACATCAATTTCAGCCGCAATAGGTTTTTTAATCTCGTTGATGCTCAACATTAGGTAAACGCTTTTTACAGGCACAAACATAAGGAAAAAGTTCGTAGTTCATGGTTGATAGTTCGTGGTTCATGGCATGTCCACGTGCAATTTGATCTTGCTGTAGCTATCACTAAATTTCCGACTATGAACTATGAATCATCAACTATAAACCTGACTGCATTAAACCTTTTATAATAAAATCGCTCTATTATTATAACAACAGTTAGGAAAGAAAAATAAAATATAGGAGTGAGTCGCCTGTTTTAATTAGACTCAAGATTTAAAAAGCAGTGATTATAGTTTTTGTATAGGTTAAGTTTTCATGACGCGCCCGTGGTTTTTACTGCGGGCGCTTTTTTTGTTAAGGCGAATAGTTAAATGTGATAAGGTTTGAAAGTTGTAATGTTATTTTAACACAGCCTCGTTCAAAAAGGGATTTTGTTTTACATTTGCCCCACGAAACGTTGAATGCTGGTTATTGTATGTCCGACTGGATAACTTTAAAACATTTCAACCTTTCAACTTTACAACAATAATAACGGAGAGGTGTCTGAGTGGTCGAAAGAGCACGCCTGGAAAGTGTGTATACTTCAAAAGGGTATCGAGGGTTCGAATCCCTCCCTCTCCGCCAGTTAGTTATCAACAGGTTAAAAACGCTTAAAATTATTGATTTTAAGCGTTTTTGCTTGATGCGATATGATTCCGACCATAATTTTCTGCTCTGATCAAAATCCATCCGGTTCCGTTGAGCTGAGGTTTTGCTAAGAAGCATAAAGTGTAGTAGTTAACTTTTTACTGCAAAGTGATGACACGTTACTGCAACACCAGCATCGTCAATAAAGATGGTGATGAAAGACCAGGGAAGACTATACGTGGTGATAGCATCTGATGTATAAGATATCATGCTTGCTGAATTTGCACTAGGCCGTACCCTCTCGCGATAACGAATGCTATTGAAGGTGTGTAAACTCTTGATGCAGATGCCTCTTTTTATGATGTGATATTTGCGATTTCGTCCTTTTCAAGAGTGATGTTCCGCGAACCGGAAATGCGCCTACCCAGGATATTTTCGAGATCTTCTTTATAAATTACTTCCTTCTTTAATAACATCTCCGCTACTTTTTTAAGCGAAGCTTTATTTTCAGTCAGGATTGTTTTTGCGTCGAGGTACGCTTGTGCCACCAGTTTGCGAATTTCGTGGTCAATCATTTCGCCTGTGGCTTCGCTAAACGGCTTTTGGATTGCCAGGTCGCGCTGGCCGGCGGAATCATAATAGCTCACGTTGCCCAGTACCTCATTAAAACCGTAATAAACCACCATCGTATAGGCTTCTTTGGTTACTTTCTCAAGATCATCCAATGCCCCGGACGATAACTCGCCGAAGACAATTTCTTCCGCAGCCCTGCCTCCCAGCGTGGCACATAAATGTTCTTTGAACGCAGTTTCGCTACGTAGTTGTTTTTCTTCGGGGAGGTACCAGGCCGCCCCCAATGATTTGCCGCGCGGAATAATGGAAACTTTAACCAGCGGGTCAACGGTCTTTAATAACCAGCTTATTACGGCGTGGCCGGCCTCATGAAATGCCACAGTCCTTTTTTCTTCAGGCGAAATGATCTTGCTTTTCTTTTCAAGCCCGGCAACAATCCGGTCGATGGCATCTATAAAATCCGATTTCTCTATTTCAGGCGCTTTTCTGCGGGCTGCAATCAACGCCGCCTCATTACAAATATTGGCGATATCCGCTCCCGAAAATCCTGGTGTCTGGCCGGCCAGCAACTGGAGGTCGATGTCAGCTGCTATGGTTAACCCTTCCATATGCACTTTAAAGATAGCTGCCCTTTCATTCATATTGGGTAATTCAAGATAAATATGGCGGTCAAAACGCCCGGGACGAACCAGGGCCGGATCCAGCATATCGGCCCGATTGGTTGCAGCCAGTACAATTACACCGGTATTGGTACCAAAGCCGTCCATCTCCGTCAGCAATTGATTTAATGTGCTTTCCCGTTCATCGTTGGCGCCACCCAAAAAAGCTCCCTTACCCCTTGAGCGGCCAATTGCATCGATCTCGTCAATAAAAATGATGCAAGGCGCTTTTTCTTTAGCTTGCTGGAACAGGTCGCGCACCCGCGAAGCCCCAACGCCAACAAACATTTCTACAAACGCTTCACCTGAAATAGAAAAGAAAGGTACTTGCGCTTCGCCGGCAACGGCTTTGGCCAGCAAGGTTTTGCCGGTCCCCGGAGGTCCCACCAGGATAACACCCTTGGGTATCTTGGCGCCAAGTTTGGTAAACGACGCCGGTTTCTTTAAAAAGTCAACAATTTCCAGCACCTCTACTTTAGCCTCGTCCAACCCTGCAACGTCTGCAAATGTTACTGTGCTGTTTTCTTTTTCAATTAGAGTGGCTGTAGACTTTCCAAAATTGAATATGGATGGCCCGCCCTGTCCAGTCATGCCACCGCCCCTGCGCATGAAAAAGCTAAATACAACAAATAATAATATAAAAGGGCCTATCCAGCTTATGATGTTCAACAGCCAGTTAGTTTGATAAACATAGCTTACGGGAATTTTTTCGTTTACAGAAAAAGTTTTTTCAGCTTCATCCATATTCCGTTCGAACGATTCTACAGATCCGATATTAAACGCGTAGTGCGGGCCGCTATTAATCCCGTTGCCAAAGGCTGGTTTAAAAACATCTTTAAAAGCACTATCGCCGGCAAAAGATTTTTTAAGATACACCTCTACCTTCTCCTTATTGATCACTTCCAATCGTGCTACGGCTTTTCGGTTAAGCATATCCTTTGAAAACTGCTGCCAGGTTATTTCTTTTACGGCGTAAGAGGCAAACAATGGAGGTACAACCAGGTACAACAATATAATTACATATATCCAAATCCAACTAAACTTAGGTTGAGTTTTTCCCTTTAGGGGCATTCGGGATTTTTCCGGCTGATCACTTTTCATAGTATAAAGGTTGTATGCGCCGGAGGCAAAAAAAATGATTAGGATCAGTTAAAATGGTGATTACCACCATCTGCCAGTATCCGGCTAAAACCTAAGTTTGTGCTAACCGATGGATGGAGTAGTTCCTGTTTCGGTAAGTGTGCAGGAGAAAGCCGCTGACGGATGACGATTGCACATTATGGAACCGGAGACCCCGGTTCCATCTTTTTGATGGCTGCGGATAGTTACAGGCAGCGCAAAGCCTTAATTGTGATATGGTTCAAAACCTGGTCTGAACATCGTTAATAAATAGAGATCCTTATTTAGCGTAATTGACGATAGCCGGTAATGTAAACTTAGTAAAATGAAGTTAGTTAATTATTATATCCCCCTTTTATTTTTAATCAGTGCATGCTCAGGTAAAAAGGATCATACCAAAGCCGTTATAAAAGACATTACGGTTTCATTATATGCATCGGCAAACGTTAAAGCAAAAGACGAATACACTGTACTGTCAACTGTGCCGGGTATTATTAAGCGAATTAATGTGGAGCCCGGCGACCAGGTTAAAGCGGGAGATTTGCTTTTTGTGTTGGAGAACCGTGAAGCCGGGTTGACTGCAGCAAATGCCCGCCAGGTTTTAAATTTTACAGCTTCAAATAGTCAGCCCAATTCCGAACAGCTGCAGGAAGCCAAGTACCAGGTACAGGCTGCGAAAGAAAAATATCAACTCGACTCGGCCTTTTATTACCGTCAAAAGAATTTATGGGAGCAAAACATAGGTACCCGTTTTGATTTCGACCAGCGCCAACTGGCATTTACCACATCAAAAATAAATTATGACGCGGCAGTTAAAAGCCTTTCGCAACTAAAAAAACAACTAAAAAACGACCTCGAGCTGTCTAAGATCAATTACAGTATTTCAAAAAAGCGGCAAACCGATTACTTGATTAAGAGTGAAATTGATGGGAAAGTATTTGACGTGATTAAAAATAAAGGCCAGCTGATTACCACACAAACTGCGCTCGGCATTCTTGGAAGGCCCGATCAGTTTTACCTTGAAATGGATGTTGATGAGAAGGATATTACAAAAGTTAAATCAGGCCAGCAGGTTGAAATTACTATGGACAGCTATAAGGGACAATCATTCACCGGCCAGGTTAGTAAAATTTACCCGATTATGGATGAACGGTCACGCACTTTTAAGGTTGAAGCTGTTTTTTTAAACCCTCCGGGAAAGCTTTATCCCAATTTAACTGCGGAGGTTAATATCGTTGTCGCCGTTAAAAAAATGGCTGTCCTTATCCCAAGGGGTTATCTTGACAGGAACAATTGCATATGGTTAAAAGATGGTGTTAAAAGGAAAGTGATAACAGGTGTACGGGACGAAAGCAATGTGGAAATATTGCGTGGCCTCGATACGCTGGAAACTATTTATAAGCCCGATTAATGAAAACAGGATTGCTTTTAAATATTGCCTTTGCCTTATTGATGGCGCGTTTGAAACAATCGATAGTGGCAGCTGCCGGTGTTATGTTTGGTATCGCTATGTTTATATCGCTAGTGAGCTTTATGACGGGTTTAAACAAAATGTTAGATAGCCTGATAATTAACCGCACCCCGCACATCAGGCTATACAATGCTATCGCTCCTTCAAAAATACAGCCGGTTAACAAGGCGGCCGCGTATGCCGGATTCAGAAACTTTATTCTGTCGGTAAAACCAAAGGACGAAGGAAAGCAGATATACAATGCAACCCGTATTATCAAAACCATCCGGACAGATGACCGCGTTATTGACGTCGCCCCTAAAATAAGCACAACCGTTTTCTTTACCAGTGGCACTATTCAATTGTCGGGTATAATTGATGGGGTGGACGTTGAACTGGAGCAAAAGCTGTTTCATTTGAATGACAACATCATTGATGGCTCTATTGCCGATTTGGGCACGGTAAGCAATAGTATAATAATTGGAAAAGGGCTTGCAGATAAGCTGATCGTTAAGATAGGAGACGTGATACAGGTTACAACGCCTGATGGGGACAGGGCACCATTAAAAATTGTAGGCCTGGTACAGTTCGGGATAGCCGAAGTAGATGATGTACAAAGTTTTACTTCGATAGAGACCGCCCAAAAGCTGCAGGGCAAGCCGGCAAACTACATTACTGATATACAGGTGAAATTGAAGAATATTGCCCTTGCCCCGGCAATAGCGAAAGAATACGCTCAGCTATTTGATGTAAATGCAACCGATGTGCAAACCGCCAATGCCCAATTTGAAACCGGCACCACTGTACGAAATACAATAGCCTATAGTGTTAGTATTACCCTGCTTATTGTTGCAGGGTTTGGGATATATAATATATTGAATATGCTGATCTATGAAAAAATGGATGCAATAGCAATATTAAAAGCTACAGGTTTTTCAGGTAAAGATGTTAAAGGAATATTTATCAGGTTATCCATGGTGCTCGGGGTAGTTGGCGGTATTATTGGTATGTTATTGGGGTATTGTTTGTCGCTTATAATCAGTCATATCCCTTTTGAGACTTCGGCATTGCCGACTATTAAAACCTACCCTGTTAATTTTGGAATCAGCTACTATTTAATTGGCATAAGCTTCGCGCTTATTACAACTTACCTGGCAGGTATGTTTCCGGCCCGCAAGGCGGCAAAGATCGATCCGGTTGTAATAATAAGAGGGAAATAATGGAAACACCAGTTTTAAAAGCGGTAAATATTAATAAATATTTTTTAGATCCGGCGCGTTTTCGTGTGCTTGCAGATATCAGCCTCACTGTTAACCGGGGTAGTTTTGTTTCAATTACAGGCAAATCAGGTTGCGGCAAATCAACATTATTATACATTTTATCCACCATGGATACCGATTATGAAGGCGAACTGGTATTAGACGATGAAGCACTTCATCAAAAAAATGACGGCGAACTTGCTATTGTGCGTAATCAGAAAATTGGGTTTGTATTTCAATTTCATTATTTGATCGAAGAATTTAACGTGCTGAACAATGTAATGCTGCCTGCTATGAAACTAGGTAAGTATGCTAAGGATTACATCGAGGAAAAGGCAACCCAGCATTTAAAAATGCTGGGAATACATGATCAGGCCCTGAAAAACGTGAACCAGCTGAGCGGTGGGCAAAAGCAGCGCGTGGCCATTGCGCGTGCGCTCATTAATGACCCGTTAGTCATCATGGGCGACGAGCCCACTGGAAACCTGGATAAAAAGAATAGCGATATTGTTTTTGGGATTTTCAAAGACATTTGCCAGGAGAACAAACAGACTATCCTGGTGGTAACCCATGACCCGGATTTTGCTAAACGGGCCGACCGGATTATCCGGATGGAAGATGGGCGAATTATATGATTACCCCTATGGCTTTATTGATGTCCGGCAAGATTGGCCTGGACGAAAGATCAGCTAAACAGGCGGGGAGGGGAAGTAAATACTATTGCTAACGCCCGGGTAGCTTTTTATTGGTAACGAGAATCATACTGAATATTGACCATTATCACGTAATAGCGATTTTATGTTCGGTTACTTTGTTTGTAAAATTCCAGGTGATGAGCAGCAAAAAAAAAGAAAGCGTTTCCGGTCCCGGGGAAGCCCCGCCGGTACAACCACAACCTGAAGTAAAACAGCCGGTTGAACCCGTTACACCGGCCCCTCCGTTGGAGAATCCCATTATAAAGCCAGAAGAAAGGCCCAACGAAATATCGCCTTATGACTTTCCTCCTCCGGGAGAGGGCATATTCCCGGAAATTTTTTAAACCTGTTTGATAATGCCATTCACACAGCCATGAAAACTACCCTGATTAATGAAGCCGCCGACAACGAAACGCTGAAAACGATTTTTGAAAGAAGAGCGGTAAGGAAGTACCTGCCTATTATGGTAGATGACGATATCATTGAAAAAGTATTGGATGCTTGCCGGATGGCGCCGTCGGCCATGAATGGGCAGCCATGGAGATTTTATATTGTTACTCACAGCGATACCATCGCTTTGTTTTCAAAGGAAATTGCAAAAGTCACCTCGAAAGTGGTGCTGAAAGCCGCTGTCAAACATCCGATACAAACAATTAAAACATTTCTGCACTTTTCACCCGGACAGATTGGACTGGAAAGCAAGGATCTTATCTTTCATG
>Ga0068856_100005503_pt1 | contig 12470 bp, 10 predicted proteins | sample KBSCornC62_FD_66595 | JGI IMG/M metagenome (GOLD analysis project Ga0068856, IMG submission 66595) | Corn rhizosphere microbial communities from Kellogg Biological Station, Michigan, USA - KBS Corn C6-2 | ecosystem: Host-associated > Plants > Roots > Rhizosphere > Soil ...
GCCTGCCGCACGGCCTTGACGATGTTGTGATAGCCGGTGCAGCGGCAGAGATTGCCTTCGAGGCCGGCGCGGATCGTCGCTTCGTCGGCCTGCGGATGCCGGTTCACGAGATCGATCGCGCTCATCACCATCCCGGGCGTGCAGAAGCCGCATTGCAGCGCATGGCAGTCGCGGAACGCCGACTGCATCGGGTGCATCGTGCCGTCCTCGGCGATCAGGCCCTCGATCGTCACGACGTTCGCGCCGTTCGCCTGCACGGCGAGGACGTTGCACGATTTCACCGCCTGTCCGTCGACGTGCACGGTGCAGGCGCCGCATTGCGCGGTATCGCAGCCGACGTGCGTGCCGGTCAGCGCGAGATCGTTGCGCAGGAAGTCGACGAGCAGCGTGCGCGGATCGAGGTCCGCGCGCACCGGCTTGCCGTTGACAGTCATTTCAAGGGAAACCGACACGGTGGTCCTCCAATCCGGCGGTGGGGCTGTTCGGAGCGCGTACGCGTTTGTCGCGCGGGGCAACAAGGATACTCCTGCGCGAAGCGGCGGTGGAGGGGTTTCGGGTCGTCGCTGCCACGCCCGCTCCGCGATCGCGCGGCGCGCATCTTGCTCGATTCGGCTCGCACCATGCGCAACGGCTCGCGCTTTGTAATTCCCGCCCTGCGGCCGTTGCAGCAACGCCAACGCTGTCGGAGCGCGCCGGTGCATGGACGGGACCCGCGTCCGACGAGGAGTCGATCATGCTTCGTCAACGAGTGAAGAGGGCGATCGCGATCGCGTGCGCCGCATCGTTCGCGATGGTTGCCGCCGGATGCGTCACGGTCGCAACGACGCCGGCGCCCGCGGCGCGGCTCGCGGTCGCCGACGCTGCGATTTCCGACGCGATCAGCGCCGACGCATCGCGCTACGACGCAGCCGATCTCGCGATCGCGCAGCGCAAGCTCGCGCGTGCGCACGACGCGGTTGCGCAGGGCGACTACGACATCGCGCGCGACCTTGCCGAGGAAGCGGCCGTCGATGCGCGCCTTGCCGCAACGACGTCGCGAGCGGCGAAAGCCGCCGACGCGAACGCTGCGGTGCAGTCGAGCATCCGTGCGCTCGACGGCGCGATCGCGCGCACGCCGCAATGAAGGAGACCACCATGAAGCACTGGAAAACCACCGTCGCCGTCGCGTTGCCGGCATTTGCGCTCGGCGCCTGCGCGGTGATGCCCGCACACGATGCAGAACTCGACGACGCGCGTGCCGCGGTCGTCGCCGCGCAAAGCGATCCGCAAGTCGTGTCGCTCGCGCCGGTCGAATTGAACAACGCGGTCGTCGCGATGCGGCGCGCCGACGACGCATGGTCCCATCACGGTGACGTCGCGCAGGTCCACCACCTCGCCTACCTCGCATGGAAGCAGGCGAAGATCGCGACCGAGACCGCGCGGCTCAAATCGTCCGAAGCCTCGATCGCGTCGGCGAACGCGGAGCGCGATCGCCTGCAGCTCGAATCGCGTACGCGCGAGGCGCAGCGGGCGCAGCGCGACGCGATGCGCGCGCAGCAGGATGCGGCAAGCGCGAAGGCGCAGGCCGAGGCGAACCGCGCCGATGCGATCGCCGCGCAAGCCCGCGCGGCAGCAGCGGCCGCGCAGGCACAGGATGCCCGCGCGCAGGCGGAAGCCGCGCAGCAGCAAGCGGCGAATGCGCAGGCGCATGCGCAGTCGCTGCAGACGGCGCTCGCCGACCTGCAGGCCCGGCCCACCGATCGCGGCATGGTCGTGACGATGGGCGATCTGCTGTTCGACACCGGCAGCGCGCGTCTCAACCCGGGCGGCCTTCGCGTCGTCGATCACCTCGTGCAGTTCATGGACGCGTATCCGCAGCGCCGCGTCAGCATCGAGGGCTTCACCGACAGCGTGGGCAATCCCGGCTCGAACCAGGTGCTGTCCGAGCGCCGCGCGGACGCCGTGCGCTTCGCGCTCATCGACCGCGGCATCGACCCGGCGCGGCTCGAGGCGCGCGGCTACGGCGAGGAATACCCGGTCGCGAGCAACACCAATCCCGCCGGGAGGCAGATGAACCGGCGTGTGGAAATCGTCATCTCGGATGCGAATGGTGCGATCGCGTCGCGCACACCGTACGCAAACCCCAGAGGCTAAAGCATCGAATTTGGGATCGGAGGTATTTCCGAACGTGGTCGCGCAAACCGCTACGCGTCTCCCGGAAATACATCTTCGATCCCAATTCCAACTTCACCCTCAATGCAGGTTCGCCACGAACTGCGCCAGCTCGTCGATCTGCTCGTCGGTCAGCGTGCTCGTAACGCTCGTCATGTTGCCCGCGTCGTTCGTGCGCCGCTTGTTCTTGAAATCGAGTAGCTGCTTCTTGACGTACTCGTAATGCTGCCCCGCCTCGCGCGGGATCTCGTTCTGACCGCCGAAATCGCCGCCGTGGCACATCGAGCACAGCACGGTATCGGCAACCTTGCGCCCCGCCTCGACCTTCGCGGGATCGGCCTTGAAGCCGGTCGGCTTCTCCTTCTGCTTCGAGAACCAGTCGGCCAGCGCCAGCATGTCGCTCGTCTCGAGCGTTGCCGCGACCGGGCTCATCAGCGGGTCTTTGCGCCGGCCCTCCTTGAAGTCCTTGAGCTCGAGATAGATGTAACGCGCGGTCTGTTGCGCGAGGTTGGGATAGAGCGGATTGGTCGAGTTGCCGTCGGCGCCGTGACACGCGGCGCAGACTTCGGCCTTCGCCGGCGGCTTCGCATCGCTCGTCTGCGCGAAAACGTTCGACATGACAATCGCCGCCGCGACGGCGCTGCACAGCAGGAGGATTTTCATGGACGCTGGAAGAAGGCCGGCACGTCGGGCCGGTGCAAAAGTGGACATGAAAACGGCCGCACCGGTTCCGGTGCGGCCGCTTGCCCGGATCGCGCGAATTACTGCAGCGCGAACACGAACACGCTGTTGCCGCGCTTCGCGTCGATCTGGTTGTTGCCGCCCGCAGCGACCGCGATGTACTGCTTGCCGTTCACTTCGTAGGCCACGCCGGGCGAGTTGACGCCGGCACCGCAGTTGAAGCTCCACAGCACCTTGCCGTTGCGCGCGTCGTACGCGCGATACCAGCCGTTTGCTTCGCCGTTGAACACGAGGTCGCCCGCCGTCGCCAGCACACCGCCGATCAGCGGTTGCGGCGTCTTGTGCTTCCACATCACCTTGCCGGTGTCGAGATTGACGCCGACGAGCTGGCCCCACTGCTCTTCCGACGGAATCGTCTTGAACGCGCCGCCGAGCCAGAGCTTGCTGCCGCCCGGATAGGGCGCCGCCTCGACCTGATACGTCATCGGCTGGTGCAGGTTCGCCGCGTACGCCATGTGCAGCTTCGGATTGACGGCGATCGGCGACCATTCGACGCCGCCATTCGCGCCAGGCAGCATCCGCGCACCCTGCGCCGTCGGCAACGTCCACATGTTCTCCTGGGGAATCATCGCTTCGGAGAACCGGATCAGCTTGCCGGACGCGCGGTCGTTGACGTAGATGTGACCGGTCTTGCCGGCGTGGATCACGACGTCGCCGACCTTGCCGCTCGCGTCCTTCGCCTGCGTCAGCACCGTCGCACTCACGGCATCGAGATCCCAGACGTCGTGCGCGATGTACTGCGAATGCCACTTGTACGCGCCGGTGTTGAGATCGACCGCGACCATCGAGTCGGTGTAGAGGTTGTCGCCGGGCCGAATCGCGCCGTAGAGGTCGGGCGAAGGATTGCCGACGACGAAGTAGACCATTCCGGTCTTGCGATCGATCGACGGCGTCATCCAGACGCCGCCGCCTAGCTTGTCGAAGAACGACGAGTCTTTCGCGAGCGCGGCCTTCTCGCCCGCGATGTCGCGGTGCATGTCGCGTCCGGTCGCGTCCTTCTCCGCCCACACGCCTTCCTGGCCCTTGTCGGGAATCGTGTAGAACGTCCACAGCAGGTGACCGTCCTTCGCGTCGAACGCCTTCACGAAGCCGCGGATGCCGTACTCGCCGCCATTGGTGCCGATCAGCACCTTGCCGTCGACGACGGTCGGCGCCATCGTCTCGGAATAGCCCTTGTCGGGATCGGCGATCTGCGTTTCCCACAGGACCTTGCCGGTCTTCGCGTCGAGCGAGACGAGCTTCGCATCGAGCGTGCCCATGAACAGACGGTCGCCGTCGATTGCGACGCCACGGTTGTTCGGGCCGCAGCAATAGGTCGTGATCGGCCCCATCTTGTGCTTGTAATGCCAGTATTCCTCACCGGTCGCGGCATCGATCGCGTACACATGGTTGAACGACGTCGTCAGGAACATGACCCCGTTCACGACGATCGGCGAGGTCTCCATCGACTCGAGCACCGCGGTCTGGAACACGAACGCCGGCTTCATCTTCGCGACGTTGCCCGTGTTGATCTGCGAGCCCGGGTAGTAGCGCGTCTGCGCGTAGCTGCCGTTCGAATGGATCCAGTTCTTCGGGTCCGACGCCGCGTTGTCGAGCATCGCCTGCGTGACCGGCTGCAGGCTCTTCGACATCGGCTTCGCGACGGTCGTGTCGGCCGTGCCCGTTTCCTGTGCGTACGCGCCGAGCGAAAGCGCGACGCCGGCCGCGACGAGCGCGACGCGCGCGAACTGCTTGTTGCGTTTGATCATGGGATGAGGCCCTCCTCGGGTGCCCTGATGCTTCGATGTGGACTGCGAAAGTGCCCTTGGTACGCTTCGGCAGACGCCGTTATAGTGCCTTTCCCCGCAAGTTGCAACGATGTGCGGGTTGCGCCGCAATCGCGTCGCCGCCACGGATCGCAAACCGCTGTATTGACGAGGAAATCATGCGCCTAATCCCCTGTTCCGCGCGCGCCGCGACCCGCGCGCGCTTCCGCGGCAGCCATGCCGCCGCCGCCCTGCTCGTGAGCCTCGCGCTCGTCGCGCCTCCGCTCGCCCGCGCCGCGAGCGACGAGGAGCTCGCGCGAAATGCGCGGCTGCTCGCCTCCGCCCGCAACGACGACGCGGCCGGCGTGACGCGCGCGCTCGCCGAAGGCGCCGCCGTCGATTCGCGCAACCGGCTCGGCGAAACGGGCCTGCTGATCGCGCTCAAGAAAAATCGCGCCGACATCGCGCAGGCGTTCCTGGCCGCCGGCGCCAACGTCAACCTTGCCGCGATCAATGGCGTGACGCCGCTGATGGCCGCCGCGTATGCCGGCGACGCCGCGACAGCGCGCGCATTGATCGACCGCGGCGCGAACGTCGCCGCCGTCGACCAGCTCGGCAAGAACGCGATCACCTACGCAGCAGGCGAAGGCAGGACCGACGTCGTGCGCCTGCTGCTCGCGCACGGCGTCGATCCGAATGCCGTCTATCGCAACGATCTCACCGCGTTGATGTGGGCCGCCGGGTACGGTCAGACCGAGACGGCGCGCGCGCTGATCGACGCCGGCGCACGGATCGACCTCGTCGACAACCGGGGAAAAAGCGCGATCGACATGGCGCGCGACTTCAAGCACACCGAGACCGTGCAGGTGCTCGAGCAGGCGCTAGGTTCGCCGCGCCACTGAAGCCCTTTGCCGGTTCAGGCCACGCGCGATACGCGCGGCGCCGGCCGCGGACGTCGTATGCGGGTCGACGGCAGCGTCATCCGTTCGAATATGCCGTCGCGGCGCAGCGCATGCCAGACCGCGGCCGCGACGTGCACGGTCACGAGCGTCAGCAGCACGAAGCTCGTCGCGAGATGCACGTTGCTCATCAGCGACTTGAGCCACGGAATGCTGCCGCCCCACGACGGCAGCGTGATCCCGAACCATTTGACCGGATAGCCGCTCCATACCGAGCCCAGGTAGCCGGCGAGCGGCATCACGATCAGCGCCGCATAGAGCGCGACGTGGTTCGCCCTCGCCGCGCGCGCCTGCCAGCGCGGCATCGCAGGCAGCGGCGGTGCGGGATGGGCGATGCGCCAGCCGAGGCGGAACAGCATCAGCGCGAGCAGGCACAGCCCGATCGACTTGTGAACGTTGAACGCGTCGGCGCGCATGCCGGGCGGCGACTTCGGAATCTGCTGCATCAGCCAGCCGAACGCGAACTGGCCGAAGACGACGGCGGCGACAAGCCAATGCAGGACGACCGCCGTTCTCGTGTAGCGGGTCATGCGCTCATTCTCGCGCAAACTTTCAGAGCCGCACGGCGACCCTGACACCCGCGAACCAGTTGCGCCCCGGCGCCGGCTCGAAGTAGCGGCCGTTGGTGTCGCCGACGATCACCGACCCGGCGTAATTGCGGTCGAACAGGTTGTTGAGGCGCACGAACGCCTTCCACGTTGCGCGACCCACCGTCTGCGTGAAACCGACGCGCGCGTTCATCACCGCATACGACGGCGCTGCGTCGGAGTTCTGGTCGTTGACGTACAGCTTGTCGACATACTGCACCTCGAGCGCCGTGTCGAGGCCGTACAGATTGGCCGGCACCCATGCGAGCTCGCCGTACGCCTGCTTCGACGGCACGCCGGGCAGCTTCGAGCCGGACGGCACGGTGACTGGTGGCGATCCCGACGTGTACGGATCGGAGAAGCGCGCGCGCAGATACGTGAGGGCGACGTGCGCTTCGAGTCCGTAGCCGAAGCGCGCGTCCCATTCCGCTTCCGCGCCGCGCCGCGTCGTCCCCGGCGCGTTCTTGAAGACGGTGCGTCCGCCGGTCGCGCTGTCGATGACGATCTCGTTTTTCGTGTCGACGTTGAAGATCGCCGCGGTCAGCCACTGCCGCTGGTCGACGCGATACTTGACGCCGAGCTCGGTCGCGCGGCTCCGCGCCGGCTCCAGCGCGAAATTGAGTCCGCTGCCGCCGTTGCGGTAGGCGATCTCGGCGAACGTCGGCGTCTCGAAGCCCTCGCCGTAGCTCAGATACGCGTTCAGGTCGTCGTTCGCGTGGAAGACGATGCCGGCGACGGGGCTCGTGTCGCTGAAATGGCGGCTGCCGCTGTCGTCGGGATTCTGCGCCGTCACGTAGTGGTCGTCGGAATCGTAGCGGACGTTGCTGTTGCGAATGCCGAGCGTGCCCGACCAGCGCGCGGCGAACTCCCACTCGGCCTGCGCGTAGACGTCGGTGTCGTGCACGACGTCGTCCTCGTCGCGCCGCAGGTCGCCGAGATCGCCGTTGTTGTTGACGAAGCCCCGGCGCCGCTCGTGCTGCCGATCGTAGTCGGCGCCGAACGTCACCGTGAGCGGACGCTCGACGAGGCTCGCGTGCCACACCATCCGCGCGCCGATGCCGCCGTAGTCGCGGTCGAGGTCCGTGACGCCGCCGGACGACGTCGCGCCGGTGCCCGAAAGCGCCAGGTATTGCCGGATGAGCCGGCGGCCGCCGTACGCGTCGACGTGCAGGTCGAGCGCGGCGGAAAGCCGCTGGTCGAGCGCCATGCCGCCTTGCATCTGGTTGATCGTCTTGCGCGTGTCGAACTGGATCGCGGCGGGATCGACACCGCGCGGGTTCGCGCTCCACTCGGCGCGCGTGAGCCCGAGCGGATCCAGGGTCTCGGGCTGGTACTGCGCGTTGCCGATCAGCGTGACGCGCGTGTCGGGCGACGTGTCGAACACGAGCTTCGCGTTCGTCAAGTCGCGCCGCGCCCACGAATGGTCGCGATAGCCGTCAGTTATGAACTCGCTCGCCGCAGCGACGCCACCGACGGCACCGCTGCGCCAACCGCCCTTGATGCCTAGCACGCCGGTGCCGTAGCTGCCGCCGCCGCCGTCCGCTTCGGTGTACGGGACGTCGGGCGGATCCTCGGTGAAGACGGAAATCACGCCGCCGGACGCGTTGCCGTAGAGCGCCGAGAACGGCCCGCGCAGAATCTCGATGCGCGAGGCCGACAGCAGGCTGAAGCTGCCGGTCTGCCCCTGCCCATCCGGCATCGTGACCGGAATGCCGTCCTGGTAGAGCCTTACGCCGCGCACGCCGAATTGCGCGCGCGCGCCGAAGCCGCGTGAGCTGATCTGCAGATCCTGCGCGTAGTTCTGCCGGTTCGCGGCGAAGATGCCCGGAATGCGCACGAGCGTTTCGGACAGATTGACCTGCGGCTGCCCGTCGTGGATCGTCGACGCGTCGATCGTGTCGACGGACGCCGGAACGTTGAACGCGCGCTCCGCGTGCCGCGTTGCCGTGACGGTGATCGGGTCGATGACGAGCGGCGGTGTCGCGTCGGACTGCGCGAACGCGGGCGGTACGGGACCGAGCGCAACCGAAATCGCAAGCAACGGGATCCAGCGCGGCATCACCGTTTCGGCCTTCTCGCGAACATTACGGCTCGCAGGCATGGCGCTCACCCGTGTGACGAGAGGCGGTTAGCATACGAGAATCATTCGCGGACGGCCAGCAACGCCGCGGACGAATCGGGCCGTGCCGGCGCCGGCAGCTCGCTATCGATGCGCCGCGCGCTCGGCCTTCCCGCCGCTCAGCGCGCGTCGAGCGAACCGTTCGCCTTCGGATACGTCAGGACACCCCAGGCGAGTTTCAGGCCGGTGATGCTCTTGACGGGACGATAGGTCCTGGCATCGACGACGCGGACCTCGTTCGAGCGTCCGCACGCGACGAGCAGATACGCTTCGTCCGGGGTGAACGAAAAGTGCCAGCAGCGCTCGCCGACGGGAATGTCGGCAAGCTTTTCGAGGGTGCGGGCATCGAACACCTGAAGCGTCTTGCCTCTGGCAGCCGCCACGACGAGTCGCTTCCCGGACGCGTCGAACGCAACGCCGTAAGGACCCTTGGCGAGCGGCACGGTCTTTTCGACCTTCAGTGCCGGGTCGAGCACGACGAGCGTGTCGCTGTTCTCCATGGTGACGACGTAGCGCGTGCCGTCGGGCGAGACCTTGATGCCGCGCGGGCGGCTGCCCAACGAATGCAGGTCGACCGTTTGCAATAGCTTTCCGGTCTGCTTGTCGTAACTCGTGACGGTGTCGTCGCCTTCGTTGGCTACCGAAAGGCGCTTGCCGTCGGGCGAGAATTCGATGCCTTCTGTTTCGCGGCCACCGGTAAGAAAACTGCGCGCCGTCCACGTGTGCAGATCGATCGCCGCGACTTCGGCCGGAGCGCCCGAGTCGTCGTCCTTCCCGCCCTTGCCCGAGGGCTTGCCGGACGACGACGGCTCGAACGTGACGTATGCCTTCTCGCCGTCCGGTTGCATGCGCATGAATTCGGGGTTCTTGCCGATCGGCACGCGCCGAACGACACCGAGACTGACGGAATCGATGACGGCGACGTCCCCGCTCGACTCGTCGGCCGCGAGTACGTATTTGCCGTCCGGCGTGACCGCCAGCCCGCGCACCGCGGAGGGCAAATCGACAGTCCGCGCGACTTCGAGACGCCCGAGGTCGATCACCGCAACGCCGGAGGCCGTGCTGACGTAAGCCACACCGGTCTCCGCGGCCCGCGGCGCCTGCGATAGCGAGAGGCACGCCACGGCGAACGCGACGTTTGCCGCGACCTCGAGCACGCCGGATTTCGATCGTTTCGTCATGCCGACCTCGCCCATCGTTGACTCACGGCTATTCTAGTGCCCGGATGGCGGTTGCCCGGATGGCGCGCCTCGATTTTCGCGAAGCCATTCGAACCACGCGGAGAACGATGAGCGTCGATCGACCTGCTCGGGCGCAACGCGCGCTCGTCGCGCTGGCAGCGGTTGCCGGATGCGCGAGCGCGGCCGCCGCCGACAACCCGGCGGAGGTCTTCGAACTGCCTTCGGTGCAGGTGATCGGCATCACGCCGCTGCCGGGCCTCGGGACGGCGCTTCGCGACGTGCCTGCGAACGTGCAGCGCTTCGGCAGTTCCGACCTCGGCCGCCAGCGCCAGCCGACGCTCACCCAGTTCCTCGAGCAGAACGGCAACAGCGTCAGCGCCGCATCCGGACAGGGCAACCCGTTCCAGCAATCGCTCGACTTCCGCGGACTCACCGCGTCGCCGATCCTCGGCACGCCGATGGGTCTGTCGGTCTTTCAGGACGGCGTGCGCATCAACGAGGCGTTCGGCGACGTCGTGAACTGGGACCTGCTTCCGCGCTCCGCGATCTCGAGCGTGCAGCTCCTGCCGGGGTCGATGCCGGCATTCGGCCTCAACACGCTCGGCGGCGCGCTGGCGATCTACACGAAGAGCGGTGCGCAGTACCCGGGCGCGTCGGCGGAGATTTCCGGCGGCTCGTTCGGAACGAAGAGCGCCGAGTTCGAATACGGCGGCGCCTCGGACCACGTCGACTGGTTCGCCACCGGCAACCTCAGCGACGACCACGGCTGGGCCGATCACAATCCGAGCCGCGTGAAGCAGCTCTTCGGCAAGGTCGGATTCCAGGACGACAAGACCGATCTCGACGTGACGCTCACGCTGGCCGACAACGCGCTGCAGGGCACGCAGACGCTGCCGCTGTCGTTCCTCGACGATCCGAAGCAGGCGTACACGTTTCCCGACGAGAACGACAACAGGCTCGCGTTTCTCGCCGCGAAGGGCAGCCGCTTTCTCGCGCAGGACGTGCTGCTCGGCGGCAACGCCTACTATCGCCACTACAAGTCGACGAGCTTCAGCAGCAACGTCAACGACGGCTTCGGCGAGCCGGACGCGAGTGGCGAGCCCGCCACGAACGAAGCGTTCAACGACACGTCGTCGATCGACCAGAAGTCGTGGGGCGTCGGCGCGCAGTTGACGCTTCGCGGCGAATGGGCCGGCGTCGGTCACCAGTTTCTCGTCGGCGCCAGCGGCGATTTCGGCAACACGCGGTTTTCGCAGAACGAGCAGCCGGCGAACTTCACCGCCGACCGCGGAACGGCGGCGATCGGACCGTTCGCGCTGCTGACCGACGTCTCGCTCAAGAACGCCTACACCGGCATATTCGCGAGCGACACGATGTCGCTTGGCGAACGCTGGACGCTGACCCTTGCCGGCCGCTGGAACCGCGCGCACGTGGAGATCGCGGATCGAACCGGCGACGACCCGCAGCTCGACGACTCGGCCACGTTCACGCGATTCAATCCGTCGGTCGGGCTCAACTTCAATCCGACGCAAACGTTCACCGCGTACGCGTCGTACAACGAGGGCATGCGCGCGCCGACGCCGATCGAGCTCACGTGCGCCGACCCGACGGCCCCATGCAAGCTGCCGAACGAGTTCCTGTCGGATCCGCCGCTCGACAAGGTGGTTTCGAAGACGGGGGAGCTCGGCGCGCGGGGCCGCATCGGCGCCGCGACGACGTGGTCGGCGGCGATCTACCGGACCGACCTCGACAAGGACATCGAGTTCATCGCGAGCGGTGGCGCCGTGAACGCCGGCTTCTTCCAGAACGTCGGCCGGACGCGGCGGCAAGGTGTCGAGCTCGCGATGACGACGCGCGCGGGTCCGGTCAACGTCGACATCCGATACAACCACATCGACGCGACGTACCGCTCGACGTTTTCGGCGTTCTCGCCGAACAACTCGAATGCGGGCGGGAGCGGCGCGATAACGGTCCAGCCCGGCGACCGGATTCCCGGAATCCCGGCCGATTCGTTCAAGCTGCGCGTCGACTACGAGCACGGACCGCTCGCGATCGGTGCGGGCCTGGTCGCCGCGTCCAACCAGTATGCGCAGGGCGACGAGAACAACGCGGACGCGAACGGCAAGCTTCCCGGGTACGTCGTCGTCAACCTCGACGCGCAATACAACGCGACGCCGCAGCTCCAGATCTTCGCGCAGATCAACAATCTCTTCGACACGCGCTATTACAGCTTCGCCGTGCTCGGCGAGAACGTGTTCACCGGACCGGGCCGGACCTTCGGCCCCGCCGCCGGTATCGACGGCGTCCCCGAGCAGTTCCGGGCCGTGGGCGCGCCACGCGGCATCTGGGTGGGCCTGCGCTACCGGTTCGACAAGCCGGCGACGCGCTGATGCAACGTGTTACTTCGCCGGCAGGAAGCACTGCTTCTTCGCGTCCTCCTGCAGCTTCCGGTACGTGTCGATCAGCTTGCGGCCGTCCTTCAGGTCGCGCATGACGCCGCCGCGCTCGCCGGCGATCGTGATGCCGTTCGCCACGGTCGAAAGGTCGACCCACTCGCTGTAGCGCACCTTGTCCGCGATCGCGTCGATCGCGCACGAGCACTTGTACATCGCCTCCGTCGGCGGCGCCTTCGTCTCCTCCATGCAGGCGATGACGTACTCGACTCGCGCGCGTGTCGGAAAGTCGTTCGCGAGCGCGATCGGCGTCGCGAAAAGCGCGAGCACCAGCAGCGGCAGCGAAGCGTCGCGCATGGTCAGTTGATCACCGCGCCCTGCGCGTCGAGCAGCGGGACGCCGTATTCGCGGAGGATGGCAGTGATCGCCGGCTGGTTGTCGGCGATCAGCTTGTCGACGGTCGCCCTCCACTCGGCCTCGCCGCGGCGCACGCCCATCGCGATCGCGTAGTCGAACTTGACGCCCGGCTCGGAGCGCAGCGGAATCACGACGAGCTCGGGGCTTTGCACGCGCTTCGCGAAATAGCCGGCGATC
>Ga0068856_100005504_pt1 | contig 12469 bp, 12 predicted proteins | sample KBSCornC62_FD_66595 | JGI IMG/M metagenome (GOLD analysis project Ga0068856, IMG submission 66595) | Corn rhizosphere microbial communities from Kellogg Biological Station, Michigan, USA - KBS Corn C6-2 | ecosystem: Host-associated > Plants > Roots > Rhizosphere > Soil ...
GGCGCCCGGACCGCGCCGTCACCGGCGAAGTAGGGCCAGTCGTGCCAGTCCTTGCTGTCAGGCTTCTTGTTGTACTTGGCGTAGTAGACGTCGACGAACCGTTCGGGCTGGCCCCAGATCGTCTGCATGATCCCAGGCCACGGGTTGCGGATGCAGATGTTGCCGGCCCGGCCGTCCGGAACCTCGTTCCCTTCCTCGTCGTAGATGGCCGGGTAGATGCCGATCACCGCCGGGCCGCAGCTGCCCGGCTTCATCGGCTTCAGGGCCGGCAGCGAGCTGCCGAGGAAGCCCCCGGTCTCGGTCTGCCACCAGGTATCGACGATGACCGCCTCACCCTTGCCGACGTGCTCGTGGTACCAGCGCCAGACCTCGGGCTCGATCGGCTCGCCCACCGTGGTCATGTGCTTGAAGTGGTAGTTGTACTTGGCCGGCTCGTCCGGGCCGACCTTGCGGAGCATGCGGATGGCGGTGGGCGAGGTGTGGAAGATGTTCACGCCGAGCCGCTCGGCGATCCGCCACGGGCGCCCGGCGTCGGGGTAGTTCGGCGTGCCCTCGTAGATCACGCTGGTCGTGCCGAGCGACAGCGGCCCGTAGACGATGTAGGAGTGACCGGTGATCCACCCGATGTCGGCCATGCACCAGTAGGTGTCGTCGGGGTGGATGTCCTGGTAGTACTTGGACGTCCCGGCCACGTAGGCGAGATAACCGCCGACGCTGTGCTGCGCGCCCTTCGGCCGGCCGGTGGTGCCGCTGGTGTACATGAGGAACAGCGGGTCGGTGGCGTCCAGCGAGACCGGCTCCACCAGCTGGCCGTGGTAGGGGCCGAGCACCTCGTCGACGAAGAAGTCCCGCCCCTCGGTCATGGGGGTCTGGGAGCCGTACCGGCCGGGGTGGCGCCGCCACACCAGCACCTTGTCGACCTCCTGGCCCTGCTCGCGCGCCTCGGCCACCGCCTCGTCGGCCTTCACCTTGTGGTCGACCAGGTCGCCGCTGCGGTAATAGCTGTCCATCGTGATCAGCACCCGGCTGCCCGAGTCGGCGATCCTGGTGCCGCAGGCATTGCCGCTGAAGCCGCCGAAGACCTGCGAGTGGATGACGCCGAGCCGGGCACAGGCGAGCATCGTCACCGGCAGCTCGGGGACCATCGGCATGTGCAGCGTCACCCGGTCACCGGCCTTGAGCCCGCAGAAATCCCGCAGCAGCGCGGCGAACTCGTTCACCCGGTGGTAGAGGTCGCGGTAGGTGACGGCGACGTGGTCGGCCGACTCCGGCTCCGGAACCCAGATCAGGGCCGCCTTGTTGCCGTGGGCGGGGACGTGCCGGTCCACGCAGTTGTAAGAGGCATTCAGCCGACCGCCGGTAAACCACTTCCAGTACGGCGGATTGCTGGTGTCCAGGATCGTGTCCCATTTCTTGTCCCAGCTCAGCAAGTCCGCGTATTCGGTGAAGCAGTCGGGGAAACGGTCTTCGGCAAACCGGTCGAAGATGGCCGGATCGGCCGCGTTGGCCTGCGCGACGAACGACTCGGGGGGATAGATGTACTCCTCCTCGCGCCAGTGCACCGCAATCTGGGCCTCGGAGACCTGCGCCTCCTGACTTTCTGTCATTTGCTGCTCCTCCTGCTGGAAGATGACTCATGGCAATGGATGGAACCGGGTGCGGTCAGCTCACACGGTCCGGGCAGGCGGTCGTGCTGCAGGGCCGACGGAAAAGGACTGGCCAGGTGATGCGGCCAGGTCATCCTCGCCGCCAGGCTGTTCTCCTACCAGGGCACGGCGCTGCCGGCCACGACCATCGTGACAGCGATCCGGGCAGACCCGGCACGGCCCCTGGATCGCTGGGTGACACCGGGAGTGTCATGCCCGCCCTCACACGCGCTGGAGACTGCAATCGTACCGCTCTGAGACACCTGGGACCAGGGTCGGCCCGGCTGCCGGCTGGGACGGGAACGCGCCGGACGGGCGGCGCGTTACCCCGCTGACCACGCACGGTTGACATCATGGCGATCGGGGGTAAGTTGCTGCGGAGTCCAGCACGGGGAATCCGGTACGGGGCAGCCGCTGGACGGGGGTCAAGGCCCGGGAAGGGCCCGGCGACCAGTAGACAACGGAGAGCCGAGCTCGTTGCCGACGGGACGGACTCCGGTCCGAAGGGGCGGCCGGGCCCTGTCCCGCCGGGATGTCTTTTGCGCGGTTATTCGCTAGGTAAAGGCTTTTACTGCAAGCATGCCGCAAGCCGCCCAGCGGCGGCCGGACTCCGCCGGCGGGGTACCCTGCTATGACGTTCATGGGGAAGTGCCGGGCGCCCCACTCGGCATGCGCAAAAGGCGGGAATACGTGACCAGTTCGCCCGATAACAGGGCCGGTTCAGCGGGCCCGGTGGCGGTGATCATCCCCACCTATAACGAGCGCGACAACATCGAGATCATCACCAGCCGGGTCCGCGGCGCGGTTCCCGATGCGGACCTGCTGATCGTGGACGACAACAGCCCGGACGGCACCGGCGAGATCGCCGACAAGCTGGCCGGCGAGGACTCCCACGTCCACGTCCTGCACCGGGCGGGCAAGGCGGGCCTCGGGGCGGCCTACATCGCCGGGTTCCGCTGGGCGCTGGAGCAGGGCTACGGCGCGCTGGTGGAGATGGACGCGGACGGCTCGCACCAGCCGGAGGAACTGCCCCGGCTGCTGGCGGCGCTGGCGGAGGCCGACCTCGTGCTCGGGTCGCGCTATGTCCCCGGCGGGGCCGTGCTCAACTGGGCCCGGTCGCGCGAGCTGCTGTCCCGGGGCGGCAACACCTATGCCCGGCTGATGCTTGACCTCAAGCTCAAGGACGCGACCGGCGGTTACCGCGTGTTCCGCGCCAGCACCCTGCGCCGCATCGGCCTGGACGACGTGGACTCGCAGGGATACTGCTTCCAGATCGATCTCGCGCGGCGCACCATCGCGGCGGGGCTGACGGTCACCGAGGTCCCGATCACCTTCGAGGAACGCCAGCGGGGCGCGAGCAAGATGAGCAGGAAGATCGTCCTCGAGGCGCTCTGGCGGGTCACCGGCTGGGGCATCGCCGCCCGGCTGAGGCCGGGCCGCCGGGGGCGTGCCTAGGCGCTCTTGCGCTGCCTCGCCCGGGCCTCTTTCGCGTCGGCCTCGTCCGGTGCACGGTCCCCCCGGATCAGGGCGAGCCGCTCGGCGAGCACCTGCTCGAGGTCGGCGATGGACCGCCGCTCCCGCAGCATGTCCCAGTGGCTGCGCGGCGGCTTGGTCTTCTTCGGGCTGGGCTGGTCGCCGGCGACGGTGAAGGCGATCGTGCCGCAGACACGGCACTCCCAGGTGGCGGGAACTTCCGCTTCGGCGGCAAACGGCACGGTGAAGTGATGGCCCTTGGGGCAGTCAAAAGGGATCTCCTGGCGAGGTGCCAGGTCCGTGTTCCGGTCGTTCTCGTAGCTTGTCGCTCCGAGCCGCGTGCCGCGAAGTGCGCGTTCGGCCATAAGACATTGCCTCCCAGGCGCTCAGCCATCCACGTCTGTTAACGCTGAGTACCCGGACAAGATTCCCGTTGTGCCCCGGTTCCAACCCCGGGGTGGCTAACCAGTCACCCGGGGATGCCACTGCCCGCGGTGGATCAGCACCTCGCGCAGCGTCACGGTCTCATCGGTCATGATCCCGTCCACGCCGAGATCCAGCAGGCCCTCCATGGCGGGGCGCTCGTTCACGGTCCATACATGCACCTGGAGCCCCAGCGTATGCGCGCGGCCGATGAAAGTCGGCGTCGCCACCGGGACGGGCACCTGCACGCACCGTACGCCCGTTCCGGCCAGGCGCTCGGCCAGCTGCCCGGGCGGCCGGCCGGCGACGGCTACCCGCCGCCGCGCCGCCGCGGGGCCAGCGGCCGGCTGTCGCATGAGCCGGCCGCGGTGCGGGCCACGGGAGCCGCGGGGGGCGGGTGGACCGCCGAACCGCACCATCGCGGTTCCCAGCGGGGAGGCTGCCATGCACACCGGCCGGTCGAGCGCCCGCCGGGTGGCCCGGAGCCGGCTGGCCGAGAAGGAGACCACGCACACCCGGTCCCAGGCGTTGGTCCGCCGCAGCACCCCGGCCAGCGGCGCGATCGCCGGCGCGTCCTTCACGTCGATGTTGAACCGGACGTCCGGCCAGGCGGCCAACACGTCTTCCAGCACCGGGATCGGCTCGGTCCCGCCGATGCGCGCGCCCGCGATCTCCTTGAGGGTCAGCCGGCACACCCGCCCGGGCTGGCCGGTGACGCGGTCCAGCGTGCGGTCGTGAAAGGCGATGAGCACCCCGTCCGCGGTCGCCTGCACGTCGGTCTCCAGGTACCCGTAGCCGAGCCCGACCGCGTGCTCGAACGCACGCCAGGAGTTCTCCGGCGCGTGCGCCGCGCCGCCGCGGTGGGCGAAGGCCAGCGGGCCGGGATGGTCGAGGAAAGCGGTCGGCACGGCTGTGAGTATGCGCTACGGCCGTGACGATGGCGAAAACGGGAAGTACCGGCGCGGCAAACGCCTGGTACTGGGTGAGGCCATCAGCGGGTCATGAGCGCGGCTGCGGGACCGGCGGGTGCGGAGCGGCGCCCCCGGCCATGGCCGGCTCGATGTACCGGTGGCTGATGTGACGCTCGACGATGAAGGTCATCACCGGGATGGTGCCGGCCAGCAGCACCGCCACCGTCGGCCCGGGGGTGAGCCGCAGCCGCCGGGTCAGCGGGAACGCCACCAGCAGGTAGACGATGTACAGGCCGCCGTGGATGGTCCCGACCACGTTCACCGCCGCCTCGTCGTTCACGAATATCTGCATGATCGCGAGAATGCACAAAACGATGAGCACCACGCCGGTCACGTAGGCCATCACCCGGTACAGGGCGACGTTCAGCCGCATCTGCCCGCTCTCCTTCGCTTGCTGATCGGTGGCATGTCACTCACCTGAGGCCGTGCCACCGGCCATGGCCCCTGACTTCCTTAGTGAGGCGGGCCAGGTAGGCGTTGTAGGCAGCGAGTTCCTCGTCGTCCTCGCCGGGCTCCCCGTCACCGCCAGCCAGCCGCGGGCCACCCGGCGGGGGGGCCGGTATGCCACCCGGGAGCGCGACGGCGTCCCTCGGCGTGGCCTCGGCGGGGGGGTGGACCTCGTCCCGGATCGTCTTGGCCCAGAAGACCACGGCGAAGATCGCGAACAGGGGCCATTCGAACGTGTACGCCCAGCTGAGCGCGTTTCCCGCCTCCGCCCGGTGCAGCTGCCAGTTGCCGAGCCAGAGCATCCCCAGGACGCTGAGGATCACGAGTGCGTGCCAGCCCAGCCACTTGGGGGTGATGAGGAATCTCCACCGGGAGGATTCCCGGGTACCGGACATGCGCCGAGTCTAACCGGCCCGGCAGGCGCGGGCCCGCGAGTCCCTCGCGGGCCCGCGGGGGCGCTGCGTGATAATCGGAACATGTCCCTGGCGGATTTGCTCTTGCCCGGGCGGTCCGGCGTGGCCGGGCGCCTGCCGGCCAGCCTGGACGAACTGCACGGGCCCGAGCAGGGAGTCGTCGTCCTGCCGCGGCACCTGGCCTGGCCCGGGCTGCGCGAGTTCGACCTGTCCGACGACCGCCTGCGCCGCAGCCTGTACGGCATCGTGCTCACCCAGGGACGGCGCAACGACATGGCGCGCTTCGTCAACGCGCGGCTGCTGCGGGCGGACTGGCCGCTGCTGCGGATCTCGCTCGACCCGAAGGTGCGCAAGAGATGCGAACGTCGGCTGCGGCTGCGGGCCTGAGCGGGCGCCGCCCGCCGTCACCGGTACCCATAGGAGGACCGCATGACCACGACCGCTCACGGCCTGGATGAGCTCAAGGCGCTGGCGGGAGCCGATCTCGGGCACACCGGCTGGCTGGAGATCACCCAGGACCGGGTCAACGCCTTCGCCGACGCGACCGGCGACCACCAGTGGATCCACGTGGACCGCGAGAGGGCCGCCGCCGGGCCGTTCGGCGGCACGATCGCGCACGGGTACCTGACCCTGTCCCTCGTCATCCCCCTGATCAACGAGCTCGTCGACGTGAAGGGCGTGAGCATGGGGATCAACTACGGGCTGAACAAGGTGCGCTTCCCGGCACCGGTCCCGGTCGGCTCCAAGGTCAGGCTCGCGGCCCAGCTCGGCGCGATCGAGGACGCGGGGGTCAACGCCGTGCAGGCGGTGATCGACTGCACCGTCGAGGTGGAGGGCGGCGGGAAGCCCGCCTGTGCCGCCCAGGCGGTCCTGCGTTACTACGCCTGACCGTGGATGGCTGCCTGGGGAGGGGTAGCGCAAGCTGGTGTACCGGCAGCCGGGCCGGCCGGATGACCTCCCGTATGCGAAGGTGGCGCTATGCGCAAATACGTCATCATGGGCGTCCAGGGCAGCGGCAAAGGCACCCAGGCTGGCCTGCTGGCCGCCGACCTGGACCTGGTGCACATCAGCGTCGGCGACATCTTCCGCTGGCACGTGCAGCATCACACCAAGCTCGGCGCCCAGGTCCGGCGCATCATGGCGGCCGGGGAACTGGTCGGCGATGACATGGCGGAGGCGGTGACCGCCGAGCAGCTCACCCAGCACGACTGGAACTACGGGTTCGTGATCGACGGCTTCCCCCGCAACCGCCGCCAGGCGGAGTTCTTCCTCGAGAGCTACGACATCGATGGCGTGATCCACCTGGACCTGCCCGACTCCGAGGTCCGCCGCCGGGTGCTCTCCCGCCGCCTGTGCTCCAACTGCGGCGTGGACTACAACCTCATTACCACCCGCCCGGCGCAGGAGGGTGTCTGTGACGTGTGCGGCGGCACGCTGGTCCAGCGGGAGGACGATACCGAGGAGGCGCTCGCTGTCCGGCTACGTGAATACCACGAGAAGACCGACCCGGTGCTGGAGCTGTTCGCGCGCAAGGAGTACGTGATCACCGTCGATGCCCGCCGCAGCAAGGAGGAGGTCCAGCAGGAGATCCGCGAACGCCTCCACCTCCCGCCGTACAAGCCCGACAACGGGTAGGCGCGGGGGGCCACCGTGCGCGAGATCGCCGTCTTCAGCGGGAGCGCCCACCCGGAGCTGGCCGCCGAGATCTGCCGCGAGCTGGGTGAGCCGCTGCTCCCGGTCCGGCTCCAGCGGTTCGCCAACGACTGCCTGGAAGTGCAGCTGCAGTCCAACTGCCGGGAACGGGACGTGTTCCTCATCCAGCCCCTCAGCCCGCCGGTCCAGGAGCATCTGGTCGAGCTGCTGCTCATGCTCGACGCCGCGCGCGGCGCCTCGGCGGCCCGGGTAACCGCGGTGATCCCCTACTACTCCTACGCCCGCTCGGACAAGAAGGACATGCCGCGAGTGTCGATCGGCGCCCGCATGGTCGCGGACCTGCTCATCACCGCCGGGGCCACCCGGGCGCTCACCATGACGCTGCACTCGCCGCAGGTGCACGGGTTCTTCTCGGTCCCGGTGGACCACCTGAACGCGCTGCGCGAGCTCGCCGGGTACTTCCGGAGCCACGACCTGTCCGGCATGGTGGTGGTCTCACCCGACCTCGGCTACGCCAAGTCGGCCGCCGCGCTCGCCCGGCTGCTCGGGCTGCCGGTCGCGGCCGGGGCCAAGCAGCGTATCAGCGATTACGAGGTGGCGATCACGTCCATCATCGGCGACGTGGACGGCCGGGACGTGATCGTGCTGGACGACGAGATCGCGCGCGGCACCACCATCCTGAAGCTGCTCGCCCGGCTCCGCGAGCACGGCGTGGGCTCGGTCCGCATCGCCTGCACCCACGGGCTGTTCTGCGACGGAGCGCTGGAGAAGATCGCCGACGAGCCCGGCGTACGGGAGATCGTCTGCACCAACACGGTGCCGGTCTCCGGCCGGCTGCAGCACGACAAGCTCACCATCCTGTCGGTGGCCCCCGCCCTGGCCGAAGCCATCCGCCGCATCCACGAAGGAGAGTCGGTCAGCGCCCTGTTCGAGCCCCACTGACGGGTTAGGTCTCTTCGATCGCACGGGCCACTTGCTCACGGGTCAGCGGGAGGTCCCGGACGCGCACGCCCACCGCGTTGGCCACCGCATTGCCGATCGCGCCGGCGACGGGGCCCTGAGCGACCTCGCCCGCGCCGGTCTCCGGCTGGCCGGGCGCGGGCACGATCGCGACATGCACCTGCGGCACCTCGGTGAACCGCAGGATCGGGTAGGTGTCCCAGTTCACGGACGTGATCCGGGTCCGGTCGAAGCGGACCCGCTCCCGCAGCGCCCAGCTGGCGCTCTGCACCGCGCCGCCCTCCACCTGGTTGATGACCCCGTCCGGGTTGATCACCCGACCGACGTCGACCGCCAGCCACACGTCGGTCACCCGCACGTCGGTCTCGGCCTCCACCCGGGCCACCGCCGCGCAGTACCCGGAGGTGCCCTTGTACCGGGCGTAAGCCAGGCCGAGCCCGGTGCCGTCCGCCTGCCCGGCCCGGCTGCCCCAGCCGGACATATGCGCAACCTGCTCGATCACCCGCCGGCCCCGCGGATCGGTGAGGTGGGCCAGCCGGAACTCCACCGGATCGGCGCCGGCGGCCGACGCCAGCTCGTCCATGAACGACTCGATGGCGAAGACGTTGAGAAAGGCCCCCAGCGAGCGGAGCGCGGACGTCCGGATCGGCATCGTGAGCAGCCGGTGCCGGACGATCACGCGGTCGGGGATGTCATAGCCGGGCACGGCATTGCGGGTGGAGCCCATCGCCCCGGTCGGCGGGCCGTCCGGGGCGGGGCTCATCGGCTGGCCGCCGGCCAGATGGGCGAGCGCGAGCAGCCGGGGCTCACCGCCGCTGCCGGGGCGGCCGATGAAGCCGTTGCTCCACACGTCCTGGCGCCAGGTCCTGATCCGCCCGCCGGCGTCGAGGCCGGCCGACAGCCGGGCCAGCATGGCCGGGCCGACCGGCGCCCAGCCCATCTCGTCCTCCCGCGACCACAGCACCCGGACCGGGTGCCCGGGCACCGCGCGGGCCAGCAGCACCGCGTCCAGCGCGGCGTCGTCGGCTCCGTTGTGGCCGTAGGCGCCCGCCCCCTCGACGTGGTTCACGGTCACCTGGCCGGCCGCCAGGCCCAGGCCGGCCGCGATGGCCCCGCGCAGCGCGAACACGCCCTGGCTGTGGCTCCAGACGGTGACCCGTTGCCCGTCCCAGCGGGCGACGGCGCAGCTGGGCGCCATCGAGGCGTGGGCCAGGTACGGCCGGGTGAACTCGGCCCCGATGGTGCTCGCGACCGCGGCGGCCGCCTCCTCGTCGTGCGACTCGTCCACGGTCACCACCTGCGCGGGCGCGGACAGCAGGAACCCCTTCAGGTCACGCTCGTCGGGCAGGGACGGGGTCTCCTCCCACCGCGCCGCCCCGGCGACCGCCCGCGCCGACGCGACCGCGGCCCGGTCCGACGGCGCCACCACCCCCAGGAATGAGCCATCGCGGACGGTCACTACCCCGCCGGGCAGCGGCGGATCGCCGAGCCCGGCGAGGGACGCCGCCGGGGCGGGCGGGCGGATGACGCGGCCGTACAGCATGCCGGGCAGGACGAGGTCGTGCAGGAACCGGGGGCGCCCGGTCACCTTGTCCGGGATGTCCAGCCGGGCGGCGCTGCGGCCCGCGACCGACCACCGCCCGGGCGCCTTGACCGCCTCGGGGTCACCCGCCTTCTGGTCCAGCAGGCCGCCCCCGGCGGGGCCCGCCTGGCCGGCCAGCGACCAGTAGGTCAGCCCGGTGCCGCCGGCGTCGGTGGTGATCTCACCGTCCATCACCCCCAGCGCGCCGGCCCCGGCGCCCAGCCGGTCCGCGGCGGCGGCCAGGAACAGGTGACGGGCCTGCGCGCACGCCTGGCGCAGGGCCGAGCCGGACTCCTCGATGGAACGGCTGCCCGAGGTGACGCCCTCGTCGGGGCTGGTGGCGGTGGACACCGGGGCGACCCGGACGCGCCGCAGGTCCACGTCGAGCTCCTCGGCCGCGACCTGGGCCAGCGCGGTCCACACGCCCTGGCCGTATTCGACCTTGCCGGTGAAGATCGTGACCACGCCGGGGTGGGAGAAGTCGAGCCAGGCGGACAGGACGGGGTTGGCGGCGAGGGTGGCCGGCAGCGGCGGCGGGGCTGGCGGGGGAGTGCTCATCGGGCCTGCTCGTCCACCTCGCTCGCCGCCTTCATGACCGCCCCGACGATCCTGCGGTGCGCCCCGCAGCGGCACAGGTTGCGTTCGAGCGCCTCACGCACCTCCCGCTCGGTCGGGGAGCGGCTGCCGCGCAGCAGCGCGACCGCGCTCACGACCATGCCGGAGGTGCAGTAACCGCACTGGGCGGCCTGCTCGTCGATGAAGGCCTGCTGCACCGCATCCAGGGTGTCGCCGTCCAGCAGCCCCTCGACGGTGGTCACCTGCCGGCCCTCGGCCGCCCAGGCGGGGTAGTCGCAGGAAGAGCGGGCCTGGCCGTCGATGAGCACGAAACAGGCGCCACACAGGCCCAGGCCGCAGCCGAAACGCGGCCCGGACAGCCCGAGGTCGTGGCGGAGCACGTCCAGCAGCGGGGTGTCGGGGTCGCAGGCCACGGTGCGGCCGGCCCCGTTCACCGTCACGTGCAATTCGTGCTGCCCCATCGCTCCCCTCGCGGCCACCGCCACCGTGGCCGGCGGGATCGTTACCTTCAAGCGTGTTGACCGCGCCTTTCCCAGAGAGTATGCATTCGTTTGCAGCATCTGGCCACCGAGTCGCGGGAGTATCGATGGATGACCGGGTGGCGGCGGCCATCGCCAACTGGGCGCCGCGGTTCACCACGAACGGCGTGACGGCCGGGGACTTCGAGCGGATCACCAGCGGGCTCGCGTCCTGGGACGACTGGTGCGCCGCGTGGAGCGCGGTGGCGGCCGAGCACGAGCGGCTGGGCCGCGACGCCCTCGCCGCCGGCCGGGAGCTGTCGGCGGGCGCGCACCTGTCGCAGGCGGCGGTCTACTACCACTTCGCGAAGTTCCTGTTCGTCAACGATCCTGGCCAGATGCGGGCGGCACATATGCGGGCGGTCGCCTGCCTCACCGACGCGCTGCCCTACCTGGACCCGCCCGGCCGCCGGATCGAGATCCCGTTCGACGGCTCGCGGCTGGTGGGCATCCTGCGCCGGCCGGCGGGGGAGGGGCCGCATCCCGTCATGATCATGATCTCTGGCCTGGACTCGGCGAAGGAGGAGCTGCGCAGCACCGAGGAGCTGTTCCTCGAGCGCGGCATCGCGACCTTCAGCGTGGACGGCCCGGGCCAGGGTGAGGCCGAATACGAGCTGGCGATCCGGGGCGACTGGGAGGTCCCGGGCGGGGCGGTCATCGACCGGCTGCAGGCCGAGCCCGGCATCGATCCGGACCGGATCGGCGTCTGGGGCGTCAGCCTCGGCGGCTACTACGCGCCCCGGATGGCCAGCGCAGACGCCCGGGTGAAGGCCTGTGTCGCCCTGGCCGGCCCGTACGACTTCGCCGAGAACTGGGCCAACCTGCCCGGCCTGACCAGGGAGGCGTTCCGGGTCCGGTCCTTCTCACCCGACCCGGAGACCGCCCGCGCCCGGGCGGCCGAGCTGTCGATGGCCGGCCGCGCCGAGCTGATCCGCTGCCCGCTGCTGGCCGTCATGGGCCGGCTCGACCGCCTGATTCCCTGGCTGCACGCGCAGCGGCTGGTCGACGAGGCGGGCGGCCCGGCGGAGCTGCTCCTGCTCGAGCAGGGCAACCACGGCTGCGCCAACCTGGCGCCGTTCCACCGTTACGCCACCGCCGACTGGGCCGCACAGCAGCTGGGCGCCCGGGTGCGCCGGGGCCAGGCCGCGCGGGCATGAGCGGGCGGCCCGGGGCATGAGCGGGCGGCCCGGGACACGGGCGCGCGCCGGTTAGCCCCGAGGGCCAGGGCCAGCGCTCAGGGCAGCGTGAGGATCCGGGGCCCGTCGCCGGTGATGGCGACGGTGTGCTCGGCGTGCGAGGCCCGGCTGCCGTCCACGGTGCACAGCGCCCACCCGTCGGGCGCCACCCGGAAGTCATCGCCGCCGCCGGCCATCAGCATCGGCTCGATGGCCAGCACCAGGCCCGGCCGCAGGCGCATGCCGCGGCCGGGCCGGCCGTCGTTAGGCACGTGCGGGTCCTCATGCATCCGGCGTCCGATCCCGTGGCCGCCGAAGCCGGCCGGTATCCCGTACCCGGCGGCGTGCGCCACCGCCCCGATGGCGGCGGAGATGTCCCCGATCCGCGCGCCGGGCACCGCGGCCGCCACGCCGGCCGCGAGCGCCTTTTCGGCCGTCTCGATGAGCAGCGTGTCGGCGGCGTCCGCCCGGCCGACGGTGAAGCTGACCGCGGCGTCGCCGGTCCAGCCGTCGAGCTCGGCGCCGAAATCGATGCTGACCAGGTCACCGTCGCGCAGCCGGTAGGAATCCGGGATGCCGTGCACGATCACGTCGTTGACCGAGGCGCAGATCACCGCCGGGAACGGGGTGGG
>Ga0068856_100005507_pt1 | contig 12464 bp, 14 predicted proteins | sample KBSCornC62_FD_66595 | JGI IMG/M metagenome (GOLD analysis project Ga0068856, IMG submission 66595) | Corn rhizosphere microbial communities from Kellogg Biological Station, Michigan, USA - KBS Corn C6-2 | ecosystem: Host-associated > Plants > Roots > Rhizosphere > Soil ...
CCAGGTGGACAGATTGTTCAGCAGCGCGCCCCAGCGCAGGCCGATTATGTTAATTCCCGTCAGGATGGCGATCAGCATCAGTGCCAGAAAGTGGGCCCGCGAAAAGTTGATCCCCAGTGCCGAAAAGATGATGTGTTCCTGCCCGACAGCAGGGAAGATCCTGCCCGCGTATGTAGCCGAAGCGACCGCCAGTGCCGCGATGGTCCCGCCATTGGCTACTGCAAACAACATCCACCCATAAAGGAAGGCGACCAGGTCTCCAAAAGCTTGGCGCAGATAAACGTACTGACCGCCGGAATCGGGAAACATCGTGCCTAGTTCGGCAAACGCAAAGCAGGCAAACAGCGAAACCACAGCACCAATCACCCATACTAATAAGAAGAGCGCGGGGTGTGGCAGGGGACCAGCAATGTCCTTGGCCGTCAGAAAAATGGAAGAGCCGATTACTCCGCTGACGAGCAGCAGGATGGCATCCAGCAAAGACAAGCTACGGACCAGGCTGGGCCGTGTGGAGTTCAGGGCATCGGCTTCCGCCACCGTCCCTGCGCTCAAGCGGGTTCGTCCTTCGAGAGCCAGGATGCTTCGTGACCTCGCTTGCTGCAGTCGTCAGCCTGAATAAACACAAGGATTGTACTGCACGCCGGGGAGTCGATTATTGGCGCGTGAACCTGAGCATCACGCTGTCGAAGGCCGGAAAATTCGCTCCCGACAGCCAATCACGAATCGCGGAGCTTCAAACGCAAGGGTCAATGAGTGTAACCGATGTTGCTACTTTCACATCGTCGTAAGCGACAGCTTCGTATTTGGTCGCTTTCGCCGCCAGCAAGCGACTCGGCCTTACCGGTGACTTTTCCATCGCGTGCCGTATTTACGAACTTGTCGGCCAGCAGAGGGGAGACCAGGTCAGGGTTATTCGTCTTAGCCTGCACTGCCCGTTCCAACTCTTGCGGTGTCATACGGGCATGTTTCGGCTCACTCTTGCACCACAGCGTCCGCTTCGATCTCGACCAGCCAGTCCGGATCAATGAACCGAACCACCTGCATGACGGTATTCGCCGGTCGAATACCGGCAAAAAATTCCCCGTGAACGGTCGCGACTTTCTCCCAGTCTTCAATGCGCGTGAGCAGAATTCGCGTGCGGATCACGTCCGAGCGCTTTCCGCCCAGACCTCGAATTGCGGCTTCAATAATCTGCAAGCACCGCCGTGCTTGGGCTGCAGCGTCACCCTTTGCCACCGTCTTTCCGCCAGAGTCGAGCGGCGCGGTCCCTGTGACCGCAATGATCTGCCCTCTTCGTACTGCGCGTGAAATTCCAACCTTAGGCTCAAAAGGAGAGCCCGTCGAAACCCGCCGCGGCGATAGTCGATCCATATCGCACTCCCTTGTGGAAGGCCACATCATAGCCCACGAGCAAAATGCGTCTGTGGATTGACGTCCATCTCACCCGAGTACCTGCTTACTTCCGTTTACAATGTACATTCATGGCCTGGCCGTGGACCGACATGGCTGATGGCTCATCGCTCTTAACCATGCTTCTTCACGGCATCTTTCCACCAGTCACCACCCCCTTTTATCCCGACGGACGCGTCTACCTCAAGAAGCTTGAGCACAATGTCGATCGCTATTCCAAAACTCCGGGCGCGGGCTTGGTTGTGCTCGGCTCGACTGGAGAAGCGATCATGCTCTCTGACGACGAGCGCCGCGAGGTTCTGGCCGTTGCGCGGGAAGCATGTGCGCCGCATAAAGTGTTGATTGCCGGAACGGGTGCCGAATCTGCTCTCGAGACTCTCCGCTTAACCGAATACGCGGCTGAGCTTGGGTATGACGTCGCTCTGGTTCGCACCCCCCACTTCTATCGTCCCCAGATGCAACCTGCCAATCTGCTGACGTTTTATCGCACGGTTGCCGACCGTTCCCCGATCCCGGTGCTCATTTACAGCGTTCCGGTATTCACCAATTACGACATGCCGGAAGAGTTGATCGTCGAACTTGCCTCGCATCCCAACATCATCGGCATTAAAGAATCGAGTGGCGATGTTGAGAAGGTGCGTCGGATGGCGATCGCCACGAAGCACATAAAACGCGCAGCAACGGTCACTGAGACCTTCGCTGCGGTGACCCCGCGCATGCTGAAGGCAGCAACGCCCGAAATCAGTGCGACCGAGCTTATTTCAGTGGGTGCTCTGACCGGCGCCACCGTTGACGGCGGAGGAACGGGGGCCCTCGCAGACCCAGCGCTGAGTGACGCGGCCGGTGAAAGTCGAACGGGAGCAACGAAGCAAAGCTCTCCAGTGCCCTCGTCTGCGGCAGTGACGGTTCGCTCGGGCCTCAAAACTCGCCAGAAGGAAGTCGGCTTTCAGATACTCGCCGGCACCGCTCAACGCCTCCACCCCTGCCTTGAAGCGGGAGCGGCTGGAGGAGTTCTTGCTTTCTCCGACCCCGCGCCAACTGCATGTTATGAAATTTACGCGGCTTGGAGGGAAGGTGACGCCGAGCTCGCCAAGCTCAAGCAGGAGCGGGTATCAAAAGCGGCCACTCGCGTTGCCAGCCAGTTGGGCATTCCGGGCCTGAAATATGCTCTTGATCTCAATGGCTACTACGGCGGACCGCCTCGTCTGCCCTTGCTTCCACTCACTGCCGATCTGAAAAGGGAAGTGGAAGAGCTGATGTCGGATCTGCGCAACTAACCATGACTGCACGCCTGTTAAAGGCCGCCAGATCATGACTGCACGCCTGTTAAAGGCCGCCAGATATAGATTCGTGGTGGAAATCAGAACAAATACAAGCAGGAGTGTCCTCAGGGCCTACGACTCTACCGGATCGGGGCTTCTTTGGCTTCTCAGCGCTTCCAGGAACATCTCTTCGCTGAAAGATTCGTGATTGCGCAGCAGATCAAGCAGCGGATCTTCAATTTCTGATTCGAATCCCTCATTGCCTGAGGTATCTTCTTCGCTCGTGAGCGGTTGAGGCGCAACCCGTAATTGCGGCTGCACTCCCGGACGGGTGGTCAGGAACCTGATGAAGTCCTCATTTTGCTTCCGCTGCTCGGCGGTGCGCACGGCAAACTCTACCCCCATCCCGCGCGACGGATGCATCACGCGAACCAGTCCCTGCGCACGGAACTCGATCTCATCTGCCGAAAGAATCATCACCACCTGCGTTCGCTCGGGAAATGGCGAAGCTGTTTCCACATAGCACGCGCCCAGGCTGAGGTCCGTCAATCGGCAATCCGCAACCGCTTCGGGCTCGACCGCAGCACCTGGCTTGGAATTCTGCGCAAGCCACCAATGCAGCGCGCCGTGCACGCTCGCGGGAGTATCACAAAACCTAACGCCCGACTCGCCATTGGGGTTCGCCCAGGCGACTTCACCCGTCAACTCAAATTCAGCCGGTGCATTCGGGAGCAGGAATGTGGCTTTCAGCCGCGCGGAAGCATACAGAGGTTGCGATGCGAGCACATCCATCCCGGTCTCGCTGAGGTCGAGAAGGATGCCTTCGATCTCCGCCGCACCCTCTTCTCCATCTGTTAGCTGCAGCTTCACTGCGACCTGGATGGGAACGCGAAACGCTGTCCGTCGCTCGCGCTTCAGTAGCGCCGTAGCGGCGCGCAAGGTCGTAACGGCCTGCATGTGCTCAACGGGTTTATAGAGAACGAAATTTGCGCCGGCACCGAAAACATGCCGGACTTTGTTTTTGTCGCTGAGCAGCGCAACTGTCACCACGCTGGTTTGGAAGGGAGTGCTGGCGAGGTTCTGTAAAACGAGCGCGCCACTGTGTGGATCGTCATAATCCACCAGCACAGCTTGAAATTTCTGTTCGGTGACGAGACAAACGGCGTCGGAATAACCGCAGCACTGTGCACTCAGGCCGAAATTCGAGAGGACAGGCGTAAGCGTCTCAGCGGCCTGGTCGTCTTTCGTAACCAGTAGTGCGCGGAATGACATGATTGAAGCCCGGGTTTACGGCCAACGCGGAGCGACCGTGCGAACAACCGGCTTCGCAGACGTGGACTGGCCCTGTGCCGTCGCAGCTTTCGCGGCGGGCGCTGTAGGCTCATCCGTGTCGCTCAGAATCGCGGCATCGTCCTCGTCATTGTCGGTCAACAACGGTGCGACTTCGCGAAGCTTCTCCGCTGCTTGCTGCAGCATCTCGATCTGTTTGCCGAGTTGAGCGTATTTTGCCTGCTTACGGCGCAGAACCTCGTGGATGTCCTTCATACAACCCCCATTGCTGAATGTAAGGACTGCATTGAACGGGGTCAACGATGTTGCCCGGTTACCCAGTTACCGCAGTAATCCGTGGAGCGTAGTGGGAATTCAACAAAGAAGGAATCTTACCCTGGGCTAGGACATGGGCAAACCTGTAGACGCGCAAGGGGTTAGCACAACGTAACGGAGAAACAGTGCGACGGCGTGGCCAAGGCTGACGTCGTTGGACTTCACCTTGGCCCATGCGGGGAAACGACAAAAACCCGCGCCGCCATCGTCAGCTTCGTTAGATGGCAACTTTCCCACCCGTGGCAACTCTGATCCGAAGTTAACTGGGCAAATGTTCGCCATCGAGTTGAATTCAAAACGGGTCTAGGGCTATTCTCTAGACTCCGCTGTGGAGCTTATTTCATGAGGCACTAGTCCTTTGAGGAGGAATGTTGGCAAGCAGCTCCCCGCTCCTTAACCTTGGAATTCTGGGCAATTGTCCGTCGAATCCAGCGATTCTTTTGGCAGGAAACGATCCAAAGCAGCTTGGGAAGTTCAAGAACAAAAGCAACGCGGAAAGCCCGCGAAAATCCAGCGAGCGCAACCGTGTACTGATGCTGGGGAGCATCAGGGAGCTGGCGCTTTATCGCGCGGAAGTGCTCCAGTTGCATGGATTCCACGTGCAGATTGCGACCAACCGCGATCAAGCCCTGGATCTCATCCATGGCGGCAATTACGACGTTGTCGTGCTCAGCTATACTCTGCCTGACCACCTGGTACGCGAGTATGCTGACGAAATGCGCGAGTTCTGTCCTGAATGCCCGGTAATCGCGATTTCCGATGCACGTCGTCCTGACCCTGTCATTCGGCCGGACCAGATGATTCTTGCCGACGAAGGGCCTGCGGCACTGCTCACCGCTTTACGCCATGTTTTGGACCGGCACTGATCCGAGTTCCAAATTAATGCAATCGGTACAGCGAAGCCAGAATGGCCCCGAATGCCGCATGCGATAAGAACACGGAGATCGGCGTCTGATACCCGTAATTCAGCGCCATGAACCCCGGTGGCTCAAGTTGCCGCTTGGCTGTTGGACCGTGCCTCTCACTGGCCATCCGCGGATGTAGTGTGGGCAGAAGCATCGTCCCGATCGTCAATACAAATAGTGCGTGTACCAGCCCAATAATTAGGCCGAACCACCAGCTCGCATCGCGAGTCGTTTCAAAAATCAAGACGTAGATAATCGAGAACGCCCAGCCGTTCAGCACATGTGCTATGAAGCCGTACAGTCGTGCCTTGTCCCGGTCATGCGTGAGTACCGCGCCAATCAGATACGGCAAGTTCATGCGCGTGAGCCCAAGCCCCTGGCTGGTGGCCAGTGCGGCCGAAAGCACCAGAGTTGCGATGAAGCCGCTAAGGATCCAACTGCTCCAGTTCATAATTCGCTCACGCAGCCTTACCCTGAGGTTGCTGCTCGGCGGCGCTCTCGGGGCGATGTCTCAGTTGCTGCTCGCCCTTGACTCGTTGATCGAGTGACAGTGCGGCGCCAATCAATCCAATGTGCGTAAACGCCTGCGGAAAATTCCCAAGCGCGTCGCCGGTTTCGGCGTTGATCTCTTCGCCATAGAGTCCAATGTCATTGTGATATTTGAACAGCGACTTCATCATCTGCCTGCATTCGTCGCTCTTACCACCGCCCAAGGCGAGATATTCGGCCTCCCAGAAGCTGCAGATTGCGAAAGTCCCTTCCGGCGGGTTCGCGCGATACCGGTAAAGCAGCCCGTCGCGAGTACCGAGTTCCTGTCGAATCGCCTTATACGTGGCCTGCATCCGCGCCGAGTCAGCTTTCTCAAACCCGTACCATGACAACAGCAGCAAGCTCGCATCGAGATCTTCGCCGTCGAGCACGCTGACGTAGGTGTTCAACCGTTCGTTCCACGCGCGTGTGCAAATTTGCTGCTGGATCGCGTTGCGGTTCCGCTTGTATTCCTCGATATTCGCACCATTGAGTTTGCCGTTTTCCGCAAGCGAAACCAGCCGGTCCAGCGCCGTCCAACACATCAATCGCGAATGCGTATGATTTTGGCGTCCATTCCGCGGTTCCCAGATCCCCTCGTCCGGTTCATCCCAGTGTTTAACGACGTAGTTGCCGAAGCCAACCAGCACTTTCTGCATTTCGCGATCGAGTCCGCCACCGTGAAACGAATATTGCGAGGCAGCATCGATCACCTCTCCATAAACATCGAGCTGCAACTGATCGCGGGCAGCATTCCCAAATCGCACCGGCGCGGAGTTCATGTATCCGCGCAACGTTTTGGATTCCCACTCCTCCGGAGCCGGGTTTCCGAAAACGGTATACAGAATGCGGAGTTGCGGTTGGGTCAATCGCGTTGCATGAAGCAGCCAGTCGAGAAATTGTGCAGCCTCGTCGAGGTAACCGAGTTCGAGCATGGCGCGGATTGTTAGTGAAGCGTCGCGCAGCCAGCAGTAGCGGTAATCCCAATTCAGCGATCCGCCAATCCGCTCGGGCAGGGAAGTGGTAGGCGCCGCGACCACTGCACCAGATACCACGAATGTGAGCAGTTTCAATGTGAGCGCGCTCCGTACTACCTCATCGCGAAACTCGCCTTCGTACCGCATGTCCGCGACCCACTTCCGCCACCAATCTGCACAAACTGACATGCGGTGCCGAATCTGATTCATGTCCGGCAGAACCGCCGGCGCATTCTCGGTGTAACTTAGCGAGAAGAGAAGTGCCTCGCCCGATTTCAGGCGATGCTGCAAAATGGCAGAGTCATCTTTCACAGCGAGGGACTCGCTGCCGCGCAGCCAGTAAACTCCGCGCCCGTGGCAAAAACGTAGGCCTAGACAGCCCCGTTGCTCCAGTTTCGGCTTAGCCTCTCCGTATTTTGCTCGTGGCGCCAGCACGACGTCGATCTTGACTTCACCGGATGTGCACTCCACCTGGCGAATGATTTCGTGGTCCGGTACCAGGGATGTGTTTTCGCGGACGGGCATCAAATCGGTGAGGACCGCAGTCCCTGAAGGCGTGACGAACTCTGTTTGGACGGTGTTCGTATCCGGTAAGTAGTGGCGCGTCACAGAGTATTCCCCCACAGGAGAAATGCTCCAACTCCCTCCGCGCTCGCGGTCCAGCAGGGCAGCAAAGATGGAAGGCGAATCGAACCGGGGCCAGCACAGCCAATCGATCGAACCGTGCTTTGAAACCAGAGCAGCAGACCGGCAGTCGCCGATCACGGCATAGTCGCCAATCTTAGGAAATTGGACGGAACGGAAGGAGGGGGGAACAGGGGGAATTGGCTGTGCACTCATCGATTTCCCCGTAAGTTGATGCAAATAGAGGAGAAAGGTTTGTCTCGCGTGCCAAAATAGCCTAAAACTGCCTAATTAAAAAATACAGTATCACCCTGATAGCCGAGGTCTCCGTCAGTCAATTACATATATTTCAGCCCCAACGCGAAGGAGACGGAAGGCAGGCGTTGGTTGTACCTCCCCTTTATCCGGCGCCTGCCGCCTCCCTAACTCAGCTCACCTTTTCCTTCTCCCTTTTTCCTCGAAATTATCTGCAGCGGCCCAATTTCCTCAGTCGGTGAGGCAATACTGCCTTAAAGTTACACGAATCCCCTAATTACTAAGTCCCAGAGCGTTTTTGTTAGATCGGAAGAAATATTGAAGAACACTTACGCGGCAGCGCGCGGTCGAATCACCACGCCTTTGATGGCATCGAACGCGAGGGTCAGCTTTGACGAGCAGTGCCCGCATAGCCAGAAGTGAGAAACGCGTCGAACCCTGTCGTCGACAGTGATGGGCTTGTCGTCAGCCACCTTCGAAAATCCGTTGCGGACTTCGAACTGAAAAATTCTGCCGTCTCTTAAGTAGCGGAGCGGAACTGCACATTCTGGGTTAGCGCAGTGCGACGTCATAGAGGCGCGCCAGCAGGTGGCATCCTCTATATCTCACACAGCGAAATGCTTGCAAATCAGGTGAAAAATGTAGACCGTCTCAGGTGAGTACATTATGTGCGACTTTATCCGTTTGCGCCCTGGGACCGCCGTTCGGGGAAGAACGTTTTTCCGTCGAGCACGGTGCGAACTGCGTCCACCAGATCTCTGGCAGCTTCGCTCTTCGCGACCGCTCCGCGAATGCTGCCGGTCTTGAACCGGTTCACCACGTCCTCAGACAGATGCAGGGAGAACATAATGATCGGAATGTCAGGCCGTTCCGCTGCGATGCGGGCCGCGGCTTCGATGCCATTCATCTCCGGCATCGTGATGTCCATAATGATGATGTCAGGCGCGGACAAAAGCGCGAGTTCCACCGCTTCGGTACCCGTCGAGGCGCCAGCATACACCGACCATCCCGGGACAGACTCGAGGAGATTGCGCAAGCCCATTCTCATCACTTCGTGGTCGTCTGCTACAAGGATTCGTGTTGGTCGGGTGCCAACGTCTGGGTTAGTCGATTCGAGGGGCATAACTGCGGAAGCCATAAGAATACACCGAAGCCTTTATGAGTCAATATTTGCGAGTCTTGGGTTACGAAGCGCTCTTTTCAGCGGATGCTGCGGTCACACCCTGCGAGCTCTTCTGCCGTGAGGCGAACTCCTGCGCCGTTGACTTTGCCTTCTCAAACCCTTCACGCGCGCGGTCACTTACTTCGAACCGCAATTGCTCGCCGCTGACGGGTGCGAACAACATGCCCAGCACCATGCCCGTGCCCACTCCGGCAAGAAATATTGCAACGTTCGAAGACGTTCGTCGCCTGGGCGCTTCGAAATCAAAGTCCCCGGAGACCAACGCACGCAGAACACGCCCGATCTTTTTTGAGTCCATATCGACCTCAATGTTTTAGGAATGCAGGCAAACCCCAAAACGCACGACGAAGGGAGTGTAGCTACCGGTAACCTCTCCGGCAATAAAGGAAATCCTGTAGAGGGCTTAGGGTTCTTGTGCGTTAAAGGTAAGTCTCACGATGGCCTGACTCTTACGCCGCGATCCTGGTTTGAGGTCTGGCTCGCAGCAGATCGCACGCTATCGTGCGGTAGTGCTGATAGGCATCAAGCAACCGTTGTTCCTCCGGAGAACCTTTTACTGTCGAGATTGCCATTTTGCAGAAGCCGCACCGAAATACCGAATAGGCCAGTTTGTACAGGGGGAGGTCTGGTGAGACATCCAATGCAGAGCGGCGCCTGAACTGCTCGACAAGAAAATCGCTCGCATCAGATCCGAGCTGCCACTCGACAGCTACCCCGGCTACGTCCCACGCGATATCACAAGGCCCAGGGAAGAAGTGATTATCACCATGGTCTACGCCGTCAGTCTTAATCAATTGCCCCGAGTCACTCAATATCCACTCATGCGGGTTCATACGCCCGTCGGTTATCACTGCCCGCTTTGTGCAAAAAGCTTCGGTGGGCAGAGTGAGTTGTACTCCGAATTCTTGCGCCAGATCGAACTCGAGCATCTCGCGTAACTGACCTTCCTGCGCAGACGGGTTCACGCAAAATACTGCAGACCGGAACGCACAGTAGTCAGCTACGCGCTCAAGAACCGAGGAATTGATGTCCACTATCCGCGGCTGCATCCCTTTTATGAGTTCATATGCGAGAAAGCCGCCTCCAGCATCCTCAACTTTGGGTCCAAACCCAGCCTGTGCCAGGCGGAAGGCGCGATCGCGAACTTCCGCGCCAATTGGTCCCATACCTTCAAACTTGTACAGTGTTCGGCAATCGGGCGAGATGAACTTCAGCCTTTCCATTTGCGTCCAGCTTGCGGGCCACTGCGCTCCGGTGGGGAGTAGGAACTGGCGCCAGTCACCGCCACCCACGTAAGTGCATTCCGCGAAACGCTGGCTCACCGAGGGCGAGGTCGCAAGGAAGCGAAACTCACGCCAGCGGTTCACCGCGTTATCTGCACACAAGGAACTCAGGTCCGGCTCCCGGCTCCCAAGGATCGTGATCTCGTGCCGAGGGACTCCGGCGCGGACCAACGCTTCTGCGACAGACAGAAATGTCGATCCACTCCGCCCCGGCCCTTCATCCACAATCAGGAACTGCGAGCCGCTGTTCTCGGCGATCCACTTCACCTGGTCAGCTGTGAAATCAGTCCGCCGGGAATACGGATGGCCAGTTGGGCGGACGCTTATGCGACAAGCTTGCTTGCTCTGAGCAGTCAGCGCGGCGAGCACTACAGCGCTAAGAGTTGTTCCAATACTGCGAATGCCGATCACAGCGTAGCGCGAAGAAGCTAATGTGGAAGCGAGCCGCGCGAAGTCGCTGGGATGCAGAGCGTAGTATGTGAATCCTTCCGGGGGAGCGACGGCGAGCGTATCTGGCGTGACGATTTGGTGTGCGTAACGCGCGGCTTGCGCAATAGCAGGAAAGTCACCGCAAATAACTGCCGACGCAAGGCAATTTGTCACCTGTGCTGCCGATTCGGCTGAGTCGGATCCGGCATCAGCAAGCGCAGCTTCCAATTCTCCCGCTTCGATAAGGGCGTCAAGTAAGGTGCTACTGTCGCCGCTCGCGATTCTGCGTTGCAGATCGGCAAGCAACTCTGAGCCTCTTACGTTCCGTTTGCCGTCGCGAAAAATCCAAGGGTCGGACTCAGCCGCACTGGGCGTGGCTGTAGGCTGCGGCTCGATGCCGGCTTGCAGCAGCAGAAGATTGTCAGAAATTTGTATGGTACCGGCCATCAACCGAAAAGCCTCCGCTTGTATCCCTCACCACGCTTACCGACCAGCGCTTGTTGAGTTGATATTCCCCTTGGACGATCTCGCTTTGCGGTTGGGTTACATCGGTTGAGAAAGAAAAAATAAAGTTCTTGGTCACCCGTTTTTGCATACCAATGCGTGCCGACGGATTGCTGTTGTTGCCGCCGATCATCGGATCGATCTGTAATCCTGAGATTCCGGTCAGCTTACTTATGTTGCTTCCCACCGTGCTTTCTACCTGGCTCAGTCCCTTGGCCAGCACAGTGCTGGCGCCGAAACTTTGCGGGGCGCCTTCGGTGGTGGTGCCGCGCGCAATGAGGTTGATGATGTCGATCGGTGGCAGCGGCGGATCGGAAATGTAGCTGGTCTGCAGCTTCTCGATCGGCCCTTGCAGGCGAATGCTGAGGTTGTACTGACTGATGGTCGTGGTGATCAGCAGGTTCAGCACTGGGTCGGTCTTGTTGGGATTTACAAAATTGATGATCCCCTGCGAAAGGTGATACTCCCGCTTCTGGAAAAACAGGTCCGCGGAAGTGATGTCGGTACGCCCCACCACTACGGGATTCGCCGCCGTCCCAATGATGCGCAGATTGGCTGAACCCTCAAATCCCAATTGCGCTGTTCCGGCGTTCAGCTGATTGCTCGACTGCACGGCAATCTGTAGCTTGAGATTATCGGCGAAGCTCTGTCCTGTGGGTGGAGCACTGACTCCGGTGAACTGCCCCATAAAGTTGGTTACGTCGAAGTCGGAGGTAAACGACACTGAGTCGATGAGCACGCGCCCCTGCAAGGTCGATGCCTGCGCATTGCCGGTCAGCATAAGGCTGCTGTCAAATACGCTGCGCACGCCTTCGGGATAACGTAGTCGTACTGACTTCGCGGTCACACTCACATTCGCCTGCAACTCAGGCCGATAGACGACCGATCCGCCAAGCTGGATTTCGCCTCCGCCCATGTGGCCGACCGCGTTTGTGATTTGCACCCCAGTGTCGGTGACGGTCATATCGGCGTTGAAGTTGTCGATGCCTACCGGCATGGTCTGTGAAGCGAACGTCACTCCCTGGAAGCGTACATCGCCGTGCATTCCCGGGCTCTTGACCGTGCCCCCTGCTCCTACATTCAGCAGGATCTTGCCGCCGGTTTGGAGGTCGGGATTGAACATCTGCGCCAACTTCATATCGATCGACCCTTTGGCTGAGATGTTCATCCGTTCCTCTCCCCGCAGTGGGACCCGTCCTTGGAATTGAAGCGAAGTATCCGTCCCTTTTAGTACCGCGGGTTGTAGCACCACGACCGAATTGGAGTAGTCGACCCGCATCGGTTGCGCGGTCCCGATGTCCAATTGCTGATACTGCGCGCGGAGTGTAGGAATCGTGAGGTGTGCTTCCACCTTGTTCTTGTCCGCCAATGGCCCTCGCACAGTTGCATGAAGTTCAGTTTCGCCAGTCAGGCCGTTCGGACGCGACGGGTAGTACATCGCCAGCAGCGGCTCGAATGGAATGCGGCTGGTGTCAAATGCGGCTTCCGTGTAGTAACCG